>OFGF01000106.1_pt1 | contig 81164 bp, 79 predicted proteins | sample 1521711 | NCBI WGS metagenome assembly OFGF01 (sample SAMEA3504092, study PRJEB24116) | mouse gut metagenome | biome: mouse gut; feature: mouse-associated habitat; material: faeces | place: Denmark | collected 2011 | reverse complement strand
GGTATGGTAATCGAGAAATTTATAAATACATATAAATAAGAATTTGGCAGTTAATTTTTATGGGGCAAAAATCCGCTGACGAAGGATAGAATGGTTTCATAATCCACAGCAAGATTGAGATTTTGTCCCTCCGTGATGCCTGCAGTGCAAATCCCGATGATCTCTCCCCGCATATTTAACAGAGCACCGCCAGAACTGCCTGGAGAGGTCGGTGCAGTAAATTGAATCATGGGCGTGTCCTGAATGGTGCGAAATCCAGAAATAATCCCATCGGAAACAGAATTGAACAGTCCCATAGGGCTGCCGATAGCAACCACCTTTTGACCGCGGATCAGCGGTTTAGGGCCGCGATAAATAGTCAGCGGTGTGCAATTTCTGTCGATGCGGAGTAAAGCCAGGTCGTGTACATAATTATATTTGATTAACGTTTGACAGGGATAGCTTTGTTCCTCGCCCTCCAGTTTAATTTGATAGCTGCTGCTGTCGCAAACCACATGGAAATTGGTTAGGATATAACCTTCTGCACCGATGATAATGCCTGAGCCTGTCTTGAAACAGATGCCTTGACTGTCGTACACTTCAATCATGACAATGGATGAAGCCAAAGTGGCCAATTCTTCAAAAGATTTCTCCATTTTCGGCATTGTTGTCTGTACTGGCGCAGAAGATGAAGGGATTTTTTCAGCAGCTGCAGAGACTGCAGAACGAGGTTGTTCAGCAGTTGCTGTTGTGGGCTGATCGCCTTGGAATTGGGGCAAGATAAGCGCGTTGTAGTGATGGCAGTCATTTTTGGCCGAAAGCTGCAGCAACGCCTGGTCCAAAGGCAGATCCCCCTCAGGATTGAGATAGAGTACGTCGACTCCCAATTGGGTGAGAAAATACAAGAATACATATTCCTGCTTTTTCAGTGCACCACTGCAAACAAACTTGGGAGAGCGCTGGATTTGCCAATCACAGAAAAGCTGCGGGAAAAACACATCGGCCCAGAAGAGCACTTTTACCATAAAATTTTTCACCATGGAAGGGCTGGCGTTGGGCTGATAGCGCTGATAAATTGCGGGAAGCTCCTCAAGGCGCAATTGGATGGTGGCTTGCAAAAGCGGGTCAGATGCTTTGTAGGAAAGCTGCGGCGCAGCACTCTGCCAGGTGTTGGCATATTGTGTGAGCTGCTCTGATTGGGATAACTGGGGAAAAGAAAGCACACGCAGTGCTGCTCCCTTCTTTTTAGCCAACAGTTGATCCAGCTGCGCCAGCTCCCGCAGATAAGCGTCCGGTTGGGTGCAGCCCACAAACCGCACAAAATAAACATCCTTGGTTTGTTGACGGTAGCCGCCGTTCACTTGCGCAAAAGCAGAAAAGGCAGTTAGCTGCATAGGATTATAGCGAATTTGAAAGAGTGTGGCAGACATAAGAACATCTCCTGATTAAATAATGAATTATAATAGTTAAAACATTGAAAAATTTGCTGACAATAGTATAACAGATTTTTCGTTTGCTGTCAGCGGTGATTTCCATTTGAACGTTGCAAGTGGATTACGGGAAAAGAGCGCTCAGTCTGGAGCGGGATGCGTTGTTTTGATTTTCTCGATGAAGATGCGGCAGGTCGTCTTCTCAAAATCCTTTTTTGCCTCTCGACGGGCAAATCATGAAATTATTGGAAGGGCCCACTTTTTGCTTGAAAACCATGGTGGAAATTGTTATAATATTGCCAATAAGACAATAGCCTTTAAGTCAGTCCTGTGAGGCGGGCAAGGTAAACAACGCACATGCATTGGTACGGATTCAATAGAAGGGGATTCGTATGCTCTGATACTGTCATTTTACCGGGCCGGGGTTTGTCCGGCTTTTTTATTGTCTTGATGGTTCCAAGTGTAAATGATGGCCTGAATCTTTTTTTCAGGTGGAACAGTTTCAAGGAGGTAAGGGTATGCCAATTGCAAAGAAAGATTTGATTCATCTGGGAGATTTGACCACAGACGAGATCTGGCAGGTTTTGCGAAAGGGTCAGGAGATGAAGGAAATCCTGCGCAGGGATGACAAGAAATATCCTATTTTGCGTGGAAAATCAGTGATCAACCTATTTTATGAGAACAGTACCAGAACCCGTTCGTCTTTTGAATTTGCGGGAAAATATTTGGGAGCCGATGTGGTGAACATCAATACCAGCAGCAGCAGCGTGATGAAAGGCGAGTCGCTCAAGGATACCGCGTTGACCTTGGATCGTCTGATGCCGGATATTATTGTGATGCGCCACGGTGCCAGCGGTGCCCATGAAATACTGGCAAAGCATGTGAAAGCCAGAGTGATCAATGCCGGGGACGGTGCCCATCAGCATCCAACGCAAAGCTTACTGGATTTGTTGACCATTGTGGAGCACAAAGGGAGCCTGGAGGGTTTGAAAATTGCCATTGTAGGAGATATTCTGCACAGCAGGGTAGCCCGCTCCGATGTTTGGGGCTTTCGGGCCTTAGGGGCGGAGGTAACCCTTTGTGCGCCGCCTACTCTGATGCCCTCTAAGGCAGAACAGCTGGGCGTGAAGGTGACATACAATATGGACGAAGCGGTGAAGGACGCCGATGTGATTGTGATGCTGCGCATTCAGCTGGAACGGCAGAAAGCCGGTATGTTTCCTTCTATTCGTGAATATGCTGCTTTTTATGGTCTGAATGGGCAGCGCTTGAAATTGGCTAAGCCGGATTGTTTGGTCATGCATCCCGGTCCCATCAACCGCGGCGTAGAAATTACGCCGGAGGTAGCCGATGGTCTGCAGGCGGTGATTGAAGAACAGGTGCACAACGGGTTGGCTGTGCGTATGGCGTTGTTGGCTATCATGGGAGGTGCTGCGGAATGATTTTATTAAAACATGGTCATGTTGTAGATCCATCACAAGAGCTGGATAAAGTAGCAGATATTTTGATTGCAGAGGGACGTATCCAAGCGGTGGGAGAAAATCTGGATGCAGTAGGTGCGCAGGTGGTGGATCTCACAGGTATGGTAGTCATGCCGGGATTGATTGATATGCATGTACATTTGCGGGAGCCGGGCCGAGAAGATAAAGAAACCGTCCTGACAGGGACGCAGGCAGCTGTTCACGGTGGCTTTACCTCTATTGCCTGTATGCCCAACACCACACCTGTTGCCGATAATGAGGCGGTAATTGAGTCTGTCTTATATAAAGCAGGAAAGGCAGGCCTGGCGGATGTGTATCCCATTGCCTGCATTACCAAAGGGCAAAAGGGAGAGGAACTCACGGAAATGTTGCTCTTGCATCAGGCTGGCGCAGTTGCTTTCAGTGATGATGGCCGTACAGTACAGCACAGTGGTGTGATGCGCCGTGCAATGGACTACAGTAAAGCATTGAATGGGCTCTTGATCTCTCATTGTGAAGATGAAGATTTGCTGGGCAGTGGCGTGATGAATGAAGGCATTGTCAGCACGGAACTGGGATTGGGTGGAATTCCCAATGCAGTAGAGGATTTAATCATCGCCAGAGATTTAATGCTGGCCAAACTGACGGGCTGCCGTATTCACATTGCCCACGTGAGTACTGCAGGCGGCGTGGAGCTGATAAAAAAGGCAAAAGAAGAAGGGGTGCGGGTGACTGCAGAGACGACGCCCCATCATCTGTGCTTGACGGATGAGGCAGTGCGGGGGTATGATACAAATACCAAGGTAAATCCTCCGCTGCGCACAGAAGCAGACCGGCAGGCAGTATTTCAGGGCTTGAAACAGGGCATCATCGACTGTATTTCCACTGACCATGCGCCCCATACTGCGCAGGAAAAAGAAGTAGAATATATCTATGCCGCCAATGGCATCAGCGGTTTGGAAACAGCGGTACCTTTGATTTGGAGCAATTTTGTGATGAAAGATCAGCTTACCCCGCTGGAGATGGTCAGGGCGATGAGCAAACGGCCGGCGGAAATTTTGGGCATTGAGAGAGGAACGCTGATGCAGGGCGCAGTTGCGGATATTACTATTTTGGACCCCAAAACAGAAAAAGCGGTGGATAAAAAGAAGTTTTATTCAAAAGGGAAAAATACGCCTTTTGAGGGTCAGCAGCTGTGTGGCTGGCCAGTGATGGTCCTAAAAGACGGACGAATTGTACTAGAAAACGGAGTATTGTGTGAAAAGGAGTGAAATTGCTACATGAACAGCGAGAAATTGATTGTTGCATTGGATTATGCCTATGAAAATGAAGCCCGTGAGTTAGTGAGCCAACTGGGAGATACCGTGAGCTATTATAAAGTGGGTCTGGAGCTTTTCCTGAATACCAGAGGCAGTATTATTGACTATCTGAAGCACAAAGACAAAAAAGTATTTTTGGACCTCAAATTCCACGATATTCCCAATACTGTTGCGCAGGCGGCAGCTTGGGCGGCCTCCTTCGGAGTGGATATGTTTACCCTTCATGCTTCAGGCGGTGCAGAAATGATGCGTACCAGTGTGGAGAATGTGTCTGATATCTGCGCACGGATGAATATCAAAATGCCTCAGATGGTGGGCGTGACCATTCTGACCAGCTTTGACGAGGCCGGAATTGCCCGTGTTGGTTATAAAGACAGCATTGGGGATACCGTACTGAATCTGGCCAAATTGTGTCAGGAGTCTAATATGCGGGGCGTTGTGTGTTCTCCCCATGAAGTGGCGCAAATCAAACAGGTTTGCGGCAGCAATTTTCTAACTGTCTGCCCAGGTATCCGTCCAGTATGGGCGGCCAAAGGCGACCAGAAACGTATTACAACACCGTCTGATGCCATTAAGATTGGTGTGGATTATATGGTAGTAGGACGGCCAATCACAAAAGCAAAAGATCCACAGGAAGCAGCATTCAAAATCGTAGAAGAAATCGGAGGCGTTACAGAATGAGTTTAAGTTATGAAGAAACACTGGAAATTTTAAAAGAAACAGGCGCACTGAAAGAAGGGCATTTTCGTCTGACGTCGGGACTGCACAGCGACCATTATGTGCAATGTTCTCAGCTGTTAAAATATCCTCGCATTGCTGAAAAGGTATGCAGTGCACTGGCCGAAAAATTTGCCGACAACAAGCCCGATGTGGTCATCGGACCGGCAATCGGCGGTATTTTGGTGGCCTATGAAGTGGCGCGGGCTCTGGATGTCCCCGCTATGTTTGCAGAACGCCAGGAGGGCGTGATGACCTTGCGCCGTGGCTTTACTGTAGAGCCGGGACAAAAAGTCCTGATCACGGAAGATGTATTTACCACCGGTGGTTCGGCACAGGAAGTAGTGGAACTGGTGCAGTCCATGGGCGGCAATGTCATCGCTGCCGGCTCCATCATCGACCGCACCGCAGGCAATACCGTAAAGCTGAAAGTACCGTTCCAGTCCTTGATTAAATTTGAATTCAAGACCTATGACCCTGCTGACTGCCCCATGTGCAAACAGGGAATTCCTGCGGTAAAACCAGGAAGCCGTCCAGATAAAAAATAAAAGCTTGTGTGATTTACGAAAACATCTCCTTGTTTGTTGAGGAGATGTTATTTTTTAAGTTGGGAAAATTATAGAAGGACCTGCGATATGATTTTGCGGTGCGGATAGCTTTGAAGCATTGGGAAAAGCTGCAGGGATACCCTATGTAACAAAATGTTACACAGGGGGGAGAAACTGAAACGGAGATACCAGTGAAGAGCTTGAAACGCATGTGCTTTGGGAAAATTTCTGTTTGGTGATGAAAAGGAGAGAGAGTTTTAAAGTTGGGGAAATAGAGTTTTTTCACCTGAAAATATCCATTGCATCTTGACAAGCAGTACATTTTACAGGAAAATATTCAGATACAGAAAGAGAAATTCGTTATGATGGAGCATGAGGAGGCACTGTTTTGTTTGAATTTGAGTTGATAAAAGAATGTAAAGACACTGGTGCGCGGGCAGGTATTTTTCATACGCCCCACGGCGATATTGAAACGCCGGTGTTTATGCCGGTGGGAACCCAGGCCACAGTAAAGACCATGACGCCGGAGGAGCTGAAGGCGTGCAATGCGCAGATTATTTTGAGCAATACCTATCATCTGTATCTGCGTCCTGGACATCAGTTGATAGAGGAGGCCGGCGGCCTGCATGAATTTATGGGCTGGGACCGTCCTATCTTGACCGACAGCGGAGGATTTCAGGTATTCAGCTTGGGCGATCTGCGCAAAATCAAAGAAGAAGGGGTAGAGTTTCGCTCTCATATAGACGGCTCCAAGCATCTGTTTACGCCGGAACGTGTGATGGAGATTGAAAATGCTCTGGGGGCAGATATCATCATGGCCTTTGATGAGTGCAATCCTTATCCGGCAACCTACGAATATGTGAAAAATTCCAGTGACCGCACCTTTCGCTGGCTACAGCGCTGTAAGGCGGCCCACAAGCGTGAGGATCAGGCATTGTTTGGGATTATACAAGGTGGTATGTATCGGGATTTGAGGGAAAAAAGCGCGCGGGATATCACTTCTGTTGATTTGCCCGGCTACGGGATTGGCGGTCTCAGTGTGGGCGAGCCGCCGGAGAAGATGTATGAGATGCTGGAATATACTACGCCGCTCATGCCCAAAAGCAAGCCGCGCTACCTTATGGGTGTGGGCGCGCCGGACAATTTGGTGGAAGGGGTAATGCGCGGGGTGGATATGTTTGACTGCGTGCTGCCTACTCGTATTGCGCGCAATGGTACGGTGTTCACCAAATCCGGCAAGCTGGTCATTCGCAATGCGGAGTATGCCCACGATTTCCGTCCTATGGAGGAAGGCTGTCAATGCTATGCCTGCCAAAACTACAGTCGTGCGTATATACGCCATCTGATCAAAGCAGGCGAGGTGCTGGGCATCCGCCTGACCACCATCCACAATATTCATTTTTTGACCAATTTGATGCGGCAACTGCGCCAGGCTATTTTGGAAGACCGGGTGTTGGAGTTCCGCCGGGACTTTTACAAAAATTTGGACGGAAAATAAAGGAGTTTACAGTTTTTAGCACGAAACTAAGGAACAGAAGAGAAATGAGGGGGTGCAAAAAGTGGGTGGTAATATGAGTGGAATGATTTCTTTGCTGCTGGTTGTTGCCTTTATGTGGTTCTTGTTGATTCGTCCTCAGCAGAAACAGGCAAAGAAACGTGCCGAGATGCTTACTTCGTTGAAGGTAGGCGATAAAATTGTGACCATCGGTGGAATTTGCGGTGTGATCCGGCAGCTGACCGACGATAAAATTTTTATAGAAATTGCCGACGGCATCGTGATTGAAATGCTGCGGAATTCTATTTCTTCTATTGATGCGGGAGAAGAAGATCTGCCCAATCCTTTTGAGGAAGAAGACGACGATGACGAAGATGTCTACTACGACGAGGATGAGGATGATAGCATAGAGCTGGACGAAACGAAGAAGGACAACTAAAAGAAGGACACAAAGAAAAGCTGCTGTGCCAATAGCAGAGAAGACTATGGGCACGGCAGCTTTTTTGCGCGAATAGATACTATATTTGGCCATATTTTGGGAAAAATAACGAAAAACAATACTAAATATAGTAAAAATATGTATAAAATAAACAGAGGTGATAATATTAAAAATCTTTTTGCAAATCAAAAAATGGCTTTATCAAAGGGGTTTGTTTGCCTTTTCAGTGGCAGTGGATAGAATATACGCCAATTTGAACGTCAGTGCGAAAGGTGATATAATTTTGAGGCAGATAGTTTGAAGGGGCGTGAAGGAATGGTATCTCTGCAAGGGCTTCAAAAATTGACATTGCTGGACTATCCAGGAAAAGTGGCATGCACTGTCTTTACTGGCGGCTGTAATTTTCGTTGTCCCTTTTGCCAAAACAGAGATCTATTACCTTGTGGACAGCCCAGTCAATATAGTGAGGCAGAGTTGCTGGGGTTTTTACAAAAGCGGCGGGGACTTTTGGATGGTGTTTGCATCAGGGGGGGAGCCACTCTTGCAGGAAGAATTGCCGCAGCTTTTAGAGAAAATCAAGGCCATGGGCTATTGTGTGAAGCTGGATACCAACGGTAGTTTTCCGGAGCAATTGCAGCAGCTTGTGGCAGAGAACCTGGTGGATTATGTGGCCATGGATATTAAGAGCAGTCCTAGCCAGTACGGTGCAGCCAGTGGGGTGGGCAGGCTTTATTTATCTAAGGTGCAGCAGAGCGTGCAGTTTTTGCTGCGGGGCACTGTGCCCTACGAGTTTCGCACCACGGTGGTGCGGGAGCTTCATGGCGCAGAGGAGCTGCAGGCCATTGGGCAATGGCTTCAGGGTGCGCAGCGTTATTTTCTGCAGGGTTTTGAGGATTCGGAGCGTGTGCTGAAGCCAGGCTTGCACAGCTACAGCGCGGCAGAGATGGAGAGACTGCGGCAGCTGGTGCTTCCGTGGGTGCCGCAAACAGCGCTGCGGGGTATTACGGCAGATAGGATATCAATGGAGAAAATGTAGAAATAGGGGTGTTCAGATGTATACAGTGATGAAACGAGACGGCACAGTGGCGGACTTTGATATTGCCAAAATCAGCAAGGCGATTACCAGAGCTTTTGAAGCGCAGGATAAGCAGTATCATCCCAGCATCATTGATTTGCTGGCATTGAAGGTGACAGCGGATTTTGAGCCAAAAATTAAAAATGACCAGATTCAGGTGGAGGATATTCAGGACAGTGTGGAGGCTGTGCTGATTCAGGCAGGCTATGCAGACGTCGCCAAGGCCTATATTTTGTACCGCAAGCAGCGGGAAAAAATTCGCAACATGAAGTCTACTATTTTGGACTATAAGGATTTGGTGGACAGTTATTTGAATGTGACTGACTGGCGAGTAAAAGAGAACTCTACAGTGACCTATTCGGTAGGTGGGTTGATTCTAAGCAATAGCGGAGCCATTACGGCCAATTACTGGCTGTCGGAAATTTACGATGAGGAGATTGCCAATGCCCATCGCAACGCTTTTTTGCATATTCATGATTTGTCCATGCTGACAGGCTACTGCGCTGGCTGGTCGCTGAAACAGCTGATTCGAGAAGGCCTGGGCGGTATTCCAGGAAAAATCACTTCTGCGCCGGCCCGTCATTTATCTACCTTGTGCAATCAGATGGTCAATTTTTTAGGTATTATGCAGAACGAATGGGCAGGGGCGCAGGCCTTTTCCTCTTTTGATACTTATCTGGCGCCCTTTGTAAAGGTAGACCATCTGAGCTATGAGCAGGTAAAAAAATGCATTGAGACCTTTGTGTACGGTGTGAATACGCCTAGCCGCTGGGGAACCCAGTCGCCGTTTACCAATATCACCCTGGACTGGGATGTGCCGGCTGACCTGGCAGAGCTTAATGCCATTGTGGGCGGCAAGGAAATGGATTTCAAATATAAAGACTGCAAAAAAGAAATGGATATGATCAACAAGGCCTTTATTGAAATCATGATAGAAGGAGACGCCGACGGCCGCGGGTTCCAATATCCCATTCCAACCTATTCTATTACCAAGGATTTTGATTGGAGCGATACGGAGAACAACAGATTGCTCTTTGAGATGACCTCAAAGTATGGGACGCCGTATTTCTCCAATTATATCAACAGCGATATGGAGCCCAGCGATGTGCGCAGCATGTGCTGCCGATTGCGTCTGGATTTGCGGGAATTGCGCAAAAAATCAGGCGGATTCTTTGGCAGCGGGGAGAGCACCGGCTCGGTAGGCGTGGTCACCATCAATCTGCCGCGGATTGCCTATCTGGCAGAGGACGAACATGATTTTTATGTACGGCTGGATAAGCTGATGGACATTGCCGCCCGTTCTCTGAAAATCAAACGGACAGAGATTACCAAGCTGCTGCAAGAAGGGCTATATCCTTATACAAAACGTTATCTGGGCAGTTTTGACAATCACTTTTCTACCATCGGTTTGATTGGCATGAACGAGGCCGCTTTGAATGCCAAGTGGCTCCGTATGGATTTGACCCACCCAGAAGCGCAGCAATTTGCCAAAGAAGTACTGAATCATATGCGGGAACGTCTGTCTGATTATCAGGAGCAATACGGGGATCTGTACAATCTGGAGGCGACGCCGGCAGAATCGACTACCTATCGTCTGGCCAAGCATGACGTGGCCCAGTATCCTGATATCATCACTGCCTCGGAGGGCAATCATATGCCTTATTATACCAACAGCTCCCATCTGCCGGTGGGCTACACCGAGGATATTTTCACAGCGCTGGATATACAGGACGAGCTGCAGACCTTGTACACATCAGGTACGGTATTTCATGCATTCTTGGGCGAAAAGCTGCCTGACTGGCAGGCTGCCGCAGCGTTGGTGCGCAAGATTGCCGAAAATTATACGCTGCCTTACTATACCTTATCGCCCACTTATTCCATCTGTCAGCAGCATGGATATCTCAGCGGCGAGCAGTACAGCTGTCCTGTTTGCGGCGCCAAGACTGAGGTATACAGTCGCATTACCGGATATTACCGGCCAGTGCAGAACTGGAATGACGGAAAATGTGAGGAGTTTAAGGACCGCAAGGTGTATGATATCGGCAAGTCCGTATTGAAACGGCAGAAACCGGAGGAAGAAACGGCACAGCAGCAGGCGCAAAGGAAAGCGTGTGATTCTCAAAAAGCGCAGATTTTCCTGTTCACAACGGCAACCTGTCCCAACTGTAAAATGGCTGAGGGATTTTTACAGGCGCAGGATGTGGATTATGTGAAATTGGCCGCAGAGGAACATACTGATTTGGTGCGGAAGTATGGTATTTTACAGGCGCCGACGTTAGTTGTAGACCAGAACAGCAATGTGCAGAAGTTTATGAATGTGTCGGAAATTCGCCGTTATGCTGAACAACGGTGTTAATTTGCGCAAAATCGGAGGATCAGCGGAAAAAATATTTGCACTATTGGCAAAACAGCTATATAATAGATGCGTATTTGAATTTTAGGAGGATCGATTTATGCGTTGGCAAAAAGTTGGAACACTGGTTGCAACGATCTTGATCGTTGTGATCGCTGCTGCAATTCTCTTCCCTGTTTATGCAGATCATGCTGTTTTGGGGTTGGACTTGCAGGGTGGTGTTATGGTTCGTCTGGAAGCGCCGGAGGGAACCACACAGGAAGAAATGGAAGCAGCAAAGAGCGTCATTGAAAATCGTATCAATGCGCTGGGTGTAGCGGAACCAGAGGTACGGCTGGAAGGAAGCAACCGGATTTCTGTAGAACTGCCCGGTGTAGAGGATGCGGAGGAAGCAGTGCGCGTAATCGGGACAACTGCAAAATTGCAGTTTGTGCGGTATGATAATGGTGAAGTAATTGTGGAGGGCGGTCAGCTGAAAAAAGCAAGCGCCTATATGAATCAGGAAGCGATGAGTGCCAATGAAATGTACGGCATTTCCCTGGAGTTTAACAGCGAAGGGACAAGAGCTTTTGCAGAGGCAACCTCTGATTTGATTAACACCTATGGGACCAGCGACAGCACAAGAGAGAACAGAATTATTGCCATCATCTTGGATGGACAGATTATCTCTGCGCCTGCGGTGGAATCGGCGATTCCCAATGGTCATGCGCAGATTTCTGGCAGCTTTGATACCTATGAATCTGCACAGAGTCTGGCCATGATGCTGCAGGGTGGTGCCCTTCCTATTGACTTGACAATCGTGGAAAAGCAGACCACAGGTCCTCAGCTGGGTGCCGATTCCATTGACAAAAGTATAAAAGCTGCAGTGATCGGGATTGTTGCGCTGGCTATATTTATGATTGTCATCTATCGGGTGCCAGGTGTGATTGCAACATTTGCTTTGTTGCTGTATGCGCTTCTGGTAATCGGTGCCAATGTGGCAATCAAGGCAACCATTACCTTGCCTGTGATTGCGGCATTCCTGTTATCTGTCGGTATGGCAGTAGACGCCAATGTCATTATTTTTGAGCGAATTAAAGAAGAATTACGGGCCTGCAAAACCTTGCGGGTGGCTATTGAGGCGGGATTCAAAAAAGCTTTCGCTACAATTTTTGACTCCAATATCACAACATTGTTGGCTGCAGTGATTTTGATTGCCTTTGGTACCGGTGCGGTGCGTGGCTTTGCCATCACGCTGACCATTGGTATTTTAGCCAGCATGGTTACAGCAATTACCTTTACCAGATTTATGTTGACTACACTGGTATCTTCTAATTTGGTGCGTAACCCCAAATTGTATGGCTTGAAAGGGGGTATCTGTGATGAAGATTAATGTAATCGAAAAAAGAAAAATCTGGTATGTCCTGTCCATTGTGATTCTGGCGGCAGGCTTGATTTCTTTACTGTTTCAAGGTCTGAATCTGGGTATCGACTTTATCGGCGGAAACCGTATCAACATCCAGTTTGCAGAAGAGGTGGATATTGCCCAGCTGCGTACTGCTCTGACTGAAAATGACTTGGAAAGCAGCAAAATCCAGCTTTTAGATAACGGCTCTTATCTGTTGAAGACCGAGGAAATGGACCAGGCGAAGCAGGATGCTGTGATGGCTGATTTAGAGACACGGTTCGGCAAATTTGAAATTGCCGAGAGCGGCTTGGTAGGACCAAGCGTGGGCGCTGAGCTGAAAAAGAACGCGGTGATTGCCTTAGGGCTGGCTATTCTGCTGATGATTGCCTACATCGCTTATCGATTTGAGCTGCAGTTTGCCATTGCCGGTGTACTGGCCTTGTTCCATGATATCTTTATTGTGGTTGCCGTGTTCAGTATTTTCCAGCTGGAAGTAGACAGCACCTTTATTGCAGCACTGTTGACCATCTTCGGGTATTCCATCAATGATAAGATCGTGGTTTTTGACCGGATTCGGGAAAATATGGGCCGCGTGAAAAAGGACCGCCTGTCTGGATTGGTGAATGACAGCATCCGGCAGAGCTTTACCCGTTCGATGAATACTTCCATCAGCACCTTACTGCTGCTGTTGGCGTTGTTCTTCTTCGGCGGACAGACCACACGAATTTTTGTATTAGCTATGATTATTGGGGTAGTAGCAGGGACGTATTCTTCTCTGTGCATTGCCAGCCCCATTTGGTACGAATTTAAAATGCATGCCAAAGGCAATCGTATAAATACAAAATAAGCGGTGTACAGTTTTTTGAGAAACTGAGATTTTAGAAGAACGATATAGTCTTTAGATGGACGCTCCTGTGTAAAAGAGTTGCTTGCTTTTGCCAGATGAGAGGAGGTTCCTTTGAGACTATATCGTTTTTGGTTTTTCCTGTCGTTATAAAATTTAAGAATTTGTTAAGCGTAAAATACTTTTTTGAGTTTGGCTTTCTTTTTTGATTAAAGTATGGTAAGATACTCTTGGAAAATTTGAAGGTGTATTTGTTCATCCAAAATGATACGCTGCAATAGGTTGGTTATATTTTGGTCCTGAATCAGTTTGGACAGGCGATGGTAGCCGTCAATGGCTTCCTGTTCGCCGGCGATGCTGATGCGCAGGGCTTTTTCTTTATTGCCTTGATATTGCAGCATACAAGCATTCCAAAATGAAGGTCTTTTGTATGGAAAGGAACGATAGATTGGGTTACCGCCCAGCGCAGTAATCGTCTGTCCCAGTAAATCTAAATGGTGCATTTCTACCTGTGCAATATGGCGGAAACTGTCGCGAAGCTGAGATTCTTGTTTATCCAATATCCAGCTGAAATAGATATATTGGGTAACAGTGCTGAGTTCACTTTTCGCCGATGCAAAGGCACTTGTCAGCATTTGTGCATAAACTAAATTAGGCGCGGAGACCTGTACTGTAGGATAGGCAAGGGGTGAAGCATACAAAATAGGTTCTTCCATGGAGCATTCCTCCTGCAATCATTTTCAAAGATTTTTTATGTATATGCAGCGATAGCGTGGGATATGCAGCAGCGGGGAGTAATAGAGAAAAAGGACAGAAAAAACAGGGAGGAAATAATCATGTCAGGAAAGACAGAGAAAGAATTAACGGTTCAGGTATCACGAGTGAGCATTTTTGTCAATATTGCTTTGATGGCGATGAAATTTTTTGCCGGCGTCGTGGCTCATTCCGGCGCGATGATTGCCGATGCGGTACATTCTGCATCGGATGTGTTCGGCTCTTTTCTGGTCATCATCGGCGCCAATCTTTCAGGTAAAGCGGCGGATGAAGAGCATCCTTATGGTCACGAGCGCATGGAGTGCGTGATTTCCATTATCCTGGCCAATATTTTATTATTGGTAGGTCTGGGCATTGGGATGAACGGAATGGGAAAAATTTTTTCCGGCGACTACAGCACTTTGGCGGTGCCGGGAAAATTGGCGCTGGCAGCGGCAGTGATTTCCATTCTGGTAAAGGAGGGACTGTTTTGGTACACGCGATTTGCTGCCAAACAAATTAACTCCATCTCCCTGATGGCGGAGGCTTGGCATCACCGCTCCGATGCGCTGAGCTCCATCGGCAGCTTCATCGGAATTTTCGGGGCACGGCTGGGCTATCCGGTACTGGATCCGGTGGCCAGTGTTGTCATCGCCTGTTTTATTTTGAAGGTTGCCTATGATATATTCAAAGAAACTTTGGATCGCATGGTGGACCATGCCTGTGATGAGGAAACGGAGCAGGCCATGCGGCAGCTCATTCTGTCCAATGAGGGTGTGTTGGCATTGGATTTGCTGCGCACCCGTTTATTCGGCTCGAAAATGTATGTGGAAGTGGAAATCGAAGCGGACCGCGACCTGCCTTTATATGAGGCCCACAATATTGCCGTGCAGGTGCATAACGGCATTGAAAAAGGTTTCCCGTTGGTAAAGCATTGTGTGGTGCATGTGAATCCCGCCGCCTGTGCGGATTGCCTGAAGGAGTGCTAGCGGAAAAAAGAAGATCGCAGGAGGCTGCAACGGAAAATCGCTGCGGCCTCTTTTTGGTTGGTCTCAGAACTTTGATTGTGGTCAGAAATTTGGGCAGTACCGAAGGAATTAGAGTGAAGAAGGCGCAAATGGAAAAAGCGGGCGTCTTTGGGCAAGAAAAAAGGACATCGCATTTGTTTACCAAATCAATGTCCCATAAAAATATCGGGGTGGAGGGATTCGAACCCCCGGCCCCATGGTCCCAAACCACGTACTCTACCAAACTGAGCCACACCCCGCTATTCTTCTTTCTTCAGCAACGAAAATTATTTTAGCAGATTCTACAGCATTTGGCAAGTCTTTTTTTCATATTTTATGAAATTTTTTTCGTCTTTTTCTTTGGAGAGCGTCAAAAGCCCCCAGGAAGCATCATTCAGCATCAAATTAAACTTGCTCACCGACCCCGGATTGATCATTACAACTTCCCCTTCCCGGTAATATGCCTGGTGGGTATGACCAAACAAAACAAAATCGACTTGTTCTTCTACTCCATGCACATAAAGTTCCTCTAAAGTTTCTTTTACGGAATAAAAATGCCCATGACATAAAAGTAACCGCCATCCGCCAAGCTCCACCACTAATTCACCTGGGCCATCCTCATAACTGTCACAGTTGCCTCGCACTAGAAATGTAGGAATCTGCAAAGCTTTTTCCATCTGCCGTCCATCGCTGACATAATCCCCTAAAAAAATCAAATAATCTATATTGCCTTCTGCTTTTATAGCGTCTACCACCAAAGGCCAGTTGTCATGCGTATCACTCACAATTGCCAATCTCATCATCACGACTTATTCCTCACTTTTTAATAATTTAATAATTTCTACAGCTTTGCGATTTGCCCGCCCTCTGTGACTAATCTCATTTTTCTCATCGAGCGTTAACTCTGCAAAAGTCTTGCCCAGTTCTTCCACGTAAAACAGTGGGTCATAACCAAATCCTCCGCTGCCTTGCAGACTTCGCAGGATTTTTCCCCGACAGATGCCTTCCACTGCATATTCCCTTCCGTCAGGCAATACAATGGCAATGGCACAAAAAAATTGTCCTGTGCGCTGTGCTTCTCCCACTGGATCCAATAGCTGCAGTAGTTTTCGATTGTTGTCGTCATCATTGCGTTGCTCACCAGCAAACCGCGCAGAGTAGATGCCCGGTGCGCCGTCTAGCGCATCCACCATCAGACCCGAATCATCGGCCAGTGCCGGAATTCCTGTTGCCTTGCAGACAGTACGCGCTTTAATAAGGGCATTTTCCGCAAAGGTAACGCCATTTTCCTCTATCTCATCAATTCCCGAATAATTTTTCATGGAATAGACCTGAATATCTAATCCTTCTAGCAAACGCCGAAATTCCGCAATTTTTCCCTGGTTGCCACTGGCCAGCACCAACTCTGTTAGCATGATATGTTTCACCTTTCCCAATTAAGAAATTATCTGTCTCAAATCTTTATATTACTTCCTGTCACAGCTATTTTACAACTTTTATGAGAGTTTGTCCATCAGCCACTCTGTCAAATTACGGCTGCAGTATATAAGTTTTTCCGCTGGCGCTCATATGAATTTTTCCATCAAAATTTTGTTCCGCTTCCCGCTGCAGTTGATGAAGATTCATCTCTGGAAAGAAGTGCGTCAATACTAAATTTTTCACTCCGCTGTTTTGCGCCAACATGGCCGCTTGCCGTGCTGTCATATGATACTGCCCTCTCTGTGCCAACTCATATTCCCGCAGAGAAGCCTCTGCCAATAAATATTCGCTGTCTCGGCAATACGTCTCCAACCCAGAAAACCAGCCAGTATCACCAGTATAGGTCAAAAGTGGCTGATCGCCCACAGAAAACTGTACGCCATAAGCAGGAATCTGATGCTGTACCGGAAAAAATCGCAACTGAAATAAATTGAAATCGTTCACTGCCTTCTGTGCCTCCTGCAAGCTGATCACCGCAAATACATCATTCCAGCTTTTTATCTCTTCCACCAGATGCTCTGGTCCTTCGGGCAAATACACATAGAGAGGTTCCTTGCGCTTTCCCTCCTGTATCTGATAGCGCAACGCCTGCCGCAAACAATAAATATCGCTGTAATGATCGGGGTGCAGGTGGGTCAATATTAAAATGCCCAGCTTATTGTAATCACCGTATTTCTGCAGCTTACTGAAGCTGCCGTTCCCGCAGTCCAGCATAATCTGAAATCCGTTGGCATTCAGCAGATAACCGCTGCATGCACCCTGCGCCGTGGCGTATGGTCCATAGTTTCCTAGCACTGTAAATTCTATCATCTCTCCAACTCCTTTTTGATTGTCCATTTATTTCCAAGTCCTTCTCTCTTAGTATATCGTATTTGTTGCAAAATGTATAGCGGGATAATTTGTAGAAAAATGTAAAACGCCTTGCGTCCTAAGCAAAAAAACATTACACTATAGAGAGAACAGTGTAATTGCACTGTGATGATTTTTTATAATTGGAGGTCTTTATTTATGAAAGTAACTGTAAATTGGGAACAGCGGATGACGTTTGAGGCAGATACCGAGTCTGGACACAAAGTAAAAATGGATGCCGGCAAACCGGCAGGCGATAACTGTGCGCCCCGCCCTACTGAACTGCTTCTGTGCGGTGTAGGTGCCTGCTCTTCTATGGATATCGTAGAAACGATGGCTGAACGGGGACAAACCTTGGAATCCTTGAAGGTTGAAGTGCGCGGCGACCGTCCTACTGATTATCCTATGCCATTTACCGATCTGCACTTGCATTATATCGCTAAGGGTGATATCGATCCTGCCCTTTTCAGAGCTGCTCTGCAGGAATCCATGAATCTGTACTGCGCTGCAGCACTCTCTCTGAAAGCTTTGAAACATGTTACCTATGAACTCAACGACATTGTTTACACATTATATGAATAATCATTTATTCTAACTGCCGCAAAGCCGGAGACAATGCTGACCCATTGCTTCGGCTTTTTCATTTTGTTCTTTCAAAATTTTTCCTTACAAAAATCCCTATTATCTATATCGTTTATCACAATAAAATATTCTTTTCATCAAAAGTTTGCAAATAAAGTTTCCTGTATGGTATACTACAGATTATGAGGATTATCCAGCAAAGGAGGCGCAAAGAGATGGTAATTACAAAAGAAATGGGAATCAAAGAATGTGTACAACAATATCCGCAGACCGCTGCTGTATTTATGGAATTCGGTATGGGTTGCTTAGGTTGTGCTGCTGCCCACTTTGAAAATATTGAGCAAGGTGCAATCGGACATGGTATCAATGTTCCTGCTTTAATGGAGGCTTTAAACAAAGCTGTTGAAGCAAAATAAGCCTTAAAAAATCAATCATAAAAACAAAATGCTATGGAACAGTTTGCACTATTCCATAGCATTTTTTCGTGTATCTTTCCTTTTTATTTATTATAATATACTGCCAGTTTCCGGAACGCTTCCAGAGATCGTTGTACCTTCTCCGTCGGCACACAATAGGCAATACGAAAATGACCGGGACAGCCAAACCCATCCCCTGGCACCAGCAATAAATCAAATTCTTTAGCTTTATTACAAAAAGCGACTGCATCCGGCTCCAGCGATTTTGGGAACATATAGAAGGTGCCGTCTGGCTTCACGCAAGAAAAGCCCATCTCTGTCAACGCGTCATACAGAATATGCATATTATCCTCATATACCTGTAAATCGGAAGTTTGTTCCAATACTTCTGCCACTGCCAGCTGAATAATAGAGGAAGGACAATTATGCCCAATTCCGCGGGAAATCTGCCCACACATGTCTACAATCAATGCTGCATCTTTGCAAGCAGGATTTACCGCAATATAACCAATACGTTCTCCAGGCAAAGACAGAGATTTGCTAAAGGAATAGCAGGAAATCGTGTTGGCATAAAATTTGGACGTATAGGGTGTCTTTTTGCCGTCGAAAATAATTTCTCTGTAAGGCTCGTCGGAAATAATGTAAATATCATGACCATATTCTTTTTCCTTCGCCAAAAGAATCTCGGCCAGTCTAGTCAAGGTTTCTGCGGAATACACCACGCCTGACGGATTGTTGGGTGAATTGATGAGAATTGCATTCACCTTGGGATTGAGCATTTTTTCAAAGGCAATAAAATTAATCTGAAAATTTTCTACATTGGCCGGTACAACTTTCAAGACAGCACCAGTTTCATTGATATACGGATAATATTCAGAAAAATGCGGCGCAAAGGTGAGTACCTCGTCCCCTGGTTCTGTGACTGCTCGCACAGCATGGGCCAGCGCAGCCGCAGCGCCGGATGTGGGAAAAATATGGTCTTTGCTGTAGTTCATCCCGAAACGATTATTTAAGGAGTAGGCAATGGCCTCGCGTACTGAGTCCAATCCCAAACTTGGGCTGTAGCCATGTACTGCCAATGAATCTCCCTGCAGAGCCAGTTTGGCGATTGTCTCATCCACGATACGCGGTGCGGGCACCGACGGGTTGCCCAAACTGAAATCAAATACATTTTCATATCCGATTTCCTGCGCTCGCTGACCACCATATTCCGATATTTCCCGAATCACCGACTTTTTTCCTAACATATCTTTATATTTTTTTGCAATCATCTTATATCCTCCTCCATTGTATAAAATAACACTCTAATGCTCAGTATACTATAAAATGCACCATCTTATAAACCGTCTATCGATAAAATTGCAGCAGAAATATTGTATACTTTTCTCCGCTGCTACAAAGTCAACTGCGCTTCTGTCGTTCCGGAAAAAGTTTTCAGGAGCAAAACATGCTCTTTTAGCAGCAAATAACTAGGTTGACTTTGCTCTTTTGGCAAAGATACTGACCCGGGATTGGCATAAATATATTCTCCGCAATTTTTCAACGCCGGAATATGTGTATGTCCGTGTAGCAAAACGTCTCCTTGCTGCAGCAGAGGCAAATTCTGGGCAGAAAAGTGATGTCCATGGGTGGCAAAAAGCATGCGGTTTCCTACTGACAATAAGCAATACTCTGCCATAATGGGAAACTCCAGCATCATCTGGTCCACCTCGCTGTCACAATTCCCCCGCACACACAAAATTTTCTTTTTTTGCCCGTTGAGCATCGCCACCACTTTTTTAGGATTGTACTGTTCCGGAAAAGGATTGCGCGGTCCATGATAAAGTATATCCCCTAATAAAAGTAATTTTCCGACCCGCTCTCTGTCTACAATTTCCAAAAGAGCTTCGCACGCAGAAGCTGAGCCATGAATATCTGATGCAATTACATAATCCATTGAAATTCCCCCTACATTGTTCTCTATCCTCTCAACACAAAACTACCGCCATACCTCTATCCAGCCTTTATAAAAATCATAGCTGATGCCATCCTCATTGGCGCTGAATAAAAAACGGGATACAATCTGCCCGACATGCCAGTTCATTTCCCGCAATGCCTGACAATGCTGCCTGATGTTGACATACTGTCGCTTGTTTATCTCATAACGCAGCAGCACCTCTGCATATTGTTGTCCCGACTGTAGCTGCCAAATCGCCGTTTCGTCTTCTTCTGCCGGTATACCGTAAAGCACTTCACCCTGTTCCTGCCGCTGCAATGTCACCGAACTATCTTGATTCAGCAGCATCATCTGCCAGTCTGCAGTGTGATCTTCCCGAAACTCCCGCATCCGCGTAAAATCTGGCACACCCAGTTGATACGGCTGCTGCTGCAAGCGAACTGCTTCCTGCAGATAGTCGCGCCGTATCATAATCTCCTGTTTAATATGAGACAAGGATAACAGCTGTGCTTCTATTTCATGCTGCTTTTGTTCTAGCTCCCGTTCCATATCTCCCGCCGATTGTTCTAACAGCTGCCGTACCTCCCGTGTAGAAAACTGCAAATTACGATAAAATACTATATCGGTAATACGCAGCAAATCCTGCAACGAATATTGCCGATAATTATTTTCCGTTTCCCGCTCTAACCGCAGCAATCCCTGCTGTTCCCAATAACGCAGCTTAGAGCTGTTAATTTGCAGCAAATCGGCCACCTCTCCAATTTGCAGCCTCTGTTCCATAGTAATCTCACCTCGTTTTTGTAAAAACGTCTTGACCTTAAAGCAGCTTTAAGGTTTATAATACCACAATAGAATTCACTTGAAAAGGAGCAAACGCTACTATGCAGGTTGACTTACTAAAAGATCCTCCCCGGAAATTATTTTTTCAATACTTGATTCCCTCTGTCAGCGCTACCATGGTTACCTCCATTTATGTACTGGCAGATTCTATTATGATTGGCAAAGGATTGGGCGAGATTCCCATCGCCGCGTTAAATTTAGTCCTGCCGATATTTAATGTTCTTTTCGGCACCGGCGCTCTCTTTGGCGTAGGCGGCGCCGTGCTGTTTTCTGTATCCATGGGCAATAAAGACCAAGCACGAGCTCGCCGTTATTTCACGTTGGCATGCCTGGCCAACGCAGCCTTTATGCTTTTCTATTTCATCTGTGGCAATCTCTGGCTGGAGCCCATTCTGCGTCTCCTAGGAGCAACAACCAACACAATGTCCTTTGCTATGGATTACGCCAAATTAATTATCCTGGGGACACCTGTTTTCTGTTTTTCTTCTTTCTTACAGGCATTTGTACGTAATGACCAGGCGCCCCGACTGGCTATGGCTGCTGTGATCAGCGGCGGCATGATGAATATTTTTCTGGATTGGCTGTTCATTTTCCCGCTGAATCTAGGCATGGGCGGCGCAGCGTTAGCCACCGTCCTGGGCACCACTACGACTTGCCTGATTTTGTGTACTCATTTTTTCCACAAAGAAAACAAGATGATTCCTCTGTGGAAAAACTTGCGTTTTCGCTATATCAAAGAAATTTTCCAATATGGTTTTTCCAGCTTTTTTATGGAAATTTCCAACGGCATTGTCATATTTGTCTTTAATCTGCAGCTTTTACGCTATGCTGGCGATTTGGGTGTCACTGTGTACAGCATTTTGTCCAACAGCTCTTATGTAATCATTGCCTTGAGTAATGGCATTGCGCAGGCTGCTCAGCCCATTATTGCTACCAATTTTGGGGCAAAATTGACCGAACGCATTGCGCAGGTGAAGGCCTGCGGTCTGCGCACCGCAGCCATCGAAGGCAGTATTTTTACCTTGCTGGGCTTGGCCTTTCCACTGGCAGTGGTTTATATTTTCGTAAATCCCACCCAACCCATTTTGGAAATGGCGCCCTTGGCAGTACGGCTGTACTTTCTCTGCTTTATCGGCATGGCGCTGAATATCTTTTATGTGAATTATTTTCAGGCTACCTTGCAATCGTCCAAAGCACTTACTATCTGTGCTCTGCGGGGCTTGATTCTTTGCGTCTCGCTGGCCTTTCTGCTCCCCACCATTCCATTTTTGGGCGTGCTGGGAATTTGGCTGGCCATGCCGCTGTCAGAGACAATCTCTTTACTGATTGCAATATACTTAGCTAAAGCGTCGGCGAAGAGAGCTTAGATTATTTTCACAAAAAACAGAGATGCTTGATCATTCGCCTTACAATCAAACATCTCTGTTTCCATTTTGTGCTTCAATTATCGGTTTTATTCCTATTCTGTCACAACGCGACGGAAATTCTTTTTACCCCGTTTTATTACTACACCCTCACCAGCAAATCGTTCCGCAAGAAATGTCTGCTTTATATCAACAACCTTTTCTCCGTCCACAGTCACACCGCCTTGCTCGACAGCTCTGCGACCTTCTGATTTTGAATTTACCAAGCCAGATTTGAATACCAGGGTCACCACATCAATGATACCGTCAGTAAAATCTTCGGCAGAAAGAGCTGCCGTAGGCATGTCCGCCGCTGCACCGGCACTGAACAAGGCCCGCGCACTCTCCTGCGCTTTGATGGCCTCCTCTTCACTGTGTACCAGCTTTGTCAACTCATAAGCCAGAATTTCTTTCGCTTTATTTAATTCACTGCCTTCCCAGCTTTCCATCGCATTGATTTCCTCCAATGGAAGGAAAGTTAACATCCGCAGGCATTTCAATACATCTGCATCTCCTACATTGCGCCAGTATTGATAGAAATCGAAAGGACTTGTCTTTTCTGGGTCCAGCCACACAGCGCCGGACTGGGTTTTTCCCATTTTCTTGCCTTCGGAATTGAGCAGTAGATTGATGGTCATTGCATATGCATCAGCGCCGTCCTTGCGACGAATCAATTCTGTGCCGCCCAGCATGTTGCTCCACTGGTCATCACCACCCAACTGCATATTGCAGCCGTACTTCTGATGCAGTACATAGAAGTCATAGCTCTGCATAATCATATAGTTAAATTCTAAGAAACTCAATCCCCGTTCCATACGGTTTTTATAGCATTCTGCCGCCAGCATCCGATTGACAGTAAAATGCGGTCCCACATCCCGCAGCATTTCAATATAATTCAAATTCATCAGCCAATCGGCATTGTTCACAAACAACGCTTTGCCATCGGAAAAATCAATAAACTTGCTCATCTGTTTTTTAAAACAGTTACAGTTATGCTGAATAGTTTCCACTGTTAGCATTTGCCGCATATCTGTGCGTCCTGACGGATCTCCGATCATACCAGTACCGCCGCCTACCAACGCAATGGGACGATTGCCGGCCATTTGCAACCGTTTCATCAGACACAGTGCCATAAAATGCCCTACATGTAAACTGTCAGCCGTGGGGTCAAAGCCGATATAAAACGTAGCCTTTCCATTGTTAATCAATTCTTTGATTTCTTCCTCATCGGTAATCTGCGCAATTAGTCCCCGCGCTACCAGTTCATCATAAATTGTCATATTTGTTTCTGCCATAAGGTTACCTCTTTTCTTAGTTTCATAATAAAAAAGTTCTCGCCCCTTAAAAAGGACGAGAACTCATATTCCCCGTGTTACCACCTTTATTCACCAATATGTCATTGGCCTCTGTCGGTATCTCACTACCGCGACGCTTTAACGGACGTCTGCCGACACAGCCTACAAGCAATGCCTTCAGTGTGCTGCTCCGAGATGTATTCACACACCGGTTTGTCCTGGCCCTCTCAGCTACCGGTTCCTCTCTGTTGGCATCCTGTGTGCTACTTTTTCTCTTCAAAGCATTTCTATATATTTGTTGATAGTATACTCAACCTGCAGATATTTGTCAAATAAATTTTCAAATTTTTTTCAAACCATTTTTTCTCATGAGCTGATATACTAGTTTTCTATGAAATTCTTTTTTGGAATTTCGTTCCCCCAATAGAAAGCGCAATCTATTTTTAACTCAGATTGCGCCCTTTTCTATCTATTTATTGTGCCGTATTCTTATCTTCTGGTGTATCCTTTTCCAGCGGCATTTTCTCCATGCCCTGATGATCCGTTTCATAGTCCCCTTTATAAATTAACTGGCCAACGGGAACAAACTGGTAGCCTTGTTGCTGCGCGTAAGGAATAATCTCCTCAATAGCCTCTGCCGTGTAGGTTCCATTATTGTGGCAAAGAATAATTGCCCCGGGATGCAAACCCAATTTTACGCGGTCAATAATATCTTCCGCTGTTTTTGATTCCATCCAATCAAGACTATCAATCGACCATTGAATAGGATAGTATCCCTTTTCCCGCACAACATCAATACTTTTGTTGTCATATTCACCAAAAGGAAAGCGGAATAGTTGCGGTGTATAACCAGTTACTTCCACAATACGCTGATAGTTACCGTCTAATTCCCGCGCTACTTCCTCTCTGCTGATTTGACTCATATGGGGATGCGTAACGCTGTGCATAGCAATTTCGTGACCGGCATCTGCAATTTTTTTCGCCATATCAGGATAATCATCCAGCCAAATGTTTGTCAAGAAAAAGGTTGCCTGCACGTTGTACTTGCGCAATACATCTAGAATCTTCTCTGTACGTTCGCAACCCCATGCGGCATCGAAGGAAATCGCCAACTTTTTCTCTTCCATTTCTACAAAATAAATAGGTATCTCCTTCTCTGCTTTTTCTGCCTCTGCTACCGTTTCTTTGCTGATAGCATTCTCTCTGTTTTCCTGTTCAACATAATCCTGCAGGCGCCATCCCACTGTAAAACCTATCAATAAGACAAAGACGATCCCCAACCCCAATAAAAGACATTTTTTTTTCTCATTCATGACGTTTCTCCCCCTTTTTTTCATCCTATGCGTACCCCACAAAAAAAATAACGCAAAACGCGGAGAATAAAAAAGAGCTGTCCTGGCGAGACAACTCTTCTAAAGGGGGGTAAAGAAATCTTCGGACGGCAATTAAATTTTAACTCCAACGAGAAAAAGAAAAACTTTTTCTGCAGTTGTCCTTTGCCGTGTTTTGTGGTAACGTCTTATCACGCACTTAGTATAACACACTCTCAAATATCAATGGTTAAGAAAATGTCAAGGTAATATGTATGTTTCGTCTATATCATACACATTTCAGAGAAAAGATGTACGCACCGGACACTACTACATCCACAGCCCTTAACCAATTGTATTTTGTGACTCCAAAACAAAAAACTCTTCCTCTTACTTGATAATTGTGGTACAATGAAATATGATTTTTAGGTAATCGGTTATCTATATTCATATAGCGTAGTATCTTCTATATATATTAGGAGGGATTTTTATGAAAGCATTCAAACTACACGTTGTGGTAAAACGTTGTCTCAAGCTCCTCACTATCACAGCATTTATCGGTCTTTGCTGTTCCGCCAGCCCTGCCTGGGCAGTAGAGCAGCCTTTTACGGATGTACCCAGCGACCATTGGGCAGCGCCTGTCATTGAAGAATTGCGCGCCTTAGGATTTTCTGACGGAATTGGCAACGGTGCCTTTGGTTTGGGACAAGTCATTACACGAGCAGAATTTGCCTCTTTTATCTGTAAGGTAGAAGGCTTTGGCGGCAACGCAGCGCAAGCTTATACCGACAATACGGACACTGGCGCTTGGTATTACGGTGCAGTAAATGCTATGGCTGCCCATCGAGTAACTGCCTCTGACGGCGCTTTCCGCCCCAATGAACCCATTACCCGAGCAGAGATGGCTGAAATGATTGTCGGCGCCTTGGGATTTTATGATTTGGGGACCCAGCTGAACAGTGTGAATTGTCCTTTCACAGATGTAAATGAGCGTAAAGGATTTATCACCTTAGCCAGCGATTTCAAATTGGTTGGCGGTATGAGCGCCAACGCCTTCGCCCCCAACCAGACTGCTACTAGAGAAGAAGCGGCAGCCATGCTGGTGCGCTTATACCATTGTAACCAACGCCAATTAGAGGAAGTACATGGATTTTATGCAATTTCTTCTGCTTCCCAGAGCAGTTTCCTCAGTCAATTGGACAGCACAGGCTTTGGTTGGGCTCGGCTTACTTTGAACAACGGACATGCTGTCGTAAACACCTCTGCTGCAAATGGCAACGAATATAACATTCCTGCCGGATTTACCCAACCGGTAGCACAAGCGCGCAATAATGGCGGCAAAGCGTTATTGTCCATTTATGCAGATAACAACAATGGACTCTTAACCCAAGTACTAGCTCAGCCTGCCCTGCGCACAGAAGCAGTACAACAGATTGTCGCCGCCATGAACAACGCCCAACGGGATCAGCAGAATGTCAGCTTTGATGGCGTTGTAATTGATTTTGAATCCTTGCGCACCGGTCAAAAAGCAAATTATTCCGCATTCCTAAAAGAATTGCGCAGCGCTTTGGGCAACAAACAGCTTTATGTAACCGTCCATCCCGTATTGAGCGGCTCCGCTTATTATGACGGCTATGACTACAGCGTCATTGGACAGGTAGCTGACCGGGTGATTCTCATGGCCTATGATTATGCCGCCCGCTCACTCAGTGAAAGAGAAATGGCGCAGGGCTATACCCAAACGCCCCTTTCGCCTTTAAATCAGGTCTATATCTCTGTCAAAGCTTGTTTGGACGGCGGCATTCCCAATGAAAAATTGTTGCTAGGCATGTCCATGGATACAGTGCAGTGGAAGCTGCAAAACAGCGCAGTCATTCACAATACACCTTATCATCCATCCTATGATGCCGTGCAGGCTCGCTTAGCCACCGGCTGCCAGGTCACTTATCCCAATTACAGCTATAACCCTTATGCCACTTACACGGACACTACAGACCAAACGCAGAATGTCCTCTGGTTTGAGAATGAACAATCGGTAAAAGCAAAAGCCCAATTGGCTCGTTTGCTCCAACTGCGTGGTCTCTCTTTATGGCGGCTGGGAACCATCCCTACCGATTCCAATACCGGATTAAACATCTGGCAGGCAGTACAATCCAGTGTACAATAACATCGTTTCATTGAGTTTTCAGCTAATCAATGCAGACTGACAAACAGCACAGCATATTCAAACTATATTGGGTATGGTGTGCTTTCCTTTTTTTCGAAAAGCAGATAAATGTAGCACTGCAACCACCAGTTGCCCAATTGCAAGCCTGGCATGGTGGCGCTGCAACCGTCCAATTTGTTATGATTTTCTTACCAGATACAAGGAGGTTTGATATGAAATGAACATTGCAGACAGAATACAGCTTTTGCGCAAGGCAAAAGGAATCTCACAGGAAGTGCTTGCCGACCAGATAGGCGTCTCTCGACAAGCAGTTTCGAAGTGGGAAAGCGAGCAAAGTATGCCCGATCTTGAAAAAATTATTCTGTTAAGCGACTACTTTGAAACAACAACAGATTATCTCTTAAAAGGCGTTGAGCCCACAAAAGAATCGGAGAAAACATGGAGTGCCTTGTGGTTTACCGCAGCAGGAACAATCCTAAATATCATTGGTTTGGTTTTAGCTATTGTCATATGGTTTGAGGTGCAACGGGTTTACACACTGGGAATTGGATTGACCCTGATGCTGTTGGGCACAGGTGTATTCCTCACAGGACAAATCTTTGATGGAAAAGACAAACTCAAAGCAAAACGATTATTTGTACAAATCAACATCTGGATTCTGACCTTTATTCCCCTGTCCTGTTGTTTCAATCTTCTCGATGGCATACTGGGCGGTTTTAGCGGGCTCCTCGCCCCTCTACCCATGCTGGGTAATTCCTTCGTTACCTTTGCGTTGTTCTGGCTCTTTTATTTCACGCTATGTATTGTGACAGAACTGGCAATTGCGAAAGCAGAACACGGAACAGTAATGAAATCATAAACCGCCGTAAATACAAAAAGCCGAAGGGAACAACGCTTTTAAGCTGCGTTCTCTTCGGTTTTTTACATCTTCACTTCATTATAGCTCCACATAAGGCTGCAAAAGCTCTACAAGCTGATTATATAAACGCACTGACAGCCGCTCCATACTCAGCCGATAACGGCGCGTTCCCTCTACATAGAGATAAATACACTGCTCCCCCACTTGAAATTGTACCTGCGTCCTTTTATACTCCAACCACTCGTTATAGAGAAACAATTTTATTTTTACCGTTTGCTCATCCAAATAAATGCGGTCAGGATATAGATTGTTCAGATAAAAGGCCACAAACACCAATAATGATGCGGGCAAGCGCCAAAAGGACAGCCACGGCAGCAGAAAACTACACAGCAACGGCACGCCTATAAGCGTTGTCAGCTTGACCAGCAGAATCACACGTTGATTTACAAGATACATAGACTACTCCAAGGTAATGCGGCCGATTTTAGCCTGCCGAAAATCAATGAGAATCCCTTTGGACACTTTTCCATAATCAATGCGCCCACCTTTCAGCAGGCATCCCCGGTTGCGGCCAATCTGCTCCAGGATATGCAGCGGCTCCTGCGCTAAATCTTCTTCTGTCAGCTTAAACCGTTCCTGCAAGTGATGGGGATATCTTTTTTGTAAAAAGGTCAACAGTTTCAGCGCCGCTTCATCATGATCAAACACATCGTCATTGATTGCCCCGGTTACCGCCAGACGGAATCCTACTTCCTCATCTTCAAACTTGGGCCATAAAATCCCCGGCGTATCCAACAGCTCCAGATCCTCATCCAAACGAATCCATTGCGTGCCCCGCGTGACCCCTGGTTTATCGCCGGTCTGCGCTGCCTTTTTGCCCACCAAAATATTGATAAACGTGCTTTTTCCTACATTTGGGATGCCCACGATCATGCAACGGATAGTTTGCTTGCGAACGCCTTTCTGGGCCATGCGCTCTCGTTTCTCCTTAGTAAGCTCCAGGAGCGCTTCTTTCAGACGGCTGATCAGCTGCTTCTTGCCAATGGTTGCATTAAAGGCAAAGGCACGATATCCGCTCTGTTGATTAAATTGATTTACCCAGTACGCTGTGCGCTGCGGGTCCGCCAAATCTTCTTTATTCAAAATAATTATACGGGGTTTTTTATCTCCCACCAATTGGTCCAGCAAAGGATTGCGACTGCTGATGGGCATACGGGCATCCACCAGCTCAATTACAACATCCACCAATTTTAATTGTTCCTGGATCATTCGTTTTGTCTTCGCCATGTGGCCCGGAAACCACTGTATAGTCATATGTAATCACTCCTTATCACTTTTACTTTTTATAACCTCTCTCAGCCTGTCCGCAGCTGTTTTGCACGATACAGGCACGATGCTACTTCATGCCTGCATAGATGCGGAAATAACTGAGCATGCTTTCCAGCATCATCTTGCGCTCTGCCAATTGCCTATACACGCTGCCCCTTGCGCCGCCCTGCCGACACAGAGATTCCATCTTCTGTTCGACGTCATTCAATTCCTGTTTTAACTGCTCAAAAAGATTTTCAATCCGCGCCAAACGGGAAATAGGCTCTCCGCTATAGCTTTTATATTCATAATGCACTGCGCTGCTGTCTATTATATATTTTTCTCGTTTTTCCGACCATGATGTATATCGCTCCATCGTCATGCTCCTTCCCTTTTCCCGTTTTTATCGGCACACGGCAAAATAAAAAATACGCTGGTTCCTTCTCCCAATCGGCTGTTGACCCAGATATAACCGCCATGCAGCTCTACCATCGAACGGCAAATCCACAGTCCCAATCCTGTATTGGGTTCTTCTCCTGGGCGGTTGGCTCCCTTTGAGAAGGGTTCAAACAAGCGGGCCAAGCGTTCCTCACTCATCCCACAGCCATGGTCGGTCACACAAGTGACAACCTGGGCTTCTCTACGAATAAAACGCACCTCAATACTGCCGCCGGTATCGCTAAACTTGATGCTGTTGCTGACCAGATTGATCAATACCTCCCGCAATCGGCCCCAATCTCCATACACATTGGCCCAATCAGCCTGTTCCACCTGATACTGTATCCGCTTTTCCCGCATACGCAGTTCCAACAGACTGCCTACTTCCCGCGCCACAGTAGATAGGTTAACTGCTTGCCGCTCCAATTTTATTTGGTTGGATTCCAGCTTCGCCCAATCCAAAATCTGATTGGTCACCTGCAGCAGTTGCTGGGCGCTGTCTTTTATCTTCAGCAAATATTTTTTCTGTATTGCATTCAATGGGCCCACTTGTTCCTCTGCCAATAGGTCTCCAAAACCTTTGATGGCATTCAGCGGAGTGCGAATTTCATGACCAATCTGCGCTAAAAACCGCGCAAACTCTACCTGTTCCTTGCCATATTCATCCATGATATCCCTCGTGCTTCAATTTCTGATACAAATTCTCCATCTGCTGCAAATGCAGCCGTTCTTCGTCGCCAATTTCCCTGCACAGCTTTTGCAGTTCCTTTTGGTCAGTCAAAGCCGCCAACGTATCATAATAAAAAATGGCCGACTCCTCATGGGCCATATACTCAATGAGAAAAGCAAATAAATCCTCCCATTCCCCAACCTGCAATGTGAACTCCTCAGCTTTGCCCTGTCGCTGCCGCAGCTCTGTCAAAAGTTTTTCCGCATGGTGTAACTCATCGGCAGCATAGGACAAAAAGGCCTGCTTCAGTTCCCCATCACCATGCAATCCCGCAATTCCCATATATTGAAAAGCTGCGTTCATTTCGTCCCGCACACCTTGTCGCAGTACCTCGATGATTTGCGTATTCTCCATGGTCAATAATCCTCCCGCTGTATCTTATCTTTATAAAAAAGCTTCGGTGCCTTCATCACCTTCCACATACGCACCAGTGAGGACACCAGCATAATCCCCAAGGCGATAGCACCAGCCAAAGCCAGAGTGTTCAGTCCTGTTTCCACAAATAGTGCCGTTTCACCCCGCAAACAATATTCCATCGTATAGTACATCCCGCCGCCGGGCACCAATGGCAATACCGCCGTGGTCAAAAACAACGTCACTGGCACTTTACAAACCCGAGCCATCAACTCTGCATACACAGAGATGACCACTGTCGCTATGAAATAACGGGGTACATCGCTGGGAAAATCCAGCAGCAAGTATACCAGCCAGCCCAACGCCCCGCCCAAACAGGTAAGAGGAATTCGTTTGGGGCTCACATTAAAATAGATAGAAAAAGCAGCACAAGATAAAAACGCATAAACACAAGGTAATAGGATTCGCATATTAAATTCCTCCCAATACAATCAAGGCCATACCAGTCCCCATGGCCAACGCCAGCGCAACCAGCAACGCCTCCATCGCTTTCATCATGCCGGCTACCAAATCCCCTGCAATCACATCCCGCATAGAGTTGGTAATGGCCACACCGGGTACCAGCGTCATCAGCGTGCCAATAATAATGCTATTGCTGTGAGGCGCTAAATGATACTGTACAGCTAACAGCGCAATAAACGTAATCAGGAAGCTACAAACCAAATTGATAAAAAATCCATTTGTATGCACATATTCCATGGCGCGAAATACTACACGCGTCAACGCGCCGCACACAAAAGCTACCAGAGCATCCTGCAGATTTCCGCCGAAAAACAACGTAAAGAAAAAGGACACCCCGGCAAAGCCCAAAAACACAATAGCCCATTCAGGATAGGTTTTCTTGCGATAAATCTCCTTCAAGCGGCGATTGATTTCCTCCACCGGCGGTCTGTGCTCACAAATATAGCGGCTCAGATTATTCAAATCCTCTATCCTCTGATAATTGGTTCCCCGGGAATAAATGCGTCGCAGCCGTGTATAGCAGGTATCATCCGCCATGGTGATGGTCACGGTAATATTGTTGGTGATGGCAAATACATCCACATGCTTAATTCCATAGGCATACAATACCCGCTGAATAGATTCCTCCACTCGATAGGTTTCCGCGCCTGCCTCCAGGAGAAAATGTCCCAAGTCAATAGCAGTATTCAAAAGTCGTTGATATTCAAAAGAAGATAAATTCTGCTCCATATATACACTCCTTTATATGTTCTCTATTTTAGCAGATTTTTCCCCTGCACGCCACAAAAACACCGGGAAATTCTCTAAAAAAGCATTCTGCAACAAAAAATGGCACAGCCCTCATTTTTAAGAGCTATGCCGTTTGTTTTCAAAATATTCTTTTATACAACAATTACGCTTCGCTGTGCTTTTCCTCTTTTTCCATTACCATACCCCGCACCAAATCATGCCGCGTGATAATTCCTACTACCTCCTGCACCTCATTGACAATGGGCACACGGTTTACTTTGCGCTCAACAATCAGCGTGGCAATATCGCTGAGCGGCGTATCCTCATATGCATAGATAGGCGGTTTGCTCATCAAGTCGCCTACTTTGTAGGCAGCAATACGTTTCATATCTTCCTGAAACTCCCGGCGGTCTACTGGAAAAATCCCGTCAAACAAATTGATAAACATCGGCGGCTTCACTGGTTTTTGCTTGTAAACCAGATCGCCTTCACTGATTACACCCACCAGCTTATCATACTGATTCACAACAGGCACGCCGCTGATATTTTTATCCACAAACAATTTGCATACTTCATCAATCGTGGTATCTTCCCTTACAATCAATACATCTTTTGTCATAATCTCTTTTGCCAGCATAGGAACCACACTCCCATTAAAAAATAAATTTTCTTAATCGTATTATAGCATAGCTGCCGTAAATGTACAACCATTTTTCCCCTGCAATGGAAATGCCCCACACAAAAATGCCGCTCTCCCCAAACAGAAAAACGGCATATCGCATAATCTCTATACAAAGATATTTATTTAGTAAAGGTCAGCGTCACCACCTGTACCAGCTCCATACCGGCAAAATTCTGCGGCTCAAAATATTCCTGCAGAGAATGATTGCGCATCCCGCGCCCATCGGCATATACCAGGAGCGCAACGGGAATCTCTTTGCCCAACTCAATCTCTTGAAACTCTGTCAGAAATTTTTTGGTAGAAGCCAATATCTCCTCTCCGGGAGCAAGTTCATCTGATACAAAGGAATAGGAGGCGCCGTCAAGTACCACATTAAAGGAAATAGCATAATTCTCCTCCATCGTCATGGCCAGAATCCCATCCAACTGCGCTGCGACATCCCGTTCCTCACTCAGCGATATTGCGCCTCCACCCACAGATTCCCAGCCTTCGCCATGCAAGCGACAGACGTTGATCTCTAACGCAGCGGCCTCTGCCGGCCCGTTGAAAGAAAGAATCAGAGAATTGTCGCTTAGATTCAAATATTGCAGGAGATTTTGTGATTCTTCACTCAGCTGGTAAGGAGCAATTCCTTCTCTGTCCAGCACATTTGACGATTGATTGGCCGAAGCGCCCAGGAAAATCGCCAGACCCAGCACCAGGACCACCAAAATACCGGAAATAAACATTGCCCACTTTGTGTGTGCGCTCCCTCTCATAATCGCCTCCAACCTTTCCTTTAATGTCTGCTTTTCCTCACACATCGTAGTAGATACGATGGTACGGCGAGATTTGCTATCCGCTGCCATCTCAATCAGCGTATCGCCGTAGCTTTGTTTTCCCTGCCTGTCCAATGCACCGGTCACCGCTTCATCACAAGCCAGCTCACACAGGCGGTCCAGTTTCCGCCGCACAAGATAAATCACCGGATTAAACCAATGAAGATGCACTGCAAAAGTAGCAATCCACTTCATGAGTATATCCTTTCTCCGCCAATGCATCAGCTCATGGCGCAGGATATTGCCCAGCTGTTCGTCAGTATATGCCCTGTCCGGTAAATAAACCGCTGGACGGAACACGCCCACCAGCATCGGCGTGACTGCCAAAGCGCTTCGATACAAAGAAGGAGCGCCCTTTTTAGGACAAAGTGCCTGGAGCAAAGCCAATTCATAATCTGTCCCTTCCACACGGCTGCGGCGCAAGCCTGCGACATAAGCGGCATATTGCACAACAGCGAAACAAAATGACAACACACCGCCCAGCAAGAACATGATCAGCAGATAGTCATTTATACCGCCCTTCGCCAGCCCGATTTCTCCATAGGAAATGGCAACCTGCGCCTCCGGCTCCAGTGTGCTGTATTCCGCCCCATACTGCCTCTGCGCCAACGTTTCCCGTTGTTCCGCCGTTGTCTTGATATGGGCGTCACAGACTGCCTGCACCAGACTCAGCGGCGTGGCAACAGGCAATGAAACAAATGCAAAAATCGGCACAAGAAAGGTGACCAGCACCAAACACCAAAGCCCATGCTGGACCCGTTTGGGAATTTTGTATTTCCACAGCGGCTGCAGCACATACAGCAGCACTGCAAGAATGCTGCCCGTAATGGACATCATCAGCAGCATGCGTACCAATGCACTCAAGCTCTGCCACACACTCATACACTTCCACCTCCCATCTTAAAAAATTCCTTCAGCTCGTCAATATCCGCCTCAGACAGCTTTCCATGCTGGCAGAGAGAAGCGACAAAGTTTTTGGCACTACCCTGATACAGCCTTTCAAGCAAACCCTCCTCCTCTGCCTGCGCATATTCATGGTAGGAAACATTGGGCGTATAATATGTGACCTGCTGCTTGTGCGCTGTGATTACACCCTTGTTCACCAGTCTGCGGATTAACGTATTGATTGTAGATTTCTCCCAGCCCATCGTGCGCTGCAGCTCCACGCGAAGATCAGAAAAGGATACCGGCTTTTCCTCCCGCCAAAGAATTTTCATGACCTCCAACTCTGCATTGGATATTTTTTCAGCTAAATGCATCGTCCCACCTCCCGTGTTACACTTGTAGTACAATAATATATTACATATGTAGCACAGAATTGTCAAGCCCTCTTTCATTGTAATGCACTTCATCTGCACGCCACAAAAAAATCCGCCCGACAAATTTCATCGAACGGATTTCCTGTGCAGCTTTCTCTGCAATTTTCAGACAATTTCAATCTGGCACTGCGCCATAGCCCGTAAAGCTTGGGCGTGATTGTCCGGCGTCGTACCAGCACAGCAATGACTGTCCACTGTAATCTTCACTTCCGGCAAATAAGCCTTAATCAGCAGTGCATTGGAAATGACGCAAATATCGGTGCACACACCTACCAGCTCCACCTCTTCGCAGCCAACAGACAGCAAATAATGAGCCAAATCCAGACTGCCAAAGGTATCCTTATCAAAGACTTTTCCATTGGGCAGCTGTAAGGATTTTTCGATCTCCCATCCCGATGTATAACGGATACAATGAGGCACCGGCAGTTTTTTCCCTTCCTGCGTATCAAGATAATTGGCGCCATGGGTGTCACGGGTATAGACAACCTCCCTTTTTTCCTTCACCGCTTTGTCCATTTTCTTTTTGACTGACTTCACCACCGCCTGCGCTTCCTTTGTACCCAAACTCCCGGAAATGAAATCATTCTGCATATCGACCACTACAAGAACCTTCTGATGCATCCACTTCTTCTCCTTTATTCATTATTTTTTCTTCATAATATATTTTCCCAGCTGATAGCATACGACCAACAGCACAATGAGAAGCAAAAAATTTACCACAGACAAAATTTTTGTATTTACCGCAATAGACATTCCTGCCCCTCCTCTGTTATCATAGCATAGACCGCACCATTTGCAAAGCCATGGCCGACCTCATTTTCATCATTTTCGGAAAGAACGATACACACAGTTCGCCTGCTCTCAAATTTTTTGCAAATGTTTCACGTGAAACATTTGCAAAAAACAAACTGCTGTATGGAAAACACACAGCCCTTCCCTGCTAATGCTCTGGCAGGAAAGGGCTGTGTGCTGCAAATAGTGAGTTACAAAAAACGACACAATTCTTATAATTTATACTATTTTTCTGTTTCTTCAGCTAAGGGCTTCAACGATAAAACGACATTTTCATTTTTGTCTAACATCATCTCACATTGCCAAGTAAAGATAGCTGGAATACCCCATTGTACATCGCTAAGGTTTACATACATTGTGGCCGTTTGCGGTTCTTCAAGGGAAAGCAAATCCTGTGCCTGCACATCTGACTGACTGGACTGTTTCCATATTTCCACATAGATACTGCCAGGCAGACTTTGCACCTGATAATCTACAATTTTTCGCAATCCATCCTCTTTTTGATAGGTTAGCGTAAACTGAGTTCGTAACACAACATAGATATCTTCTTGGGCAATCTTTCTATCGTATTGCAGTACCACAAAATCAATGTTGCCTGTGATATGATAAAACCCATCTGCCGTGATTTCATATTCGGTCAGATAGATATGCGCACCTGTATGCTCATTAAATCGAATCAACTGTTCTTTCCCCAAGTATAACGGATCCGAGGTAACACCTTCCTGCATTTTGTCAAGCCCTGCTGAAAGTTCGTCTGGTTGCTGAGAATAGCAGGAAGTCATGAGCAATGTAATTACAATAAAGCCGATGAGCATAATAGTTGACATTTTTTTCTTCATCGTTTTCCCCCTGAATTTTCCTTTTATAGTAGCGAATATCTGTAAAAGGTGGTATCTGACTATATTTCTTAATGAGTTTGGTCGCTTCACCAAGACAGACATGACGAGGATATTCCCATATTAACTGTAGCATAATGCGATTAATTTTATCTGCAAATATATGTAGATATGTTTTTTCATAATATGCTTCCAGTTCCAAATAATCCAACGCGTCTCTGCCATTTTCGATAGCCGCCCTCAGTAAAAATCAGACAGCAAAAAAAGAGTTCATACAATTGACTGATTTGTTGATGTGCTCCGCAAAGCGCCAACTGTACTTCGATTGTCGCTGCATGCAGTTGCCAAAAAGCTGTGAGACCAATTGCCAATAAAAGCAGACAAATACTATAAAAAACCCTGCGTCGTATCTTCTCAAAATGCAATGTATTTTGCCGCTGCGCCCAATATTCAACTGCTACAACACTCCAGAGACAAATTGTCGCCGATATATAGGCAATTTCCAGCTCGTGAAATAGATTCTCTGTAGAAATCCATGGTTGACACTGCCTGATATGATTCAGCTTCAGCAAGGCATAAACAATTGCTGTGCTACTCCCCAAAATAAAAGAGCTTCTCCAAGTGCGCGTATATACATTTCTCTCATTGCAGTGATTCCAAACCATCGAAACAAAAGAAATCGCCAGAAAAATATAGGCAACATATCTTATCCATTCATAAGGATTTCTTGTAATGTACACGCTCATTCCTCACTCCTTTTTTCAGACAATAAATTTCTATCGTTTCTTCTATTGAGAATGGCAACTCTCGATTGACTTGAGCCCAATCTACTATTTTTTCTACCGGACACGCTTTTACCTTACCCTGTCTATTCATTTGATATAGCGCGTCTTCTGCTCCTTGAAACACAATTTCATCTTCCGAAACCACAATACTTCGCTTTATCGTTCCGTTTTGCACTCGTTGTAATCGCCCCGCCGCGTAGTGATAAATTTGACCCATTCCGTTATCTGTCGACAGTACAAAATACAACTGATTCTGCAAAACAAAAAAATTTGTGATCCGGTCAACATCACCGTCTTTTATTTTTAAATTCTTTTTCGTTATACGATTCTCGCTTAAACTATATAAGCACAAATCATTTTCGCTATGTGAAAGACCATATATATCAGTTCCGTTACAATACAACCTTTCGCAGCCTAAGTTCAATTCACAGACTGCTCCATCTTCCCATACACAGAGATCAGGATGGATATCCTTTTCCTCCAATTTCAAAATTTCAAAATATACTGCCCCATCCTCTTCTAATACAATTGGATTCAGACCAATCATCTCCATATAGGCGGCCAGCAAATCCTCCTCATATAGTACAGTTTCACTTTGTTCTGTATTGTTTGCAAAGTCCAGAACTGTTACGTTTGTCCTGTCTTTGTCATAGGAAAACGCATAGAGAAAAATTTTCTGTTCCAGCAATTTTCCTCTGTGAATCCAGCTATCCTCTATTGCTTTCTCCCACAACACAGAACCGTCATGCAAATCCAGGACAGCCAGCTTTTGCGTATTTTGGAAAGTGGTTTGCGCCATCCAATACTTCGATACCTCTGTCACCCGATGATTGATCGCGCACAATGCATACTGATTTTTGACATCTAGAATCTCCATTTCATCAGAATATCCTCGTTTATCTTTTTCACCGGTAAAAAATGGATTGGCAATAAAATTCTTGTCCAGCGCATAACTATGCCATCTCATCGGGAATGCGCTGTGAAAAATGAGCACAACAGCAAAAGTGAATACCATGCCCAAATATAGATACTTTCTCATTGGCAATCTCCTTTTCCTAAAAAATTACCCGCCCATCAAATCTATTTTAGTTATTGTATCGCGCTCTACGTCAATCTGGAACGTAAATATATATTTTCGGGAAATGGCAAAGAGGAGCTCTTTACTGTATTTTTGGGAAATGTCACCTTCATAAGTTGTAATTAAGACGCAATACAGTTCTTCTTCACTTTCAGGAAGTTCGTCAGGTGGGAAATCGATATCATATTCCATTTCTAACGGCGCAACCGGAAGTACCGATAATAGGGTATCTAAACTGTCTCCAACGGAAATGGCATCCCATAGCGGCGGCGCAGCGCTGTTTTCAATCACAATCGTTTTTACTGTATCATCTTCCGCTATAAAATGATATCCTTCATAAGAAACAACCTGTACACCATTGTCAAAAACATCTCTTTCAGTGGGCTGTCCGTGCAAAGTTTCTACAGTTTTTACATCTGTGCTGCCAACCACAATCTGGTCATAAGTAATCCATTGCGCAAGGTCAGATATCTGCTCTGAATGGGTGTTATGACAGCCACAAACAAATAGCATCAGAAAAGAAGCGACAAAAAGAAGTATTTTTTTCATTTGCATTATACCTTTCCATAGAAATACGAAAATTCTGTCAATCTCGGATATTTCTTTTCAAAAATTACCGAAAAGATTACTATACTTTATCTTAACAGATTTTTCACAGCTTTGCAAAAAAATTGTCCCTGACACGCTAAAATCTGTACAAAATCATCTTTCCTCCATGAAAATGCAACTTGCGAAAATCATTGACTGGTACAACGCCAAAATGTTTCACGTAAAGCATTTGCAAAAAACAGGCTGCTGCATGGAAAACACACCGGCCTTCCCTGCTAGTGCTCTGGCAGGAAAGGCCGGTGTGCTGCAAGTAGTGAGTTGCAAAAAACGACACAATTCTTATAGTTTATACTATTTTTCTGTTTCTTCAGCTAAGGGCTTCAACGATAAAATTACATTTTTATTTTTGTCCAACACCATCTCACATTGCCACGTATAGTCAGCCGGAATATCAAATTGTACGTCTCTAAAGCTTACATTCAGTGTAGCTGTTTGTGGCTTTTCAAGGGAAAGCAAATCCTGTGCCTGCACATCTGACTGACTAGACTGTTCCCATATTTCCGCATAGATACTGCCAGGCCGACTTTGTACCTGATAATCCACAATTTTCCGCAATCCATCCTCTTTTTGATAGATTAGCGTAAATTGTGTTCGTAATACAACATAGATATCTTCTTGGGCAGTCTTTCTATTATATCGAAGTACCACGAAATCAACATTGCCTGTGATATGATAAAACCCATCTTCCGCGATTTCGTATTCGGTCAAATAGATATGCGCACCTGTATATTCGTCAAATCGAATCAACTGCTCTTTCCCCAAGTATAGAGGATCCGAGGTAACGCCTTCCCTCATTTTGTCTATTCCCACGGAATATAGGTTTCCTTGGTGCGGAGAATAGAAAGAAATCATCGACAATGCAAGTACAATAAAGCCAATTATCATGCCTGCTAGAACTTTTTTCATGACTAATAGCCCATTCCATAATAAACATCATAAACCGTACTTCCTATTTGATTTTGGCTTGTTAAAGTTGTAGTTTTATATAATGAATACTGATAATCTATCTTTGTAACAGCACCAAAATATTCTGGCGGAACATTGGTAGGAAATGTCTCTAATTGCGATCGCACTTGATAATATGTGGAAGGAAGCTTATCTTCAACAATTGCTGCGGCTATTGGCGTAAAAACAGTTACTGCCACACTTATAGCAGGATTAACTCCTGCGATAGCGGTATAAATCCCCAACGCTACAGACGCAACCGTCATCCCAGTACTATGATCAATCTTTCCATGATGATATTGATATGGATACAGTTCTAACGGCATAATTTCGTCTTCAATATTCTCTTGCTCAGGTTCTGCAAAAAGAACATCGTCTATCCAAACATTTCCATTATTATCACGAGTTATACAAAACTGATCATAAAATATTTTCTCTCCATTTTCCAGCTTATAAACAACGCCATCGAAACCATTGCTCGTTTCTTTAAAAAAACATTCAAAATTTTGCCCGTTTTCTTCATAAATAAAACTTTGTTCATAACCAGCAGTTTGCAAAAAGTCAAAGTTATTATTTGCACTGGCAAATACTACAGTAGAGTTGTTCAAACAGAATATCACTAATAAAAAAATTGTAACCTTCTTCTTCCACTTTTTCATCATATCTCTTTCCTCCTGATTTCCTATAAATTTTATCTTTCTCTACTAATATTATTATCAGTCTCGACAGTGATTGTATATGGTCCACAGATAAGTGTGAAATACAAATTAGAAGCACTATTATTTATAGTAAAACTTGTACCATCTAAGGTATCATTATAGGAAACATTTACAGTTCCACGCACAGTAGCTATATAATCAGGGTCAACACAATATGTCGCATACGAAGAATTATTCGTAATTTCTGTATATGCGGGAATATGACTTAAAGATATATTCGCATTATTCATTATAATTTTATAGGAACCATATTGATAATTTGCTTCTAAATTTACACGGAACTCTCTTTTTCCCGCAATATCATTATAAAAATCAGCATATACAATGGTTTTTCCATTATACATAATACCAGATGGATCTCTTAAAATTTGTTCGCCACCATTGTTTATGCAAGGTGAACTTTCCTGCACTACACCGATCATAATGGCACTGCCATCTTCATAGGTAATGCATGTTTCTTCTCCGTCACTTAACGTAAGAGATGGCAAGCCATTTTCTTGAAAATCTTGAAATGCTTCTGTTTGAAAAATACTTGCTTCATCTGTCGCAATAGTATTGTCTGCAGCAAATGCTGGCATTCCTACACTCATTGCCATTGCTGCGGTTAAAACTGTTGCAATTATTTTTTTCATTGTTTTTCTCATAAAAATCACATCTCCTTTTGAATTGTAAAATTGGGGGACGGTTTGCCACGTTTGCCGATATGCACACCGAGAAACATGCAGCAAACCATCCCAATGAACTATTGCTTCCTTTTGTCGATACGCTACTTACGAGCTATACACTATCTGACTTTCTGACTGGCTGCCTTCCCATACTGTCATGGTTGCTTTCAGACGGTAGGTATTCCCTTGTTTGATTGTGTAGGTTTCCTTTACTCTCGCACTGTAGCTATCTTCTGTGACGGTCCAAATCTCTACCGGAATCCAGCTGCTGCCGTTCTTCACCTGCAGTTCTGCAATAATTTTTGCCTTCGTAGCAGCATTGGGATTCCCTGTAACATAACATTTTGCCGTCGCTGTTGTTCCTGTAATGTCTAAATCACATTCTACTCTGTTAATCAGTAACATATACGGAGAGACTTCCGTTTCCTGCTGACAGATTACAGGGATTGCGGCAGTTTCCGCCCAGGAAACTGCCGGTGTTAACGTTAGCACCGTCGCGCCCAGACAGATTGTAGCAAGTACCTCTTTTTTCCTCCTTTGCATGTTCTTCACCCCCTTCTATTACTCTATATCAAAATGAAAGGGCGATTTCGGACAAATTTTTCAAGAATTTTTTATTTTTTTCTAATTTTTTTCAAAAAAATTGTCAGTCGTTTTTTTAAACAACCGACAATCCTGTTTCCATAATCAATTTTATTATTTAATCAAAACACTATCTAAAATTTTCTCCAGTTCTTCTTCTGAAAGATTACATTCTCCAGCAATAAGATATTGATTATATGTCCAAATATAAATGATTTCCCCATCTTTGTGTGAAAAATCTATCTCATACTCACGTAATACTTTCCTTTCCACACGGGCATTTTCTGTGTCAATCCGATAAGTCAAATGACTGTTTTCCGTTATAATTCTCTGGTCCAAAATAAAATATTGCATCCCATTGCGATACAAGAGGTGCAGCTCACTCTCATCTTCATATTTTTCTGCCAGCTCCATCCCCTCCGGCAGATAGCCGATTTCCAGCGGAACAAAGGCTGTGTCTTCTGATACGGTGGAGTGATAGCGGTATTCGGTGTATTCGGTCACAACATATCGCACCGCTTCCATCAGCTTGGCGCAGCCGGCCTGTACCGCTTCCGGCGCGGCAAGACAGGTCAAAAGAAAGCAGATGAGTACGGCAGCAACGCCCCGCCGGGCATAATAGGGCCAGCCCAGATGAACCGAATAGGTCGCAATTTCTCCGCGCTCCACTTTGCCCAGCAGCGTTTCCATCTCCTGCTCAAACTGCCGGGAAAAACAATGCTGGGGACATGTCTCCTTGTCAGGCAGAGAAGCCAACTCCATGGCGTCGGCCAGCACCGCCGCCCGACGCAGTGTTTCCTCCGTCAGCTTCATCTCTTACACCTCCTCCAATTGCTTCGCCAGTTGTTTTTTCCCTCTAGCCAGCAGCTTCTCCACCTTGGCCACACTGCAATCCAGTATAGCGGCAATTTCTCGATTGTTATAGCCCTGGGAATATTTCAGCAGAATCGCCTGCCGATAAGGCAGCGGCAATTCTAATATGGTTTCAGCAATCATCCGATCTGATTCCTCACTGGTATAAACCATAGACTCCACATCCTCCATCCCTACGGTACGATTGTATTCCCTCTGCGCCTTATGATACAGATTGATGGCTGCGCGCTCTGCGATAGTCACCATCAGCCGCTTTGTGCGCGCTGACGTTACTTCTCCCACCATGCTCATATTTTTTGCTGCATGCAGAAAGCTGATATTGACCGCATCTTCTGCCAGTTGGATATCATGCAGCCGTTTGTATGCACAATAAAACATCAAATCCTTGTACTGCCAATATAATTGCTCAAATTTTTCTTTCTCTGAGATATCCTCAATCAACGCAAGACATACCGTCAGGATTCTCAATCCCATCACCTCTCAAATTTCTTTCATAACATTATATCAAAATAAATCGACGATTTCGGACAAAGTTTTCAAAAAAATTTTTTCTTGCTTTTTTATATCTTTTTTTGCTACCCATTGGCGTGTTACTTTGGCAAGGCCCAAAGTAACCAAAGGCCAAGCGGGGGGTTTCGATTCCCCCCGTGCCCCCTAAACGACCCCTGCGGGGAGCTAAAACACAAAACTGTAGCAAGTGCTCTATGCCGCAAAATTCCTCGCTGCCGCCTTATGGGTTTCATTCTCCCCGCTATCTTTGCCCAACATTCCGACTTGCGCCCCACCAGAAAAGCGTGGGGTGTGGAGAAATCTGCAGGATGTCTGCAAAGCCGGACGAAGTCCAGAGCGATGCAGACAGACAAAGATTTGTCCAGAACCACGGAGGAATAGGGCAAAGGATAGCAAAAAAATGCGAAGGGGTAGCAAAAAGCGCAAAAAATCTTCCCTTTCCCCATAAAAAATTGCCCCGTCCCTTTCTGGCAAAGGTTAACGAGGCAATGCTTTATTTCTTTTTCTTCTGTCATTTCATCTACAGTGGTAAAACGGCTTCTACATTGGTTTTTCAAATTGTTTCACGTGAAACAATTGCAATTTTTATACCGTACATTTCAACGACGTTAGTTCAATGCGGCAATGGCATTGTTTATCCGTCTTGCAACCTCTTCCACACCTAAAATCTGCTGCACTTCCCACAGGTCAGGGGAATTGGTACGGCCGGTCAGAGCAATTCGGATGACGCCGCTGACATGGCCCACATGTCCTTTGTACTGGTCGGGATTTTTCTTGAAATCTTTTGGCTTTGCCGCATAGCCCAATTCCTGCGCCAAAAGCCGTACTTTGCCAAACCAAGCGTCATTGTCATCCTCATAGACATAGCCCTGCAGGTATTCGCGCAGAATAGTCACACAATCTTCTTTGGATACTTCCGCAGGATAGGAATCGGTAATCTCAAAGGTTTCTGGGAAAATATAGGCGCTGAATTTGGCAATCTGTGCGCCGTACACCAAATCCTTACGAGGTTTATCCCCGGAGCGGCCGATATCAAAGGCTTTTTTCGCCATATCTGCATGGTCCGTCAAAATCTGCGCATAAGCGGTATCGTATTCTTTGGCCCAGGTCAACACAAATTCATAAATTTCTTCCGCAGTCAGCTGCAGAAAAATTGTCTGGGAAATATCGTTTAGCTTTTCCAAGTCAAATAACGCGCCGCTGCGCCCCATCTTATCTACAGTAAACTCAAATTCGCTGTCTGCTGCTGTAGGATGTTCCAAACGCCATTCTTCATAGTTGGAATTCAAAATGGTCAGCAGATATTCCTTCACGGCCAGCGGGTGATAGCCCAAGCTGCGATAATAGTTCAAGCCCAGCTCCGGGTCCTTCCGTTTGGAAAGCTTTCTTCTGCCTTCGCCTTCTTTTTTCATCAGATGGGCGGTGTGACAGTACAATGGATGTTCCCAGCCCATCGCTGCAAACAAGGCCAGATGCATAGGCAACGTGGAAAGCCATTCTTCACCGCGCAGCAAATGGGTCGTACCCATCAGATGGTCATCCACTACATGGGCAAAATGATAAGTCGGCAACCCTGTCGCTTTCAAAACCACAAAATCCATATTGTTGGCTGGCAGCACCAGCGGACCGCGAATACCGTCCACCAATCCGACTGTTTCGCCATCCTGCACCATAGCCTTAAAGCGCAGAACCCATGGTTTTCCCTCTGCCAGATTTTTTTCAATCTGCTCCATAGTCAAAAACCGGTCTCTGGCCCATTTTCCATAATAACCGGTCTGCTCCTTCTGCGCTTCCTGCTGATTACGAATCTCTGCCAAATCTTCTTCTGTGCAGAAGCAGGGATAGGCCAGGCCTTTTTTCACCAGTTCTCTGGCATATACCTGATAGAGCTCTTTGCGCGCGCTCTGGCGGTAGGGCCCATAGGCTCCCTTTTCCCCATCAATCAATGCGCCCTCGTCAAAATCCACGCCAAAATATTTTAAGCCATTGATAATTTCTTCTACTGCCCCGGGCACTTCCCGTTTTTCATCAGTGTCCTCGATGCGCAGATAAAATACGCCGCCGCTCTGATTGGCCAGCTTCATATCTGCATATGCGCCGTACAAATTGCCTAGATGAATAAAACCTGTAGGACTGGGCGCCAGTCTGGTCACCATGGCGCCGGAAGCCAATTGACGCTGGGGATACTTCGCCTCTATGTCATCTACTGTCAAACTCAGATTTGGGAATAAAATTTCTGCTAATTTCAGATTGTCCACACTATTCTCTCCTTTGAAGCATTTTAAGCCATAAATAAAACGAACGCATACCTACGTTCGTTTAAAATAGCTCGTAGGGGAATTGAACCCCTGATTCCACCGTGAGAGGGTGGCGTCTTAACCACTTGACCAACGAGCCGTATCCATTTGATGTCGTATAATATTATAGAGCTTTTATCTCCATTAATCAAGTCATTTCGCAAAAGAATTTTTCCTGCAACCATAATTTTTATTAATTCGGTGTCTTATTGGCAATCTTTCATCACTTACCATCGCTTTTTTGCGTTTTTGCGGCGAAAAAAGCAACAGGATTGGCTATCTCAGCAGATGAGATACACCAATCCTGTTGCCGTTAAGTTCTTTATTTTCTAAAAATATCTTTATCAGCCTGGATTTAAGCTGAAAGCCTTTTTCCGCAGCTATGTATTCCTGAAAGGACGGGCGCCTGCTATTCGCCCTGTCCCAAACTCACAAAAGCCTTGGCAATATTGGTTTTGGTCACGCGGCCCACTACCTGCAGCTGGCCGTTTTCGCGATCCCGCACCACCGGCATACCGTCAATCTGTCGGTCAATCATGCGTTTGGCTACTTCCCAAAGACTCTCGTCTTCATAAGCCACTACAATATTGGGCATCCGTGTCATGATCACACCGATGGGTAGCTGATTGATATCGGCTTTTCCGATTGCAATCTTGAGCATATCCTTGCGGGAACTGATTCCCTCCAGCTCCTGCGCTTCATTCACCACAAAAATGGTACCCACATCTTCTACAAAGATGCGCACAATACAATCATACACAGATGTGGACTCGCTGACCATCACCGGCTGAGACTGATAATCGCTTACTTTCAAATCCCGCATACGCTCATACATACTAAAAGGATTTTGTTCGCCTTTATAATAATAGCCCACACGGGGTCTTGCCTCTAACAGGCCGATCTGCGTGAGGAAAGCCAAATCGGGACGGAGAGAAGCCCGGGTCAGATTCAGCTTTTCGGCCACCCGCTCCCCTGTGATGGGACCGTTTTCCTTTACAATTTCTATAATTTTTTCCTGTCGCTCGTTGAGTTGCATGGTGTTCACCTCCACTAAGACCGGAAATTACTAAACTGCAGTTCCACACCATAATCCTGACTTCTCAAAAATGCAATCACAGCCTGCAAATCATCAATCTTTTTCCCACTGACGCGTACCTGATCATCCTGCAGCTGCGCCTGTACCTTTACTTTTAAGTTCTTAATATCTTTGGTAATCTTTTTGGCCACATCCGCTTCAATTCCCTGCTTCACGCGAATACTCTGGCGCACCATACCGCCTGCGGCCGGCTCCACTTTGCCATATTCCAGATTTTTAATCGCAACGCCCCGTTTGATAAATTTGCTCTGTAGGATATCCACAATATTGCGCATACGGGTATCGTCCTCTGTAACAATTTTGATGGCATTGCCGTTTTCAATCTCCACGACGCTCTTACTGCCTTTGAAGTCAAAACGCTGGGTGATTTCTTTTACTGTCTGATTCACTGCATTGCTTACTTCCTGCATATCCACCTCAGACACTACATCAAAACTCGGTTCCTTTGCCATAAGTCGTATCCTCCCTGTGTTTTTTTCGTGATATATTTTGTATTTTATTTTTTAATTATGTTAGAATTCTGCACTGCGCACAACCCGTGGAAATGCAATGACATCGCGAATATTGGCCATCCCGCTCAAATACATCACCAGCCGCTCAAAGCCCAGCCCAAAACCGGCATGTCGAGTACCGCCATATTTGCGCAAATCCAAATACCACCAGTAATCTTCTTTTTTCAGCTGCAGCTCCTCCATGCGCTGCTCCAGCACATCGAGTCGTTCTTCTCTCTGACTGCCGCCAATAATTTCTCCAATACCGGGAACCAGAAGGTCCATCGCTGCCACCGTTTTGCCATCATCATTGATGCGCATATAAAAGGCTTTGATTTCTTTCGGGTAATCTGTCACGAACACCGGCTTTCGATAATATTGTTCAGTCAGATAGCGTTCGTGCTCCGTCTGCAAATCAATCCCCCAGGAAACCGGGTAGGTAAAGGCTGCATCGGCTTTTTCCAAAATTGCAATGGCTTCTGTATAGGTCACGCAGGCAAAATCTGAATGCAAAATATGCTCCAGCCGTTCCAGCAGTCCTTTGTCTACATACTGATTGAAAAACGCCATTTCCTCCGGCAATTGCTCCAGTGCCGCTCGAATCAGATATTTCATCAGGTCTTCCGCTAAGGCCATATCCTGCGCCAAGTCAGCAAAGGCAATTTCCGGCTCCAACATCCAGAACTCCGCAGCATGGCGGGCTGTATTAGAGTTTTCTGCCCGAAAAGTCGGCCCAAAGGTATACACATTGCGAAACGCCATGGCAAAGGTTTCCGCATTCAACTGACCGCTCACTGTCAGGTTTGCCGCTTTGCCGAAAAAATCCTGACTGTAATCTACGTTGCCTGCTTCATCAAAGGGCACCTGCTGCAGATTCAGCGTGGTCAGCTGAAACATCTCTCCCGCTCCTTCACAATCGCTGGCGGTGATGATGGGCGTGTTCACATAGACAAAGCCCCGCTCCTGAAAATATTGATGAATGGCGTAAGCCAATACCGAGCGCAAGCGAAAGACTGCGGAAAAGGTATTGGTGCGTGGCCGCAGATGGGCTATGGTACGCAGATATTCAAAGCTATGGCGTTTTTTCTGCAGCGGATAGTCAGAAGGACAGCTACCCTCCACTGCAATCTCCATAGCCTTCAATTCAAAGGCCTGACCGCTGCCCGGCGATGCCGTCAAGCGGCCCTGTACAATGACTGCAGTTCCTACGCCTAATTTGGCAATCTCCTCAAAGTTGCCCAAGTCCTCTTCAAACACAATTTGCAGATTTTGAAAAAAACTTCCGTCGTTCAACTCAATAAAACCGAATTTTTTAGAAACACGAATGTTGCGCACCCATCCCGCAACTTCCAATTTCTGCTCCAAAAACTGCTCTGGCGTACGAAAAATCTGTTTTATCTCTGTCATAGCTCGTAACCTCCAGTAAGAACAATCTATTCCTCTAAGCAATCAACTTATATTCTACACATTATTTATATTTTACGCTATTTTTATCCTGACTGTCAAACGATTGTGCGTCTTTTTTCATAAAAAGGCTGTTTATTTTATAAATAATTCTTATTTTAGGTTGTCATAAAGCAGCGGTAATTTTATCTTTTGATTTTTTTGCAAACTAAAAACGTCTATCCCCACTCCATGAATAGACGTTTTTATCAATGCTTTGTTCTACAATATCGCACAGCGGACTGCAAAGAGTCTTTGCTGCCAGAAATCATTACATGCTGTCCAATTTTTCCGTCAACAGCTTGTTGATCACTGCCGGATTGGCCTGTCCTTTTGATTCTTTCATAATCTGTCCCACCAAAAAGCCCATTGCCTTTTTCTTACCGGCCTTGTAATCTTCTACTGATTTTGGATTGGCTTCTACCACAGCGGCAACCATACTTTTCAGTGCGCCTTCGTCGGAAATCTGCACCAAGCCCTGTTCCTTGATGATTGTGTCGGGGTCTTTGCCAGTAGCAAACATCTCACTGAACACCTTTTTAGCAATCTTTCCGCTGATTTCCCCTGAATCCACCAGTTTCAACAGTGCAGCCATCTGTTCTGGCTGAATTTTTACCTCGCTCAAGTCAATGCCGTCCGCATTCACCTTCGCCAACAATTCCACCATAATCCAGTTGCTGATCTTCTTCGCATCTGCATAATGCGCCCGCACGCCGTCATAAAAATCGACTAACGCCTTGGATGCAGTGATCACACCAGCATCATATTCGGGCAGTCCATCTTCTTCAATCATACGCTGCCGTTTTATCTGCGGCATTTCCGGCAGAGCAGCGCGCAACTCTTCAATATATGCATCGGTCACCACGATTGGTGTCAAATCTGGATCGGGGAAGTAACGGTATTCATCAGAGTCTTCCTTGCTGCGCAGACTGAAGGTCATACCTTTCCCGTCGTCCCATGTGCGGGTTTCCTGCACAACCTTACCGCCGTCTTCCAAAATATCGGTTTGCCGCTCAATTTCATATTTGATTACCCGTTCTACGGCGCGGAAGGAATTTAAGTTTTTAATCTCAGCACGAGTACCGAATTCTTTCTGTCCCACCGGACGCAGTGACAAATTCACATCGCAGCGCAGCGAGCCCTGCTCCATGCGCGCATCTGATACGCCGGTATACTCGATAATAGCTTTCAAATTGGTCAAGAAAGCCAGCACATCTTCTGCGCTGCGCATATCCGGTTCGGAAACAATCTCAATCAACGGCACACCAGCACGGTTATAGTCAGCCAGGGAGCCCGCAGAGGTTGTGATGGTAGCGCCCTGATGAACCAGTTTCCCTGCATCCTCTTCCATGTGAATTCTTGTAATCCCGATGCGTTTGGCCCCTTCACTGGTTTCGATGTCGATGTAACCATGTTTGCAGATAGGCAGGTCAAATTGAGAAATCTGGTAGGCTTTGGTTAAATCAGGATAAAAATAATTTTTCCGGTCAAATTTGCTGAAATGCGCAATCTCACAGTTCATCGCCAAACCGGCTTTGATTGCATATTCCAACACTTTTTTGTTCAGAACAGGCAGTGTACCCGGCAGTCCCAGACAAACCGGGCAGACATGGGTGTTGGGTTCTCCTCCAAAATCGGTAGGACAATTGCAGAAAATTTTGGTTTTTGTTTTCAGTTCTACATGGACTTCACAGCCAATGACTACTTCATACTCCATTGCTTACAGCCCCTTTCCCTGGTTTGGTTTTAATCTGGTCAAGCTCGTATTCTGTTCCAATGCGTAAGCTACCTGCAACAATGTAGGCTCTGCAAAGGCTTTTCCCAAAAGCTGTACGCCCACCGGCATTCCGTTGCGGTCTAAGCCATAAGGCAACGACATTGCCGGAATCCCCGCCAGATTACTGGGGATAGTGCAGATATCTCCTTTGTACAACGCCAATGGGTCCTGATTCTGCCCTTTATGCAGCGCAGTGGTCGGCGCAGTCGGCGCAATCAGGCAATCGTATTGGGCAAAAGCCCGGTCATAATCCTGTTTAATCAGATTTCGCACTTTCAATGCTTTCAGATAATACGCATCGTAATAGCCGGAACTCAGTGCATAGGTACCCAGCATGATGCGGCGTTTTACTTCGGGACCGAAGCCTTGCTTTCTTGTCTGACAGAACATACCCACCACGTCTTTTGACTGCACGCGCAAACCGTAACGCACGCCGTCATAACGGCCCAAATTGGAGCTGGCTTCTGCCGGAGCAATCAAATAATATGCTGGCATAGCATGACGGGTATAGGGTAATGAACATTCCTCCACATGGGCGCCCAATTCTTCCAGTTTTGCAGCGGCAGCGCGCACCTGCGCTTCCACATCAGGGTCAATGCCTTCTCCCAAATATTCTTTCGGCAAGCCAATACGCAAGCCTTTTACATCACCGGTCAATGCCGTTGTATAATCAGGGTACACATAGTCCGCAGAGGTGGAATCTTTTTTATCATAACCAGTGATGACATTCATAATCAATGCAGCATCTGTGACATCCTTCGCCAAAGGTCCAATCTGGTCCAAAGAGGAAGCAAACGCAATCAGACCAAAACGGGATACTGCACCGTAGGTTGGTTTCATGCCTACAATTCCACAGAAAGAAGCCGGCTGTCGGATGGAGCCGCCAGTATCAGAGCCTAAGGCATAAACGGCTAAATCCGCAGCAACGGAAGCAGCGGAACCACCGCTAGAGCCACCGGGTACGCAATCTGCATTCCACGGATTTTTTGTCGCAAAGAAGGCTGAATTTTCTGTTGTGGAGCCCATGGCAAACTCATCCATATTGACTTTGCCCAACATGACAAAATCTTCTGCCTGCAGCTTATTCACCACAGTAGCGCTGTACTGCGGTTTGAAGCCCCGCAGCATGTTGGAAGCGCAGGTTGTCTCAATGCCCTCTGTGCATAAATTGTCCTTCAAAGCCATCGGAATCCCTGCCAAAAGACCGATATTCTCCCCTGCTGCCAATTTTTCATCTACAGACTTGGCCTGTTGCAAAGCTAAATCATCGGTTACTGTGATGTAGGATTTTATCTCTCCGTCCAGCGCCTGAATCCGCTCCAGGTGCTCCTTTGCCAACTCTGTCGCACTGATTTCTTTTTTTATTAACAGATCGTGCAATTCATGAATCGTTAATCTGGATGCTGTCACTATCAATTCCCCCCTAAACAATTTTCGGCACTTGGAACATGCCTTCAGACTGCTCCGGCGCATTTGCCAGTACCTTTTCCTGGGTAAAGCATTCGCCCACTTCATCTTCCCGTAATACATTTTCGATCGGCAGCACATGGGCCAAAGGAGCGACCCCTTCGGTATCAATCTGCTGCAAACCTGCCATAGTATCCAAAATCTGACTGAGCTGATCCGCATACAAAGTGATTTCTGCTTCATCTAAGTCCAGGCGGCTCAGTTTTGCAACCTTTTCCACAACGTCCTTGCTAATCATTCTGCATCCTCCTTCAACATATTCAAAAATGTTTCTTCATCTATAATTGTAATGCCTAATTCCTGCGCTTTGGTCAGTTTAGACCCTGCGCTTTCTCCGGCTAATACATAATCTGTCTTTTTGCTCACGCTGCTGCTGGTTTTCCCGCCAGCCTGTTCTATAAGCGCACCGGCTTCCCGACGGTCCAATGAGGGCAGCGTGCCTGTCAACACAAATGTTTTCCCCGCAAAGAGAGCCTTTTCCTGCTTTTCAGCTGAAACTTCTCCGCCATCCAGCGTCACACCGGCCTGCGCTAATTTTTTCAGAAAGTCATGGTGCCGTTCTGTCTGAAAATAATCAATAATACTCTCCGCAATTTTCGGCCCTACCTCGTCAATCTCCACAAAATCCTCATAAGTCGCTTGCCCCAAAGCTTCTATAGAAGAAAAATGACGGGCCAATACCTTCGCCACGTTCTGGCCCACCAGCCGAATGCCCAATGCATAAATCACCTGCGCCAACGTGCGATGCTTACTGGCCTCCAAACTGCGCAATAAATTATCTGCAGATTTTTCTCCCATGCGCTCCAATTCAAGCAGCTGCTCCCGTTTCAAATAATAGAGATCCGCGGCATTTTCAATGAATCCAGCCTGAAAAAGCTGTGTAATCACAGCAGGCCCCAAGCCTTCAATATTCATCGCGTCCCGAGAAGCAAAATGAATAATCCCTTCCCGAACCTGCGCCGGACAGGTCATAGAATCGCTGCAGCGCCAGGCTGCTTCCTCTTCCAAACGAATAGCCGGCGCACCACACACCGGACAGGTACGAGGAAATATAAAAGCATGTTCGCTGCCGTCCCGCCGTTCCGGCAGTACCGACACGATTTCCGGAATCACCTCACCGGCCTTCTGAAGCACAACATAGTCGCCGATATGAATATCCTTTTCACGAATAAAATCTTCATTGTGTAGCGTAACACGACTGATGGTACTGCCCGCCAAAAAAATTGGCTCCAGATTTGCCACCGGCGTAATGGCGCCGGTACGACCCACCTGCACCACGATATCCTTAATCCGCGTAATACCCCGCTCCGGAGGGAATTTGTACGCAATGGCCCAACGGGGATTTTTCGCCCGATTGCCCAATTTTTCCTGATCCGCCAATGAATTTACCTTAACAACCATCCCATCTATATCGAAAGGCAAATCATGACGATGCTCGCCCCAATACACACAATAATCGCAGATTGCATCTATATCGCTGCTGACAAAAGGCTCCATAGTGGTGAAGCCCGCTTCTTTCAGCAGCTCTATACATTGCGTATGAGTAGTGGGGTTCGCGCCTTCCACATGCATTAACGTATATATAAATGCCCGCAAATCTCTCTGAGCGGTCACTTTGGGGTCTAGCTGGCGAATGGAGCCTGCCGCAGCATTACGGCAGTTGGCAAACAGGGATTCTCCGTTTTGCTCCCGCTGTGCATTGAGTCTGAGAAAAGAATCCTTGGGCAGATAGACCTCTCCCCGCGCTTCCAGCACCGGCAGATGATTTTGCAGCCGCAAAGGAATGTTTTTCACAGTGCGCACATTGAGTGTCACGTCCTCTCCGGTCACACCGTCTCCGCGGGTGACGCCATTTTGCAGTACGCCGTCCGCGTAATACAGGGCAATAGAAAGTCCGTCGATTTTGTATTCCACCACATATTCTACCGATTCTTTCCCTAAATCATTGCAGATACGCTGATGGAACTCCCGCAAATCCTCTGTGCCATAGGCATTCATCAAGCTCAATAAGCTATTGCGATGGGTATAGCTGGCAAATTCCTTTAACGGCTCTCCTCCCACACGCTGAGAGGGCGAATCGCTGCTGACCAGCTGCGGAAATTGCGCTTCTATCGCCAACAGCTCCCGCATCAAACAATCATATTGGTAGTCAGAAATTTCGGGATTATCCAACACATAATACTGTCTGTCATGATGGGCAATTTCTTTTTTCAGTTGCTCCAAGCGTTCTCTGGCTTGGTATTCCTCCATGGCACCCACCTCCTGTTTTTATTTTTCCGGATTCACAATTTTTTACTCTACCTTTTTTATCGGCGCATACTTCACAAATAAATCTTTCATCCCTATCTCCGGAAAGATTACGCGGACGGACAGTTCTTCACCGCTTCCTGAAATACCCACAATCACGCCTCTGCCCCACTTCTTATGCTCAATGGTATCATTCATCTGATAATCGCATTGCGGCTTGCTCTCATTGCTGCACTTCGTCTGCAAAAAGACGCCGTCGCCTGTTCGCAGGCTTGTCTGTAAACTCCCCGGCGAAAGTTCTCTGCGCTCCGCACTCCGCTGTTTTGCCATCGCCTGATTCATATCCAGCAGCAGCTCTGAAGGAATTTCCCGTAAAAACCGGGAAACAGGATTGTAATTGGTACGGCCATACAACATGCGCTCTCCCGCTCTGGTCAGATAAATCTGCTCCTTGGCCCGTGTCAGCGCCACATAACACAATCGGCGTTCTTCCTCCATCTCATCGGGAGACATGGCATGAATGGCGCGATTGTGAGGAAATACGCCTTCCTCCATCCCGGTAATGAAAACCACCGGAAATTCCAACCCTTTGGCGCCGTGCATCGTCATAATTGTCACCGAATCTTCTTCATCATCCATCTGGTCCAAATCGCTGAATAACGCCACCTCAGCCAGAAACGCCGACAAAGTCAGTTCCTCTGTATCCTCCCTGCTGTCAAAGGCCGTTGTGATAGAAAGAAACTCTTTCAGGTTTTCCAGCCTGGATTCTGCCTCTACCGTTTTCTCAATCTCTAAAGACTGCAAATAACCGCTTTCCTCCAGAATTGTTTTAGTCAATTCGGTCACAGACATCGTCTGACTTAAAAGCCGGAACGTCTCCAGCAAACGCCCAAACTGTGCCATAATCAGCGCATATTTTTTGCCCACAGTGCTTTCTTCCGCCCTCAGCATCGCATCACTGATTGTCAATTGCTGTTCCTGAGCAAACTGCACCAGCTTGGCCCAGCTGGTATCTCCCACGCCTCGCCGCGGCGTAGCCAGAGCGCGCTCTGCGCTGATTACATCTGCCGGGTTTACGATAATGCGCAAATAGGCCATGATATCTTTGATTTCTTTACGTCCATAGAATTTGAGCCCGCCAAAAATGCGATAAGGAATCATTTCTTTAATCAAAGTTTCTTCTAAAACACGAAACTGTGCCGTAGCTCTGCACAAAATTGCAAAATCACTGAACTTCCGCCCATCCTGCAGTCCGGCACGAACCTGCTGGGCAATAAACAACGCTTCCTCCCGTTCGGTATAGCCAGTATAGCAAGCCAGTAAGCTTCCTTCTTTTTTTTCAGTCCAGAGCCTCTTGTCTTTGCGGTCTGCATTGTGACAAACCACATGATATGCCGCATCCAAAATGCATTGGGTAGAGCGATAATTTTCTTCCAGCTTTACCACCCGCGCCGCAGGATAATCTTCTTCAAAACTGAGAATATTGCGAATATCCGCTCCGCGCCACTGATAAATAGACTGATCGTCATCCCCTACCACGCATAAATTCTGATAACGGCTGGCCAACAGCTTCACCAATACATACTGCGCCATATTGGTGTCCTGATACTCGTCCACCAGAATATACCGAAACCGCTCCTGATAGCGCTCCAATACATCAGAATGCTCGGTAAAAAGCTGCACTGTCAGCATAATGATATCATCAAAATCCAAAGCGTTGTTGCTCTGCAATCTTTCCTGATAAATGCGGTAAATCTCTGCGTGCTGCTCCTCCAAAAAATCACCTTCCGCAGCAAAATACGCCTGCTGCGGTGTGCGCAGTTCATTTTTGTGCGCAGAAATACGGGCTGCCACACCCCGCGGCGGAAACTTTTTCTCATCCAGATTTAATTCCCGCAAAATCATTTTGATCAGAGTTTGCTGATCGGCATCATCATAAATTACAAAATTGCTGTCATATCCAATATAATTAATTTCGCTGCGCAATATACGCACACAAGCCGAATGAAACGTGCTGGCCCAGACTTTCTCGCCATCCTGTCCCACCAAGGCCACAATACGCTGCCGCATTTCCTGCGCCGCTTTATTTGTGAATGTAATGGCTAAGATATTCCAGGGCGCCACCTTCTTTTCATAAATCAAATAAGCGATGCGCGTCGTCAGCACCCGCGTCTTTCCCGAACCAGCGCCAGCCAAAATAAGCAACGGCCCTTCCGTACATTCCACTGCCTCCCGCTGCGGCATGTTCAGCTGCGATAAATCCATATATTTCCCTCGCTCTCTCGTTCAGCAGGACCTGCGAACTGTTGTCATCTACCTGCAATCTTTCATTTCAAAGAAATATTATAACAAAAAAAATACAACTCGTCCATACGGAGCAGTTGTATTTCTCGTCTCAAAATCCATCTATCCATCTGTTATCATGGAGAGGTGATCATACCATTTTATGAATGTTCTCCCCATTCTCAGCAATCGTTTAATGTTTCCGTTCCAGCAGACTATCCCTCATAAAATAAATCATGGGCGCGCTGACTAATAAAATCAACAGAGAATAAAAATTCACATCGTTAATTGCAGTACACTCTATAAAACGCGCCTGTTCCGCCGCATCCATCTGTGAAGCCAGCCCCTGGGCTGTATAAAGAAGAATGTGGTTGCTGTACAGCAAGCTAAACAAATTCACAGATATGGTAGAGATCATTTGTCGCGTCCAGGCAATCATTGCAGACGCATGACTCACCAGCTGTACCGGCACCGAACTCATGGCAAAATTATTGACCATAGGCGTAATCATTCCCAAACCAATATACCGCAGAGAAAGCCAGACCGTAAACATCAAAATCGTTGTGGAGAGCGCAAAGTGACTGATTTCCCATGTAGCGTAAAGCAGCAGGATCATTCCGCAGAAGATGACAATACGACTGCTGAACTTCTCCGCACCCTTTGCCGCAATAGGCGCCATAACCGCCATCAATATAGACGGCAAAAACATAGACAGCCCTGCCTGCATACTGTCCATTCCCAATACATCCTGTAAAAATAAGGACATATAAATAGGCGCCAGACATGTGGCAATGGCAGCCACGCTATTCTGCATAAAACCAAATGTAAACCCTAAGTGGCGAAATACAGTGAAATTCAATAACGGTATATGGATATGCAATTCATGCCAGACAAAAAAGACCAACAACGCCACACTGCCCACTAACATGCCTATGGTAACAGGTGAAGTCCAGCCCGCTCCATTTCCTCGGCTAAATCCCAGCAACAATCCCACTGTGCCCACAGAAACACAGCATAATCCTAAGATATCTAATTTGCTGTCTGAGGGAATAGTATAGTGGGGCACGAATTTCAGCACCAATAAGATGTCCAAAAAAATCAAAGGCAGATTAATCAGAAAAATCGCCCGCCATCCCCAATAGTGAATCAACACACCGGAAACAGAAGGCCCTAACGCCACACCCACAGACGTAACCATCGACACAACGGATATGGTCATCAGCTGCCGCTCTCTGGGAACAAACTGATACACCAGCGCGCTGGGGACCGGCATAATAATGCCTCCCGCAATTCCCTGTAAAATACGGCAGCCTATCATCAATTCAATCGTAGGCGTAACGGCGCAGAGAATAGACGCAACAGCCAGCAAAATCAATCCGAAAAGCATTAACCGCCGTCCGCTGTACTTGTCCATAAAATAACCGATTGTCGGCAGAATAAGCCCTGTAGCCATCATATATCCCACTACAATCCACTGCACCGTGGCCATATCGGTATGATAATATTCGATTAAACTAGGTAGCGCAATATTGATGTTGGTACTGTTCAGTACCGATAAAAATATTGCCACAATCGCTGCAAATACCAGCATTCGTTCTTGCATTCTTGTCAAATTTCCTGTCTCACTCATATCTTTGCCTCAATATTCTAAAAAGTATTTTGTTTATATTATAGCATGTTTACAATTCATATTTCCATACTTTTGCCTATTTCTGTTACTACATTTTTTATGCCTGCCGAGAAAATAACAAAAAAGTTCGTTGTAACCCAAAATCATTTATCTGTGATAGACTCCATTCCAGTCCTTATGCAGTCAAACAGCAAAATTTCTTTTCTGCACTTACAGGGAATTTTCTCAAACAGCAAGAACTTTATCTGTAGATGCACACAAAAAGCAGGCAGCCTTTTTCTCTTTCAGAAAAAGAAACTACCTGCTGTGCCGGTCTAGTAGATGGAAAACGGCAGCGGTATACTGATTCCCACCGCATTGTTCACTCCCCACAATGTCAACTGCTGTGGGCGCGTCCACTGTCCGTTGTTTGTGACCTGATTCCAGACAAAGTTTTTGTTTTCCGCTTCCCCCGGCGCCATCACGATTTCATGGGGAAGTCCGGTGTCTACAATATTATCGGAAAAACGATACAGCTCCTGTCCGCTGCTGTCGGAAATATAAAAATCAAAGAGCTGATCCGACATATAGCGCAGTACCAGCGTATTATCGGAAATATTGCGTTTACGGAAGGTGATGTATACATCTTCGCCTTGCGCATATCGAGATTTATTGGTCGTCAGAATATAACGAAAATCCCCGATTTCTTCCCAGGTGTAGTTCAATCCATCCAGGTTTGGCTCATTGCCAGGCGGCGTCCACGCCGGCGTATCCGGGAAGCTAGGCAAAATCTGCGGACGGTCCGGGATACTGGGTGTAGATGGCGTTGACGTTGTCGGCGGATAATACTGACTGGGCAAACAGGTTACGCCAAGCGCCCGCCATGTTGCGTTATCCACCTGCCCGGTCTGCGGCAAATTATTATTGCGCTGAAATGCCAGCACGGCATTTTGCGTAGTTTGCCCAAAAATCCCATCTACCCGTACATTGTAGCGGCGCTGTCGCAGTAAATTCTGTACAAAAGCGACTGCCGAACCGCGATTGCCGTATTTCAGTGTGGGGCATTGTCCCGAACAATTGCAATTGGTCATTTGATTGACCCCCTTTCATATTTCTCTCTGTAGTATATGAAGCAACAGGCAGCCCTTGACACACATTTTTTCACAAAAGTATAATTGACCAACCCTTCCAGATGGTGTACAGTAATGCTATAAATTTAATTCAATTTTTTAGGAGGAGATTTCCTTGAACAAACTGGCCAAATTAGGCAAGTGGGGGATTGTGCTCATCGTACTGGCTATCCTCATCATTTTTTTGCCGCAAATTGCCCATTTTTCTACTGATTATCTTTGGTTCTCCGAACTAGGCTATCAGTCTGTTTTCCTCAAATTCACCTTCGCCAAGTTCATTGTGGGCTTCGTGGTGTTTTTGCTGGTTTTCTTACTCACCTATTTCACTTTACATGTTACTACCAAATATGTCCCGGAAGTAACAGTAGCGCAAGATGCTACAGTGAATGTGCCAAACAAAAAAGCGGGAAAAAGAGTGTTAGTGCTTATTCCGGCCATCCTGCTGGGCTTGCTCGCCGGTTGGATTTCTGCAACTGCGTTGTGGCAAAATATTCTGCTCTTTTTGCAGCAGACACCGGCTGGCGTCACCGACCCTGTATTCGGTCGCGATATCAGCTTCTATTTCTTTGATCTCTCGCTGTTTGAAATTATTTATCAACTGGCATTTTTGTTCCTAGCTGTGATTTTCCTGTTTAACGTATTGCTTACATTTTATTTGCAGGGCTTCACAAAAAGAACCTTTAAGCTGATGGCCAAACGGCTGATTTACTTCGCAGCTGCTTTCGTGCTGCTCTTAATCGGCGGTTTTCAGCTAAACGCAGCCAATCTATTATACGCGCAGGATGGCGCTGTGTTCGGTGCAGGCTATACTGACCTGCGCATATTGCTGCCTATGTATTATATTGCCTCTGCAGCCTGTGTACTCACCGCAATCACACTTTTGCTGGGCTTAAAAAAGAAAAGCGCCAAGCTCGCTGCTGTCGGTCCTATCGTCCTTTTGGCCTTTCTGGTAATCGGAAATCTCGCTGCAAGCGGCGTACAGAAATTTATTGTACAGCCCGCTGAAATTGCCAAAGAACAGCCTTATATCACGAACAATATAGAAATGACCAACAAGGCCTACGGATTAGACAATATCGAGGAAGTCGAATTTTCCGCCAACGGCACACTGACCGCAACGGATTTACAAGAGGAAATGGATACCATCAAAAATATCCGTTTGATTGACTATCGACCTACCAGCACGGTATTCAATCAATTACAAAGTATGCGTCTCTACTATAAATTTGTAGATGTAGATATTGACCGCTATCAGATTGACGGCGCACAGCAGCAGGTTTATCTGTCTGCCCGCGAACTGGACCAGAGCAGTCTGGACTCCAGCGCCCAAACCTGGGTCAACAAATATTTGAAATATACCCACGGCTACGGCGCAGTGGTCACACCAGTCAACCAGGTCACCAATCAAGGACAGCCGGAAATGTGGGTGGAAAATATTCCTCCTACTACAAATGTCCCCGAATTGGAAATCACCCGTCCAGAAATCTACTATGGACAGTTGACCAACGACTATGTCATTGTAAACACCAAAGAACCGGAGTTTGATTATCCCATCGGCGACAGCAACGCGCAAACCCAATATGAGGGAACCGGAGGGATTCCTATGACATTTGGCAGTAAGATGCTTTTTGCCATAGACCGCTCCAACTACAAAATTTTATTTTCCAATTTGATTACCAGCGACAGCAAAATCATGCTCTATCGAAATGTGCAGGAGCGCGTGAAGAAAATCGCTCCGTTCTTAACATTTGACAGCGACCCCTATCTGGTCATTGATGACGGCAGACTGGTCTGGATTATCGACGCATACACGTCCACCAACAAATATCCTTACGCTGCAAAGGTAACCAACAGCGAATCTATCTTCTATGGACAAAATTATATTCGCAACTCTGTAAAAGTTACCGTAGACGCATACACCGGCGAAACCAATTTTTATATCGTAGACGAGACCGACCCGCTGATCAGAAGCTATGCCAAGGTATTCCCTGGTTTATTCCAGTCGTTGGAGCAAATGCCGCAGAATTTACAGCAGCATCTCAAATATTCCGACACGCTCTTTGAAGTACAAACGGAGATTTATCAGCAATATCACATGAAGAATCCTACCGTATTCTACAATAAAGAGGACGTATGGAGTATCTCCAACGAAATTTATGGCAAAGAAACTACCAAAATGGAGCCTTATTTTGTAAACATGCGCTTACCTGGTTCTGAACAGCTGGAATTCTTGCTCATGCGGCCATTCACACCGACACAGAAACAAAATATGGTTTCCTGGCTGGCTGCCCGCAATGATGGCGACCAATATGGAAAATTGGTGCTGTTCAAGTTCCCGAAACAGTCTACCATTTACGGCCCATTGCAGGTAGAATCCCGCATCAGCAATGACTCCGAAATTTCGCAAAATCTAAATCTTTGGGATCAACAGGGGTCTTCTGTCATCCGCAGCAATTTGTTGGTCATTCCTATTAAGAATTCTATTCTCTATGTGGAACCTATTTATTTGACCACCAACAATGAAAACAGCCTGCCGGAAGTCGTACGCATCGTAGTAGCTTACAAAGATAAAATTGTCATGGCCAAGACATTGGACGAAGGACTCAGTCAGCTTTTCGGCACCGACTTCCGTACCGAAGGCACCGCCAACACACCATCTGGCGACAGTGATTCCACAATTATGACTTATGATGAAGCCATTTCGCAAATCAAATCCGCTTACCAAAATGCGAAAACTTCAGCACAAAGCGGTAATTGGGCTGACTACGGCCGTTATTTAGAGCAATTGGAGCAAGCCATCAATCAATTGGATAAGTCTAATTCTGTTTCTGCACAGAGCGACGTTGAAACAGACCAAACCGAGACGATTTCATATACTACTACAGATGCACTCTAACTATTGATGATCTGGTCATTCTCGCTATGATCTCTTGACAAAAAAACGCCCCTTCGCGTTACCTTGAAATTGTTATCCTTTCAAGTCTTCACACGAAGGGGCGTTTTTCATCTGTTGAAAAAAATATTTCCAGTCTGCTTAAAAAACGCAGTATTTCTTTATCGGTATGCCTTTTGCTGTTCTTCTTACTGCTTTACGAATCTCCGCCATCTCTCATCGCTTTTTAAAAATGCAAAGCATTCTTCATCACGAAAGCATTTCAGCAGATTTTCCTTTACTTCTGCTATAAAATCCTTTCCCATTTCCTTAAAGTCCAGATGTTCATAGAGCGGTGTTTTTGTGAAATCTCCGATTTGCTCCACACAAGAAAGCATTTCTTCCATGATCGCGACTACAGTGTCCGCATCCTTTTCCAATGCTGCAAGTTCCAATCCACTTGAAACCTCATAATATTTTCCCATTTCAAAACACTTCGCCAGTTCCCGCTGTTTATCTACAAATTTATGCGCTCTTTTTCTATCGTTCTCCTGCAACGCAAGCATATACAGACCGTGCAATTCCACACTGATTCTCTGGTAATCCATAAACAAAAGTTCTTCATACGCCTTATAGGCTTCCTTTATTCGCCCTGTCTCAGCATAAATTTGGGCCTGTTTTCGTTTTCTCTCTGGATTTTGTATAGAAAAATATGCCAAATACTTTTCCGCCTGATCGTATTGTTTTTTTCTCATATAAAAACCCACTAAAGAATCCGCCGCCCTAATACGGATTGCTTCCTCTTTGCTATTCAGTACGCGCGCATACAATGAGCAGAAATATTCATCGTACTCTGTTTCTTTTTCAATCTCTCGCACGATACGCTGTGCGTCAAACATAACTGCAAGATTTAATATTAACTCTTCACAATTGGGATATTGCTCCAGCATTTTCCGCGCCCACTGAAAAGCCTCATCATAGGATTCCTTTTTCAATCTCAAATCCGCTTCACGAACAATTTCATTGATCTCCTCTGGCGTTAAATCTTTCTGAAAGGACAACAGTGTATCCAAGGAAATCCCCAACAGTCTGGCTATGGGCGCCAAAAGCATAATATCTGGATAAGAATTTTCATTCTCCCATTTGTTTACCGCCGGAGCCGTTACGCCAAGTCGTACTGCCATTTCTTCCTGGGTCAAATTTTTGATTTTTCTATATTTGCGAATCACCGTTCCTAATGTCATATACACATCTCCTTGTGTAATTTTTGCATTGGCCTTTGCTAAGAAAATCATATCAGACAAATACAAAAACTACAACTGAGCCTCTGTTAAATAAATTTCAACAAAATTAACCAGTATTCATTTTTTCTGCTTACCTACATAGCAAATCCCCTCCAGCCAGTCAAAAGTAGACTAACTGACGGGGATTTGCTTCATGGCAGCCAAGATAGCTTAAATAGGTCTCCGCCTTTCATCGGGCTTTTCGATTGTGTTTTTTTCTTGCAGCCCGTTTCTATTCAATCTTATCACTCGAACTTATCCGTTCTCTTTAATTTTTAATCTTATTCCAAGAGCTGAATCACCTTAATTTTTTATCTATAATACCTGTTGCTCCATATTTTCTGTTAATAAAAATGCTTGAGACAAACCAGTAGCACGACACAACTTATCCAAAGTGTCCAAGGAAGACTGCACCTCTCCTCTCTCAATTTTTCCATAGCCTCTTGTGCTCAATTCCGCTCTAGCTGCCATTTCTTCTTGAGAAATTCGATTTTCTTTGCGATATTTTTTCAAGTTTAGAGACAAAATTTTTTTCGAATTCATAGCATCACCTCCCTATATTTATTGTAAAAATCTCTTTTTTTCTCTGCTAGGTAGTGTTCTTCCTATAATTCGCTTGTTTTAGGTAAAGAAAGTAAAAATATTTTTATATTTTCTTAATCCTTTTCTACACGCTCATCTTTAATTTCCAATATATTTTTTATCATCCAATAATTAACATATTATATTATATTATTTTGACAACGGCACAAAAATTCCTCTTTTTCTCCGCAAATTTGTGCAGATTTTTTCAAAGCATAAAAAATAGAGATGCCCCAACTGCTCAACCAGACATCTCTATCTTCTTCACATCTAAAATTGCCCTTCCATCTGCCGCAAAAAGTCACGGCTTTTTAGCGGCCAGCTCAGTATTTGCTGCAGCTGCAGCTCCAAATACTGCTCCAATGAACGCCGACCCTCTTGACTTACATACACCCAACCTAAACGATGCAACGGAATATAATCTAATGCCTTCAGCGTTGTGAGTGCTTCCTGCGTAAGTACAGCACCACCAGGGCTATCGTGTCCGCAAGCCGCGCAGAATACGCCGCCCACTGCGCCATGATACCGCTCTCCCCGCAAAGGTTTCCCGCAGGAAAGACAATGCTCCAGCTGCAATCCGTATCCCTGCTGCTCCAACAATCGCACCTCCAACTGCCGCACCGCCAACCATGGGTTAATCTGCTCCAAAAGATACAGCGTTTGCAAAATCAATAAAAACAACTCTGCATCCGGCTGCGCTTCCACGATCACCTGATCCAACAGTTCCGCAGCATAGCTCGCATAACTCATCCGGGAAAAATCACTGCGCAGCAATGCAAAAGCCTCAGCTATAGCCGCGCCGGTTACTACCGGAAAGCTTTTTCCCATTACCAGCTCCAGCTGAGTCTGGCTAAACAATAACAATCCGCTGCGCAATTTGCTGGCGGTCTTTTTTACCCCGCGCGCCTGTACTGTCACCTTGCCCAGCTCCCGCGTGTAGATTGTAACCAGCTGATCCGCTTCTTTATAATCTCTGCTGCGCAGTACAATCCCCTGTACCTTTTGATTTTGCTCCACCTGTTCGTTCCCCATCTTCTTCATTTATCTGACAGCCTAACAAATAATAGCCAATCTGCCCGTTTTTCTGAAACAAATCCCAGCAAATCTGCTGCACTTCCATGCCGAACCATCCTTTCTCCGTTCTGACATTCCATTTTTATGATAATCATCTACGGCAGTGTCATCTTATTTGTATTCTCTGTCCCTTTTTCTTTTTTATCCAGCCCATTTTTTCCAGAATCTCAACCTTCACAAGCTTCAGAATCTTCATCCTCAAAATCTTCAATATCGCCCGCAATCATTTTCTGCTCTACCTCTTTTGCCAAAATAGCTGCCTGTTCTGCCCGTTCTTCCTCGCTGAGATAAGGCTTCATTTTATTGCGGATATCCTGCATCTTTTCATCCAGCAAAGCCGCCAAATCCGCACATTGATTCAGCCCAATGAGTACCTGACGGGGTACAACCTTCCCTTTTTTATAATACAGCTTATGTTCCAGGCTTGCCCAGAAATCCATTGCAATAGTACGGATCTGCACTTCTATGGTAACATGCTCCGTCTTATCCGTTAAAAATACCGGCACCTCCACCAAAAGATGTAGACTGCGATACCCATTATCCTTGGGATTTTTGATATAATCCTTCACTTCTTTTATCTGCAAATCGCTCTGTCCCGCCAATTTTTCGTATATCTCATACACATCCTCCACAAAGGAGCATACCACGCGAATGCCGCCAATATCATGCAAATGCTCCCTGGCGCTTTGCGGCGACACCGGATACCCTTGGCGAATCAATTTTTCCACCGTCTTTTTGGGATTCTTAATCCGTGTCTCAATATGCTCGATAGGATTGGATGCATGGAAAAAATCGTATTCTTCATTGAGAATATTTAACTTGGTTACAATCTCATCCAATCCGAATTTGTGTACAACAAACAAGTATCGCCATTCATTTAATTCGCGCATTTCATCCACATCGATTAATTCCCGCAGAGAATCTACTTCACTGAGAAAACTACCATTGCTGTTGTCAATCACAACTGACATTGCCTACACCCCTTAAATACTTTTCTTAAAGCTTCTGCCTTCCTGATTTTTTCGTTCTACATCTCACTATTTATTTCACCGGAAAACATTTTCTTTCCTTTTTATTTTGTGTTATAATAACATGTCTATTATAACATCTTTCTTGTGACGTTTCTAGGGGGGAACCTTTATGTCTTTAGACGGCATTGCCATCCACGCTATTGCTGACGAACTGCAAACGCGGTTGGTCGGCGGGCGAATCGATAAAATCCAACAGCCTGACAGCAGCACTGTCATCCTGACTGTGCGCCAACAGGGACATACCGATAAACTATTGCTGTCCTGCAACGCGCAGACCGCACGTATCGCAATCAGCACAGCCAGCAAAACCAATCCCATGCAGCCGCCGCTGTTCTGCATGGTACTGCGCAAACATTTAGAGGGCAGCAAAATCACCGCCATCTACCAATCCGCCTGGGAGCGGATCATCCATATTGTCTGCGAAGGCTATGACGAGCTGGGAGAACGCGCCACCCGCATTCTCATCGGCGAGTTTATGGGCAAACACAGCAATCTTATTTTAATCAATCCGCAGACCAACGTGATTTTGGACAGCGCCCGCCGTTTGAGCATTGATATGAGCCAGTACCGGCAGATACTGCCCGGTCTTGCATACGTTTCACCGCCGCCGCAAAATAAACAGTCCCTGATGGAGCTGACGCAGGAGGAACTGATTTCCTTCTTCCTGGACGCGCCGTCCAATCAGAGTCTGAAAAAAATTCTGCTGAACCACATTGCCGGCTTCGGTCCGCAGACCGCAGCAGAACTCATCCACCGCAGCGGACTCAATCCCGACGACCGTGTGGATTTTCTGGGACAGTATGATTATGACCGTATCTGGCAGCAACTATTGTGGCTGCGCGATTTGATTTCGCAGAAAAATTATACGCCTACCTTTGTCTGCGACGGCAAAAAGGCGTTGGCTTTCGCACCCTTCCCGCTGCAGCAATTCAACCAATATGAACAGCACACGCTGGACTCTATGAGCCAGCTGCTGGAACAGTTCATCGGCCACAAGGAGCAGGACAATCTCCTGGCCCAACGCAGCGGCGACTTGGAGCGCATCATCAACAGAGAAATCGAGCGCTGCGAAAAGAAATTGGCTTTGCAGCTGGATAAGGTGCAGGAAGGGGAAAATGCCGAGCATTTCAAAATTTGGGGCGAGCTTTTGACTGCCAATCTCTATCAGATTAAACAGGGGAAATCCGCACAGGTCATCAATTATTATGACCCGGAGCAGCAGGTCCTCACCATTCCCCTGCAGGAAAATCTTACGCCCAACGAAAATGCCCAAAAATATTTTAAAAAATATGCCAAAGCCAAAGCAGGGGCGCAGCAATCGCTGATTCAGGCCGAGCATACCCAGGACGAATTAAACTATCTGGACAGCATCAAAAACAGCCTGCAGACCGCGCAGACGCCGGAAGATCTGCAGGATATCCGTTTGGAGCTGGAAAGCGCATCCTACGTAAAAGCAAAATTGACCAAGCAAAATAAAAAAGGGAAAAAAGAACCCACCTTTAAACCGTTGGTGGTCCATTACGGCGATATCGAAATCCTGATTGGCAAGAACAATGTGCAGAACGACTACGTAACCACCCGTCTGGCGCGCAACAACGATGTATGGTTTCACGTAAAAGATATTCCCGGCTCCCATGTTGTCCTTCGCAATCACCAGGAACAGCGGGAACTCACACAGGATGCGCTGGACTTTGCCGCCCATCTGGCCGCCTATTTCAGCAAAAGCCGGTATTCCTCTCTGGTGCCGGTGGATTATACCTTGAAACGCTACGTGCACAAACCCAACGGCGCTAAGCCCGGCCGTGTCATCTATGAAAACCAGAAGACCATTTACATCACTCCGGACGAAGCAGCCATCGAAGAAATTTTGAAAAATAACTGATACTTCTTTGAATCAGTCTTATCCAAGGCAGAGTCAGAGATACTACAGTTTGCATAGCTACAATTCATGAAACCATCGTGCTTTTGTCCTACAAATCACCAGATACTATGATTCCTATAAATAAAGAAAGAGAAATAGCGTCTTGAAAAAATTATTTTATGATTATTGGAGGAATAATGGGAAAAATAATTAAAGACACACTCCATGCAAATGGGATTGATATTGGAATTTATACGCAGGACTTCGAAAATGAATTTATTTCATTGACAGATATTGCCCGGTATAAGAGCGATGACCCAACGGCGGTTATTCAAAACTGGATGAGAAATCGGGATGTGATAGAATTTCTGGGACTGTGGGAAAGGTTACATAATCCAGATTTTAAACCCCTCGAATTCGAGGGGTTTAAAAAGCAGGCTGGTGCCAATGCATTTACAATGTCACCGAAAAAATGGATAGAAGCGACAGATGCGATAGGTATCGTTTCAAAAGCAGGACGCTACGGAGGAACCTATGCCCATAGCGATATTGCTATGTCCTTTGCTACATGGATTTCTCCTGAGTTTCAACTGTATATCATGAAAGACTATAGACGTTTAAAGGCAGACGAAAACAGTCGATTATCTTTGAATTGGAATTTGAATAGAGAAATTTCTAAGTTGAATTATAGAATCCATACAGATGCGATTAAGGAAAATCTGCTCCCACCAGAATTAACGCCTACACAGGTGGCCTATACCTATGCCAATGAAGCAGATATGTTGAATGTTGTCTTGTTTGGAAAAACGGCGAAGCAATGGAAAGATGAAAATCCAACGGTGAAAGGAACTATGCGGGACGTCGCAACGCTAAACCAATTGCTGGTACTTGCAAATCTGGAAAGTTATAATGCGGTTTTAATTCATCAGAGGAAAGCGCAAAAAGAACGTATGGAATTGTTACGGCAGTTGGCGATACAACAATTGCAAACACTGAAAACCGTAAGCTTAAATAATTTGCCGAAATCGGCCATAAGCCGACAGGAAGAATAAAAATAGAAATTAAAAGGCGAACCCCTACCTCGTAATTTACGATGTAGGGGTTCGCCTTCTGTTTTTGCTTATATACCATGCCGACGCATCTTGTAGATCACTTGCGGCACGTTTCGTCCTCTATCTATCTTCTTTTTTAGCTTTTCTTTCTCACAACCAGCAGACCCCCTGCGCCCACTGCCAACAATACCAGCATCAATAAGATATTGTTGGTATCGCCGGTCTTCGGCGCATCTGCCAAGGGCACCTCGGGATCATGAATTTCCTCCACCGGCGTCCCCGGAATTTCAATACCAGGGTCCAATGGCACATCGGGATCGTCGATTTCTTCCTCCGGCGGTCCTAACGGCACATTGGGATCATCAATTTCCTCATCGGGCGGATTGGGCGTTGGGTCACTGCCGCCGCCTCCCGTTTCCTCCCGAATGGTAAAGGCCAAATCCAACTCACCAATCCCAGCGGCTGTACCCTGCTGCGCCTGCTCCATCAGATACATAAACTCATTGCCCATCTCAATAGGCACCGTGAGATACACATGGAGCACAGCGCCCTGCCTTGCTTTCAGCGTGCCCAATTCCTTCTGCCCGGCATAAGCGCCCAGCTTTCCTTTGGGAATCTCAAATAAAGTCTGTTCCTGTTGGCCCTCACCGGCTGTAATTTTCATTTCCAGCTGGTTCAAAAAGGCGATAGAGGAAGCAGTGGTAGTTTGCGCGTCCACACCGTCGCTCAGCGGATTGTCTCCATTGTGAGGCAGCAGCTGTACAAACAGCTGGATATCGTTGGCGCTGTTGTTTTTGACGATAAAGTCCTGCTGCAGCCGATCGCCCGGCATCACACCCTTTAGCTGGGGAAACAAATCGGTCGCGGTATAAGTGGTATCGGGATTCTGATATATCCAGCGCGCAAGAGCAGACTGCCCTTGATAGATGATGCCCACCGTTTTATCGCCGTCAGCCTCCCCGTCAGCGGCCAGCGCCGCCGGCGCTGTACCCAGCACCAGCAGCACTGCCAAAAGGAGGGCGATCACTTTGTTTGTTGTCTTCTGTTGTTTCATCATCGCTCACTCCTTAACTAAGTGTTTCAGGGTCTACACCCCAAGCTTTTACAACTGCTTTCGTACCATCGGTATCGACGCCCTCGGCCTGGATAGCTTCCGCCATAACCTCAATGACCTGCTTGCCGCCATCGGTGTCAGTATAACTATTTAACGTTATTCCTGTAGCTCCAATCAAAGGAACATCTGGCGTTTCATTTGGCTTTACCGGCTTGGTGTAATAATAGTAACCACCACGTTCTATCCAACCCTCACCGGGAGTAAATTGCGGAACGGTTGCTTCACCGCCGATATGCTGACCGGCATCATTGACACGGTAGGAAACCAGCTTCACCCGAATGTAGGCGTCGATGTCACTGGTGTTGGTCACATTGATATTGCTTTTCGTCGTGCCGTTAAAATTTTCCGTCACTTCACAACTCACCTGAGAAGGGGTGAAGGTGTTGGTCAATCCGTTTGTCTGTGTCACCAGGAATGCCACGGTACCGCTCACTGTGACGGTAAATATCAGCAGGAGGGAAATCAACAATGCGCCGGCTTTTCCGCTCAGCTTCTTGCTTTTGTACGCTGTCTGCTTTGTTTCATGCTTACCATAAGCCATCTATCTTCCCCTCCTCTCTCAATTTCCCTGACCATAAGTATTCTTCACAACATTACTGTAGCCGTTGAGCCAGTAATTTTTACTCTTAGTGTTGGTGCAGGTAAGCGTTCCGCTGGCATGATCCTTGCTCAAAGTCACGCCAGCGCTGTAAGCAGGATTATAACGCCAGCTCCAACCAGTATCCTCTTTGATGGTGTAAGTGCCAACGGGCAGTTCAACGATTGTCTCGCTATCATTGCCCACAATGGTAACCTGAGAATATGGTTTATTGGTGTCACCGTCTTTATAAACGTTGAACACATAAGGCTCACCAGCAGCGCCACCTGTCTTGCGAACGGTTAACTGACAGGTTTTTGGGTGGAGCAGAAAACCAAGTTTAGCTTTTTCTGCACCGATATTTTTAATGTTATCCTTACTTTCAATTTTATTCCATTCGCATTCCACATCTTGAACAGAACACTCATGATGGAATGTAGTATTCTCTGTCACATTTGCAGTATCAATTTTTACACTCACATCCACAGGAATATCAACTGTTTTGCTGTTGATTTTTCCGCCTGCAGTTTTTTCAGAATCAGGCGTGTAGATCATGGTCAGCGTAGGTGCAGTACCCATTTTTTCCGCGTCAGCTTCTATATTTTCGTGCTTCCATACAGTCGAAACCAGATTGCCGTCAAAATTGGTGGGAACAAAATCACCGTAGTAAACTTCGCTGTCCTTGAAAGTTAACTCTGGCTTGAACACGTTGATATTACCATCACCGGAACAGCTCTTTGCAATCTCTTTGCCTTCAGTCGTTGGAGTGATATCTACAGTAACAGTATATTTCTGATTCTCTGTCAAATTGTTCAGACTGTCACTAATCACATTACCGTTTTTGTCCTTGACATTTCCCATTGCAATAGTTACATATTCAGTCTGCCATGGCTCAAGACCATACGGTTTCTCTTTATCATTTGCTTTAGAGAGGTCAATTTCTTTATCGCCAAATTTAAGGACTGTACCAGCTTTCAATTGGTCTTTTGTCAAACTGCCAGTCAGATACACATTCTTATCCTCAGCCTTGACAGTGATGTCCTTGATCGGAACATCTACCTGAGGTCGTTCAAAGGTAAAGAGTGGATTCTCTGCTCCGGCATTTTCATAAACTCCGGCGCTGGTGTTGGTGTAAACGCCGTTGCCGCCCAAGAAATCATCCTTAGGCACGACGTTGAATTCAATGATCAACTTTTTGCCATCATGGAAAGTTGTCTGGCCATTTGTGGTATCCGAACCGCACCAATTATCTTTGAAAGAGAAACCACTGACAGAAACAGTACCCTTCTCTTTGACTACGTCTACAGTTCCATTAAAGGGAACGCGTTCCTCCCAGTTGTCCGTGCTGCCATCAGAGTCAGCAGTGTAAACTTTGATGTCATTTGCATTCTCCGGCATATTAAAAGCCTGAGAGATAACGTCCCTAATCACAGCTTCGCTACCTAAAGTAGTATTAGAACCGCCAGACTCAATGTTATCTGAAATTTGCTGGAAAATATTGTTCAATGTATCCGCATCAGATGCAGACAGGTAGTAGCTATTTCCATCCAAACTCGAGTTCAAACCTCCTGGTTCACTCATAGACATAGCATTCGGATAGTTGGAAGAAACCAAATGCATAAATCGGTTAGAGTTATCTACTCTTTTCGTATCATTTAAATTGCTAGTATAATATTTTGGAAGCTGATCAGGATTGCTGGCATCTGCTCCTGAGAAAATACCGATAGTATAAACTGTCGCGCCGTAAGTATTCTTCGCAGTGTACGCATTATTTACAGCATTATTCGCTGTAGTACGGCTGGCGCTCCCCCAGTCACCAGAATTACCAGGTGCACCATCTGTAAAAACAATTACCACGCGCTGTCTACCGGAAGTATCTTCAGATGAGATGGGATTTTGCTGGAAGATATTATTTGCTTCCTGGATACCGCCATCAATCAATGTGCCACCATTCGCCTGCAATCCATTTACAGCATTTTTAGCCGCGTCAACATTGATTTCGTTGGTCATATCTATTAAGCCATTAGTATGATTTGTGGTATTATTCGCATAAGAAACTACCGCAAGACGATGCTGGACATCATCACTGGGATCATCTTTATCTTCGCCTTTTGCCTTGTCACCTACAGATGCGATAAAATTTGTCGCTGCCAACTTCAAAGCGTCCATACGTTTTTCTGTACCGTAACCATAGTAGGTCTCGTTAGGAACAGTGTTCCAACCTATGGAGGTTTCTATCACTACACGCTCCTGTCCAGGAAGCTGATAGTAATAGGTGAATTCATAATCTGTTCCAAAGACATACACCGGACCATATTCACCAAAGTCAGGCACACTGTCCCAACCGCTGCTTTGCGCAATCTGCGTTCCATTTACCGTATAAATATAATTCCCCCATTCTGCGTTAACAGTCACCTTCTGATACTCTCCATCAGAACCCTTGATATAAAGGTTATTACTATTCCTATTGTAGCTAGAGTTTGTGGTTTGACTGTCCTGTTCGATATATGTGGTAACGTTTTCTATATCGACAGACACTTCCACATGACCATTCTCAACAGGATAATACAAGTTATGATTCCCACCATAGCTATTGTTGAAACGATAATTGTAGAGACTGAAATTATTCTGCCCAGCATAAGGATGAAAACCCTCCTCCGAAGACATAGGATCACCCATAGAACCAGAACGGTCGAGCACTAAGATAATATCAGTTGGTACATCCTTTGTTTCCTCAGTGACGATCTTCTTACCGGTGGCATAGGCCTCTAAGGTGATGGTGTAGGTATCGTCACCGTTAGCCTTGGCAGTCTTGCTGATCTCCATACCCTCGTTCTCTGTGGCAGGTGGAGTATTAGTATTATCCCCATCCTCTGCAATCGCCCATGTGCAGGGAATGCACAGGGAACACAGGAAAGCCACCAGCAGCGTCAGAGCAATAATTTTTCTTTTTTTCATAAATTACCCTCCTTACCGTCCGCCCACAACGGGATCCCCAAAGGGTGCTACATTGTCAACGTTAACCGCTGGATAAATAATTTCACTGATGTAAGTTTCGTTTACACATTCCTCGCCTACAGGAGGCAGCGGTTCCGGCTCCAATTCGACAATTTTCGCCTCAATCTGCATCACTTCATCCTCAGTCAGTGCCAGCAATGCTTCCTCAGGTGTGGCTTCGATGAGCATCATCAATTCTTCAAAGGTTTCACACGCCATCAAACGCTGATACAAATGGCAAGGACAAGTGCATCCTTCACCGGTACATTCGTCGGAGCAGCCATCCATATGTCCGGATGCTGCCGGAACTTCGGTTTTGGGTACATTTTCATCGGTAATTTCTTCTTCCTGTTCCCCATCGGCGGGCTGATTGCCTTCTGTACCTTCCTGCTGTTCGCCGTCAGCAGGCTGGTTCTCTGCTCCGTCGGGAGTTTCTTCTGTGCCATCGCCGGTACCTTCTGTCGTTTCCTCACCGTCGGAAGTTTCTTCTCCGTCGGTCACGCCGTCGGTGCTCTGTCCGTTGTCACCGGTTGTATCCCCGTCCATGCTGCCATCCTCTGTGGATACATCCCCAGCGTCGCCTTCTACACTGTCGGAGACTCCGGCGTCGCCGTCTTCCCCAAAGGCAACAAGGGGACTCAGCGGAGAGATACACAACAGCATCGTAATGCACAGCAGCACTGCAATCCATTTATTCTTTCCTAATATACCTTTCATGTTCTGTCATCCTCCTCTATTGGTCTATCGGCTCAGTCTTCCGGCCAGCCATTGGCTTCCTGTACGGTTTCTCCGTTGTTGGCCGTCTGGGTTGCCTGCGCAAACACATACACCTGGGCAGTGCTGTTCTGGTATTCGTTGCCCATGGATGCAGCAAATTCTACGCTCTTAAACAACGGCTCCGTCACTTCCCCGGATTTCAACGCCTTATGGTAATAGTAGTAATCACCCTGTGCAATCCAGTTTGAGGAATCAAAATCAATCTCTAATAAATCCTCATCACCGAGTTGTTCGTTTGCTTTGGTGAGCACTTTCTTCACCTGCACACGAACCCAGGCGTCGTTCTCCCCAATATTTTTTACCTGTACCACCTTTTCCACCGATGTGCCGGGCATCACGCCAATCACATTCTCGAAGGTGCTGCCGTCGGCTTTGGTTTCCAGCAAATCAATCTTGATGTTGCCGGAGGTGATGACATTGTGGGCTACCGTCCGGTCGCTGAAATAGGCCAACGTGCCCGCGCCCGCAATGGACAGGCAGATCACGATGACCGCCAGACTGAACAGTCTCTTTTTTATCATGTTCCCTCATCCTCCTTTTATGCTATCTTCTCTCTTTTTGAAACATTTTTAACCGCCCCCGCATAGTGCAGGGTGCAGAAGAACATCCGCGCCCCTTCAGGTGCTCTTCTACACCCTGCCCAAATCGGGCAGAGCGTAGAAATAAATTAATTGGGGAAATTACTGTGCAGTAGCTCCACTCCAGTCAACAGTATACTCACCAGGTACACCAAAAGCAGTATTTAATGCTGTATAAGCATCATCAAAACCAGCTGCCTGTACACCTTCTGCCAGCACTTTAATCTGCCAGTTTTCTCCTAAAGTTTCTACATAGGAGTTAATTGCTTCATTAGATGTATTCTTGTCTAAATAAACTTGATGCATAGCTTTTTCTTGAGTTTCTTCTCCTTGTTTCAAAGCTGTACCATAAGTTACAACGTATACATTATAGTCAATTTCATCAATCGTTGTTTCATAATAGTTCCAATTACCTTGGTACGGTGCTCCTGCTGTCGTAGACCAGTCCCATTTGCCTGCTCCAATAGAATCATTTGTATAGTTGAAATGCAAAGCATTTTTCCCTGCATCAAACTCTGGATTTCCATTGTCTAACATACTAGGAATTGCAATGTGTACACGAACATAAGCATCTTCAGAACCTGTGTTTTTTACACTAACTTCTTTGGTGATGCCATTCTGCAAAGTACCAGCTTGTGCAGAACCGGTAGCAGGCAACAATTTTTCTGGTGTAGTTGGATCGTTATCTCCAAAATTTTCAATTAAGTCGATAGCAACATTCCCAACGGTAAAGGTATTTGTTTTTGCATCGGTATCTGTAAAATAAGCTAAGGTACCGCCGGTGATGGCTACTGCGCCAAAGGCTGCAATTAATGCGCCAGTTACCAATTTCTTTTTCATAATCAATCTCTCCTTATTAATTTTTATCTGAGTTTTTTTATTTAAGCGTTACTCTCCGTCTGTTTGTGTACTCGAATTAGCCGGAACATTTTCCCATGCCTCTGCTGCGGTGAATGTTTCCGTATTATTCTTGTACAATTGTGATGCATATGCAGTAACAGTCAAGGTCGGATAGGTTTCACTCGTCAAGCCATCCATCATGGCTTTTGTGACAGTATCCTCGACAGCAACCTGATCATCCTTCAAAATGTTGTACGGTTTGCCCATATCTGCAGTTTCAATCACACGATAATACACACCAGCAATACCATCCAAGGCAGTCCAACCTTCTGCTATCTCATAAGTCATAAAAATATCAAAATTATTAGACTTTTCCATTTTAACGAACAAATAGCATTCCTCAGAGCCAGTGGTCACAGTCACTTTCGGGTCTTTCGCAATGGTATAGCCTGGAATCATCTTATAGTCCTTACCCGTTGTTTCCTCTAACGTTACCGTAATATCACTGGTGGTAAACGTATTTGTCACAGGACCAGTCGAATGGGTCAGCCACGCCAATGTGCCACCGATAACACAGCCGACAATCATGGATACTGCCACCAGCAAGGCAATCGTTTTTTTCATCGTTTTCACGCAATTTCCTCCTTTCTCGCGAAATGAGCTAAATCGTTAGAAGATTGCGATTAGTTTGCAACAGCGGCAGTCCAACTTGCTGGTGCAGCCACCCAAGCTGCTGCTGCATTGGCAAATCCGTCAGCTTGTACTGCATAAGCGGTTATATTGATCGCAGCATTTTCATATGCAGACACATTTGCATCGCCGCTCAGTTTAAAACTACCAAATACATTAATATTCTCGTTAGCACTTACTTTTTCACTATAAGCATAAACATTTGTTTCATTAGCAACGAGAGACCAGCCATTTTGCGTCATCTGAGCCGCAATTTTGGTATCAGCTTCAATATCAGCAATACCATTTTCTACTTTTACAAACAACCAACTGTCTTCACTATTACTAGCCACATGGATTTTCGGGTCTTTTATATATTCATGACCTGGCATTAATTTATAGCTGTTTGTTGTTACACGATCAACAAGATTTCCGTCATCATCTCTTACCATGACGCCATATGCATCAACAGCAGCTTCATCCAAAGTAATACCAACTTTCCCTACAGTAAACGTGTTTTGTACTACAGCGGTTTGGTCAGTCAAATACGCCATGGTTCCTGCTACGGAACCTACCACCAGTGTGCCGGCACATAAGGCGGCAATTATTGCTTTCTTTACAGATTTCATCATAAAATCCCCCTCTAAATAAAATTAAATTTCATATTTTAGGAAGCCTTGCGGCTTATTCCTCCTGTTGCGGTTGCTCCGCCCTTTTCCCCTTGTCTTTCCTGCGCTTCTTCTTTTCTTCCGGTTCGTCGCTGCCGAACAAATCGGGCAGGAACACCAGCATCAAAAGCAGCGCTCCGGCGGAGATGGCCAGATACATCCCCGGCGGCTTCTGGATATAGTTGGCCAGATAGCCCAGCTGGGGAATGGTGAACACCGGCGTACCCAGCACGTTGTTGCAATGCACCAGACCGCCGTCCTCGGCGTCGTTGGCGTCCCCTTTGGTGCGAAACCGCACCACGGAACGGTCTATCTCATCGGGTACCACTTCCACCACCCGGTGGGTGGCTACAGTGTCCTCATCCAGCATAAAGGTAATGACCTGTCCTGGCTGAATCTCCATGGGGTCCACGTCCCGCACATAAATGAGCGACCCGGTGTGATACACCGGCTCCATGGAGCCTGACAACACGGTAAACACCTGCATGCCCATCAGTCGCGGTCCCGCCAGCAATAGGGCCAGGATGACCACAACTGCCACCAGTACCGTTGTGGCAATACTCCAAATCTTCTTCACAGTATCCATAAAATGTTATCGGTTGCCCAGCAAGCGTTTATCCTGCATGGGCCGCTTCACAGCACATTTTGCCTTTTTGCAGCGGCGGCTGGGGTAACGCGCTGTCCAGTAGCTTTACAAATTCCAGCGCGCTGCGAAAACGCAGCTCCTGTTTTCCCTCTTTCCAGCCCAAGCTGCCCTGCCAGGTGGCGTTGGCGCAGAAAAATATTTTTATCTGAAATGTTGCAATGTCGCCCCGTATCTCCGGTGTTGCCCGCAAGGCAACATCTTCCCGTTTTCCGGTGATGACCCGCTGTATGCCTGGATTGCAGGATGCCCTGCTCTCGCTGCACTGCGCTAAACGGTCCAACTGCTCTAACAGTTCAAACAGATTGGTAAAGGCAATCTCTTCCTGGGTGTGGAGCAGATAAAGGGTGCCTTGAGGATTCTTGTCCTCATAGCTGTCCATACGGATGACCGCACTGTTCCCACACTTTGGCGGTGTTTGCGATGAAGCACCTGTCACGTCCTCTCACCTCCAAATATTTTTTTCGCAGCAGCGTCTAAAAAGTTATAAATTTTTAAACAAAATGAAAATGCACATATATAGTGATATTTGAATGAACATCACTGTATATGTGCATTTAAGGGTACAAAAAAAGCCCCTCGAAAATTTATAACTTTTAGGACTTCTACACTTTCTTTACACTGAAAAAGTGCAAAGACAATTTTTCTGCTGTTTGTACTAAGTATAACATATATCTACTATGTTTTACCAGTATTTTCTGTGTTTTTTTGTTTTTTTCTATAAGAATATTTTTTATATGATGCTTCGATTTTCGGGTACAAAATTTTAACATTTTCTTTAAACTTTCTTTCACCGCAAAACCTTTTTGTTTGGCAGTATCATCAACCCCATGAAGGCAAAAAACTACCCCGTCCGCTTTTGCGAAAAGCTGACAGGGTAATCTCCTTCAAACTATGCGCCATTCAATGCCATGGCAGATAAATCCATATCTTATTTCAAATAGTAGTATACCCAATTATCGGAACAATGGCAACGGAATCAGAATAATATTTTTATCGGAACAATGCCAAAGTCCGAGAGATGCCTGTTTCTCTTCTCCCGGACGCCTATTTCACAATTCCGATTTAGCCTTTCTCGAATATATAACATCAATGTTTCCAATAAGGCTGGAGAAGCCACAATGTTTACTTCCTACTCTTTTCCCTGTCGTTTACAGTTTTTTCTGGTAATTTCTTTTTATATAGGGTATAATAAAAATGTTTTCAATAATCGTGATTTAGGAGGCTATCCCATGATTAACAATCTAACTTTTGAAAACTTTCGTGGATTAAAAAAAATTCATCTTCCAGAACTTGGTCAAGTTACTCTAATATCTGGAAAAAATAATGCAGGTAAGAGCTCGATTTTGGAAGGAATCTTCCTGGCAATTGATCATATTGCGCCAGAGTCTTTTGTAAAAATCAATAGATTTCGCGGATTATCTATGTCTACGGATCCATCTGTCCTATGGGCACCAATGTTTTATGATTTGAATACGAAAGAAACATTGCGTATTTCTATGCAACTAGACGATGTGGAAACAGTTCTGACATACTCCCAAGACGATTCTTTTGTCCCATCTGATGCTGCTGGCGCTCCCCAAGATGTTTTCAATCAATTTATTTCTTCAGCTAAGTCAACATATACATTGAAGTTTCATTTCTCACATGGTGATTACACCGAAGATGGTCATTTTGTTGTAAGTTCTTCTGGTGTGTTGCGAAATGTTCATACCAGTAGTGACAATAACCAACTGCTTCCTATGCCGTTTACGCAATATATTAACGCTTCAATTATAAATAATGATAGTGTAATTACCGAGTGGTTTGGTAAATTGGAAATAGAAGGCAAAAAACAACAGGTAATTGATGTATTAAGAATTATTGATGCATCTATATGTGATATATCAACAATTGCGTTTCAAGGTCAAATTCAGCTTTATGCAAAAATGGGGGAAAAGTTATTGCCGCTCAAGCTGGCTGGTGATGGCATTAACAAACTGCTATTCATTGTTCTGTCTATTATTGCAAACCCAAATTCAGTAATCCTAATTGATGAAATTGAAACTGGTTTTCATTTTTCTATGTATGCTAAATTGTGGGAAATTATTTCTATTGTTGCGCAGAAAAATAATTGTCAAATTATAGCAACTACTCACAGTTATGAATGTATAAATGGAGCGATTGATGGCATTGAAACGGCAAATATGCAGAATGCGTTTTGCTATTATCGAATCGAGCGGGCAGATGGAGAAAATAAAGCTTTCAGATATTCTGGCGATTTAGTGCGTTCCGCCATTAATTTCAGTATGGAGGTTCGGTAAATGGCACGCAAAACAAACAACAGTATCAGAAAGAAACACCTTATTTTATGTGAAGGGCGTGATGCGGAAGAAGTACTCATCACTTACCTAAACAGCGATGCACTTTCCAATGTATCTGCATTCTCTAACGATTTTCAGGTTATGGATTTTGGCGGAATAACAGACCTAACTAATTTCATTCGCACATTACAGAATATGGAAGGTTTTAATCGAGTTGAATCATTGTTAATCATTCGAGATGCCGAAAGAGATTCTAAGAAAGCTATAGCTGATATTAAATCAACGTTACGAAATTGTAATCTTGCAATTCCAGATACTCCTCATTGTTGGTATGGCCATGTTCCTAAAGTAGGTTATTTACTATTTCCAACATGCGATACATTTGTTCAAGTTGGAACATTAGAAGATCTTTGTCTATCTATCTTGTCTGAAGAAAATAGTTCCAATATTTTATATGAAATACGAGGTTTTATGAATAACTTGGAAAATAAATATAATCGATCCTATCCGCATGAATTTAAGACAAAACTGCATACCTATTTTTCTGTTACGGATGAATATGTTTCCTTAAAAATTGGCGAAGCCGCTAAAGCAGGCGCTTTTAACTGGAATAGCAATAAACTATTACCCCTTAAAAATTTCTTATCCGAAATTATTTAATTGATCTGATAACGAATCACATCGTTTCTTGAATGTTTCATCACTTACAATAACGGTAGCACTACCCTAAACTAATGTCATTAAGTTAAAAAAAGATAAATAGTAAAGAGAGTAAAATGCAGAAAACTGTATTTTGCTCTCTTTATGATGGCATAGCAAGCAAAACTACCGAAAAATAACATTAAAAAAGTTGTGCATTACAACGCATTATAGTCGGCTCAGTTCATCCATCATCGCCGGTCTGTTTTTATACCGCACCTTCCATCCTGCTACAATCTCATCCACCATCTGAGAGCCGCCCTCTATTTTTTTCATTCTGCGAAGCAAGGATACCCAATGCTGATAATCTTTCCTACCGCCTGCATAAAAGGAAAATGCTTTCCTCAATATGCGGTGCAAATAGTTTCTTCCAGTTCATTTTTTCTCCTTCTTCCGCAGACCATCAGGTTGCATGGTAGTGTCAAGAGTTATGCGCAAAAATATCTGCAGACTCCGGCCAAGTAAAGT
>OFGF01000104.1_pt1 | contig 81561 bp, 86 predicted proteins | sample 1521711 | NCBI WGS metagenome assembly OFGF01 (sample SAMEA3504092, study PRJEB24116) | mouse gut metagenome | biome: mouse gut; feature: mouse-associated habitat; material: faeces | place: Denmark | collected 2011 | reverse complement strand
CATGTCTTCCGGTACCGCCTTCAGTGAAGCAATTGACATACTGTCACCTCCATTCCCCGTGCCTACTCTACGTCTTAAAAGTTATGACTTGTTAGACCACATAAACTTCAAAGAAATTTACATATCTAGTGGATATGTAGGAAAAAATTCCTACGTATCCACTATTTTTTTTCTTCCTAAAATCTATACCTTTTAGGACGCTTACGGCATTCATTTTCTTTCACAAAGATAATATTGTTTACACATTTTATCTTTGCTATAGTAATATTATACCAAGCAGTGGTTACACTTTTGTTACATTTTGCTCTTTTTCCTGCTGAAAATTAAAAAATTTTTAAATTCTTTAATATACTTTATATAAAAATTTTTTACATATAAAAAGACCATCTGCGCAAGCATATCATCATTCATACTTTTGCTTTGCAAATGGTCTTTTTAATTTGCTATTTTTATAAAATGATTGGAGTTTTATTCAAACAGTTGTTGTTCTTTCTGGTCATGCTCCGCTACACGGGCCATGGACACAACGCTATCATGTTCTCCCATCTTCATCAATGTCACGCCCTGTGTGGTGCGGCCCATAGAGGATATTTCATCTACTTTGATGCGAATAATAATGCCCTCTTTGGAGATTGCCATGATTTCTTCTCCATCACGCACGACCAAGGCACCCACAATTTCACCGTTTCGTTCACTTGGACGTACAGTAAATACGCCCTTGCCGCCTCTTGCCTGCTGCCGATATTCGCCGAGCGGCGTCCTCTTGCCATAACCATTGGCAGTGATCACTAAGAGTTCTCCTTCATCCCGTACTACTTCCATACCTACGACAAAGTCATCCTCTATCAGCTTAATGCCTCTTACGCCTTTTGTAGCTCTTGCCATAGGCCGCGCTTCTTCTTCCGCAAAACGAATTGCCTGACCGCCGGCAGTTACCAAAATCAAATCCTGTTTGCCATCGGTAAGCTGTACGCCAATCAATTCATCGTTTTCTTCCAAATTAATGGCAATAATACCGTCACGGCGGGAGCTGTCATACTCAACCAGCGGCGTCTTCTTCACTACGCCCAATTTTGTAGCAGCCATCAGGAACAAATCTTCATCAAATTTCTTTAATGGAATGACAGTCGTAATTTTTTCATCTCCGGTGATGTTCAAGAGATTTACGATGGCTGTTCCCTTGGCCTGACGTCCTGCTTCAGGAATTTCATATACTTTCAGACGATAGCATTTTCCTTTATTGGTAAAGAAAATCAGGAAATTATGTGTCGTTGTCGTGAAAAGATGCTCTACAAAATCTTCTTCTTTTGTAGTCATTGCCGTAATCCCGCGACCGCCCCGTTTTTGACTCTTATAGGTATCACTGGGCATACGTTTGATATAACCAGTATGGCTGATGGTGATCACGACATCTTCATCTTCGATGAGATCTTCCAATTCTAGTTTATCTTCATAATTGCTGATTTGGCTTCTTCTAGTATCTGCATGCTTTTCTTTTACCTGCAGTAGTTCCTCTTTGATAATTTCCAGCAATTTATGTTCATCTGCCAAAATACTCTTGAAGTAAGCGATTTTTTCATACAAATCGGCCAATTCTTCTTCCAGCTTTTCCCGAGCCAAGCCGGTCAAGCGACGCAGCTGCATTTCAATGACAGCCTGAGCCTGACGGTCTGTCAAACCAAATCGTTGATTCAGTCTTTCCTTGGATTCCTGATCTGTTCGAGAAGAACGGATAATTTTAATTACTTCATCAATATTATCTACCGCAATTTTCAAGCCTTCTACAATATGCGCCCGTTCTTCTGCTCTGGCCAAGTCATGTTTTGTCCGACGAGTAACAACATTTTCCTGATGGTCAATATAGTGATTGAGCATCTGCTTTAAAGTTAATACCTGCGGCATACCATTTACCAAAGCCAGCATAATCACGCCGAAGTTATCCTGCAGCTGAGTATTTTTGTAGAGCTGATTCAAAATCACCTGCGGATTTACATCACGGCGCAGCTCAATCACAATACGCATACCTTTACGGTCTGATTCATCACGCAAATCTGTAATTCCGTCTATTTTTTTATCGCGAGCCAGTTCCGCGATTTTTTCAATCAAACGAGCCTTGTTTACCTGATAAGGAATCTCTGTCACAACAATGCGGTTTTTACCGTTGTTCATCGGCTCGATTTCGCTTCTGGAACGCACTTTAATAGAACCCCGTCCTGTCAGATAAGCGTCCTCAATGCCCTTGCGGCCTAAAATAATACCGCCACCGGGGAAATCAGGCCCTTTGATATATTTCATCAATTCTCTGTCCGGCAAATCTCTGTTTTCAATTAATGCAATGACGCCATCAATGGCCTCACCTAAATTATGCGGCGGAATATTGGTAGCCATGCCCACAGCAATACCGGAAGAACCATTTACCAGCAGATTTGGAAATCTGGAAGGCAATACAAGAGGTTCCTTTTCCGATTCATCATAGTTCAAACCAAAATCTACAGTATCTTTTTCAAGATCAGCCAGCATTTCCAGCGTCAGCTTAGTCATTCTTGCTTCTGTATAACGCATAGCCGCAGCAGAGTCGCCATCCACTGAACCAAAGTTTCCCTGGCCATCCACCAATGGATACCGAATATTAAAATCCTGTGCCAAACGCACCATAGCGTCATATACAGAGCTATCTCCATGAGGATGGTACTTAGCCAGTACATCCCCGACGATATGAGCTGATTTTTTATGTTTTTTATCCGGCGTCATACCATTTTTATAGAGCGAAAATAAAATACGACGATGTACAGGCTTCAAACCATCACGCACATCAGGCAGCGCCCGACTGGTGATTACGCTCATCGCATAATCAATAAAAGAATTTTGCAATTCATTTTCCATCACAGTAGGCAAAATTTTACCATGATTAAATTCCATTTCCATTCCAGGCACCTCCTTAAATGTCCAGATTTCTTACATATTTGGCATTGCTGGTGATAAAATTCCGACGGGGTTCTACTTTGTCGCCCATCAGCATATTCAATAAGCGATCGGCCTCTACGCAGTCCTCTACTTTTACCTGTAGCAATGTTCTAGTTTCGTTGTTCATGGTAGTATCCCACAATTGCTCCGCATTCATTTCGCCAAGACCTTTATAACGCTGAATATCTACCTTGTCCTTATCCTTGCCGTTTTCTTCCAAGTATCTGTCCAATGCTTCATCATCATACAAATACTGCATAACCTTGCCCTTTTTATTCACAATACCATACAGTGGCGGCTGCGCCACATATACATAACCTTCATCAATCAGAGGACGCATATAGCGGAACAGGAAAGTAAGCAGCAAAATACGAATATGGGCACCGTCCACATCGGCATCAGTCATCAGTACCAATTTATGATAACGGGCTTTTTTGATATCAAAATCATCGCCCACACCGGTTCCCATGGCAGTAATCATATTGCGAATTTCATCACTGCCTAATACGCGGTCCAAACGAGCTTTTTCTACATTCAAGATTTTACCCCGCAAAGGCAAAATTGCCTGGAAATTTCTATCTCGTCCACTTTTCGCAGAGCCGCCGGCGGAATCCCCCTCCACCAAAAATAATTCACATTTTTCGGCATCTTTTGAAGAACAATCAGCCAGTTTGCCTGGAAGCGAAGTACTTTCCAACACATTTTTACGCCGTGTCATTTCACGAGCTTTTCGTGCCGCTTCTCTAGCGCGCGCTGCATTCCGTGATTTTTCAATCATTTTTTTAGCAATAGCTGGATTTTCCTCTAAGAAAATATTCAAATTGGAGCCGGTAATAGAATCACAAATCCCACGTACCTCGCTATTTCCCAATTTTGTCTTAGTTTGTCCTTCAAACTGCGGCTCCGGTACTTTTACACTGACAATTGCTGTCATACCTTCGCGAATATCATCCCCGGTCAGGTTATCTTCATTTTCCTTAAGAATATTATTTTTACGAGCATAATTGTTGATGACTCTATTCAAAGCAATTTTAAAACCTGTTTCATGGGTACCGCCTTCATGGGTATGAATATTATTGGCAAATGACATAATATTTTCTGTATAGGTATCGGTATACTGCATGGCAATTTCTACCTGCACACCATCCCGTTCCCCTTCAAAATAAATAATGTCATTCAGTGCATCTTTACCCTCATTTAATGACTGTACAAAATCCACGATACCACCATTTTGCAGATAAACTTCTTCCTGCTCCATTCCTGCCCGCTCATCTTTTAGCGTAATGCGCAATCCTTTATTCAGAAAAGCCAATTCCTTCAAACGTTTGCGCAGTACTTTAAAATCATACACAGTAGTCTCTGTAAAAATTGTAGGGTCTGGTACAAAATGAATCTTCGTGCCGGTATCCTCGGCACTACCAATCACTTCTAACTTACTAGCCGTATGACCTTGCTGATACGTTTGCCGATAGAGTTTTCCATCACGGCGGATTTCTACTTCCAATGTAGTAGACAATGCATTTACAACAGACATACCAACACCATGCAAACCACCGGATACCTTATACCCGCCGCCGCCAAATTTACCGCCGGCATGAAGAACAGTCAGTACCACTTCTACTGTAGGTAAACCCATCTTTGGATGCATTTCTACAGGAATCCCGCGACCAAAGTCTAACACAGTAATACTATTATCTGCATGAATCGTTACATCAATCTCTTTCCCAAAACCAGCTAAAGCTTCATCAATACTATTGTCTACAATTTCATACACAAGATGATGCAGCCCGTCAGGCCCTGTCGTACCAATATACATACCAGGACGTTTGCGCACTGCTTCCAGGCCTTCCAGCACTTGAATCTGTTCTGCGCCATAATTGCTTTGCTTTTGATCAGCCACGCTTTTTTCCTCCATTTCAAATTTGAATAAAAACAGGATCCTATGTAAGAAAAATTGATGGTTTCTAAAAAATTCCATCTTTATTTTTTTCAACAAAAAATCAGGGATATCAAAAAATCAGTCTATTAAAAATCCTGTGTTTTCACCGCATCCCTTATAAAAATTTGTCCTGTTTTCCTTATTTTTTTAATAATTAATTATAGCAGAAAAATTATATTTTTGCAAATAAAGCCTAAAAAATCATTCCCTAATAATTTTTCCTTCAATGATTGAAAATATCTCGTCTTTTACTATTTCTTTCGTTAACAGTTCGATATTTGCACCTGTGATAATCGTCTGTATTTCATTTTTTTTCACTATTTCCAACAAATCATGTCGTCTATTGTCATCCAACTCACTCATCACATCATCTAACAAAAGCAAAGGATACTCTCCATAATATTGATAAAATGTCTGCAGCTCTGCAATTTTTAATGACAAGATACCCGTACGCTGCTGTCCCTGTGAACCATAACGCTTCAAATCCATTCCGTTTAGATAAAAAATCAAATCATCTCTATGTGGACCCCATAATGTAGTGCCCCGCAAAATTTCCTCTGCCATTTTTTGCTGCACAATACGTCGATACAGCACTTTAATTTGCTCTAAAGAAAAATCACCGATAGCACCCATAGAACAATGATAAGTAACTGTAAACCGTTCCGACTGCTGCGTCAGCTGTTGTTGAATCCGTCTGGCCATGGGCACCAATAATTTTAAAAACTGCAGCCTCTTAAAAATAATCTGACTGCCGTATTCTATTAAATATTGATTCCATACCTCCAGCTGACTTTTATTTTGCTGCCGATACTGCAGTTCTTTCAATAAATTGTTGCGCTGAGTGACTACCCGTTCGTAGTCATGCAATAAACGATAATACCCTTTCTCCGTCTGACACATCATTGCGTCCAAATAACGCCGTCGTTCTGCTGGAGAGCCCTTTATAATCCTTAAATCATCAGGTGAAAATAAAATAACTCTTAAATAATTCTGTAATTCTGACATACTTTTATATTTCACACCATTAATTTTCAACTGCTTATGCTTTTCTCTATCTACATAAATATCCAAATCATAACAACGTTCACTGTTATTTTTTTTTATCTGTCCCCTCAGTCGAAAATAAGGCTGCTCCCAGTGAATCAATTCCAAATCTTTATTTCCTCGGAAATTTGTTCCCATAGAAAGATAATAAATCGCTTCTAAAAGATTGGTTTTTCCCTGTCCATTGGCGCCAATCAATACATTAATTCCATGATTCAAATCTAACTTTTGATTTTCATAATTTCTATAATTTATCAAATGCAAATGCTCCAGATACAAGGAAAAACCCCCTTTCTTTTAAAGTATCTTTTTTGCCTTTTAACCTTCTACACCAATATTTTTCAAGCTTCATTTTACCATGAATAAAAGCGGCGCACAACAAAAAACGGTCTTGCTAAAAAATAGCAGACCGTAAAAGTTTTATTTTATTTACAGATTATCCTCTTAACGGCAACAGCAAATATAAATAGCTTTCGTCATTCAAAGGACGGAATACGGCGGGACTTAACGAACCGCCCATTTTTATGTCTAAATCGTCAAAATCCATTGTTTTAAATGCGTCTAATAAATATTTCGCATTAAATAAAATGGATAATTCATCGCCTTCTGTATAGATATTTATATTTTCATTTACAGTACCATATTCTGATTTTGATACTACATTCAAATTACCATCACTGATTTTAAAATGCAGCACACTGGAGCCATCCCGTTCTGGCACAAACAAACTTGCCCGCTCAATAGACTCCTGTAATTGTTTTTTCTTTGCTTTTATAAGCAAGTTATAATCTTCCGGAATAACTTGCCTGTAATTTGGAAATGTACCATCCACCAGACGAGAAGATAAGCGTATGCCATTACATTCAAAATTAATAACGCGGTTATTGCAGCGAATAGTCAACACATCTTCGCTATCGTCCTTTAAAATGCGGCTGATTTCATTCAATGATTTTACAGGTACGATAATTGTAAAATCTTCATTGGTTAGATTGTCAATTTTGCACATTTTTACGGCCAATCGATGACTATCTGTACCAACCATAGTCAGATTATTTCCTTTTACCTCTAACAAAACACCGGTGAAAATAGGACGGGGATCGTTCATATTAGCACAAAAGCTGGTTTGTTTTACCAATGATTTAAATACTGCAGGATTAATCGTAATCATATGTCCGTCGTCTAAAATTGAAATACCGGGAAATTCTTCTCCGCGCCAACATTTAATATTTGTTTCTGCCTGGTCATATTCAATCTTTGTAGATACAGTTTCATTATCATAAGAAAATATTAAATTGGTATTTGGTAAACGACGAACAATTTCTGCAAAGAAATGAGCGGGAATCACAGCATGTCCTTCTTCTATTACTTGCACTGGTTGGACGCATGTAATGCCCAACTCTAAATCTGTTGCGGAAAATGTCATTTGATTATTCTCTGCTTTAATATAGATTCCTGTTAAAACCGGCACAGCTCCTTTTGTGGAGATAGCTTTCTGTACAGTATTGATTCCGGCTAAAAGATTTTCTTTTGTTGATGTAAATTTCATAAGCTGATCTGCTCTCCTTCTACCTCTTCATCCTTATATTTTTAGTAGTAATAGTAATAGACACTGTGGAAATGTGTAAAAATGACTTAAAGTCAGTATCCACAAGGGGTTACTCCTGTAGATAACCTTGTGGATAGCATCTCGAGATTATCAACAGAATCCACAGGTTTTATACACAATTTTAATTGTCCACAAGTTACTAACAGTTTATCAAAAATATTATCCACAATCAATGGGTAGTATCATCTGGATAGTATTTTTTCAGAAAATAGGCTTGGGCACAATATCGTTGTAAAAGATATATAAAATAGTCTACCTCATGTGGACATTATAAAATTGTTAGGTTTTAATGAGTATTTTATTCGTAGAAAAATTGTTGAAATAAAAAATACTGTCTCAAAGAATTATCTTGGTTTTGAGACAGCATGATATAACAAAATGAAACTTCTCAACGAGTAAGCGAATTTTTTATGTTATTGATGGTCATTTGTAATGTTTGATCATTGCGTAGTTCTTCAGAAATTTTTTCACAGGCGTGGATGACTGTGGTGTGATCTCTGCCGCCAAATAGCTCTCCAATCTTAGGTAGAGATAAATCTGTCATTTCCCTGCAGAGATACATAGCTATCTGGCGAGGAAAAGCGATATTTTTTGTACGCTTTTTAGCTTTGAAATCTTCTACGCGCATTTGATAATACTCAGCTACTTTTTTCTGAATCAATTCTCCGTTAATGATAACAGGTTCATTTGGTGTAATTAAATTTTGCAGACATTCTTTTGTAAGATTTAAATCAATTTTTCGTTTACTGAGGTTTGAATAGGCAGAAAGTCTGGTAAGCATACCTTCTAGTTCACGAATATTGGACTGGATATTTTCTGCAATATAATCAAATACATCATTAGGGATGTCCAAATCTTCGGCTTGCGCTTTTTTTCGGAGAATGGCGATTCTAGTTTCCAAATCAGGAGGCTGAATGTCAGTCAATAGTCCTTGATTAAACCGAGAACGTAACCGTTCTTCCAATTTAGGAATTTCATTTGGCGGACGATCGCTGGAAATGATAATTTGTTTTTCGGCTTCTCTCAAAGTATTGAAGGTATGGAAAAACTCTTCCTGCGTACCTTCTTTGCTGGAGATAAATTGAATATCGTCAATTAAAAGCACATCAACATTGCGATATTTATTGCGAAAATCTTTATTTTTATTATCTTTGATGGCATCAATCATCTCATTTGTGAATGTTTCTGATGAAAGATAAGTGATTTTTGTATCAGGCTTACGTTGCAAAATGTGATTTCCGATGGAATGCATCAAGTGCGTTTTCCCCAGTCCGGCGCCTCCATAGATAAATAGAGGATTGTAGATACGTTTGGCAGCATCGGCGGAAATGTTATCGGCGACACCTACACAGGCTGCGTGGGTGAGACGATTACTGTTGCCTACAACAAAGGTGTCAAAGGTATATTTGGGATTAAGACCAGTATCCTTTGAGGGAACAGTACTTGTCTCAAAGGCAGGAGGCTTTGGCTCTGCAACTCGATCTACTGTTGGAAAATCGTTTTTTTGATGCTCCTCATTGGAATACCCCTGCTGCTGCAATAATTTTTCAATGGCCTGGTCTTTTTCCTGCGGTGTGACAAACTGAATTTTGACAGGATGGTTTAACATAGATTCCAGATGATTTTTAATAATGTTAAAATAATTATTTTCCAGATTATTTTTTGCAAAATCATTTTGAACTTTTATGATTACATTTTCACCACAATAGGATACCAGTTCGGTAGATTTGAACCAAGTGTCAAAGGTTGGTTTATTCATATCGTTTTCTAATAACTTTAAAGCGTTATTCCAAATCATCGTATTCATATTGCTACTATTTGAGTCGACAACCATGCAAATACCCCCAACTATAAACATGCATGAATTAATTTAAGTATGAATGTATCAATCTATTAAACGTTACATATGTAGACATATTTTTTACTTTTCTTTTAATTTACGAAAGTATACTAAATATAAAATAAAACTTATCCACAAATTTTCCACAATTTTTGTGGAAAAAAACTATGTTATCCACAGAAATAAAAAGAATACGTTAAAATAATAGCAGAATCGGGGATAATTATCAACAAGTTTTTAAGCTGACAAAGGAATTTTATCCACAAGTGCATAACTCAGATCACACATAAAATACTAAATGTAGAGTTTTTTTGTCATTTTTTACGAAAAAATTAACTATAAATAGTAATAAAAAAATTAAGTGATGATAACTAAAATGAAAAAACAAAATAATTTTCAGAAAAAAATACAGGAAAAAAATATAGCTAAGCCCTTGACCGCATTATTTTGATATTATATAATATCTCATTGTAAATGTAATTTTAAATTATAAAATTGCCGTCGTATGCGGAAGAATTTATATTTGTCAAGGGAGGTGTTGTACGGTGAAAAGAACCTATCAACCAAAAAATAAAAAACATAAAAGAGTGCATGGTTTCAGAAGAAGAATGTTAAGCGCAAATGGTAGAAACGTACTCAGAAGAAGAAGAGCAAAAGGGAGAAAAAGATTAAGCGCTTAATTTTTCAAAAATATAGCTCTTAAAGAAAAGGCCCATGTGGCCTTTTTATCTTATGTAGGCATTTTTTTGGAGGATTTCTGATGTTAAAAAAAGAATATAGGCTAAGAAAAAATGCTGATTTCAGAAAAGTATATCGCAGTGCCAAATCTGTGTCTACCAAATATTTGGTGCTGTATCCAAAAGCTCATAAAAATAATCGGTTACGAATTGGTTTTTCTATTTCAAAAAAAGTTGGAAAGGCCAATGTACGTAATTTGTATAAGCGCAGATTGCGTGAGATTATGCGGCATAATTTATCTCATATCAAAAAGGGATATGATTTGGTTATTTTGACGCGTGTACCGGTAACGGAACTGGGATATCATGAGTTGGAGAAAAATGTGAAATACTTATTGAGGAAAAGTGGTGTCTGGATTGATTGAACTACCTAAAAAGATACTGTTGTTTCTTATAAATTTTTATCGAAAATATCTCTCTGCTTTAAAAATGCAGCCTACTTGTCGTTTTTATCCGACCTGTTCCCAATATGCTTATGAAGCGGTCAGCAAATATGGTTTTTTAAAAGGAGGATGGATGGCGATTAAGAGAATATGCAAATGTCATCCTTTTCATCCTGGCGGATATGACCCAGTAAAATAATTAAATAGGAGGTGACCTGCCTGATTCTTTATATTATATAAAATTTTATGAGGACAGGCTATCTATGTATGAATAATGACGGTATGGGAATTTATTCATTTTTACAACCAGTTGCAGATGTTATTAGTAAAGTAATTGATGCATTGTATCAAGTAACGGTAACTATTGGTTTTCCCAGTTATGCGTTGGCAATCATTTTGATTTCGATTCTGTTAAAAATAATTTTGTTTCCTTTAATGCAAAAACAGATGAAATCTACTATGAATATGCAGGAAGTTCAGCCAAAGCTGGAATATCTGCAGAAAAAATATAAGAATAACCCGGAAAAAATGAATGAAGAGGTCATGAAGCTGTACAAAGAGTACAATATTAATCCAATGGCCGGTTGTTTGCCTTTATTGATTCAGATGCCTATTTTGATTGGGCTCTTTGGTGCTCTGCGACAATATAATTTTGACCCTATTGAGCATGCAACCTTTTTCTGGATTCCAAATTTGGCAGAAAAAGACCCTTTATTTATATTACCAATATTAGTAGCATTGACAATGTTTTTACAGCAGAAAATTAGCATGAGTGCTACGCCGTCGGCTGCAGAAAATCCAACTATGAAAACGATGCTGTATGTTATGCCTGCCATGATGCTGTTTGTGTGCTGGCAGATGCCTTCCGGCTTGTGTTTATACTGGGCATTTTTCAGCATTTTAAGTATTATACAGCAATTTTTCATGAATAAACAAAAGAAAAAAGAAATGGCACTTCGTGCAGAGCGGGAAGCAGCTGAAAAAGAAAAGCGAATTGCTGAGAAAAAAGCAAAAATGACAGCGAAAAAAGAGAGCAATACAAAAGCGAAGAAAAAAGAAGAAGCTTCCGTTGAGCAGAAAGAGGAAGAATAGGATAAATGATGAAAGAAACGAAGGAGATGAATTTCATGTCCGGAAAAGAGTATACAGCAAGAACTGTGGAGGAAGCATTAGAACATGCATTGAATGAAATGATGCTGACTCGCGATGATATCGAATATGAAGTGGTAACACAGCCTTCTAAAGGTTTTCTAGGTTTTGGCCATAAAGATGCAGTGGTTCGGGTGAAGAAAAAAGTAATTGAAGAATTGAAGGAAATCGTAGAGGATATCAAAGAAGAACGGGATGTAGAGAAAGAACCTATTGTACAGAAAATAAAAGAGGAATCTCATGAAGAGGTCCCTGGAACAGAAAAAATTTCTACAAAAGCAAGTGAAGCAGTTCAGGAGAAAATGAAAGAAGAAAGCGTTTCAGAAAAGGAAACTGCTCCAGTTGTGAAGGTTGTTACAGAAGTTGAGGAAGCAGTGGCAGAAGAGGTACTGAAGTCTTCTCCAGAGCAAAAGAATATGGATAAAAAAGTTGCTTTCTCTGCTGCAGAAGCAAAAGGTCGGGAATTTTTAAGCAAAATCTTTACAGAAATGAAATTGGATGTTGAGATTGACGTAAAAGAAAAAAATGGTTATTTAATTTTCGACTTAAAAGGTAAAAATTTAGGCATTTTGATTGGTCGTCGCGGTGATACGTTGGATTCTCTGCAATTTTTATTGAATTTGGTAATTAATGATAAAAATGCGCCAAAGATAAAAGGTATCATTGATATTGAAAATTATCGAAAAAAACGAGAAGAAACGTTGATAAATTTGAGTCACAAATTGGCGGCAAAAGCAAGAAAAACTGGTCAGAAGGTAGTTTTGGAGCCAATGAATCCGCAGGAACGCCGTATTATTCATATGGCGCTGCAAAATGATCGTCGGGTGAATACTTATAGCGAAGGGGAAGAGCCTTATCGCAAAGTGATCATTGTACCTGAAACGAATGCAAAAGAAAGCGGACGAAAAGAGTCAAGACAAGCATAATAGAGACAGGTTGAAATTTTTCTGAGTTTAGAATATTTCAACCTGTTTTTTTTGAAAACAAAAAGAATGTACTTTTCTGATTTATGTTTATATGGGATTTTTCCATGATTTCTGAGGATTTCTTGCGCTTTTAATTTTCTTTTGCTTAAAAATGTAGTAAAATAAAGCATAAACGTCTGTATCTTTCTATATTTTTATAAAAAAGAATTAAAGAACATATTGTATATGAGGTATATAGGAAAATGCTAGACAAAAAATGAGGTGAATAGTTTTGTTGCAACAGGATACGATTGCAGCTTTGGTAACTGCTGTTGGAGAGAGCAGTGTTGGTATTATCCGTATAAGCGGACCAGAAGCGGTGAATATTGCTGGAAAATTGTACAAAGGTAAGTCAAATTTACATACTGCTGAGAGCCATACCATCCATTATGGATATGTATATGATGAAGCGAATGATAAAAAAATTGACGAGGCATTATTTTTGTTGATGCTTGGGCCTCGAAGTTTTACTGGTGAAGATATCGTAGAAGTACAATGTCATGGCGGTATGGTCGTGCTGAAGCAAACTTTGCAGTTGATTTTGTCCTTAGGTGCAAGAATGGCCGAACAAGGAGAATATAGTAAGCGTGCTTTTTTGAACGGCAGATTAGATTTGGCACAGGCTGAGTCTATTATGGATATTGTGCAAGCAAAAACGGAGCGCGGCGTAGATTTAGCTTTATCACAGCTGCAGGGTACTGTATCTGGTATGGTGAAAACATTGCGGGCTGATTTATTGGAAATGATTGCTTTTATTCAAGCAGATATTGATTATCCTGATGATGATATCGAGCGGCTGACAGCAGAACAGTTTATCAATCGGGCTTCTCTCATACGAGAAAATATCACTTCTGTGCTGCAAAATGCGCAGAAGGGAAAACTTATTCGCGATGGATTGCGCGTAGTTATTGCCGGAAAGCCAAACGTAGGAAAATCCAGTCTGTTAAATGCATTGTTAGGACAAGAACGAGCGATTGTTACGGATATTCCCGGAACGACGCGGGATGTGATAGAGGAATATATCAATTTGAACGGGATCCCTTTAAAAATTGTAGATACGGCTGGCATTCGGGAGACAGATAATTTAGTAGAACAGATTGGCGTGGACCGTGCAAGACAATTTGTGCAGAATGCAGATTTGGTATTGTACGTGTTGGATGCTGCACAGGGAATGACTGAAGAAGACATATCTATGCTGAAAGAATTGGATGGGCAGACAGTGCTCTACCTCCTAAATAAGAGTGATTTGGGCATAAAGGAATCATTATTTGATACAATCATAAAAAAAGTGGGCAAAGAGTCTGTTTTACAAATTTCTGCGCGGGAGAGAACTGGTTTGGAGCAGTTGGAGCGGAAAATTACCGATTTATTTTTCTCTGGCACGTTGGAAATTAGCAATCAGATTATGGTGACTAATATACGGCATATTCAAGTTTTAGAGGAAAGCTTAGTTCATGTGAAACACTTTTTGGACGGTTTGCAGTCCGGTTTGTCAGTAGATTTTTTGGTGATTGATTTGCAGAATGCATGGGAGAAGCTGGGCAAAATTACTGGTGAGACAATAGAGGATGATTTGCTGGATCAGATCTTTTCTAAGTTTTGTCTGGGAAAATAGTATAGTGTATTTTTAAATAGACGAGCAGTTTGAATAAAAACAATGGGGTGAAAAAAATGCCAATTGAGTATATTGCAGATGAATATGATGTGGTGGTGGTAGGCGCCGGACATGCAGGTTGTGAAGCGGCCTTGGCGGCAGCACGAATGGGCCATAAAACATTGATTGTTACAGTGGATATGAGCAATATTGCTTTTATGCCCTGCAATCCGTCCATCGGTGGGCCAGCGAAAGGGCATTTGGTGCGGGAAATTGATGCGTTGGGCGGAGAAATGGCTAGAAATATTGATAAGACGCAGATTCAAGTTCGTATGCTCAATACGACAAAAGGGCCTGCGGTACATTCGCTGCGGGCACAGGCCGATAAATATGAATATCAGCAGGAAATGACAAAAACGCTGCAAACGCAGGAAAATTTAGCGGTAAAACAGATGATTGTGGATCGGTTGGTAGTAGAAGATGGCATAGTAAAAGGGGTAGTAGGCCAGACAGGTGCTACCTATCTAGCAAAGGCTGTGATTTTAGCTACCGGAACGTATTTGAAAGGTCGCGTGATTATCGGAGAATACTCGGAAGAATGTGGACCGAATGGTCAACGTTCTGCTAAACTGCTGTCTGGTAATATGAAGGAGCTTGGCTTGAAAGTAGTGCGCTTCAAAACAGGGACACCTGCTCGTGTGGATAAGCGTACCATTGATTTCAGCAAAATGTCCCGTCAGGATGGAGAAGAAAATTTGTTTTTCTCTTTTCTTACTGAACATAGCAATGAAAAAGAAATACAGCCCTGTTGGTTGACCTATACAAATCAGCGCACCCATGAAATTATTCGCAGCAATTTGGATAGATCGCCGTTGTTTTCAGGATTTATTGAAGGTACCGGCCCACGGTATTGTCCGTCTATCGAGGATAAGATTGTACGCTTTAGCGATAAAAGTCAACATCAATTGTTTATTGAGCCGGAGGGCTTAAATACGCAGGAGATGTATGTGCAGGGTTTTTCCTCCAGCTTGCCGGAGGAAGTGCAGCTGCAAATGATTCGCACCATTCCCGGTCTGGAAAAAGTAGAAATGATGCGGCCTGCTTATGCGATAGAGTATGACTGTATTGACCCGCTGCAGCTAAAACCTTCTCTGGAAACCAAAGTAATTGAAAATTTATTTACCGCAGGACAGATTAATGGGACTTCCGGTTATGAGGAAGCTGCTGCACAGGGATTAATGGCGGGTATCAATGCCTGTCTGAAGCTGGAGGGAAGAGAACCCCTTATATTAAAACGGTATGAAGGATATATTGGCGTATTGATTGATGATTTGGTGACAAAAGGAACTAACGAACCTTATCGTATGCTGACCTCCCGTGCAGAATATCGGCTACTGTTGCGACAGGATAATGCTGACCTGCGTTTGACAGAAAAAGGCCGAGCAGTAGGGCTGGTGGATGATGTGCGCTATGCTTCATTTTGTGCAAGAAAGGAAGCAATCGAAAAGGAAATAGAACGGTTAAGTCATACTACAGTATCCTGTAATTTGCAGAGCATACAGGATATTTTGGCAGAACGGGAGAGCGCGCCGCTAAAACATGGTCTGCCTGCTGCAGAATTATTAAAACGTCCACAAATTACCTACGATGATTTGATTGTGGTAGGGATTGGAGATGGAGAGCTTCCAGCAAATGTGCGGGAGCAGGTGGAAGTACAAATTAAATATGAGGGATATATTAAGCTGCAGATGGAGCAGGTTGCCCGCATGGAAAAAATCGAAAACCGCCATTTATCTGAAGCTTTGGACTACAGTTTGATTAAAGGCTTGCGCAACGAAGCAAAGCAAAAACTGAACAAAATTAAGCCTGTGTCGGTGGGACAGGCATCCCGCATTTCCGGCGTATCTCCTGCAGATATTTCTGTATTGTTGGTGTATTTAGAGCAGCAGCGCCGTCAGGAAGGAGCCAAGGCATGAGAGATATTTTAGAAAATGCCTTTATCAGCGAAGGATTTACGCTTACGGTACAGCAAACGGAGCAATTCGTCACCTATTATGAATTGCTCATGGAATGGAATCAAAAAATGAATCTCACAGCGATAGAAGATCCTGTGGAAGTATCCTATAAGCACTTTGTTGATTCTGTTTGTCTGTTGCGGGTAGCGTCAGATATACAGAAAAAATCTATGATTGATATTGGCACTGGCGCCGGATTTCCCGGTGTGCCGTTAAAAATTATGGAGCCGGAATTGGATTTGACATTGTTTGATTCCTTAAACAAGCGCATTCTGTTTTTGCAGGAAGTATGTCAAAAATTACGACTGAAAGATGTTAAAGCTGTGCATGGACGAGCGGAGGAATTTGGAATAAAACCGCAATATCGGCAGCAATATGATATTGCCACTGCCAGAGCAGTGGCTCGTATGCCGGTATTGTTGGAAATTTGTCTGCCTTTTGTCAAAAAAGGCGGTATCTTCATCGCTTTGAAAGGGCCAGAGCTGGAAAATGAAATAAAAGAGAGCGGCAATGCTCTGAAAGAATTAGGGGGAAAGGTCGTAGACGTGCAGCAATTTACTTTGGCTGACGGCGCTTATACCCGTAATTTGGCAGTGATTGAGAAAATAAAGGACACGCCGAAAAAATATCCCCGTAAAGCGGGCACACCGCAGAAAAAAACATTGTAAGGAGCGTTTTTGATATGCCTACAACAAATTGTCTGCTCTGTGGTGCAGAATTGGAATATTTTCAAACACCGCGCAAAATGAACTGCGCATATTGCGGGAAAGAATATAAGACAGTGACAGCATGTAAAGCAGGTCATTTTATTTGTGATGCATGTCATATGGAACAGGGAGTCACGCTGATTTTGGAGCAATGTAAGCATACGGCAAGCAGAAATCCTATCGCGATTATGCAGCAGATTATGGCGCAGCCGCAGATTTATATGCATGGACCGGAGCATCATGTATTGGTTGGCGCGGCTTTGCTGTCTGCCTATGCGCATAGCGGAGGAAAACTTGATTTAGAGACAGTGCTGCCAGAAATGGCACGGCGAGGCAAACAGATTCCCGGCGGCGCCTGCGGATATTGGGGTTGCTGCGGCGCAGGCGTCAGCGCAGGTATTTTTGTCAGTCTGATTACAGAAGCGACTCCTCTGCACATGAAGGAATGGGGCTTGGCAAATCAGATGACTGCGCGGGCTTTGAATGCAATCGGTGAATTGGGCGGTCCCCGTTGCTGTAAAAGAGATTCCTTTACTGCGGTAAAAGAAGCAGCTGAGTTTGTACATGAAAATTTTGCAATTGATATGGAATTGCCGGAAAGGATTTTTTGTGGATTTTCAAAGTTTAATGAGCAATGCAAGAAAACAGATTGCCCCTATTATGTTGTGGAAAGGGTGGCGTTATAATTGGAGTTTGTAAAAATAGAACTGCAAAATAAATCTGATATTACGGATTTATCAAATTTGGCAACTTCTATCATACGAGAGCATTTTGATCCATTGATTGGAAAAGCACAGAATGATTATATGTTGGCGAAATTTCAGACAGTGGAGGCAATCACAAAGCAAATTGAGCAGGGCTATCAGTATTATTTTGTGCGTGCAGAGAAAGAAAACATTGGTTTTCTGGCTTTTTATCCCCGTGGTGAAGAATTGTATCTCAGCAAATTTTATTTAAAAAAAGCCCAGCGTGGAAAAGGATATTCTAAAAAAATGCTGCAATTTGTCATTGAACAGGCAAAAGATTATGGGAAACGCTTAATTGTGCTGAATGTAAACAAAGATAATTCGGCGGTAAAGGTTTATGAGCGCCTGGGATTTATAAGGATTCGTGAAGAAGAGAATGATATTGGACAGGGTTTTTTTATGGATGATTTTGTGTATGCTTATGAGATTTCCTGAAAAAATTTCTACAATTTTTTTGGGAGCAGTTAAAAAATAACTGTAAAAAGAAGGAAATTAAAAAATAGACGAGAATTATTTTAAGTAAAAAAGTTCTGAACAGTGTATTATTTTTGAATAGAAAGCAAGCAGAGAGCATTTTGTTGGATTTCTATTAAAAATCGAAGTTGATACAATACGGCATTTATTTCAGGAGGAGAAGTGTATGGATCTGGTACAAACAGCTACAGAACAAAAGCAGGGGGAGGCAATTATGGAGTTATCCATTGCGGAAATTCAGCCCAATCCTTTTCAGCCGCGGCTTTATTTTGATCCGGCGCAGTTGGAGGAACTGTCAAATTCTATTCGGGAATATGGCGTATTGCAGCCAGTAATTGTGCGTTTGGTAGATGGAAAGTATCAATTGGTGAGCGGAGAACGCCGTTTTCGGGCGAGTATGTTAGCGGGTAAGGAGTCTATTCCGGCACTGATACGTCAGTTAAGTGATCGGGAAGTAGCGGAAATGGCGCTGATAGAAAATTTGCAGAGGGAAGATTTGAATTATTTTGAGGAAGCAGAAGGCTACGCGCGTTTGATTCAGGAATTTCAGATTACGCAGGAAGAAGTAGCCAAAAAAATGGGAAAAAGTCAGCCCACCATTGCCAATAAACTGCGTTTACTGCAAATTTCCCAGCGCGTACGCAAAGAAATATCAGTAGACGTCATTACAGAACGGCATGTGCGCTCCCTCTTGAAACTGAAAAATGAAGAACAACAGCTGGATGTACTGAACCGCATTTATAAAAATAATTTGAATGTGCGGCAGACAGATGATCTAATTGAAAATGTTCTCATTGCCGAAGAAGAAAATATACGGGAACAGAAAAAAAAGAAAATGATGAAAGCCATCAAAGATATGAAAATTTTTGTCAATACCATCAAGGGTACCGTGAAAACCATTCAGGACGCCGGTATGCCTGCGGAGATTTCCGAGAGTGAAAATGATGAATATTTGGAGGTTGTCATTCGTTTACCAAAAAAAGATTTGCAGCAGCAGAACAATTCACAGGAAAATAACACTTCTTTTGCAGGATAGAGAGGAAAGAACATGGCGCAATTAAGACGGCAATTACAAGGCGATTTTCAAACAATTTTGGCTGAACTGGAAGATAACATATTAGGCGGCAGCGCTTCTGCGACATTGGAGGCATCCAGCGATTTTAATACAGCGCATTGTCGCTGTGCGGTTCGCGTTTACGAAAAGGTATAGCCTAATCGGAAGCAATCGGTTAAGCTTGAGTATTACCTTATTGTAGGACGGCGATGAGATTTTTATTTCTGCCATCGCTGCAGGCGGCAGCAACGCAGTACTATTCAAAATCAATACAGTAGGTGAAGATGCATTTTTGGCGCAAATTGAACAGATTGTTGATAGATATAGCATATAATAATTCATTTTCAGGCAACAAATTCATGCAGCAGAAACAATCTATAAAAAGCGGTGCAGCTTTTTTAGTTGGTCAGAGCTTTTCTGATATTGATTTTATGGTATTATTTTTTGTGTGTAATTCCCAAATAGCATGAAGGTGCATATATATACTTATGTAAGTATTTCATACAAAGAGAAGAGGGAGTTTTATGCACAATTGTTATCCGTTTTCACTGCAGCCTTTGCCATATGCCTGCAATGGCTTAGCGCCCTGTTTGAATCGGGAAACTGTCTGCAATCATTATGAGCATCATCACCGCAACTATGTAAATAATCTCAATCAAGCCCTGCTGCGTTATCCTGCTTATCAAAGCTGGACATTAGAACAGCTGTTGACCGATGGTGAATGTTTGCCGGAGGAAATCCGCACTAAGGTTTTGCGCAATGCCGGAGGCGTATATAATCACAATTTGTACTGGAACAGCATGACGCCTCGCAGTTCAGGCTGTCCTATGGGGACGTTAGGCAGAGCCATTCATGAACAATATCAATCCTTTGCGCTATTTCAACAGCAATTTCAGACCAGTGCCGCAGCAGTTTTTGGCTCCGGTTGGCTTTGGCTGGCAGTCGACGGCGATGATACGTTGCAAATCTGTCATACTGCCAATCAGGATGTTTTAGATTTACAGCAGTTTCAGCCGCTATTGGTCTTAGATTTGTGGGAACATGCTTATTATCTGCAATATCGTTATAATCGAGAACGCTACACAGAAAACTGGTGGCATCTAGTTAACTGGCAGTTTGCAGAAAATCAGTACCAAAATCGCAGCGCTGCAATTTACAGGACTGAAAATTTAGATTAAAATTTTTTCAGTTTAGATAAAAATTAAAAAAATACTCTGTCATGGTCAGAGAATATAAAAGATAATCGTACATTTCTGCAGGAAAAAGACGGTGTAGGTATCATATCATTCCTATACCGTTTTTTTCTGCATTTTTGCATTCTATCCGAGAAAATAGTTTTTCTTTGCAGCAGTATTATCTTACTCATTTCCTGCAGCAAAAAGCCTTTTAGTATTGGACAGTAATTCAGATCGTTTTGAGCAAGTAAAGAAGCTTATTTGATATCATCTCTTTAGTTAAGAAATGATAGAACAGTATAAAAAGCAAGTGTTTGTTAATGATATTTCTATCTTAATTCAAGGATTTTTATTGCACAAATCTGCTAAAGAGAATTGTGACAAATAATCAGAAATAACTTTATCCAGTCCCCGCCATATGAGAAGAGTACTGCAATTATTACTTCGAGGACAGGCGTCCTGTCCCGGTTCCAAGCAGGTAACGGGAACCAATGGCCCTTCCATCAATTCAAGAATAGACTTTATATTGTATTCTTCCGGAGAGTGATTCAGCCGATAGCCACCGCCTTTTCCCCGCATGGTAGCAAGCATTCTATTTTTTACTAGTTCTTTCACTATGATCTCCAGATACTTTTCAGAAATTTCTTGACGAGCGGCTACATCCTTCAACGGCACAAATCCATCCCCCTGATGTTCCGCGATATCTACTAGAAATCGTAATGCGTATCTGCCCTTTGTGGAAATCATCATAAAAATTCCCCCTAATTTTTCCTATCATACCACAAGGTTAATAGGATTTCAAGCGATATTATATAAACATATTGACAAAGTAGGTTAATAGGAATATAATGGCGTTAATTTAGAGAGAAGGGGAGTTTTCTATGAGTTATAAGTTTGAGACATTGCAGCTTCATGTGGGACAAGAAAAACCGGACCCAGCTACCGATGCCCGGGCGGTACCAATTTATCAGACAACATCTTACGTATTCCGGGATTCCGCTCACGCAGCAGCCCGTTTTGAGTTGGCTGAAGCTGGAAACATCTATGGGCGACTGACTAACTCCACCCAAGACGTATTAGAAAAGCGTATCGCAGCCTTGGAGGGTGGTGTGGCGGCCTTAGCCACCGCATCTGGTGCTGCGGCAATCACTTATACTATTCAGGCTTTAGCTCAGGCGGGAGAACACATTGTGGCTCAAAAAACCATTTATGGAGGCAGCTATAACTTGTTGGCTCATACCCTGCCTCAGTATGGTATATCTACTACTTTTGTGGATATCCATGATCTGGATGCTGTTACTGCCGCTATCCAGTCTAATACTAAGGCAATTTATTTGGAGACATTGGGGAATCCAAACAGTGATGTTCCTGATATTGACGCAATTGCAAAAATTGCTCATGTCCATGGTTTGCCTCTGGTCATTGATAATACCTTTGGCACTCCTTACCTTATTCGGCCTATTGAGCACGGAGCAGATATAGTAGTTCATTCAGCTACTAAATTTATAGGCGGCCACGGTACCACTTTGGGTGGCATTATTGTTGATAGTGGCAAATTCGATTGGAAAGCTTCGGGAAAATATGCCCCTATTGCCGAGGCTAATCCTAGCTATCACCAAGTCAGTTTTGTGGATATCGCTGGTCCTGCTGCCTTTGTCACCTACGTCCGGGCTATTCTTCTGCGAGATATGGGAGCGACGATCTCTCCTTTTGCGGCGTTCTTGCTTTTACAAGGTGTTGAGACGCTTTCTCTACGAGTAGAGCGACACGCTGAAAATACCAGAAAGGTGGTAGAGTATCTGGCTAACCATCCCCAAGTGGAAAAAGTTAATCATCCCAGTCTGCCTGACCATCCCAATCATGAACTATACGAGAAATATTTTCCAAACGGCGGTGCATCCATTTTTACTTTTGAAATCAAAGGCGGGCAGGCGGAAGCTCACAAGTTTATTGATAATCTGGAGATTTTTTCTTTACTTGCCAATGTGGCAGACGTGAAGTCCCTTGTTATCCATCCTGCTACTACTACACATTCCCAACTTTCTTCCGAGGAATTGTTGGAGCAGGGCATTAAGCCTAACACCATCCGACTTTCTATCGGTACAGAGCACATTGACGATATCATCGCTGATCTGGAGAAGGGTTTTGCTGCCGTAACACAAAAGTAGAAGGAGAAATATTTGTCCACACCATTGTTTGTCGGTTAAATAAAAAATGAACATGTTGATAGAGGTGCTGGTGTGTTCTTGTTGGAAAGGAGTTTTACTATGATTTACGCGGACAATGCGGCCACCACAAAAATGAGTGAGGCTGCCATCAGTGCTATGCTGAATTGCATAGAAGAGAGTTGGGGGAATCCCTCCAGTTTGTATAGAATGGGACAGCGGGCGAAAGAAGTTATGGAAGATGCCCGAAAGCGGGTTGCTGTATGTATTGCTGCATCTCCTGAGGAAATCACTTTTACTTCTGGAGGCAGCGAGGCGGACAATCAGGCTATCCGTTCCGCCGCTTTACTAGGGGCGAGGAGGGAAAAAAAACACGTTATATCTACGACTATTGAGCACCATGCTGTTTTGCATACACTGAAAAAACTAGAAAATGAAGGTTTTGAGATAGAATTGTTGCCTGTAAATGAGATGGGGATGGTTACTGTTCAACAAGTGGCTGATGCTATCCGGGAGGACACTGCTTTAGTTACTATCATGTATGCCAATAATGAGATTGGCACCATCATGCCTATTTCAGAGATCGGCGCAGTATGTCGGAAAAGAGGTGTTATTTTCCACACAGATGCAGTACAGGCAGTGGGACATTTGCCTATTGATGTTAAAAAACAGAATATTGATATGCTTTCTATTTCCGCCCATAAATTCCACGGTCCCAAAGGAATTGGTGTACTGTATGCCCGACAGGGAATTCCACTGGTCAATCTAATCGAAGGTGGAGCACAGGAGCGGGGCAAACGGGCGGGAACAGAGAATGTTCCTGCTATCGTAGGTATGGCAGCAGCATTGGAAGACTCCTGCGTACATATGGAAGAATACACTGCCAAAGTTTCTGCCTTACGGGAACTGCTCATTACGGGACTTTCTAAAATTCCCCACTGCATCCTGAATGGGGACCCAATAAATCGACTTTCCGGCAATGTCAATTTTTGCTTTGAAGGGATCGAAGGGGAAAGTCTGCTTCTGCTTTTAGATGATAGAGGTATTTGTGCTTCCTCTGGATCGGCCTGTACCTCAGGTTCCCTAGAACCCAGCCATGTTTTGTTGGCTATTGGACGGCCTCATGAGGTAGCGCATGGTTCTTTGCGATTGTCCCTGTGTGAGGAAAACACGGAAGATGATGTGAATAAGATTTTGAAAGTTGTTCCGGAGGTTGTAGCCTATCTGCGCAATATGTCACCATTATGGAAGGATAAGGTCAGCGGAAAGAAAAAATTTGTTCTTTAAGGAGGGTTTTATAATGGCGCTTTACAGCGAGAAAGTAATGGATCATTTTCGAAATCCCCGAAATGTGGGGGTGATTGAAGATGCAGACGGGGTTGGTGAAGTGGGTAATGCTGTCTGTGGAGATATTATGAAGATTTATCTTAAAATTGAGGATAATATTGTGACTGATGTAAAATTTGAGACCTTCGGCTGCGGTTCTGCTATCGCCTCTAGTTCTATGGCCACTGAACTCATCAAGGGTAAGCCTCTTTCAGAAGTGCTAAAGCTCACCAACAAGGCAGTCACCGAGGCATTGGGCGGCTTGCCCGCTCACAAGCTGCATTGCTCTGTCTTAGCAGAAGAGGCTATTCAGGCAGCACTGAAGGACTACTATGATAGACGGGGGATGAACTACGATCCAAAGAAATTTCTTGACAGCAGTTCTTATGAGGATTTCCACAGGTAAGAAAAAATTGATTGTCATGAGCAGCGGCGTGATTTCTCTGCCGTTGCTTTTTTGTCCAAATAAACAGAATATGACTGCATTGGTTTTACTGTGAAACTATTTCAAAGTGAAGACGTTAAATCATAGAAAAAATGCTATTCTCTGGACAAAGTGGAGGATGCCACAGCTCAATGCATAGGCATCCCTTACCATATGTTGAGAGAGTCAATCTTTTTTGTAACAATTATTCCAGATAAAAATTATTAGTACCTATATGATGGTACGATTAGCGTAATGGAAGGGTAATATTATCGAACTGTTTTACATAAAAGGTAATCCGCCATTCCATATCATGCTGCACAGGTTCAAAGTGCAGTGCAGAACACGCAGTGTGGAGCTTCTCCTCTTGTGCTGTTTCATCTGCAAAAGCGAAAGCAATAAAATGAGCCGTAGAAGGTGTAAATGAATTGTTGGAAGGATTTATCTCAATTGGGCTTTCGCTGTCTTCGCAGTCATGAATCTCAATATGCTCTGATGTTTTCGGTGAAAGTGTATAGCTCATGGCAGTGAGATGCGTCGGATAAATCCAGCGGTCAGATTGAAAACTGCTCTGTGACAAGGTGTGCTGCTCCAATTCCTGCATGGTCAAGGTGTATTCTGTTTGACTTACAGGATGGATAAAGCGGAAAGCATCTCCGGGTGCTTTCAATTTGAAATGAGGACCTGGGACGCCCACAGGGTCCTGTTCCATGGTGAGAGAAAGCGTTTTGATTTCAGGGCGGCGTTTATATTTCCATGGAAAGGAATTTCTATAAATGACCCATCCGTATGCGGCGTCCAAACCATAATGCTCCATAATCCAATTTTCCTGTGATACGCTGCGCGCTTCTTCCTGCAGACAGGGATTAAAGCTGGTAGCGCAGCCGAGAGAAGGCTGTAGCGTTTGTCCGTTTATTTCCAGCTGCGGTTTAAACTGAAAACGAAGAGGGTTGTCCAGCTCTATTTTCATTTGCTGTTCCTGCGTAAAGTTTTCGCAGGAATCGTTTTCTTTGCTCAGGTTCCACTTTTTGAGGAAGGTACGGATTGCTTCCGGCTCAACGCGCATACAAAAATCAACAACCAAACCTTTGCTGCAGGAATATACTGCGGGAATCAGCCAGTGCGCACCTGCCCATTCAAATTGCTTGCCAATGGTAATTTCTTTTCCAGCATGGTCTTTTCCATCATGTCCCCAGAAAGTTCCTCCAAAATAAACTTTCCATTGGGGGGCGACAGGCTTTGCTGCCGGATTCAAATCTATGTCGTAATACTCCTCTGTATACTTGATTTTGCTGTAATTGAAGGATGATTGCAGTGACTTGATAGATTCCCACGGCTCTTCCATAGCCGTCAAGTTCATCTTATCGGCAATCTCCGCCAGTGTGCTCTCCTGCTCCTCTGTTATGGGATTCTCCTTCAAAAAGGCTTCAAATTGCATCTTGTCCCACATCCATGTTTGCTCTAAGGCGTCAGCGTGGCCGCAGGCCAGCAGTAAACGCAGAAAATCTGTAAAATTTTCTGCCAAGGGGTGGACATAATCAGGAGCGGCATTCATGGGGCTGACTGCAAAAACCATCTCTCCAAAACCGCGGATGAAACAGTAATGAATACCGTCCACACCGGCCCAACCGATGATGCTGGTCCCTTTGGGCGTACAGAAATAAACAGCTTCATTTGCGCTGTGTTCTACGCCAAGGGGAGCAAGATCAATATTCTTCTTCAAAAATTTATGATAGGTGTTTGCCATACAAGATATCTCCCTGTTCAGTACTTTCTTTTCACTATAACACAATTGTAGAAACAAATCCATAAAAACTACTTACGTAATAACTGTATAAGACGGATTTCCCAAATTGCAGGATATATGCAGAAAAAAATTTGTGAAGGAGGCGCAGTTGATTTTACATCAATTTTACAAAACTGCTCTTTTGAATTTTACAGTGTAGGCGTATTTTTATCTTTGTAATCCACATATTGAGATAGGAGAAGAGAAAAATGAAAACAGAAACGAAGAAAAAAGTGAAAAAAATGCTCGCATGTATGATGGTAGCGACAACTTTGGTGATGGCAGCGACAGGTTGCTCGCAAAAAGAAGCGGGAACGGTATCTACTGATGGTTCTACTTCCATGGAAAAAGTCATTGGCGCATTGGGAGAGGCATTTGAGGGACAAAATTCCGGTGTGACTTTTACGTACAATCCCACAGGTTCTGGTTCCGGTATTCAGGCTGTGAAGGAAGGTCGTTGTGATATTGGTTTGTCCAGTCGTGATTTGAAAGATGAAGAAATTGCCGATGGATTAAAGGCTACTGTGCTCGCTTACGACGGGATTGCAGTGATTGTGAATCCAGAGAATCCTGTTGTGGATTTGGATATGGACAGTATTTCTAAAATTTACACAGGTGAGATTACCAATTGGAAAGATGTGGGTGGACAGGATGCAGAAATTGTTTTGATAGGTCGCGAAGCAGGCAGCGGTACCAGAGATGGATTTGAATCCATCACAAAAACAGAGGATGCCTGCCAGTATCGTCAGGAATTAACCTCGACCGGCGACGTCATTACAGCAGTTTCTCAGAATCCTGCAGCAATTGGTTATGCTTCTCTTGCTTCGGTCAATGAACAAGTACAGACTGTTCGCGTAAATGGAGTAGAACCTACAGAGGACAGCATAAAAGATGGCAGTTATGTGATTCAGCGTCCCTTTATCCTAGTTACCAAAGAAGATACCCCTCTTTCTGATACTGCACAAAAATTCTTTGATTTTGCTACTTCTGTTGAGGCAGCTCAATTTATCTCTGCTGCCGGTGCAGTTTCGGTACACTGATGATGGGATGCAGAAAACAGGCGGTAGAAACCGTCGTTCACGGGATATTTTTACTCCTCGGTTTGATTACGGTAGGCTGCGTATTGCTGATTACTGTATATTTGATTGTATCCGGGATTCCCGCTATCAGAGAAATTGGACTTGCCGCATTCTTGCTCGGTGATACCTGGGCCTCTACTGCGGCGGAACCGTCCTTCGGGATTTTGCCTTTTATTCTGACCAGTGTTTACGGTACGGCTGGCGCTATCTTTTTCGGGGTTCCCGTAGGCTTTATGACAGCAGTGTATTTGGCGAAAATGGCTCCTCCGAAAATAAAAGCTGTAGTAGAAGCTGCAGTGAGTCTTTTGGCAGGGATTCCTTCCGTCGTTTATGGGTTGGTCGGTATGTTGGTCTTGGTGCCGGGAATCCGCGTACTGTTTCATGTGCCTGACGGAGCCAGCCTGTTGGCGGCAATCATTGTTCTGGCAATCATGATTTTGCCTTCCATCATAAAAGTGTCTGTCACTGCTCTGGAGGCTGTTTCTCCAGAGTATGAGGACGCTTCCTTAGCGTTGGGTGCAACTCCCATTGAAACGTATTTTAAAGTATCAGTTCCTGCCGCAAAAAGCGGCATTGCAGCAGCAGTAGTGTTAGGTGTGGGCAGGGCGATCGGGGAGGCCATGGCGGTCATTATGGTATCGGGAAATGTGGCCAATATGCCTTCTCTGTTTCAAAGTGTCCGGTTTCTTACAACTGCTGTGGCCAGTGAAATGTCTTATGCCAGTCCTGAAAGCTTGCAGCGGCAGGCGTTGTTCTCTATCGCTTTGGTACTGTATCTGTTCATTTTACTCATTAATGCTGCGTTGAATTTTTTCTTAAAGCGCAGTAAGGAGGGTTAAGGATGACGCAAAATTCAATTTCTGCAAAGCGTAAAGCATATATCGTCTTGATGCGCTCATTCATTGCTGTATCGGTGGCGCTTACTTGTGGGCTGACACTGTTTCTCATTGGTTATGTACTGATAAGCGGTTTGCCCCATGTAACATGGTCGTTTTTGACCACAACGCCCAGTATTCTGAATGGCCGCATTGGAATTTTGCCTGATATTATGAATACCATTTACATTATCTTGGCTACGCTTGTGTTCGTACTTCCTTTAGGTGTAGGTGCGGCAGTTTATTTGACGGAATATGCGACAAACAAACGAGTAGTAGCTGCGATAGAATATGCAGCAGAAACCCTTTCCGGCATTCCTTCCATTATTTATGGTTTGGTGGGGATGCTATTGTTTACCGGTATCTTTGGAACATCTCTGATTGCCGGAGCATTCACACTGGTCATTATGAATCTTCCTACTGTGATGCGCACTGCTCAGGAGAGTTTGAAAACGGTGCCGCAGAGCTACAGGGAAGGTGCCTTTGGTTTAGGTGCGGGCAAGTGGCGTGTGATTCGCACTGTGGTTTTGCCCGGGTGTATTGATGGAATCATTACCGGCTGTATTTTGTCTGTGGGCCGTATTTTAGGTGAATCGGCAGCGCTGCTGTTTACCGCCGGTGCCGCGCATAAACTGTTTGGACTCTTTGACGGCTTGATGAACCAGGGAGCTACGCTTACGGTAGCATTGTATTTTTATGCCAAAGAGTCCGGGGAATTTGAGATAGCCTTTGCCATTGCAGCGATTTTGATGCTGCTGACGCTGGTTATCAATCTTTCCGCGTTATTAATTGGCCGGTACTTTAAGAAAAGGAGAGCGTTATGAATTCTATCATTACTGCAGAAAAATTATGCTTGTGGTATGGCAGCGCACAGGCATTGAAAAATATAGATTTGACCATTCCGGAAAAATGCATTACTGCGTTGATTGGCCCTTCCGGCTGTGGAAAATCTACTTTCCTGAAAACCCTAAACCGCATGAATGATTTGATTCCCAATGTCAGAATTACTGGTAAGGTTCGATATCAGAAGCAAGATATTTTTGCGCCCTCGCTGGATGTGAATTTGCTGCGTCGGGAAATTGGCATGGTCTTTCAAAAGCCCAACCCTTTCCCGATGAGCATTTACGATAATATTGCCTATGGTCCCCGCACCCATGGTATCAAAAACAAGGCCAAGCTGGACGATATTGTGGAGCGTTCTCTGCACAGCGCGGCTATTTGGGATGAAGTGAAGGACCGTTTGAAGAAAAATGCGCTGGGATTATCCGGCGGACAGCAGCAGCGGCTCTGTATTGCCCGTGCTCTGGCGGTAGAGCCCAAGGTGCTTTTGATGGATGAGCCTACTAGTGCGCTGGACCCTATTTCCACTTCAAAAATAGAAGAACTGGCCATGAAGCTCAAGGAAAACTATACCATCGTCATTGTAACGCACAATATGCAACAGGCTGTGCGCATATCCGATTATACAGCATTTTTCCTACTTGGTGAGCTGGTAGAGTGCGATAAAACGGAAAAATTGTTCTCTCAGCCAGGATGCCAGAAGACAGAAGACTACATTACAGGGAGGTTTGGTTAATGCGTTCTAAATTTGATGAACAGCTTGCCTTGATGAAACATGAGCTGATTCAGATGGGCGCTCTGTGTGAAGAAGCCATATCTATGGCAGCGAAAGCGCTGAAAGAAGGAAACAAAGAGCTGGCGGAAAAGGTCATACCGTTAGATAATGAAATTGACCAAATGGAGCGAGATATTGAAAATTTATGTTTAAGACTGCTGCTGCAGCAACAGCCGGTGGCTCGTGATTTGCGGCAGATTTCCGCTGCATTGAAAATTATCACCGATATGGAGCGCATTGGAGATCAGGCGTCTGATATTGCAGAAATAATTTCTGCAATGCTGTCAGAAGGATACGTTCTGGAAAATATAGGACATATCGACGAAATGGCAACAGAAACGATGAAAATGGTCACGGAAAGCGTGGAATCCTATGTACAGCAGGATATCGCCCGCGCCAGAAACGTCATTGCCCATGATGATCTCATTGATGAATTCTTTACACAGGTGAGAACGATACTGATTCAGAATATTGTGGAGAATCATACATCGGGTGAGTATGTGCTTGATTTGCTGATGATTGACAAATATCTGGAGCGTATTGGCGATCATGCGGTAAATATTGCTGAATGGGTTATCTTCTCTGTAACCGGGACCAAAGAGAGCTGATGCGCCTGCTTGAATTTTACAAATTGCAGATTGTCGGGAAAAATGGCTTTTTCAAGAGAGCCGTTTTTTCTATTTCCTGAGAAATAAAAAATAGGGAAATACAAAGACGTCTGACATTGCTAGCGGATATTTTGTATGATAAAATGTGTGTGAAATCTAAAAAAGAATGAGCTGATTTTATGCAGTTTAACATTACTGCTTCTTCAGAGGAAAAAGAGGTGCCATATGATTTTTTGTGTAGAAGATGACGATGCAATCCGTGGTCTGATGATCTATACACTGAATGCCGCCGGATTTACAGCAAAAGGATTTACGGACAGCATCGGTCTTTTTGATGCACTGCGGACGGAAACCCCTCAATTGATTCTGCTGGATATTATGCTGCCGGGCGAGGACGGTCTTTCCATCCTGAAACGGCTGCGGGGGCAAATGGCTACTGCGGATCTGCCTGTGATTATGACAACGGCCAAAGGTACGGAATACGATAAGGTCATTGGGCTGGATTTGGGTGCGGATGATTATCTGGCCAAGCCTTTTGGTATGATGGAAATGGTGTCCCGTGTAAAGGCGGTATTGCGCCGTGCTGCGCCGGAACAGACAGAGCATCAAATATCAGTGGGCGGATTGACCGTCAATCTGGATGAACGCATTGTGACAATTGATGGTAAGAGGGTAGCGCTTACCTATAAGGAATTTGAACTGCTGCGCCTGTTTCTCTCAAGACCTGGGATTGCTTTTACCAGAGAACAACTCCTGTCGGATATTTGGGGCACAGAATATTATGGAGAAACACGGACGGTGGACATGCACATTCGTACCCTTCGGCAAAAACTGGGTGATTACGGCGCGATGATTGAAACGGTTCGCAATGTGGGCTATCGGTTGGAGGCAAAACAATGACAAAAAGAATTTTTTATTCGATTTTGTTGGTAGCGACGGCAGTTTTGTTGGGCAGCTTTGTCATTGTGACGGGATATTTGTACAGTTATTATGAAACAGTAGAGGAAAATCACCTCAAGGATGAATTGCGGCTTGCAGCGTATGCAGTAGAGGAGAATGGGCAGATCTATTTGGAGGAACTGACTGCCGGAGATTTTCGCGCAGAATATCGGCTTACCTGGATTGCATCTGATGGGACAGTGCTTTTTGATACAAAGGATTCATCGGGAAATATGGAAAACCATGGAGATCGCGTGGAGGTACAGGAGGCTTTGAGCAAAGGGGAGAGTAGCAGTGTGCGATATTCCAGTACGCTGACAGAGAAAACCTTGTATTATGCGAAAAGATTGACAAATGGAACGGTGCTTCGCATCTCTATCGGTCAGGCGACAATATTGGCATTAACGCTGTTCATGCTGCGCCCTGTTTTCTTTGTGGGAATTCTTGCAGTCATTCTTTCTGTGCTGTTGGCGCGTTGGATGGCGAAGAAAATTGTTCGCCCGTTAAATACGCTGGATTTGGACCATCCTCTGGAGAATGATGCCTACGAGGAGTTGGCGCCTCTGTTGGGGCGCATTCATCAACAGAGCCAGCAAATTGCACTGCAGCTGCAAGCTCTGCGGAAAAAGACAGATGAGTTTGAGCAGATTACATATCATATGAGAGAAGGGCTTGTACTGCTGGACCACAGTGGAACAATTTTGAGTATCAATCCAGCGGCGCAGCAAATCTTTTCAACAGATGCAGACTGCATAGGAAAATCCTTTTTGTTGATAGAACGCAGTCATGACATGAGTATAGCCATAAAGTCTGCGATGCAAACAGGACACGGAGAAGTGCGCGGGATACGCAGCGGTAGGGAGTATCAGTTTGATGTGAGCCGGATTGAATCGGATAATGAGCTTATGGGAACAGTACTGTTGGCCTTTGATGTGACAGAGCAGGCAGCAGCGGAACGCAGCCGTCGGGAATTTACCGCCAATGTCTCCCACGAATTAAAGACGCCGCTGCAGTCCATTCTTGGCAGTGCCGAACTATTGGAGCATGGAGTGGTAAAACCAGAGGATATTCCGCAATTTTCTGGTTTGATACGCACAGAGGCGGCGCGGTTGGTGGCTTTGGTGGAGGATATTATTCATCTTTCCCAGTTGGATGAAGGAATTGCGCCGGATTGGGAAATGGTGGACCTCTATAAGATAGCGATGGAAGCAGCAACCGCCTTGGAGAGCAATGCGCAAGCCAAACATGTCCAACTGACTGTCAATGGCGAAAGTGTTTCTGTGCGCGGTGTACGTGGATTTTTATATGAAATGCTCTACAATCTCTGCGATAATGCCATCAAATATAATGTAGAGCATGGGCGCGTAGAGATTACGGTTTTTCAGAGCGAAAAAGGGCCTGCTGTCTCCGTAAAAGATACAGGGATTGGAATTCCAGCCGAGTATCAAACTCAAATTTTTGAGCGGTTTTTCCGTGTGGACAAGAGCCGCTCCAAAGCATCCGGCGGAACAGGTTTGGGGCTTTCTATTGTCAAGCACATCGCCCAATATCATCACGCTTCCATTCAGTTGGAGAGCCAGGTTGACGAGGGCACTGTCATTTTGCTTACCTTTTCAGCAGAATCATTTTGATACAAGATCGAATATCAAAAATGTTTCACGTGAAACATTTACAATTTTTTTCAATTTGATAAACAGAGATAAACAGAAACGGAAAAGAGCGCTTTTACGGATAAAACTCCGCAGAAGCGCTCTTTCAAAGTGGAATAAACCTGATAAAATTGCAGGTCTAATCAATAGTGTAGTTTCTCATAGTGCGTGCAGTACATGAGAAAAGATTTTCAGTGGGTGAAGTCTAAAATTTTTACAGTATCGCCCACTTCTTTTTTCACCAATTCTTTCATTTTAGCTGCAAACGGGCAAGGATATCCGATAGGATTTCCTTTTGTGATGCAGGAAGCAAAGGCAATAGTATCCGCTCCCCGTTTTACCAGTTCACGGGCCCGCAGTACCGATTTTTTTGCCGGACAGCCGCCGCAATTGATGAAGCCAATGAGCTCAATGGGATCGTCCACGCCTTCAAAAGCCCCTTTCTTTTCTGCCACCATTTTAAAATCGTTTGTTCCCGGACAGTAATCTTCTGTCTGCATGCAACGAATAATTCCTACTTTCATAAATAAACAACCTCCTTTTTTCTTAAATTTATTGTACAGAAAATGAGTAATTTTTGCAATGATAATGCGGATACGATTTTTGAGGTGCTGTTATTAAACTATATGACACCGAACCTTTCTGGCGTAGTTGTATAGTCTGTTTGTTTTCTCTATAATAAAGCACAGGAAAGTGTAATAGATTTCGTATTTTCAGAAAGGAGCAGTCAGAAGAAAATTTCACCAGTACATAAAAATTTTCTTTTTCTTCTGCAACATTTCTGCTTGCTCATCTGTATATAAGGTAGAACGGCAAGATGCCGCTCAGAATACTTGAAAGGAAGATTATCTTATGAAAAAATTATTAACAGCTATTCTTTTTATTTCTCTGTTGGGCGTTGCTACCCTTCCAGCCTTGGCTGCTGACTTGGAGCAATCTATGGACATTTCTCCTGAACCTGAGGTTGTCGCTTTAGCTCAGGAGAAGGGTTTGACCGCCTCCGGTTTCATTATTGAAGTTGACGGGGAGCAGGTAAATACTAGAGCCAGCGTGATGGTTCCTTTACGGATATTGGCAGAGAAGCTGGGCTTTACTGTTTCCTGGGACGATGGTGTTGTCACTGTGACGGGACAGGAACGGTATGTTCAGCTGACTGTCGGCGTAGACCAGTACTTTGCCGCGCCCACGCAGGAAGGAATGATGGGCGCCAGCCTGTTTTCTTTGGGCAGTGCGCCCTATGTGACCAACGGCAACACTTATGTGCCTGTGGAGCTGTTCGATGCTCTGTTAGGATGCAAAGAGGGGACTGTCACCTTGGAGAAAAATACAGTCAAAATCAACACGGATTCCAGCCTTACGAATACTGTTCAGATTCCCAATCCCTTCACCAATCACGCTACCCTGACAGATGCAGCTAAAACCGCAGGCTTTGAGCTGACTGTCCCTGAAAAGGTCAACGGTACTGCTCGGCGGGACATTCAGACCATGGAAGGCGGGATGATACAGGTCTTCTATGGTGACGAGGAGAATGAAGTCTGCATTCGCAAAGCCTTTGGCAGTGAAGATATCAGTGGAGATTACAACTCCTATGCTCAAATCACAACTGTGAACGCAGATGGGACCAACGTGACCATGAAAGGGGAAAAGAACTTGGTTTACCTTGCTATTTGGACTGGCGGCGGGTATACGTATTCCATCTCCATCCAGGCTGGTATGAGCAGTGCTGATATGGCCGCTTTGGTTCAGTCAGTCAAATAATTTCGAGTGAACTATTTTCACGGTCCCACATTTTTGTCACGGAGGAGGAAACATATTGACATATTATTTGGAATCGGCGGCGTTACGTTCATCGCCGCTGAAGATACTCCGAGAACAGCTCCGCAGCTTCTTTGCGGCAACTATGGCGGAAAAAAAGCCTCACCAGGAGGTGCTCATAAACCAAGAGACGATCAACCAGCAGGCGGAACGGTTGCTTACTGATTACGGCAATAATGTTCTGCGGCTGGCTTACGCTTATCTCCACAATATGAATGATGCGGAAGAAATTTTGCAGGATACCTTGATTCAGTTTTTGAAAACAGCTCCGACGTTGGACAGTCCTAAACATGAAAAGGCGTGGCTGCTGCGGGTAGCGGCAAATTTGAGTAAAAATCGCATTGATTACAATCAACGCCGCCTTGCAGATGAGTTAAATGAAGAGTTGGTTGCGAAGGAGCGGGAAGATTTGTCCTTTGTGTGGGAAGAAGTGAAAGCTCTGCCTATCAATCAACGGGAAGCCGTCCACCTGTTTTACTATGAAGGCTACACTACAGCGGAAATTGGAAAAATGCTTGGGCGGCGGGAGTCTACCGTTCGCTCTGATTTGCGCCGAGGCCGGGCAAGATTGCAAGGCGTGCTGAAGGAGGCGTATGATTTTGGGGAAGGCGTATGATGAGATTATGGAAAAAATCAAAGTGACACCAGAAATGCGACAGCACGTGTTGGAGCGCATTGCTCGGGAAGATATTATTCCTTCTAAAGCAGTACGTTTTTCGGCTTTGAAAAAATATTTATCTGTTGCGGCCTGTCTTGTCCTTCTGCTGGCGGGAGTTGTTACTCTGTCTCAATTACTGGAACGAACTGAACCGGAACCGCCGGTACTGACCGTGCCAAATATTGTGGAAGCCGCCTCCCTTCAAGAGCTGTCTGGGTTGGTAGGTTTTGAGGTAACAACGGAGTTTTCTTTGCCCTTTGAGGTTGAAAAAATCACCTATTGTTCCTATTGGAATGAAATGGCTGAGATTGAATACAGCGGCAGGGAATGCTTCGCCATATATCGTCAGTCCATAGGAAGTGACGACAATTCGGGAGATTATAACACTTACAGTGACATGGTTGAAATTGCTGTAAATAATCAAAATGTTACACTGAAAGGAAACGATGGAGCTTATGTGCTGGGGATATGGACGGATGGAAGCCATTCCTACTCCTTATCTATTTCCCCTGGTGTTTCTGCGGAAGATTGGCAAACAATTTTGCAGCACTAACGATATAAGACAAAAAGTTGCAATTCCAACAGCAGTGCAATATCATAATTGTGCAAAATTATAAAGGGGTCGGAACCAGAAGCTTCCGACCCCTTTTGTATATGCTGTATTAAAAAATGTTTTTATCAGTTAAAGCCGAATGTTTTCTGTGCGATTTTGTAGCAGATTTCGGCAAACTTACGACCGGCAGGATTTTGCAGTGTCATCACCCGTCCAAATAGCCCATAGCGCAATTTTTTGTACATGCGTGGATTGCTCAACTGCAGATATTCCCAGAGCTCGTCCCGTTTTGCCAGATTATCGGCATCATGGGAGCGAATGAGCATGATAGAGGATATGGTCATCATAATTTCCAGATAGTTATACATATACTGGCGCAATTTTTTGCTTGGCACCATAGCTTTATCGGAAAGATCATAATAATCAATCATCAATTTGTTCACTCGCAACTGCTGATCAACACGTTTAATCATCACTTTCTCATTCACTGATTGGTCGTCTCGGCCGATAAAATAGTGATAAAAATCTACATCAAGATAGTAAATCGTTTTTACTGCCGGCAACGGTTGATAGACAAAAATATTATCTACATAGAATGTGTGCTTCGGTAATTCTAATTCACAATCCCGCAGCATTTGGGTACGATAGATTACTGAATGCATCAGAATATATTGCCCCTTTTTGAAATGTCCGATTTGCTCCCAGGTGAAAATTTCATTTTGTGGCAACACCGAGCGATAGTTCATTACCTTTTTGAAGGATGCGCCCTGCTTATCGTAAACAAAGTTAGAAATGAGCATATCCAACTGGCGATGCTCAGTCAGCATTTGTTTCAATAAATTCAAAATCTCTTTGTAAGCCTTTGGGTCCACCCAGTCATCGCTGTCTACTACTTTGAAATACGCGCCGGTGGCATTGCGCAGACCGGCATTTACCGCTTCGCCATGTCCGCCGTTTTCCTGATGGATGGCACGGATGATGTTGGGATATTTGGCTGCGTATTCATCTGCAATGCGGCCCGTGTTATCCTTGGAGCCGTCGTTGACGATTAAAATTTCTACATCATCGCCGCCGATTAACAGCGATTCGATACAGTTTGCCATATAGCTTTCTGAATTGTAAGAGGGAATTGCAATGGATAAAACCTTCATAACAGCCTCCTGCTCAACCTAATAGAGTGTCTGCCAATGTGAGCGCTTTGTCTACAATGGCGTCGATATTATAATATTTATATTCTGCCAGCCGTCCTAATAAATGAAAATTGGGATAGCCCTCCAACAGCTGACAATATTTTGCGTACAGTGCCAGATTTTCGTCATTGATGATAGAATAATAAGGAATCTCACCTGACTTGCCGCTGTAAGGTATCGGATATTCTTTCATGATGGTGGTGTGCTCAGGCATTTTCTGTCCTGTCAGTTTTTTGAATTCGGTAATGCGGGTGTAGTCTTCGCTGACAGTATAGTTTACCACGGCTTTGGGCTGGTAATCACTTTTTTCATAATGCTCAAACACAAAATTCAGAGAACGGTAAGGCAGCTGTCCATAGCAGCAGGAGAAAAATTCGTCAATCGGTCCGGTGAAAACAACTTGTCCGCTGAATGGTTCTCCCTGAAAATAAATCTGACCGTTTTCCAAAGTGAGCAGCTCATTGGCGTCGGTGTCCAACATGAGTGTAATATTGGGATAATCCAATAGTTTTTCAAAAAGCGGCGTAAATCCTTCCAGCGGCATGCCCTGATAGGTGTCCTGGAAATAACCGTTGTCCTCGGAGATCAGTACTGGCACCCGTGCTGTCACGCTGGGGTCAATTTCTTCCGGTGTCTGTCCCCATTGCTTTAACGTATAGTGCAGGAAAATATTTTCATACACATAATCAGCAATGGCTTGAATATCCTTGTCAGCGTTTTCTTTTAGTTTTAAGATAGGTACGCGGCTACCTGGCCCGTAGGTGGAGATCAATTTTTCCCGCAATTTTGCAGATTTTTCTTCTCCGTAAACCATTTTCAATGTATTCAGATTAAATGGAACAGGTACATATTCACCGCGGATATTGGCTACAACCTCGTGCTTATAGGGATACCATTGGGTAAACCGAGAGAGGTAGTCATATACATTTTTTTTGCTGGTGTGAAAAATATGCGGGCCATATTGGTGAATTAAAATTCCTTCGTTGTCATATAAATCGTAGCAGTTGCCGCCGATGTGCTTGCGCTTTTCAATGATGCATACATTTTGATTGCCGCGCTCCGCCAGCTCGCGGGCAACGACCGCTCCGGCAAAGCCGCAACCTACAATAATACTGTCGTACATAAGAAGCCTCCTTCTAGCATAGATACAAATATTATAACACAAGAAGAGCTCTATTGTCATTAAATCAGAAACGGAAAAATGTAGATTCATTTTAGAAAATATGAGGAATACAAAAATTCAACTTCTGTGAATGCATTGCCACAGACTGCATTTTTATGATAAGATAAGGACAACAGAAAAGGAGGCAGACATCTATGGAGGCCGTTTCGGTTTGTCAATTGAAAAACGTGACAAAAGAATATACCAATGTGCATGGCTCGCAGCAGATTTTTTCCGATTTAACCCTGGAGTTGCCTTTGGAGGGAATTACGGTATTGGTGGGCCGCAGCGGATGTGGCAAGACAACCTTGTTGCGGTTGCTATCTGATTTGGAGAAGCCTGATGTCGGTGAAATCTCTTTTGCGCGGATAGGGAAGGAATATCAGCCCAAGGTGGGCATGGTATTTCAGGAGAGCCGTTTGCTGCCGTGGTTAACTGTGGCGGAGAATATCATGCTGTCACGCAGTCGCTGGCAGGAGGCTGATGTACTGCCTTTTTTGGATATGGTAGGATTGGAGCATAGTACACTGCATATGAAGCCTGCATCGTTGTCCGGTGGAATGGCGCATCGGGTAGCTATCGCCCGCGCGTTGGTGTATGCGCCTGATTTGTTGCTGATGGATGAGCCCTTTGCTGCCTTGGACTATTTCACCCGTATGGCGTTGCAGCAAAAAGTGATTGAAATTCAGCAGCAGACCAATACGGCCGTTATTTTTGTGACTCATAATGTGGATGAAGCCTTGCTTCTTGCAAAGCGAATTCTAGTGCTGAAAAAAGGAGAAGCGCCAATTGCGTTTCCCGTGACGGAAACCTATCCCCGGCATTTGGAGCAGCCTGCGCTGGTGCAGTGTAAGCAGGATATTCTGCGTCTTTTGCTGTAGCGCACAGGACACAGATTTCTGCCCCACATTCTGCGAAGGAGTTGAGACAAATCATGTTTTATGCAGGTCTGTTTACTACTGTTTTGATACCGGCCCTTATGCTGCTGTTTGGCTGGTTGCTTGCAGCTCCCGGCAACACCGTCGGCAAGCCCAATCATCTTTTTGGCTATCGCACAAAAGCCTCTATGCGTAGTCAGGAAACATGGGAATTTGCCAACCGTTATTGCGGCAGGCTGTGGATGAAGTGGAGTATACCCATATTGGCTGTATCTCTGGCTGTCTTTTTTCTGTTGGACGCCTCTGAAACAGCCATCACTGTGATTCCTCTGGGACAGTTGATTCCAATGTTTATCACGATTTGGCTTACTGAGCAGGCAATCAAACAGGAATTTGATCAAAATGGCAGCCGCCGTTCATAATGGAGAGGAAAGATTTAGATTTGTTGTTGTGAAAGGAAAATTTCTGTGAAACAAAATGTGATATTTATAGTGGCAGGGATTGTTGTGACGGTGATATCCTTTCTATTGGATAATATTTTTTCTTTGCTGCTGGTGCTGCCGGTTTTAATGTTTGTGACCGGAAAGCTGGTCTCTAGTGCTGCTGTATTGCGGGAAAAACCGGGGGACAATACGGAAGCGTATTTTTGGAATGTGGGGTACAAAACGGGCGGTTCCATGCGAAGTCAGGAAACATGGGAATTTGCCAACACATATTACGGTAAACTATGTGTGCGTTGGAGTATGCCTATGCTGGTACTGTCAGAGGGTATTATGTTCCTCTTTCAACGATATGCATGGACCTTAGGTATTTTGTTTGCTGTACAGATTGTTCTGTTTCTCTCTCCCATTTTGGTTGTGGAGAGTGCTATTGACAAAAGGTTTGACCGGCAGGGCAACCGCCGTGAACAATAAATAATTATTTTTAGGAGGTATAAGGATGCAGTTTACCTTTGCGCATTATAATTATAATGTATTGGATTTGGAGAAATCTTTGGCCTTTTACAAAGAGGCGCTGGGATTGGAGGAAGTACGCCGCAAGGAGGCTGAGGACGGCAGCTTTATCATTGTGTTTTTGGGTGATGGGAAAACTGGTTTTAAACTGGAATTGACCTGGCTGCGTGATTGGGAACGTCCGTACAATTTGGGGGATAACGAGGTGCATTTGGCATTTCAGGTAGAAGATTTTGCTGCTGCTCACGCCAAACATCAAGAAATGGGATGCATTTGTTTTGAAAATAAGGCTATGGGCATCTATTTTATCAACGACCCTGACGGGTACTGGTTAGAAATTGTGCCGATGAAATAGGAATAAGGCTGCTTTTTATCTTTCTGCACAATCCAACGTGACTGCGGAAAGAGAAAGGGCAGTCTGTTTTTTTATTATTTTAGATGATATACTTTACAAACTTTTAAGGCTTTACGGAATGAACTTTGCAGATAGAAGTTTTTTGAGAGGTTATTCACTTATTTGTCGATTTATATTTTTCTCAAAAGTGATACTCCAACGTTCTATATTTCGGGTCAGCAATTCTTCCGCAGCGGAAATCTTTTCTGCTACATCTTTTGAAAAATTATCACTGCCCAGATTTCCGGTCAGGTTATTACAGAGGGAATCGTTTAGCTGGATTTTCCAAGTATCGTCCGTTTTTTTCAAGACGATAGATACTTCCACCGCGAAACTGTCTTCACAGTTTTGCAGATAGGGGAGCAGGACTTCCGGACTTCTGATGGCTTCTTTGGTGCTGTCATGAATTAGGCTTTTCAAGCTTTTGTTTTCATCAATATTATCGCTGATTTTTGTAATTAAGTCCGTCACAAAAATTCCCATAGTATTGGAAAAATCTTTGTTGTGGATAGTGACATTGGCTGTGGCAGTATCTCCTTCTATTTGGACTTCATGAATCTCCCAGGAGAGATCTTCTACAACTGCTTCGGCCAGAGAATAATAAGCGTTGTCAGAAGGACGGCGGGATAAATCGCTGAATAGGTGACAACCTTCTGATTTGTTGTTGGTGTATGTGTTAAAGGTAGTCATATCTAGTTCTTTTAATGCAGTGAAAGCTGCGTTGATGGTTTCTTCCGGTGTTTGCGCCGAGTGTTTTTGTGCGTTGCCACAGCCCATCAACAGTAACGTACATATTAAAGATAAACTGATAATCCGTTTCATACAATGACTCCCTTTCTGTGTGCCGAAACATCACAGCAAAAAAATTCTTTTTATATTATAACAGAAATCTGCGTGGAAGAGAATTTATTTTAATAAAAAAAGTATAAAGATATTGTGGAGATTAGGTGGTTTTGCTTTTTGATTGCGGATTTTGTTTTGCAGTGATAAAATTTAGTATAGAAGATAGCAGTGAGGAGGGAATTGCATGAAGAAAAAATTGCCGTTTTTGTTGGGCGCGATTGTTTTCTGCTGTGTTTTGGTGATAGCTTTTGCAGTACTATTGGGCAATCCTTTGGTGGCTTGGCACAATCATCAGTTGCGGACTGCGCTGCAGAGCTTGCCGGAGGGCACAGTGACGTTGGAGGAGGCAGTGCCGTTCAAGTGGGATGTGGTGTACAGCTTTGACCCTTATACATCGCGGGAGGAAATGGAAAGCGTGATGCACCTGAAAAGTGATGCCATACAGGCGGGCGTTAGTGAGGAACAGCGCAGCTTTGTCTTCACGAAAGGCGATAAGATAGTGTGCAGTGTGTGCGGCGCACCGCAAAGGCTGGGCTATGATTTGTGTGCCATTCCCAGCTATACTGTGTACAGATATTCTTCTGCTGCATCACAGCAGGGACAGGATTGTTTTCTGCAAAGCGGCAGGAACGCCAAATTTGCCGTGAGCCATGAGGATGACTATGTAAAACTGGAATATCTTGCGGACCAATCTATACAGGAAGACAGAAAGGCGGCTATGCAGATTTTTGAGTATGAAAACCTGCGGCTGGGAGTTACCGATGTTCGGGAAGTGCGCACGGAGAATTGGACGGATGATATGGGAGACAGTTGGGAAAGACCTGTTTATGTCTGTGAACCTGGTGCGGTTATTATGGTATTGCATGCCGATATGGATGACGGGGCCAATTATGAGGGATTGCCCCATGCCCGTTGGAAAATTTATCTCTCAGCTTCCGACGGCAGCTGGAATGCAAGAGTGAGTATTGTGGACGATATGTCACCTCTTGCGATTACAGAGAACACAGACGGGATTGGCGCAGAAGATGAATATATACTGCGCTTTGAGATGGCGGAGGAATAAAAGAGGAATGAAAAGAGAACTGCCTTTGACGAGTTTTTCACTGTGTTGTGGAAGTGATGCAGAAATCGTCTAGGGCAGTTCTTTTTGTGATTTTTCGGCGCAGGAAAGCAGTAACGTTGCCTGAAATTGTTTTGGCGGCTTGCAGCAGTTCCAATCCGCTGCTGAAGCAATGCAACTGATAGGATTCTGTCCCAAAATGTTTTTGCCATAGTGCAGCCAGTTCCTGCTGCACTGTTTGTTCATCGTCACAGATGGCGATATGCCACATAAGAAATTCCCTCCGAACTGTTGCGATAACTTTTATAATTTCAATTTTTCTTCCCTACTTAAAATGTTTCTACTAAACCAGCTTTATTCTTCCACTGGAATCAGATTGCTGATATACGGGCGTTTCCCGAAAAGTACTTCGTCATAGAAATTTTGCTTCCAGTCGATATAAGCAACGCTGTCCTCCAATTCTTTTATGGAGAGACGCAGTGCTTCCTGTTTTTTTGCCAGCAATTCTTTTCTCAAAGGGATGGTAGACGCGCCCTGCAAACACAGATCCAGATATTCTTTCATTTCCTGAATACTCATGCCGCACCGTTTCAAACAGGTAAGGTCATTGATCCATTTTATATCTCTTTCATCAAAGATGCGTCGGTTATTTTTGTCCCGCTTTACATTGGGGACCAGTCCTTCGTTGCAATAAAATTTTAAGGTTTGATAGGTCATGCCCACTTCCCGACAGACCTGCATCATTGTATACATCCTGCTCAATCTCCCTTTGTCATTATGATTCACAAAATTTGAAAAATTTTATAAAAAATCTATTGACCGATAGTTACTACCGTAAAATATAATCGGTGATAGAAAGCGGTTCAAACAATCACATTATAGTATGAGAAAAAAGGAATTGCAAGCAGAAGTCTGTCTCACGATCCTGATGCAAAAGGGCAGAAGGAGAGAGAGTATAGCTTCAGGGATTTTTAAACTATGAGATGGGAGAGAAAAAAGATGAGCAAAAAGGTATTGATTTTATCAGGCAGCCCTCGCAAGGGAGGAAACTCGGATTTGTTGTGTGATGAGTTTATGAAGGGTGCATTGGAGAGCGGCAATCAGGTGGAGAAAATTTTTCTGCGCAGCAAAAAGGTGGCGCCCTGCAATGCCTGCTATTATTGCAAAAATCATGACGGACAGTGTGCCATCAAGGATGATATGGGAGAAATTTTGGATAAAATGCAGGTTGCTGACGTCATTGTGATGGCAAGTCCAGTATATTTTTATTCCATTGACGCGCAGATGAAGGCGGTAATTGACCGTTCTGTGGCTCGCTGGACGGATATTCCCGACAAAGAGTTTTATTATATTATGACTGCTGCCGAGGACAGCGATACGGTGATGGACTGCACCCTGGAATGTTTCAGAGGGTTTGCGGCCTGTCTGGACGGCGCGAAAGAAATGGGCGTGATTTATGGCAAAGGCGTTTACGAAGCGGGAAGTATTCGAGAAATGCCAGCTATGCAGGAGACTTATGAAATGGGGAAACGGGTGTGAAACGGGAAAAATTTTGGATTTGAGAGGCCGTTTTCTTCTTGGTGAACAAAAGTATGAGAAAGATTGGCAGGAGGTTGTGACGATGAAACAAGGTAAGAAATTGAGTGTGTTGTTTTTGGTGTTGGGGTTATTGATGTTATTGAGTATCACTGCCTGTGCTGCGGCAGCGGACAGCGGATTTCGAGATGTGGCTGCGGATGTATGGTATTCTGATTCTGTTGCCTATGTAAAGGACAATGGTTTCATGGGCGGAACAGAGGAGAATCTTTTCAGTCCTGATGCAACTATGAATCGCGGGATGTTTGCGACGGTGCTTTATCGGATGGCAGGAAGTCCTGCCGTGACAGGTACAGCGGATTTTTCAGATGTGAGTGCAGATGCCTATTATGCAAACGCTGTGTTGTGGGCAACAGAAAATAAGATGATTTCCGGTTATGGCAATAACTTGTTTGGTGCAGCGGATCCGGTGAGCCGTGAACAGATTGCCGCAATTCTCTGGAGATATGCCGGAAGACCTGCTGCAGAGCAAGGGATAGACTTTGCCGATGAAAGGGATATTTCTTCTTATGCTGTCGGTGCAGTGGACTGGGCAAGAGCCAACGGCATTGTAAACGGCAAAAACGGCAATGTCTTTGACCCGCAGGGTAATGCGACTCGCGCGGAGGTTGCTGCGATTTTGCGCAATTATATGCTGCGGGACAGCTCTGAACCGGTAGCTGTGCCTGATACGCCAAGTGGGGAAAGCAAAACTCTGGTTGTATACTTTTCTATGCCGGAAACGACAAGTGCGGATAATATGACAACGGAAGAGGACAATAGTGTTGTGGTGATAGATGGCGAGGTTCTGGGCAATACACAATATATGGCCAATGTCATCAGGAAAGCTGCTGATGCCGATATATTCCGCATTGAACCGGAAACGCCTTATCCTACTGAGCATAGTGTCCTTGTTTCTCTGGCCGCTGATGAGCAGGATGCAAATGCCCGCCCCGCTATTAAGGGACGTATTGCCGATTTTGACAGCTATGACACCATCTATATCGGCTATCCTATTTGGTGGAGCGATATGCCTATGATCCTGTACACTTTCTTTGATACCTATGATTTCTCAGGGAAAACAATCATTCCGTTCAGCACCCATGGCGGCAGCAGCTTTGCGGGAACTCCCAATACAATAAAAACATTGGAGCCCAATGCAACGATTTTGGACGGATTGACAATCTCCCGCGACCGCATTCAGGATGCAGAGCAGGAAATCACAGATTGGGTCAGAGGCTTAAACAAGTAAGAAACGCGATAAGGAGAGAAATATATCATGCAAACCAGAATATTGGGAAAAGACATGACGGTTTCTGCGGTAGGGTTGGGCTGTATGGGGTTCTCCCATGCTTATGGCGCACCCACGGAGGACGGAGAAGCGATTCAAATGATACGGGCAGCCTTTGAAATGGGCTATACAATGTTTGATACAGCGGAATGTTATGGCACAGCAGATGATCCCCATGTCAATGAACATTTGTTGGGTGAAGCAGTGAAGCCCTTTCGTGACAAGGTCCAGCTCGTCAGCAAGTTTGGGATTCATTTTGATTTGAATGACAGAAAAGTCAATCATGATCTCATTCCAGACGCGCGACCGGAAGTGATTCGTGCGTCTGTAGAGGGCAGTCTGAAACGGCTGCAGACAGACCATATTGATTTGTATTTTCAGCATCGTATCGACCCCGCTGTAGAGCCGGAAACGGTAGCAGGGGTGATGGCCGATTTGATTCGGGAAGGGAAAATTCTTCATTGGGGAATCAGTGAAGCAACTGCAGCGTATTTGCAGCGCGCTCATGCTGTTTGTCCAGTGGCTGCGGTAGAAAATCGGTATTCCATGATGGCGCGGCAATATGAAGCGTTATTTCCTCTTTTAGAAAAATTGCAGGTAGGATTGGTGGCGTTCTCTCCGATGGCTAATGGGTTTTTGACCGGAAAGTACGGGAAAGATACCGTTTTTGACAAGCAGTATGATTATCGGAGCAGTATGCCGCAGTTTCGCGAAGAAAGTTATGAGAAAAATCAGGAGTTACTGTCATTGCTTCATCGTATGGCAGAGGAAAAAAACGGAACGCCGGCGCAGATTTCCATGGCGTGGATGCTGTGCAAAAAGCCGTACATTGTTCCTATCCCTGGCACACGTAAGCTGGAGCGTTTGCGGGAAAATGCGGGAGCAGCAGATATTGTTTTGACGCAGGATGAGGTTCTGGCATTGGATCAGGCCCTCGATGCAATGGAAATGTCGGAGGTGTTTGGCGGAAGTAAGATTGTGAGCCGATAAATCAGCATCGCTAAAAAAGCAAAGGATGTCGCATATAAAATAATCTAAAACGATGCAGGGTATCATATTCCAACGGAGTTTGCGTTCGAAATGTGATACCCTGTTCTTTTAGTTATTTGATATATTCATGTTATCCAGCCTATACAATGGACTGCTATCAAATTGTTATCTGCAGTGATAATGGGAGTAAAACAACTTGCTGTTTGTTCTGTTGGTTTGCAACTGTAACTATATAAAAGGCGTACATTACGCGCCTTTTTCAGGGGGCTCATCAACAGCAAATTTCCTGTTAAATTTTGATTTATCGTTTTCTTTTTAGGTCGACTGCTTTCAATATCAATATGAGAATTGTCATCACAATAATCTGTATTACTGTTACAAAAATCATGAGGCCGCGTGATTCATAATAGCAGAAATTGTCCCAATTAATGAGTATTTCTACAAGTACGGTTAGCAGGATACTAAACCAGACATATCTGCGGCTGACAAAGAAACACACAGCAGGAAGAAGAAATGTTAGCGGAAAAACAATTGGCGATAATAGATACTGAACAATCACGCTTAACATAATAATCCCTCCAAAAAATCCTCAGTATAACAACAAAAGCACCTGCTGACAAGTATAAACTAGGCCAGTTGTCAGATACAATATCTGATGACTGGCCTAGTTGCATAACAGTGGTTATCCGAAAAACTTTTGCCACCAGCCTGTGATAAAGATGAACAGGATGAGAAGCGGCAGAATGTAGCTTACATAAAAACGAATGGCCTTAGGGAATTTCAGACCGACACCGGCATCGGCTTCGGCGATAAAATTGTCCCAGCCCCAACCGTATCTGCTGGTACAGAACAGTAAATATAACAAGCTGCCCAATGGCAGAAGATTATTGGATACGATAAAGTCTTCCAGGTCCTGAACAGTGGAACCAGCGCCTAGCGGCGCGAAATCGCTCCAAATGTTAAAGCCTAACACACACGGCATGGAGAGAATCAGAATCAAAATGACATTGAACACGACTGCTTTTTTTCTTTCCCAGCCCCACAAGTCCATGGCAAAGCTGATAATATTTTCGAATACAGCAATGATGGTAGAGAGCGCTGCAAAACTCATAAAAACAAAGAACAAAGTGCCCCACAACTGACCGCCGACCATTTGATTGAATACGTTAGGCAGGGTTACAAATACTAACCCCGGTCCTTGGCCGGCGTCGATACCGAAGGCAAAGCAGGCGGGAATAATAGCCAGTCCTGCCAACAAGGCGACAATGGTATCCAGCGCGCAGATACTTACTGTTTCTCCTGTGAGGGAACGGTCCTTGCTGATATAGCTGCCGAAAATAGACATAGCGCCAATCCCTAGGCTTAATGTGAAGAATGCTTGCCCCATAGCGGCATAAACGACTTCTCCGATACCTGCCTCCAACATACGATGGAAATTGGGAATCAAGTAAAAGGAGATTCCTTCTCCAGCTCCGGGAAGGGTCACACTGCGCACGCACAGAGCCAACAGAATAATAAACAAGCAACTCATCATGACTTTGGTGATTCGCTCCACGCCGTTTTGCAGACCAAGACTGCAAACAAAAAAGCCAATGAGCACAGCAACAATCATCCAGGCTGTCATGTAACCCGGTTGGGCCAGCATATTGCCGAATACATTTCCCACTTCCTCCGGAGAAAGACCGACAAACTCGCCGGTGGCCATCTTGAGTACATAGGCGAGCATCCAACCGCCGACGGTGGTGTAAAACATCATCAAAAGATAATTGCCGGCCATAGCCGCATAACCGGTCAGATGCCATTTACTGCCTTTGGGCTCTAATACGTGGAAACTTCGTACAGCTGATTTTTGACTAGCGCGCCCCACAGCGAATTCCATTACCATAATAGGCATTCCCAGAATGATGAGAAACAGCAAATAAATTAAAACAAAGGCAGCGCCGCCGTACTGACCAGTGATATAAGGGAAACGCCATACATTGCCTAGTCCGATAGCGCATCCCGCCGAAATGAGGATGAATCCCAAGCGAGATGAAAAGCGTTCACGTTTTTCCATGAAAATCTCCTTTTAATTAAATAAAATTTTGAATTGTGAAACAGAAATTATATTGTTACAGTTTACAGACCTTGTTTTTAGTTAACCTTTATTTGTTCCTGCAGTTGTGTCAGTTCATGCTGGCTGAACCACATAAATAATTCATATACCTGTAGGCTTGGTGCAATACGGTAGAGTTGTCTGCTGAATCCAGGAAGAATATTGTCTCCGCTGACGACGTCCTGCCCCAGAAACCTTTCCGGAGTGAGAACAGACCAGTCTTTCAACGACGGAAAATTAGGCAGTACTTGTGCGTCTTCTTCCATATAGCAGGAAACCTGAGCCAAAACATATTTCATCTCGCCTTGTATACCTTTTTTCCGTAGCGCTTGCAGTTCGTCAATCTGTTCATAAATTGCATCGCTGTATTCTGGCAATTTTTCACCGGTGACAAGATACAGTCTGGCTATAGCTAAAGGAATTTGGCAGGAGAGCTCTTCCAGCATTTCTTGGAATTGTTTCGCTCTTTTGTAAGTGGTACGGGCAAATCCAATAGGAAATTCCATTTGTAGTATCACTCCTGAAAGGTTAAGATGATGGCAAACATAATAGAAATCACGGAAATCATTCCGGTTTATTTTCCTGCTGCTGCACGGACATGTATTTATCAAGCACCTTGCATCCTTTATTACGATTTACCTGACTATGAATGAACAAGGTCAGTTTTTTGGCAGCAGGATCTGCTGTTTTGACAACAATGGTGTTATCCATCTGTTTGTAGGACAACACATGCTCCATAGGTACTAAAGCGTCTTGTCCTTTGGCGCGTTCTAAAAAGATACCCTTATCGGCAATGAGGATACTTAGCGGCTCCTTTTCCCCGATATCTGTATGACCACTGCACTTGCCTAAGCTAATCATACAATCTCGAGAAGATTTTCTTTTCAGTTCCTTAAACGTATGTTTTTCGTAAAACATAGGCAGCCTCCTGCTTTTCATAAAGAGTGCAAATCAGTAACTTAAAATTTCAAAACCATCTTCTGTAACCAGTATAAAGTGCTCCCACTGTGCCGAATCCTTGCCGTCGATAGTATAGGCGGTCCAACCATTTTTCTCATCAATAAATAAATCCGATGCACCTGCATTGATCATAGGCTCGATGGTGAAGGTCATTCCTGGAACCAGAAGACATCCGGTTCCCCGTTTTCCTACATGTGCTACAAAAGGTTCTTCGTGAAATTCCACACCGCAGCCGTGTCCACCGAATTTGGTCACTACAGAATAGCCGTTGGCTTCTGCGTGTTCCTGTACTGCAGCGCCAACATCCCCCAAAAAGCCCCAAGGATGTACAGCAGCCAATCCGGCTTCCAGACATTCCCGTGCAACGTCTACCAGGCGCTGCCGCTCCGGTGAAACACTGCCGATGGTAAACATACGGGAAGCATCAGAGTAGAAACCTTTATAAATGGTAGATACATCTACGTTTACAATATCTCCCTCCTTCAAAATGATATCAGGAGAGGGGATACCGTGGCAGATTTCGTTATTAATGGAGGTACACACGCTTTTTGGAAACCCTTCATAATTCAGCGGTGCGGGAATTGCTCCATGGGCCAGCGTGAAATCATGTACCAGTGTATTGATTTCCTCTGTACTCATTCCCACATGAATATGCTGGGCAACATAATCCAATATAGCGGTGTTAATCACACTGCTGGCGCGAATACCCTCCAGTTCTTTTATTGTGCGAATTGCTTCAAAGTCAGGCACCTCGCAACCTTTCAATGCAAAAGTAGCCACTTTGGCGTCGGCATTCAGATGGCACTTTTTATATTTTAAGCCACTGCCGCACCAACAGGGCTCGTTTCGTCCGATACTCATGAAACGGTCACATTCTTTCTTAATATATTTTTATAATGTCTACATTATACAATAAAAACACAGATTAGGAAAGGGAAATAGCGCTATAACGCGCGAATATCTGCCAATAATGCGTCAATCTCTTGTTGCTTGGTACTCCAACTGGTACAAAAACGTACACAGCTGTGCGTATCGTCTATTTGATGATCAAATTCAAAGATATAATGCTGCGCCAGCTTTTCTGCCTGTTGATTTTCTAACACGACAAATTGCTGATTGGTGAAGCTTTCTATAAAAGCAGGAATGTCCTTTTCGGTAAAGGCTTGTTTGATCTGCAATGCATACAGGTCGGCCTGACGGGTAATATCAAAATAAAGTCCATCTTTAAACAGTGTATAGAATTGTAAGCCTAGAAGCCAGCCTTTGGCCAGTATGGCGCCGTTTTGTTTCATATAGCTGCGAAAATCTGTTTGCAGCGCTGGATTGGTGAGAACTGCCGCTTCTCCGAACAGCGCGCCGCATTTGGTGCCGCCGCAGTAAAAGGCATCAGTGAGTCGGGCCAAATCCGACAGAGTGAGATCAGATTGAGGCGAGCCCAAGCCATAGCCTAAACGAGCTCCGTCAACAAAGAGATATAAATCGTATTCTTTACATACTGCGCTGATATCCTCCAATTCCTGTTTGGAGTAGAGCGTGCCGTATTCTGTAGGATAGGAGAGATATACCAGCTTGGGTTTGGTGATATGTTCTTGAACACCGCTTGTGCGGTATAATTCTGCTTCAGCGGCAATTTGAGCGGCAGTGAGTTTGCCGTCAGGACTGGGCAACGCGTGAATTTTGTGACCGCAATGCTCTACTGCACCGGTTTCATGTACATTAATATGCCCGCTTTGTGCGCTGATGACACTTTGATAGGGGCGCAGAGCCGCCGATATGATGGTAAAGTTTGCTTGTGTGGCACCCACAAAAAAGTGAACTGCTGCGTTGGGGCAGTCTAAATATTTCTTGATTTCGGCAACGGCTTTTTCACACCAGGGATCTAATCCGTAACCGCAGTAATCTTCTGTGTTGGTGTTTGTAAGCGCTTCTAAAATTTGTGGGTGGGCGCCATGATGATAATCGTTATTAAAGCGAATCATGAGTATACTCCTCTCTCTTGATGCGTAAATTTCTTTCTAGAGTAACACAGGGTTGATTGGAGTGTCAAGATTGTCCGGGGAAGAGGGAATACGTAATGTCTACTGTTAAATTTTTCCGACAAGAAATATCTCTTGAGGTTATTTTTAGGAAAGTATATAATGAGAAAAATTCGCTTTATTTTAGAATAGTTTCAGGAGGTTGATATAGATGCGCACCAGAGAGGAAGTCATTGCTTGCTGTCTGCAGTTGGCGGATGTATATGAGGATTATCCATTCCGCGATAAAAATTGGACTGTGATGCGGCATTATCAGAATAAAAAAGCTTTTGCCTGGATTTTTGAGCGGCAGGGAAATATTTGGGTGAATGTAAAATGTGCAGAGGGTTGGTTACAATTTTGGCGGCAAAAATACGAGGCCATCATTCCCGCCTATCATCTCAATAAAGAACACTGGAATTCCGTGATTCTGGATGGTACAGTAGAGGAATCGGATATTCGGGACATGATAAGTGAGAGCTATCGTCTTACTGCACCGAAAATGAAAAAGAAACAGTAAACAATTTGCAAATGTCTCACGTGAAATATTTTTGAAAAACCAATAAGGAGATTTGTTTTTCCTGAAAATTGTTCCCTTCCCTGCAATTTATACTTTGCAAAAAGTTGTTGCAATTGATTTGAAAATGCATGATTGATATAATATATGAAATGAGCTTATAATATAATTAATTTATTTTGTTCATCCTTGTTGGATTGAAATGGTGGGGTGCGGTATCATGCGGATTGAGCAATTAGAATATTTCGTGGAAACATCTCGTGCAACTTCGTTGAGCAAAGCGGGGGAAAGGCTACATATTACGCAACAAAGCTTAAACGCTACTCTGAAAAAGTTGGAGGAGGAGTTGGGGGCAACGTTATTAAATCGAGATTTTACGGGGATTCAATTAACTGAGCAGGGTAAGATTGCATTGCAATATACGGAAAAAATTTTGGAACAGGTGGAGAATATGAAGGAAGCTCTTGCAATTAGTATGCAGCAAACTGTTGCGGAACCTGTTTTAACTGGAAGCCTGATGATTTATTCAACATCTGCCGCCAACCATGCACTTATTCCACAAGCCATCCAACAAATTATGAATAAACAGGAGCAGGTATCTTTCGTCTTGCTGGAAAAAAATAAAATGGAAATTTTGCAGGAAATAGAAAATAAGACGCCATGTCTTGGCATTGTAAGTCATATTTCAGGGTTTGAAGATACATTGGAACTTTTACAGAAATATGGAGCAGTTTATCAAAAAATTGCAGATGCCAAAATTTATGCAGTAGTAGCCCATACCCATCCTCTTGCTCAACAAAAATCAGTGACAATAAGAACTTTATTAAGATATCCCATTGTTTTCTTTCAACCGGATAATCATCCCTTTGCATTGCAGCGAGTTCTGGAAAGTAAGGGGAAGCCTCATATTCAGTTGATTACAAGCAGTACACAGACCTATCGCCATGCAGTGGACAGTGGACAGATTGTTGGTTTTAATGCTCGGATGAATTTTCGCAATTCGTTAGTTATGCGCAAAGGAGATAGTTATCTTCCGGTCAGGGATTTTCCCAATATTGAGCTTTATTGGGCTGCAAATGAGGAATATTATCAAGCACAGAAGCTTTTAATTGAAGCTTTAGTTGAACAAATGAAAGAAATCTTGTCTTAAAATTAGATAGGGTTGATAAAAAAGCAATCGTGTTGCCGGTGCGCACGGTTGCTTTTTTATCTTGATATGAGGAAAAAGCTTTAGGAGCCTGAGGATGCAGGGGATAAAGTTATTTTTTGCAGCCTATGAAACTGTGAAAAAATGAAATGCTGGCATAAATAATGAAAATACATATAATAGAACTCAAGAAATAGAAACGATAAGGCGCCTGAAAATCGTTTAGTATTTTGTAGATAAAATAACATGAAAAAGATTAGTAGATTAGTAGAGAGGTGCTCTATATGACTTGTGGAAGAAAGGCTTTAACTGATAATGTAATTGTTTTAGGTGTAGATGGATTTGAACCGTCTTTAGCGAAGAAATTTATGAATCAAGGGAAAATGCCGAACCTGAAAAAATTTGTGGAACGAGGTGCTGCCCGTGCAGATTTGACTCTGCTTGGTGCGATGCCGACTGTAACGCCGCCTATGTGGACGACTCTGGCCACGGGCGCATATCCCAGCACCCATGGTATTACGGCGTTTTTCAATCCGCATCCCGAAAAATGTGGTACTTCCATCTATGCATTAGATTCTACGATGTGTTTGGCAGAACCATTTTGGAATGTAGCGGCAGAAGCCGGTAAAAAGACATTGGTATGGCACTGGCCAGGGTCCAGTTGGCCACCAACCAGCGACAGTCCTAATTTGCATGTTGTGGACGGTACACAGCCGGGTGCAGTGAATATGGGTATTGCAATTGTAGACCATGAAGCTATCGTGAATGCAAATGTTAACATTGAGAAAGTGGTTTTTGCGGCTCACAATGCGACGAACAATCCTGGCGTTGGCTGTGTGATTACCGATTTGGATGTGGAAGAAGATAAAACAGAACAGAAATCTGTTGGTGTTGCGGGGTTGGCTGCGGCAGGAAAAGGCTTGGAGTCTGCAAAGGTATATTTGGATGAAACTGATTCAGAAGTTGCAGTTATGGGCTTTATGAATTTTGATATCACCAATTCTCCGATCAAGGAAGCAAATGGTTGGGCGAATGCGCCGGAGGATGCCAAGGAATTTACAATGCTGACCTCCAATGGCTATGTAAGACGGCCCTGCCTGATTTTGAAAAATGAAGATGGTATTTATGACAGTGTTGCGATTTATAAATCGAAGAAAGAAACGGAACCAATGCTGGTAATGGGAAAAGATATCTATGTGCCGGAGTTTGTAGATGATGTACTTGCCAAAGACGAGGTAAAACAGGCAAACCGCGCATTACGGATTCTGGAATTGGCAGAAGACGGCTCCAAGGTTCGGCTGTGGTTGAGCAGCGCTTATGATGTGCATAAGGATGCAGTTTTCTATCCAAAATCCCTGTACAGTGAAATTGTAGAGAACGTAGGTTATGTACCTCCTGTCAGCTCGGCTAGTGGGAATGTTGAGGAATTTGTAGATAAATTAGTGGTATCTTCTTGGGATGTATATTGCCAATGGCAGGCTGATGCCCTGAAATACTTAATGGATAACGGATTTGAGGTAATCTTCTCTCATCTTCACAATGTAGACTTGATGGGGCATCAGATATGGCATTTTGGACGTCATCGCGATGATTGGGGCAATAATGAAGCTTTCTATCAGGACATTTTTGAAAGAATTTATGTACAGACAGACACATATTTGGGGAATTTTCTTCCTTATCTGGATAAAGGCTGGTCGATTATTATTACATCTGATCATGGTTTGATTACCGAGGAAAATGTAACACCAGGCTTGGGTGAAGTTCGCATCAATGGAACCTTCATGGTAGAAAAAGGCTATACTGTGCTGAAAAAAGATGAAAACGGAAACCCCATGCGCGAAGTTGACTGGACACAGACGAAAGCCATTGCCCATAGATGCTGTCATATTCAGATTAATGAAAAAGGCCGTTATGCGACTGGGATTGTAGAGCCGGAAGAAAAAGAGGCTTTGATGGAACAAATTATTGATGATTTGTACAGCTATCGGGATCCAATTACCGGACGGCGCTTGATAGCCTTGGCTCTGAAAAACAGGGATGCAGCGATTTTAGGTATGGATGGTGATCGCTGCGGTGATATCGTGTACTTTATGGCAGAAGGATTTAATATCATTCATGCGGACTCTTTATCTACACAAAAAGGATACTTTGATACCTCCGTATCGCCAATTTTTGTGGCCGCAGGGAAAGGAATCAAGGAAGGCTATACTGTAACTCGTCATATCCGTCAGGTGGATGTAGCTCCGACAGTTGCAGCATTAACTGGTTTAAGAATGCCTAGAGAATGTGAAGGTGCGCCAGCTTATCAAATATTGACAGAAGATTTTTAATTGTAAACAGCTCGTGTAATATATGATGAAGCAAAAAGGGCAGACCATTTAGTCACATCGACGGTCTGCCCCCTTTTTATAAATAAAGAAATTTGAGGGAGGAGGCATTTTATATGCAAGCAAATGCAAAAAGAAATTATTTAACTTATGTACATGCGATTATTATGTTTGTTATTATGTTTGGTGTTGGGACGTTGCCAACATTTGGACAAGTTACTCCTTTGGGGATGAAAATTTTAGGTGTATTTTTAGGCACGATGTATGGGTGGATTTTTATTGATTTATTATGGCCCAGTTTGATTGGTTTAGTTGTTTTAGGCTTGACTGAGTACACGACAATTGGCGAGGCCTTTGCCAGTGCGTTGTCTACAGCAACAGGAATTCAAGTGATTATCACCTGTTTATTTGCTAGTGCGTTGGAGAAGATCGGTGCGACAGAGGTGCTGAGCAACTGGATTTTGACCAGAGAGCCGTTGCGTAAAAATCCTTGGTTGTTAATTGTTACCTTATTTTTAACGATTGTAATTGGAACGGTATTCGGCGCAGGGATTGCTTTGGTATTTATGATTTGGTCTTTGGCAATTAAAGCGGCAGAGCAATGTGGGTATAGTATAAAAGATCCTTTAATTGCATTTATCATGACAGGCGCGGTAATTATGTGCTTTGCAGCTAGTTGCATCATACCATTCAGGGGAGCAGCGCTCATGTATCTTTCTTTTTATATACCTGTTGGTGGTGAAATTGAATATGCGCCATTTATTATTTTCTCTGCGGTATATGTAATTTGTCTGATTGCTGCGTTTCTGTTTGTAGCGAAATTTGTCATGAAAATTGACGTTGCCAATTTCACGCTGCCAGATGCAGAGGTTGATAGATTGAAAAGTTTGAAAGCAACAAAACAGCAAAAAATTGGCTGCGGAATTATGATTACCTATTTTGTAGTGATGATGTCGTCAGCATTTTTACCAAAAGGCTGGGCTTTCACGCAGATGGTAAAAACAATGGGCCTTTTGGGTGTTACAACAGTAGCGCTTATGTTGTTGGCGTTAGTAAAGGATGACGATGGGAAGCAGATTGTAAAGTTAGCAGCTTGTCATGGAAGTGTTCCCTGGGATGTTGTGTGGTTGATTTGTGCGACAACACCACTGGCAAATGCAATGGAATCTGCGGAAGGTGGCCTAATGGCAACTGTTTCGGCAGCGGTCACACCAGTTTTGGCAGGAATGTCGCCAACATTATTCTTGATTGCGGTAGTTATCGTATTGGGAGTATTGACACAATTTACGCACAATCTAGTACTGGGCGCGATGTTCATTCCATTTTTAACACCGATTCTGCTTGAGATGGGTGGGAACGGGCCATTGTTGTTTATGTTCTGCCTGATTATTTTGAACTGCGCTTATGTTACGCCAGCAGCTTCTATGCAGTCGGCGATGATTCATGGGCATGAATTAATTGGTCGGAAAGCGGCATACACTTGGGGTCTTATCACATTGGTTGCCAGTTGGTTGATTCTAATTGTAATCGGGATTCCTCTGGGGAATATTTTGTGGTAAGAAGTATAGGAAAATGACCTCTTGATTTTGCAGCAAGCAATATTAGCTTGTAGGAAAATCAAGAGGTTTTTACATTGCAGGCGATTTTTGCTAACGGCAGTGGGTATCCTATTGTTAATGTTTTGTGAAATTATTGTGATGTGGACAGAGTAGGGGTAAAGTTTTTCTTAGTCCAAAAATTAATTTGACAAACTAATTAAATATCTATATAATTAATTTGACAAACTAAGTAATTGACTGGCGATATAGTTTGCAAAGTGGGGGGAATCGTTGTGGATGCATTTTCGCAGGAGTTGAATGATTTGTTGTCGGATGCGTTCTGGTCGGTGCTGAAAATAGAGGAGCAGGCAGCAAGTATGGCAGCGCAAGGAGATTTGTCTATCAGTGAGCTGCATATGCTGGAGGCTGTTTCTAAAAATGAGGAACAGGGCAGAAGCATCAGCGCTTTGGCGGCAGATTTGAAAATTACGCTGTCATCAGTGACCATTGCGGTGAACAAATTGGTGAAAAAGGGCTATGTAGAAAAAATTCGTTCGGAACAGGATGGGCGGCAGGTTTTTGTAAAGCTGACCAAGCTGGGGCGCAAGATCAATGCGGGGCATTTATATTTTCATGAAAATATGGTGCGCAATGTGAGCGAGGATTTGTCGGAGGAGGAGAAAGAAGTTCTGGTGCGGGCTATGAAAAATCTGAATAAATTTTTCAAGCGAAAACTTGAGACGAGGAATAAAGAATGAGTTTCACAATTTTAGGAACGGGCAGCGCATTGCCTGGACGCATTGTCACAAATGAGGAGCTGTCCTGTATGGTAGACACCAGCGATGAATGGATTCGCAGCCGCACAGGTATCCGTCAGCGGCGAGTGTGTAGTGGCGAAAGCCTGACGGATTTGGCTTATCAGGCAGCATTGCTGGCTTTGGAGGATAGCTGCTGTGAGGCGGGCGAGCTGGATTTGATCATCTGCGCCACTGTCAGCGCGGACTATGTGCTGCCATCATTGGCCTGTGCATTACAAGCGCGATTGGGAGCCCATTGTCCGGCGTTTGATGTGAACGCTGCCTGTACCGGTTTTTTGTATGGATTAGATATTGCTGCAGGGTATTTCGCCCGCAATCCGCAGCAAAAAATTTTGCTGGTGGGCGCCGATGCCATGTCCAGGCTGGTGGATTGGCAGGAGCGTAGCACTTGTGTGTTGTTTGGGGATGGAGCTGGTGCTGTTGTACTGGGGCCGGGCAACGATCTGCTGGCCATTGAGCTCAGCGCGCAGGGTGATATTGCGCCTCTTTATGTACCTAACAGCTGGGGCAACAGTCCCTTTCATCAGACAGAGGAATCACAGAAAAAGCCTTATCTAGTGATGGATGGGCAGGAGGTGTTTCGCTTTGCGGTAACTTCTATGGTGCAGGCTGTAGAGCAGGTGCTGCACAAGGCCGGGGTGCGCAAGGAGAGAATTGCCTACTTGTTGCCGCATCAGGCCAATATTCGCATCATTGACGCGGCGGTGAATCGTCTGAAACTACCGCGGGAAAAATGTTTGACCAATATTGCGCTGCGGGGAAACACCTCAGCGGCCTGCGTGGTGATTTTGCTGGATGAGCAGAATCGGGCAGGCAGATTTCAAAACGGCGATTTGCTGGTTCTGACCGCTTTCGGCGGCGGACTGACAACTGGCGCATCTATTTTGCGTTGGAATAAATAATTCTATTTTTTAGGAGGAACTAAAAATGAGTACATTGGATAAGGTAGTAGAAATTCTGGCAGAAGCAAAGGATTTGGAAGCTGATAGAATCACGGAAGCAAGCACTTGGGAAGAACTGGGCCTGGATTCGCTGGATACGGTAGAGTTGGTGATGAATATGGAGGATGCATTCGGTATTTCCCTGGAAATGACGGAAGATATGAAATCGGTCGGTGACGTAGTAAAAGCTATCGACGCAGCGAAATAGGTGACGGCTATGATTCATACACCGATTTGCGATTTGCTGGGCATTCGGTATCCGGTGCTGCAGGGCGGTATGGCCTGGATTGCTGACGCCCAGTTGGCAGCAGCGGTATCCAATGCCGGCGGTTTGGGGATTATTTCTGCAATGAACGCTGGTGGCGACTGGGTAAGGGAGCAAATTAACAAAGCAAAATCGCTGACAGAGAAGCCTTTTGGCGTAAATATTATGTTGGCCAGCCCTCATGTAGAGGAAGTGGCCCGCATTGTGGCGGAGGAACATGTGGCGGTGGTTACTACTGGTGCAGGAAATCCCTCTAAATATATGAAAGGTTGGCTGGAAGCTGGGATTCAGGTAATTCCGGTAGTGGCCTCCACAGCTATGGCCAAATTGGTGGTACGCAATGGCGCCAGTGCTGTGATTGCAGAGGGCGGAGAATCAGGCGGCCATGTAGGCGAGCTGACCACGATGGTGTTGGTGCCGCAGGTTTGTGATGTGGTTGATGTACCAGTGATTGCCGCTGGCGGGATTGCTGATGGCCGCGGCATGGCGGCGGCTTTTTATCTGGGCGCTGCCGGCGTGCAGATGGGTACGGCGTTTTTAGTGGCCAGGGAATGCAATGTGCATCAAAATTATAAAGAAAAAGTGCTGAAAGCCAAGGATATTGATACCATGACTACAGGAAAAAGGCTTGGGCATCCGGTGCGCGTATTGAAAAATCCGTTTTCTCGTGAGTATGCCAAGCTGGAATATGATAGCAACATTGCTGATGGGCAGCTGGAGCGGTTCGGCGCAGGCGCTCTGCGCCGCGCTGCGGTAGAGGGTGATGTGCAGAATGGCTCCTTTATGTGTGGACAGATTGCTGGTATGATTCATGAAGAATGTACCGCGGCGGAAATTATTGACAATATGATGGCACAGACGGAGCAGATTTTGACGGGAGGATGCCTATGGGTGAAGTAGCCTTACTTTTTGCTGGTCAGGGAGCCCAATATCCGGGCATGGGAAAAGACTTTTATGAGCAGAATCCGGCGGCGCGGGAAGTGTTTACCATGCTGGAGCAGCAACGGCCCGGTACGATGTTGCAGTGTTTTTCCGGTAGCAAGGAGGAATTATCTCTTACGCTGAATACGCAGCCCTGCCTGTTTGCAGTGGATTATGCCATTGCCAGAGCTGTGGAGCAGGCCGGTATTCCAGTGGCAGCGGCAGCGGGGTTTTCGTTGGGAGAGATTCCGGCGTTGGCTTTTGCGGGCCTTTTGGAGCTGGAGCAGGCTTTTGCCTTGGTGTGCCATCGGGCGGCAGTGATGCAACAGGCATCTGAGCAACATCCGGGCAGTATGCAGGCAATCTTGAAATTGCCGGTGGAACATATCGTAGAATTGGCTGCACTGTATAGTGATGTCTTTCCGGTGAATTATAACAGCCCGGAGCAGACTGCGGTGGCGGGAAATCCAGAGCAGTTACAGGCGTTTACTGCCGATGTGAAGGCTGCTGGCGGCAGAGCCGTTCCGCTGGCAGTAAGCGGCGCTTTTCATAGCCCTTATATGGACAGCGCAGCAGAAGCCTTGACCGAATATGTGCGGACAGTGAACGTGCAGGAAGGAAATTGTACTGTCTATGCCAATTATACTGCCGAGCCTTATACAGCTGCCACAGTCCGGGAATATATTGCCAATCAGGTGAATCATCCGGTGCAGTGGGTGCGAACCATTCGGCGGATGCTGGCTGACGGTGTGGATTGTTTTATTGAGGTGGGACCGGGAAAAACGCTGTCTGGCCTGGTGAAAAAAATAACTGCCGATGCCCAGGTTTATAAAGTAGAAAATTTAGAGGATCTGGCAGCATTGCGGCAAAGTATAGGATAAAGGCAGGTATGCCAAATGTTAAAAGATAAGATTGTATTTGTGACAGGGGCTTCAAGGGGGATTGGAAAAGCCATTGCCCTGGAAATGGCCAAAAACGGTGCCGACGTAGCCATCTGCTACAGTTCTGACGGAGAGGCGGCAGAAGCAGTCTGCACAGAGATTCACGCATTGGGGCGGGACGCGCAGGCGTACCGCTGCGATGTCAGCGATTACCAGCAGTGCAGCGATACAGTGAAAGCGGCCATTGCCCATTTCGGCAGGCTGGATGTTCTGGTCAACAATGCGGGGATTACCAAAGATAATTTGCTGCTGATGATGAAAGAGGAAGAATTTGACCGCGTCATTGCAACCAATTTGAAAGGCGCGTTCAATATGATGAAGCATGTAGGCGCGCATTTTTTGAAACGGAAGCAGGGTACGATCATCAATATTGCTTCGGTATCGGGCATGATGGGCAATGCAGGTCAGGCCAACTATGCAGCGGCCAAGGCGGGCTTGATTGGCCTGACCAAAACGGCGGCCAGAGAGCTGGCAGCCCGCGGGATTACCTGCAATGCCATTGCGCCAGGATTTATCACTACAGATATGACTCAGCAACTCACTGACAAACAGAGAGAGAACATCATTGCCACTATTCCGCTGAAACGGATGGGACAACCGGAGGATATTGCCAATTTAGCAGTCTTTCTGGCCAGTCCGCTGGCGGCGTATATCACAGGGGAGGTCATCAAGGTTGATGGAGGAATTTACATTTAAATGGCCGGGAAAAGGCTTTGCCATCGGCGATTTACAGGTGTCTGTCCCTATTGTGCAGGGCGGCATGGGCATTGGCATTTCCGGCCGCAGGCTGGCGACAGCAGTGGCCAATCAGGGCGGCATCGGCGTACTCTCTGCAGTGGGTATGGGTTATCTGGGCTTGCCCTGTGAAATCGAAGCGCAGGAAGGCGACAGCCGGAACATCACCATTTTGCGACAGGAATTGCGTAAAGCCCGTCAATTGACGAATGGGGTGTTGGGCGTCAATATTATGGTGGCCATTCGGGAATTTACCGAAACAGCCCGCGCAGCCATTGAAGAAGGAGTCGATGTGATCTTCGCCGGAGCAGGCTTGCCGCTCAATCTGCCTGCTTGTTTAACAGAGCAGGCCAAGACCAAGCTGGTGCCCATTGTGTCATCGGCCAAGGCGGCCCGATTGATTGCCAAACGCTGGATGAGCAGATATCATTATGCGCCGGATGCGTTTGTGCTGGAAGGCCCCAAGGCTGGCGGGCATCTGGGTTTTGCCCTTGAGGAAATCGACCAGCCGACTTATCAGCTGGAAGCACTGCTGCCGCAGGTGGTACAGGCGGCCAGAGAAATCAGTGCAGAAGCAGGCAAATCCATTCCGGTGATTGCTGCCGGCGGTGTTTATACCGGAGCTGATATTTACAAAATGCAGCAGCTGGGCGCAGCAGCAGTACAGATGGCGACTCGCTTTGTTGCTACAGAAGAATGCGACGCTGACGATGCCTTTAAGCAGGCCTATTTGAATTGCAGGAAAGAAGATATTGCTATCATTCAGAGTCCGGTAGGGTTGCCAGGACGGGCGATCTTCAATGAGTTTCTGGCACAGGCAAAGGCAGGTCTGAAACGGCCCAAGGTCTGCGCACGGCATTGTATCACCACCTGCAAGGAAGAGGCCAGCCCCTATTGTATCTCGTCTGCGCTGCTTCATGCGGTGCATGGCAAATTGGATCAAGGCTTTGCTTTTGTGGGTGCCAATGGCTATCGTGTTGACAAAATTCTCACAGTGCCGACCCTGCTGCAGGAGCTGGCTGAGGGCTATGCACAGCAGCTGGCTGCGGAATAGGAGGTTCAAATGAAACGTGTTGTGATAACAGGGATGGGGATTATCTCGCCGATAGGTAACGATATTTCTTCCTTTTGGAATAGTTTAACTGCGGGCGTATGCGGCATCGGGCCGATTACCGCGTTTGACACCGCTGAATATAAGGTGAAGCTGGCAGCGGAAGTGAAGGGGTTTGATCCGCTACTGTATATGGAAAAGCAAGAGGCTCGCAAACAGGACCGGTTTTCCCAATATGCTGTAGCGGCAGCGACACAGGCCATGGCGGACAGTGGTTTGCAGAGCGGTGAAAACATTGATGCATTCCGTTTGGGCGTGTATATCGGTACAGGTACCGGTGGGATGCAGACCTTTTTAACTGAATCAGAAAAATTGTTGGAGAAAGGCCCCAGCCGCACATCGCCCTTTTTTATACCCATGATGATTGGGAATATGGCCTCCGGCAATGTAGCGCTGAAATTTCAGGCCAAAGGGCCGTCGCTGCCTATTATGACAGCCTGCGCCACATCTACCAATGCCATTGGAGAGGCGTATCGGACGATTAAGCACGGCTACGCCGATGCAATTATCGCCGGCGGCACAGAGGCAACCATTGTGACGCTGGCAGTATCTGGTTTTACCAACTGCATGGCTTTGACGCAAAATTCTGATGCGACCAGCGCTTCTATTCCCTTTGATAAGCGGCGCAGCGGTTTTGTGATGGGGGAAGGCGCCGGTGTGATCGTGCTAGAGGAATATGAACATGCAGCAGCGCGGGGCGCTCATATATACGGCGAGGTATGCGGCTATGGCAATACCAACGACGCCTATCATATGACTGCGCCGGACCCAGATGCCTTGGGCAGCTCCAGAGCCATTCAGATGGCAGTGGAGGAAGCGGGCATTCGAGATACTGATGAAATCTATATCAATGCCCATGGGACCAGCACACCTATCAATGATAAGACAGAGACAAAGGCGATTAAGCTGGCTTTGGGGGAAGCTGTGGCGCGCAAAGCCCATATCAGCTCCACCAAGTCTATGACTGGTCATATGCTGGGCGCCGCTGGTGGTGTAGAAGCCATTGCCACGGTGTTGGCCCTGAAAAATGGTGTGATTCCGCCTACCATCGGCTATGTGGAGTGTGATCCCGAATGTGATTTGGATTATACGCCCAATCGGGCGGTACAGGCTGCTGTTACGCTGGGGCTCTCTACTTCTCTGGGCTTTGGCGGGCACAACGGTTGTCTAGCTTTTCGCAAATTTGAACCATAGGAGTCATGCTTTATGAAAATAGAAGAAATTAAAGAGCTGATTCAGGCGTTGGAGCAGTCCACACTGACCTCCTTAGAAGTGAGTCAGGGCAATGATAGCGTTCGGCTGGAAAAAAATTATACTGCAGCGCCAGCTGCTGGGACGGTAGCTCCGAGTATCAGCACGCCAATTTTGGCTGAAACAGCTGCGGAGCCGACTGTACCGACAGAAGAGAGCGCAGCGCCGCAGCCCACAGGCATTGCGGTGACCTGTCCGCTGGTAGGCGTATTTTATGCTGCGGCGGCGCCGGAGGATATGCCCTTCGTCGCAGTGGGCAGCACTGTGAAAAAAGGCGACGTGCTGTGTATTGTGGAGGCTATGAAGCTGATGAACGAGATTACCGCCGAAAAAGACGGTGTAATTACGCAAATTTGTGTCGAGAACGGTCAGGTAGTAGAGTATGGCCAGCCGTTGTTTTATCTGGCCTAGGAGGAGCGTATATGAAACGTGATGAAATTAAAAAAATTCTGCCCCATCGGGAGCCGATGCTGCTGATTGACGAGGCCAATCTGTTGGACGAAGCCACAGCGGAGGGCTTTTACACAGTGCGGGGCGATGAATTTTTTCTGCAAGGACATTTTCCGAACAATCCGGTAGTGCCCGGTGTCATTCTCTGCGAAATTATGGCGCAGACCTGCTGTGTACTGATGGGCGAAGCTGGAGACTCTGAAGGAATGACGCCCTATTATACAGGATTGAACAATGTAAAATTTAAACGTCCGGTAGTGCCTGGCGATACCATTCGCATGGAGTGCAACCTGCAGCGGGTGAAAAAGCCTTTTTATTTCGCCAAGGGTACAGGTACTGTCAATGGCAAGGTGTGCTTGGCGGGAGAATTCTCTTTTGCGTTGCTGCCTGATGACGGAAACCGTAAATGAGCAGTCTACGTGACAGACATTAGGAGATTTGTGCGATGTTTTCAAAAATTTTAATCGCCAACCGCGGCGAAATTGCGGTGCGTATCATTCGTGCCTGCAAGGAAATGGGCGTTTCAACTGTGGCAGTGTATTCAGAGGCTGACAGAGAGGCGCTGCATGTCAGTCTGGCCGATGAAAGTATTTGCATCGGTCCTGCACAGGCCAAGGACAGCTATTTGAACATGACAGCTATCTTGTCGGCGGCTATTGTAACCGGTGCAGAAGCCATTCATCCCGGATACGGCTTGCTTTCGGAAAATCCTAAGTTTGCGGCGCTATGTCAGGAATGCAATCTGGTATTCATCGGACCGGATGCATCCATTCTCGGTTTGATGGGCGATAAGGATCAGGCTCGCAAAACTATGCGGGACGCCGGTGTGCCAGTTATTCCCGGTAGTGATGTGATGGAAACACTGGAGGAAGCTCTTGCCGCTGCCGATACGATTGGCTATCCTTTATTGATAAAGGCTCGATCTGGGGGTGGGGGCCGGGGGATTCGCCGAGTAAACAGTCACGAGGAATTTACTGCCGCCTACAAAACGGCCAGTGCTGAGGCGGAGAGCACTTTCGGCGACGGAGCCGTTTATCTGGAAAAGTTCCTGTATCCGGCCAAGCATGTCGAGGTGCAGATTTTGGCCGATAAAAAGGGCAATGTGATCTGTCTGGGTGAACGGGAATGCTCTATTCAGCGTAAAAATCAGAAGCTGCTAGAGGAAAGTCCATCGCCTGCTCTGACGGAGACCACACGGCAGCGTATGCAGGAAATTGCTGTGCGAGCGGCCAAAGCAGTACATTATGAAAACGCAGGGACGCTGGAGTTCTTGGTGACGGAGCAGGGCGAGTTCTATTTTATGGAGATGAACACCCGCCTGCAGGTAGAGCATACCGTGACAGAAATGGTAACGGGCATTGACCTGGTAAAATGGCAGATTCGCATTGCTGCCGGTATTCCGCTGTCCGTCACGCAGGAGGAAGCCAGGGTAGAGGGCTGTGCCATCGAGTGTCGTATCAATGCAGAGGACAGCACACAGGACTTTCGTCCCTGTGCAGGACGGATTACCACACTGCATATTCCCGGGGGACCATGGGTGCGGTTTGACACAGCCGTTTATCAGGACTATCAGATACCGCCCTTTTATGACTCGATGATTGGCAAGCTGATTGTACATGCTAAAACACGGGAGGAGGCCATCCGCAAAATGCGGGCCGCTCTGTGCGAGCTAGTGATTGAAGGTGTGGCCTTCAACAGCGATTTGCAGCTGAATATTTTGGAGGATCAAAGGTTTATTCAGGGCGATTACGCTACAGACTTTATGGAACATTTTCAGCTGAAATTCTAAACAGAAAGTGAGGAAGCCTTATGCTGAAAAAAAGCTTATTCCGAAAACCGAAGAATGAGTTGGAATATCAGGGGGAGGGCAAGCTGCAGCGCCCATCGGTACCGGATGATTTGTATGTGTCCTGCCCCGAATGCAAGCAGACCCTGCTGAAAGCCGAGGTAGAGGAACATTGCTTTATCTGCCCCAAATGCAATTATCATTTTAAGCTGCAGGCGAGACGGCGCATCCGATTATTGGTGGATAACAACAGCTTTCAGGAGCTGAACGCCGGATTGCAGCCTGTCAATTGGCTGGAGTTTCCCAGCTATGAGGAAAAGTTGACTGCTGCCCAGCAAAAAAGCGGTGAGCCAGAAGGCGTGATTTGCGGTACGGCCCAAATTGGCGGTTATCCTGTAGCCCTTTTTGTGATGGATCCCGCATTTATCTTGGGCAGTATGGGTACTGTGGTGGGAGAAAAAATTACCCGGCTCTTTGAATACGCCACGCAGCAGCGCCTGCCGGTGATCGGCTATACAGTCAGCGGCGGTGCCCGTATGCAGGAAGGCATCCTGTCATTAATGCAGATGGCCAAAACCAGTGGCGCAGTGAAATTACACAGCGACGCTGGATTGTTGTATGTGACGGTGCTTACCAATCCCACCACCGGCGGAGTGACAGCCAGCTTTGCTATGGAAGGTGATATCATTCTGGCAGAGCCAAGAGCTGTAGTTGCTTTTGCCGGTCCCCGCGTCATTGAGCAGACTATTCGCCAGAAATTGCCCAATGGGTTTCAGAGAGCAGAATTTTTACTGGAAAAGGGGTTTGTGGACGCCATTGTATCCCGTAACAGCCAGAGAGAATATTTGACCACTGTGTTGAGGTTGCATCAAAAAGGAGGTGCAGGCCGTGACTGAATCACAAGCGGCAGCGGAAAAGGCAGAGCCCTACGACCGTGTACAAGCGGCAAGGGCCAAAGGACGGCCTACCAGCCAGAATTTTATTGAACAGATAACGGAGGAATTTCTGGAACTTCACGGAGACCGCCGTTATGCCGACGATGGTGCTATCATTGGCGGTATTGCCCGCATTTATGATTTGCCGGTAACGGTAATTGGTATTGAGAAGGGCAGAGGCTTGCAGGAGAGCATTCGACGCAATTTTGGTGCAGCCCATCCCGAAGGATACCGCAAAGCACTGCGGCTGATGAAGCAAGCGGAAAAATTCCACCGGCCAGTGCTTTGTCTAGTGGATACCTCCGGCGCTTACTGCGGCATCGGTGCTGAAGAACGGGGGCAAGGGCAGGCCATCGCTGAAAATATTATGGAAATGATGACGCTGAAAACACCGATTATTTCACTGCTAATCGGCGAAGGCGGCAGCGGCGGTGCATTGGCGTTGGCAGTGGCGGACCAGGTGTGGATGTTGGAGAATGCCATTTATTCGGTGATATCACCGGAGGGCTGCGCCAGCATTCTCTGGAAAGACGCAAAAAAAATGCAGGAGGCGGCCCGTTATCTCAAACTGACTGCTCGGGATTTGTTGGCACTGGGCGTAGTGGAACAGGTAATTGCAGAAGGTTCCCCTAAGGATTTCAGCAGTGTGTACAATACAGTAAAAGCCATGCTCTATCAACAATTTACCCAAGCCCTGAAAAAGCCGACAGAAATGCTGCTGGCAGAGCGGTATCAGCGCTTCCGTCGGATTGGCAGTTTTCGAGAAACAGATTGACAAAATAAAGACATTATGAAACAAGAAAATCGTGTTTTCTCTTGCAGAGGACACGGTTTTTTATTATATTGGAGTGAAAATCTTTATTTGTGGTTGGTTTATGTGCAGCAAAGGTTGTGGTTTTTGTCTTTGTGCGAGAGCATAAAAATGGAGAAAACAAAAATTTTTTTCAAAAAAGTGTCCGGAATTGACGAATTTTTTCGTATTTATATAATAAGAGGCAATATAAGGGGAAGCGATTCCTTGATAAAGAGAATGAAAATAAGATTGCTTATTTGACTTTTATATTTTGCGTACAAAGCAGTCATCTAAAAGGGAGGCGCTTCTTTGCGGGATTTGATTTTTTATCTGGCTTTTATAGACAGTGATATAAATAGAAAAAAATTTGAACAGCTTTATCAGGACTATGATGACGTTATGTTTTTGAAAGCCAAATCTCTTGTAGAGGATGAGGATGCTGCTGACGATATCGTAAGCGAGAGCTGGCTGAAACTGGCACGCAACCTGGACAAAATTGGCATGGTAGCGTCACCCAATGTGCAGGCGTATGTCATGCAGACGGTAGAGCGTACAGCCATTGATTATTTTCGAGAACGAAAACGGGGACAAACTGTTTCCATAGAGATGGTGGAAGAACTTGCCGCCCCTGATATAGAAAGTTTTACAGGCAGTAATCTGGCCAGGGCTATTTTGCAATTGCCGCTGCCCTATCAGCACGCCATTTTGCTCAAATATGCGCAGGGCTACAATACCAGAGAAATCGCCTCAATTTTAGAGTGTACAGTGTCCCGAGTAGAAAAACTGTTGAGCCGCGGCAAAAAACAATTGCGACAATTATTGGACAAGGAGGAACAATCATGCTGAAAAAACAACGGTTTCATGAACAGGAACTGCGGCTGGCTGCCGCGGAAGCACAAAATTTCCTGTTGATCCAGCAGCCTAAGGATGATGGCAGCCAGCATCGGCTCACCCCACAGGGGCAAGCCACCTTTGCCGCAATCAACAGGCAGCTAAAGCAGGGCCAGTTGAGACCCTATCCTGTGCGCATGGGCTGGCAGTATTACAGCAAACGGGGCGCAGCAGTACTCCTGCTGGGTGCGGCGCTGACCACCGCCGCAGTACCCGACGCAGTGCAGGCAGCCTGCCGGAAAATCATTGAAACAGTAGAAACTGTTTTCGTCCAATACACCGAATTTCGATATACCTCCCATGCAGCAGCGGACACCCCTTTTGTCCCCCTTGTTCTGCAGTATATGCCTGATGGGTTGGCAGAGGTGGACCGTCAGCAGAATGCCAATAGTCTGTATATACTTTATGTGGAAGAGGGCATTACGCGCTATTTTGATATAGATCAAGATTTGCTTACAGAAAATAGTGGCTCTGTTTATATTGTGGATACGGAAAACGCCAGACAGGAAACTGTTTGGATTCATAATGAGGCCGTCACCTTTATTTATAAAGAAAAACGTATTCATTTTATTTGGTTGCATCATGCTTATCGTATCAGCGGTCAGACCAACCTGTCTAAAGAAGAAACAATAAAGATTTTAGAACAGATTACATATGTTCAGGAGTGACATTTTCCGGAAGATATCATATAAATTACCGGAAGAATTTTGCGCCAAGAAATAAAAAGAAACACAGAAAATGTTTTGGAAAGAAGTATCCGAAATTCGCTTGTTTTTCCGTATTTATAGTGAAAGCAAATACAGAGAAACCTTTGCTAATTTGCGCTTCCACTAAAGATGTAGGGATAACTATGCGTATACCAATGTGGTGCATAAGATCAGACTTATTCTATTGCTAGCATGATTTGCCTACAACAAGAATGCCAGTTGAAGCAACGGTAACAATGGATGAAGTATATGATAATAATAGATGATTACGACGTGAGGCAAAATGGGGGCAATTTTTATTAAAAGTTCGAGAATTAAGAAAAAATTTTTTTCAACAAATGATCCTTCCTATGGATATGCGGCCGCTACATTAGATCTTACTGCCACATTTTCAGGGGAATCATCAGGCATTCTGGTTGGAGGGAATTGGGATGAACATAAAATAGTTGAAATAAATTGTAATTGAAAAGTAAAGGGGGTAGCGGAGTGGAAGTTGTTATGAGTGGAGCTATTCTTTTAAATGTTCTTTTTGAGCTGGTTCAATTTGTAATGGAAGTTTTTGTAATCCTAGCGTGTATCAAATATTTGACACAAAAATGATTTCGTGCAGATTTTTGTCTGTTGGGGACATTTTTTTGCAAAGCGCTGGCAGGTCTGTTACAATAAGAACATAGAACTCTTTTGGTAATTTGTTGGACAGTAAGCCTGGCATGTGAACCAGACGCAAATGAAAGTATATGGGTGGGAGGTTGAAAAAATGGAGCAAAAAGAGAATTTGAAAGTAGTTGTAGGAGCGTTTACAATAATTGCAATATTCTGTTTGCTGTATACTGAGTTTTACTTCAAATACTTATATTACAGACACATAAATATTATTTTTGATACTGCATATTTTCATCTTGTTGAGCCATTAAAATACTTTTCTGTGGCAATAGTTTTTGCAAGTTTATACGCCAACCTTTTTATGCCGACACGCATTAAGAAAAAAAGGGAAAATATAAAAATATTGCAGCATGGAGTTTACACAGTGCTGCTTATTTGCGTGGGAATCATGATTGGAGGAAGCATAGTAATGCAAATAAGTATAAAACTTGTCCCATATTTCTGTGTTTTAACAGGTGCGATATTAGGTTTGATGATAGAATAAAGATAGGTTGTTAGTTCTTAATTTCAAGGTTACATTAAAAGGCACATTGTGTGTAGATGCTAAGGGTTATGATTGCTGCATAGAGGTATGCACTCTTTGAGGAAGATGATAGTATGGCGATTACTCAGGAAGAGTTAAGAGAAATAAATGAAAAAATATCTTTTTATTTTAAGATGGTAAATTTGGCGGCAGCTGCAATTTTTATATTATTAATTATCTTGCTGCAGAATAATAAGGCGGAAGGCTTTGATTTCGGGAACGTGATGCGATATTACAGAGTGATGGGGATACTATTTGGTGCGTTGTTTTTGCTGACTTTATTGTTCCCATTTTCTAATATAGTACTGATAATTTCTTTTGCGCTGAATCTGATAGTATTGTATATATGTGTTCGTATCAGAAAGGAAATAAAAAGATGGAATGCAGCAGCATTGCAGTAGAAAAAAGCGGAAACTCTTTTACAGGGTTTCCGCTTTTGTATATCAGGAATAGTTACAGCATTACGCTTTGTTGTGTACAGCGCTTACCACTGCACCTATGATGCCACCGATGATGGCAGGAATGACCCAGCCCAATCCCAGCTGATAAAAGGGAATGCTTTGCAGGAGATCACTCAATGCTGTGATTTGGATATTATAGTTGGCTGCCAGAGATTCCAAACCGTTGGGAATGCTGACGCAGGCTGCACCGATGAGAATACCGGCATAAATAGGCTGACGGTCCTGGAACCAACGATTTAAAAAGGAGGCCAGCACCAATGCCATCAGCACCGGATAAACCATGAGCAGTGCAGGTAAGGTGATATTGAGCAGCTGTGTCAGACCAATATTGCTGACCAGGAAGCTGAACAGACATACAGCAATAATGACATGGTTATATTCCAGCTTTGTATAGTTGTCGCTGAAATAGTCGCCACAGGCAGTTGTCAACCCGATGGCGGTGGTAAGACAGGCAAACAATACAGCAATCCCTAAAATAAGCATGCCTATTGTCCCAAACAAATGATGGGCTACGGCGGCAAGCAATTGTCCTCCATTGGAGAACTGGCCTAAAGAGCCTGATGTAGCGCCTACATAAGCCAAAATGCCGTATACCACGGCAAGACCGATTGTAGCCAGAATTCCGGTCAATAAAGTATATTTGGCGATATTGCGTTGTGATTGAATGCCCATAGCTTCCACATTTTCTATTACAATAAGCGCGAAAATAGAGGCAGCTAATGCGTCCATAGCCATGTAGCCTTCGATGATGCCGTTGAAAAAGGCAATGGATTCATAGGTACCGACAGGTTGTCCGACAGGGCCGATAGGATTGACGATAGCACTGATACCGATAATGAAAATAGAAAGCAGTAAGATTGGTGTGAGAATCTTCCCTACGATGGCCACAATCTTATTGGGATTGGCGGACAATACATAGACAGCGCCGAAAAACAAAGCTGTAAAAATGACAGAATATAGCGAGACATGAGAACTTTCCCCCAGAAAAGGCATGACAGCCAACTCAAAGGAAACGCTGCCGGTACGGGGTATCGCAAACAGCGGGCCAATCAATAAATAAATCAGCACGATAAAAAAGGTAGAAAATTTCTTACCTGCCCGTCCCACCATTGTCGTCAGAGAACGGTTGGCAAATACTACGGCCGTAATAGCGAGAAGGGGTAACCCCACATCGGTAACAATATAGCCTGCCAATGCCGTCCAGACATGGCTGCCGGCGGATAGTCCCATAGCAGGCGGAAAAATCATGTTGCCAGCGCCGAAAAACAGTGCAAACAGCATAAGGGACAAAGAAATAAGTTGTGTAAAGGATAGTTTTTCTTTCATGACGTCCTCCTGTATACTGTATTACTACAGAATTATGAAAAAAGGCTGTTTTTGTACAGCTAATTTTTTTATTCTAACACAAATAGAGGGCAGATACAATAAGAAAATGATTATGCACCGCTGAGAGTTTTTCAGAGCGGAGGCATATCTTGATTTAGAAATGCGCTGTTCGTGAGTTTTGGCATAAAATTTCTTGGAGAGGACTTTTATAGAATCGCTGCTGATAGTAATGATTAGGAATCTTTGCAGCAACAAAATACAAAAAATGCTAAAATGAACTAGTAAGAATAAATACATGACAAGCGAAGCGGTGATGATATGAAAAAAGCACTAGGCTATGGCATTTTGGCATCTTTTTTCTTTGCTTTTACTTTTGTTTTAAATCGGAGTATGAACTTAGACGGCGGGTATTGGCTATGGAGCGCCTGTCTGCGTTATCTGTTTATGCTGCCTATGCTGGCGGTGCTGGTGTGGCGGGAACATTCTTGGTCTCAAATTCAAAGAGAGATCCTGCGCAGGCCAAAGCGCTGGGTCTTGTGGAGCACGGTGGGCTTTGGATTTTTTTATTTGCCGTTGACGATGGCCTCTATTTACGGCCAATCATGGTTTGTGGCGGCTACCTGGCAGCTGACCATTGTGGCGGGCGTTTTATTGACGCCTCTGTTTGGCCGCGCTGTACCGGTCAAAAATTTTTTGATGTCCTGTTTGGTATTAAGCGGTATTTTTTTGCTGCAGCTGCCCAATATTCGTCTCGGTGCCACAGAAAATATTTTTATGCCCTTGTTGTTGATTTTAATTGCGGCGGTTTCTTATCCGCTGGGCAATCGGAAGATGATGATTTTATCTGACCTGACCACATTACAGCGCGTTTTTGGGATGACGCTGTGCAGTATGCCCTTTTGGCTGATCTGTGCGGTGGTAGCGCTTTGCCATGCAGGGCTACCCGCTGGCGGACAGGTTGTGCAGTCGTTGGCAGTAGCGTTATTTTCCGGTGTGATCGCTACAATCTTATTTTTCAAAGCCACTGATTTGGTCAAGCGTAATCCACGGCAGTTGGCGGTGATTGAAGCGACGCAGTCCGGCGAGGTATTGTTCACATTATTGGGTGGTGTTTTATTTTTAGGTGATAGTATGCCAGACATTTGGGGCTTGTGTGGGATTTTGATTGTGGTGGTTGGTATGATTGGGAATAGCTTGGTAAGTCAGACAACATGATAAATTGTGATAAAATTGTGGATGGTTTTGAGACTTTATGAGAAATATTGTGGATAACTAATAGAGAATTGGGGATAAAACTGTGGATAATCATTTTGCAGAGAGAGAAGTAACAGAGTAAAATCGGAATTGCTTTGATATGCGATTACGTTGAAAGAATTAATAAAATATGTAAAACAATTTTTATTTCCCATGAAATAATTGCCTGGGAAATATTTTTTTGCTCAAAAAATATTTCTATTCAGAGTAACAGAGCAATTTGACGATAGAGAAATTTATATGAGCTTTGTGAGAAAATAATTGAAAATTTTTTCAAAAATACTTGACTCTGCCCTAAGGTCAGGTTTTACACTAAGAACAACGATTCGAATCGCAAATTCAAAGGAGTGGATAGTATGTTGAGTATCGGAGAATTTTCTCGCGCATGCCAGGTTACCATCAAGACGCTGCGTCATTATGACAAGATAGATTTGTTAAAGCCTGCCTATATTGATGCGCAAAGTGGTTATCGTTATTATGAAACCGAACAAGTGCCGCAGCTGTTATTGATTCAGCGCCTGAAGCGTTACGGATTTTCATTGGCAGAGATTCAACAATTGTTATTCACCAAAGACAAGTGTTTGCTCGCTGCAAAATTATCTGCGCAGAAAAATATTTTGGAGCAGCAGTTAGCGCAAGTCAGTGTTATTATGTACGAACTGAAACAGCATCTTGCTGATTTTGAGAGGACGGGAGATATTATGAGTTATCAGAATAAGTATCAAATTGTATTGAAAGAAACAGAGGATTTGGCAGTCGTTGGCTGTCGGCAGCAGATGAGTGTGGATGATTTTGGTCAGGCTTACGGCAAATTATTTGAACGTGTTGCCAAGGAACATTGTCAGCCTACTGGGCCTGTAATGGCGTTTTATCATGATCGGGTATTTGACCCCGACAACAGTGACATTGAGGTGGCAGTGCCGGTAGCGGCAGGGCAGGCTGACCATGTGATAAGCGGCAGTTTGTGTGCGGTTACCATTCATCATGGCGCGTATTCTTCTATGGCGGACGCTTACGGCGCATTGACAGCATGGATTGATGATAATGGGTATGAGGTGATTGCTGCGCCTTATGATATTTATTGGAAAAATCATCAAAACGGCGTCAGCAATGTGGAACAATGGGAAACGGAGATTCGGTTTCCCATTGCTAAGAGATAACATGCACTGTTGTTTTGTATGAAGATAAGTTACAGACTAGGAGGACGCGCAGTTTCTTTCCTTGTGGATTGAGCGATTCCCCATAAAAAATATAAGTAACGTAAGAGCGCATAGGTGACCATTACAATAGCGATACTTTCTTCAATTCGCACTATGATATTCCACACGGCAAGCTGCTGCGCACCTGCTGCATTTAGGGTGTGCAGCAGCTTTTCCAATGCTACGGCGGGAATTACAAAGGGAAAGGTAAGTGCACCGTAGCTGGGATAAAAGGGTAGGCGCAAGATTCTAGGCATGCAGCACAACACAAAAATATAAGCGCTTTGTCCGATGGTTGCGAAAAGCAGCGCAATGGTGTAAGACGGCTGGGCGGTACAGCTGAGATAAGCGGCCAGCGCCAGATTAAAGGGGGCGGAAAAAATACAAACTGTAGGCAGTGCGGCATCTGTCACTGGCAGTTTGTAATAGCGATAGGCCGCGACAAAATACCAGGGCAAAAACAGGAAAAAACCTGTCCAAAAAATCCATTGGCCAACATGCTGCATCTGGAACGAAGCTGAAACGACTGCCGACAGCATATTGCCGCCGTAAAGCACATTCCAGGTGGCAAATACGTTTTGCAGTTGAAAATTGCGTAAGTAGTACCAGCTAAACAGTAAAACTATCATAGCATGACCTATATTGGCAGACAGCCAGAGCGCGAAGGCAAATTGATAAAAATAGGGAGCGGTTGCAGCAGAAATCTGCAGAAGCGTCATAAAAAATGCTTCAAATACGCTGAAGTTCAACGAATTTTTAAACTCCTGCTGCGCTTGTGGCCAGCAAAAAATAAGCTTTAGCACCAGCAGTAGCCACAAGATTGCTGCCATACTGATATAAATCCAATGAAACATTTTGCTGTATGCCAGCAGCAGATTGCCCAAGGCGCCGAGCCCTAGCGTCAGGCCACATATTGACAAAGGTAGTTTTTGCAGAAAAATTTCAAAAGGAACAGAGTTGTGCAAAATTCTCACCAACGATTCGTAAAAAATTTCCAATATTTCACGTGAAACATTGGAGTATGTTAGTCGTACTTTTGGCTAACATATAGTTTTCACTTTCTTGCCGTGCCTTATTCTGATATTTATTATAGGAGCAAAATGTCGAAACAGCAAGGTAATATGAAAATTATGAGTAACTCATAATTTTTATGTTAATGAGATGAAACCAAAATACAAAGCAAAGGGCTGTCTTAAAATCAAGACGGCCCTTTACAATGGGGATGGGGTAGTGAAACGATATAAAATTACAGTTCTTGTCGTAGATTTTTTGCGGCTTTTTCTTTTACCAGGAAACTGCTTAGGGATATGACGGGCAATAAAATGGTTAACCCATATAGCAGCCAGGATTGCTCCAGCATGAATGTGTTGCCCAGCAGAAGCAGCGCCTTATTGGCGAATAGCATAAACGCAATTTCCAGATTTGCCAGGGAAACAGCTAAAACTGTGCGCTGGCTTTGCTGTAATGCAAAGGTAAGCGGCACGGTAATGCTGATGAATGCGATGTCACATAAGTATGTGAGTAAAAATAATTCACGGAGTACAGGACTGGCAGTGTAGCCTGCGTAAAATATGCTGCCAAGCCAGGTAATTCCCCTCAGATATAACATACCGACTGCAATAAAAATGAGATTCATGAGAAAGATGCTGAGCAATTCGTTTTCTTTCCGTCCACATTCTTCGGTGCAGACAGTACTGCGCAATTGTGCGAAGAAGGGCAGAAAGGCAACGCACAATCCGCTGATCATGACACCGTTGCCTGATATGAAGGTGCGCAGTGTCATAAGGATAAACATGATGCAGGGCACCAGGCCAAAGCGTAAATTTGAAATTTTTTTACCGGTCATTTTTAACAGTTCCATGAGAAATCGTCCTCCTAAATGAAATTTTTCTATATTGTATTGAAATATTTTCTTGCCTTTGATGATGTTATCTTACAATGTCAATGTTGGGGATTTGTCAGGGAAATGTTTCTGAGATATTAATTGAAAGAAGTTTTTTGCGAAAGGCAGATTTCCGGCCAAAAGACCTGTTAACAATTTAGCAATATTTTCTTAGTAATTTGGGAACATTTGATGGATAGAATAAGCGTATAAAAAAGAGGAGGAATTGCATATGGCAGAATTTAAATCGAAATCAGCGCAAAAAGCTGCGGATGTATACGAAAGGCTTCGCGATGGTGTGACAGATGCTTACGAAAGAGCAGAGGATGCAGTTGTGGACACCTACGAAAAAGTGGAGGATACTGTTGTGGGTACTTATCAAAGGGTAGAGGATAAGGTTGTAGACACCTATCAAAAAATTGAGGACGGTGTTGTGGATACCTATCAGAAAATCGAGGATGGTTTTGTGGATACCTTTTTGAAAAATAGTGGAAAAGTGGATAAGATGAGGAAGGCCTCGAGGAACAGATAGTTTTTGCTGTGCATAACCAGCGCAGTAGTAATTTGATAGGACGGTATAAAAAAATTCGCTGTTTACCGAAACATACAGCGAATTTTTTTGTGTTTTCTTGTGAGCGTAAATAATTTTTTAACAATTCCATGTTATAATAAAATGACTTATCAGGTATAACATTTTCTGGAGACTACCTTTTGGGGAGGGAAGAATATGGTTCGTATTTTAGTGGTGGAGGATGACCGAGAGCTGAACCGTGTGGTGTGTGCGTTTTTGCGGCAGCAGGGGTTTGACGCGGTAGGATGTTTGAGCGCTAATGAGGCCTATGATATTTTGTACGAAAGTTCCGTGGCCTTGATTATTTCAGATATTATGATGCCTAATGTAGATGGATTTTCTTTTGTGGATACGGTACGGGAGATGGATAAAAAGATTCCTATTTTGTTTATGACAGCGCGGGATGATCTGGCGGCAAAGCAGAAGGGGTTTCATGCGGGAATTGATGATTATATGGTGAAGCCTGTAGATTTGGAAGAGTTGACGCTGCGCGTGAAGGCATTGCTGCGCCGTTCTGAAACTGTCAACAGTAAACGATTGACAGTGGGGAGGTTGACTATGGATGAAGACGAACATACCGCTTACTTAGGCGGGGAAGAGATTAATTTGACGGTGCGTGAATTCGATTTGCTGTATAAGATGTTGTCTTACCCTCGAAAAACTTTTACCAGAGCGCAGCTTATGGACGAATTTTGGGATGTAGACAGCGCTTCTGGTTCGCGTGTGGTGGATGTGTATATCACAAAGCTACGGGATAAGCTGGCGGGTTGTGATGACTTTGAAATTGTTACAGTGCATGGGCTGGGTTATAAGGCGGTGTTGAAATGAGTCAACAAATTTTTGCGCCTCGCGTAGCTCGAAGTCTATTTTCTCTCAGGCGTTATCTGATATTTTTCCTGTTTATTGCTTTCGTAGTCAGCGCGTGTTTCTTATTATTTTTGCGTACGATGCATTTTGAAAGCACTAATCTAGCCAGAAGTGCCTTGCTGACTTTGGGTAATGTGATACTTCTCAGCTTTGCCTGTTCTGTATTTGACGGCATTCGGCATAAGAAAACGGTAGAGGAACCAGTGCGGCGTATTCTGCAAGCTACACATCAGCTCACGCAAGGAGACTTTTCAGCGCGGATTCAACCTTTGCATGAATCGGGCGAGATGAACGAGTTGGACTTGATTATTCACGATTTTAATAAAATGGCGGAGGAATTATCGGGGTTGGAAACCTTGCGGACAGATTTTGTAGCCAATGTGTCTCATGAGCTAAAGACGCCGTTGGCTGTGATGCAAAATTATGCTGTTATGCTGCAGGCGCCGAATTTGCCTGAGGTGCAGCGCATGGAATATGCACGTGCAGTGGCGGATGGCTCGCGCAGACTATCGGAGCTGATTACAAATATTCTTCGGCTTAACAAGCTGGAAAACCAAAATATCTATCCTGATGCAAAATCCTACAATTTGGGGGAACAGCTGCGAGAATGTATATTAGCGCAGGAGTCTATGTGGGAACGCAAAAATATACAGATGGAAATTGATATTGATGATGTGATTGTGGAGGCTGACAGGGAATTATTATCCTTGGTGTGGAATAATTTGCTCTCCAATGCGATAAAGTTTACCGATGAAGGCGGCCGGATTACTGTAAAAGCGAAAGAAGAAAAGGAATGGATGATGGTGAGTGTGGCGGATACAGGTTGCGGTATGAATGCGGAAACTGGTCGGCATATATTTGAGAAATTTTATCAAGGGGACGGCTCTCATGGCACGCAGGGCAATGGTTTGGGATTGGCGCTAGTGAAACGGGCTATTGAGATTACCGGTGGCGAAATTTCTGTGCAGAGTGCTTTGGGCGTGGGTAGCACATTTGTGGTACGCTTGCCTAAGACTCGTGATTAAATCTGATGGAAATTGAATTTCTATCAGGCAGGAGGCTAGAGTTTATGGAGAAGGAACAACAGGAGAATACATTTTTCTATACCTATTCAGCGAAACAACAGACGGAGATACAGGCAATCCGGCAAAAATATTTATCAGCAGCATCACCTGACGAGGGCGTGGAACGGTTACGAAAATTGGATAAGGGGGCAAGGCTGCCTGGTGTATTAGCAGCAATTTTTTGGGGACTGTTTGGTGTTTTACTTTTTGCTGTAGGTCTTCACAGTGTCGTTGGAGCAAGCAGCAATGGACAGTTTGTGTTGGGAGTTTTTCTTGGCGTGCTGGGTCTGGCATGTATGTCCGGCGCGCCGTTGCTGGAGAAGTTTATTACGAAGCGGCAGCGAAAAAAACTGGCACCTGAAATTTTAAAATTGAGCGATGAATTATTGAAATGTCGATAATTAAAAAAGTGAATACAAACAGAGCGAAAATATTTCCTAGAAAATAATTTCCCGGGAAATATTTTCGCTCTGTTTGTATTCCCGAGAAAATCCATATAAAAGTTAAAAAAGGAGACGGAGGTGTATCTACAGAATCAGGAGTGATAGTCGGAAGTGATTTAAATCAATAACATTGGCTTGACAGGGGCATATCAAAGGCGGTTGCTTCTTATTCTGGTTTATGGGGAAGTGATGGAGAATGCTTGAGTGTTGTTTGGCGGCGTCAGGGAATGGGTACCTAAACAAGTTATTGCAGAGGGAAAAAGGAATAAAAATAACAAGTCGTGTAGAAAGTGATGTGTTATAATAAAAGATAAAGGAGTTGTGTGCCTATGGGTTATGATGAAACAGAGAATAAGCTTGTACCATTGATAGAAGTGCAGAATCCCTTTGAATTGGAAATGCTTCAGGATTTGCTGCACCAGGAAACTATTTTCACTGTAATACGGGAAAATGGAAGCATTGGAAATTATATGAAAATCACTATGGGACATTCGGTATTGGGTGAAACACTTTACGTACGGCAAAGAGATTATTTTAGATCACGGGAGCTCTTACAGGCTTTGCAGCAAAATGGCGAAGAAGCAATTTTCGATGCACAGTCCCAGGCTTTCAGCGATGCAGATGCTTTTGAACAATATGAAGAAATACAGAGTGCAGCGAATTCCCACGGCAAACAGGATAAATCGATGGAATTTATTTTTCTTTTATTGATAATCATAATTCTAATTGTGTTGAAAGGGTTAAATATTTTCACGTGAAATGGGGGAGCAGCATGAGGATTCTGTCGTTAGTGGAAGACTGGACGGCACGTGATGATTTGAAAAGGACGCATGGCATGTGTTTGTATATTGAGACTGCACAGCACAAAATTTTATTTGATGTAGGTCCTGATGATACTTTCATGCAGAATGCCGAAGCGTGTGGGATAGATTTGAAAGCGGTGGATACACTCATACTTTCCCATGGGCACAAGGATCATGGAGGCGGGTTGGGCATATTTTTACAATTGAATCATACAGCGAAGATTTATGCACGTCCTGAAGCGTTCACCCCTCATTATTGTAAAATGTTGAATGTACCGTTCTTTTGTGGTTTGGATTCCAAATATCAGAATAAAAAACAAATTGTCTATACAGATAGTCGATATATTATAGACAGAAGTTTGATTCTTTTTTCAGATATAGAAGGGAACCGCTGCATTCCAACACTGAACCATTCCCTGCAAAAGAAGCAAGGAAAACAACGTGTTGCAGATGATTTTGTTCATGAGCAGAATTTAGTTATTTTGGAGAATGGCAAGGTCGTAGTGATTGGAGGGTGTGCCCATCGTGGTATTGTAAATATAATTGAACAAGCGTATTTTTTGAGCGAAAAACCAGTAGATGTAGTGGTGGCAGGTTTTCATCTTACGGATCCTATTTCGAAAAAGACAGAGAATAATGCTTTTTTAGATAGGTTGGCATATAATCTGAAGAAACATTCTTGTCTCTATTATACTTGTCACTGTACAGGTCACGCTGTCTTTGAATATTTGCAGCGTCAAGTGGGAGAGAATTTGCGATACTTGGCATTAGGTGATGAGATTATAATTGAATAAAATATTCTCAAAAAGTTGCAAATGTTTCATGTGAAACAATTATGAGAAGAGAACGGAAGAAAAGAGAAGAGAGAAGAATTGCAAATGTTTCACGTGAAACAATTATGAGAAGAGAACGGAAGAAAAGAGAAGAGAAAAGAATTGCAAATGTTTCACGTGAAACAATTTGAGAAGAAAGCGGAAGAAAAGAGAAGAGAAAAGAATTGCAAATGTTTCAGGTGAAACAATTATGAGAAGAGAACGGAAGAAAAGAGAAGAGAAAAGAATTACGAATGTTTCACGTGAAACAATTTGAGAAGAGAACGGAAGAAAAGAGAAGAGAAAAGAATTACGAATGTTTCACGTGA
>OFGF01000094.1_pt1 | contig 84412 bp, 114 predicted proteins | sample 1521711 | NCBI WGS metagenome assembly OFGF01 (sample SAMEA3504092, study PRJEB24116) | mouse gut metagenome | biome: mouse gut; feature: mouse-associated habitat; material: faeces | place: Denmark | collected 2011 | reverse complement strand
GAAAGGGAAGCTATTGCGGCTCGAATTAAAATGCAAAATCAACTAACTTTGGAAAGAACCAAAAAGCGCTTGACATTTTGGAGAGAAGCCTCTAGAATAGTCACAGTGAGAGATACAAAGGCGATGAAGGTGTAAAGTAGGGCGTCATTTTCGCACAGAGAGGGGAAGCCACCGGCTGCGAGCTTTCCTGCGTTCAGATGATTGCATGAATTTCCCACCGGAGCCGCCGGGGTGAATCCTGCTGTCATATGGCAGGCGGTAGTCTTGGCCGCAGACGTGCGTTACACGTATCTGAGAGTCCCGTCCGTACCGGATGGGGAATGTGGGTGGTACCGCGGAAAGAAGAGTTTTCGTCCCATGTACAGGAGACTGTACATGGGACTATTTTTTTCCCGTGAAATACGGGAATGAAAACAGTATATTTCCGGGCAGAGCGGCCGGCTCCCAGCGCCGACAGGGAATATGCGGAATTTTAATGCAGGAGGGTATGGATATGAGCGACAGATTGGCGAACATCAGGCAGGAGATTCTGGATGGCATAAAAGAACGTGCTAATTCCAGGGCGGAGGCATTTGAACTGCGCAAGCAGTTCCTGGATTCCAAGACAGGCAAAATCGGCCAGTTGATGAAGGAGATGAAGAGCATTGCGCCCGAGGAGAGGGCCGGCTTCGGCAAGAGCGTAAATGAACTGAAAGAATGGGCCCAGCAGCGGTTTATGGAACTGGATGAGAAGATGAAGGAGAAGGAACTGCAGCGGCGTTATGAGTCCGAGCGCATTGATGTGACCATGCCTGCCCGGAACGTGGAAACGGGCAACCTGCATCCCGTCACCCAGATTCGCAACCAGCTTATGGATATCTTTGTGGGCATGGGCTTTGAAGTGGCTCAGACCCGGGAGATTGAGAACGACTATTACAATTTTGAGGCTTTGAACATCCCCAAAGATCATCCCGCCAGGGATATGCAGGATACTTTTTATCTGTCACCGGAGTTTTTGCTGGCTACCCAGACCAGTGCGGCCCAGATCCATACCATGGAAAAGAAAAAACCACCGATCAAAATTGTGGCTGCGCCGGGTAAGGTGTTTCGCTCGGATGACGATGCCACCCATTCTCCCATGTTTCATCAGATGGAGGGGCTGGTGGTGGATCGGAAAATTACCCTTTGCGATCTGAAAGGCATGTTGGAACTTTTTGTGAAAAAGATTTTCGGAGAGGATACCACCACCCGGCTGCGTCCTTCCTATTTCCCCTTTACGGAGCCTTCTGTGGAGGTGGATGTGAGTTGCTTTTCCTGCGGCGGCAAGGGCTGCAAACTGTGTAAAGGTACGGGCTGGATTGAACTTCTGGGCGCTGGCATCGTGAATAAGAAGGTGCTGGAAAACTGCGGCATTGATTCGGAACAGTACAGCGGTCTGGCTTTCGGCATCGGCCTGGACCGTACCGCCATGCTGAAATACGGCATCAACAATGTGAAACTTCTGTTTGAGTCCGATCTGCGGGTATTGCGGCAGATTGACGACAATTAAGGGATTGGCGGCCAGGACACGGAAAATAAAGTGGATAACCGTATTTTCCCAGGGCGGCCATAATTCGGCGGCTTCCTCGTGTATTGCCGGGAGAATGCGGAACGAAATCAGGAGGGATATTATGTTAGTACCTTTGAGTTGGTTAAAGGATTATGTGGAGATTGATGTGACACCCCAGGAGCTGGAGGAAAAACTTTTTTCCTGTGGTTTTGAAGTGGAAGAGCTGCATCAAGTGGGAGAGGCAGTCAGTAATGTGGTGGCGGGTCTGGTGGAGACCTGTGAGGCCATTCCCGACACGCATCTGCATGTGTGCCGGGTGAATGCCGGCGGCCATGGCACTTTTCAGGTGTGCTGCGGTGCGGACAATGTGCAGACGGGAGGAAAATATCCGCTGGCGCTGGCCGGGGCCACGGTGTATATGACGGCCAAGGACCACAAGACCGTAGAGGGCGTCATGACGATTAAGAAGGGGAAGCTGCGGGGCTATGAATCCGAGGGAATGCTGTGCTCCGGCGTGGAACTGGGAGTGAGCGAGAACCTGTTTCCCGGCGCAGGCTACAACGGTCTGTTGGTGCTTCCCCAGGATGTGGAGCCCGGAGCGGACGTAAAACCTATCCTGGGCCTGGACGACTGGATTTTTGACATTTCCATCACGGCCAACAGGCCGGACTGCCAGAGCATAATGGGTATTGCCAGGGAGGTGGCGGCGGTGCTGGATAAGCCTTTCCGTATGCCCGCCCTGGATTACACCGAGACGGCGGTGAAGAAGGAGGGTTTCACGGTGACAGTGGATGCCCCGGATCTGTGCCCCCGGTATATCGGTCATTATGTGTATGACGTGAAAATCGGCGAGTCCCCGCAGTGGATGAAGCGCAGGCTGGCGTTGATGGGTCAGGAACCCATCTCCAATATCGTGGATATCACCAATTATGTGCTGCTGGAGATGGGGCAGCCCATGCATGCCTTTGACTTTGATTATCTGGAGGGCAATGCCATTGAGGTGCGCCGGGCCGGTCAGGAAGAGAAGATCACCACTCTGGACGGACAGGAGTATATATTGAATACCAACAATCTGGTGATCTGCGACGGTGTGAAGCCGGTGGCCCTGGCAGGGGTCATGGGAGGGCTGAACTCCGAGATCCGGGAGAGCACCAGGGAAGTCTTGTTCGAGTCGGCGAAATTTGCCCGGGACAATATCCGCAAAACCTCCCGGGGACTGGGAAAACGCACGGATGCCAGTGCCAGATATGAGAAAGGCGTGGATGAGTATTTCACTGTGCACGCCATGGAGCGGGCACTGCATCTGATTCAGGAATTGGGCTGCGGCAAAGTTTCCTCCACTCATGTGGATGTGAATACGGGCAACCGCATAGACCCCCGGGAGATGAAAGTAAGTGTCAGGAAGGTGGAGGATGTGCTGGGCATCGAAGTGCCGGTTCAGGAGATTCTGCGGATTATGAAAAATCTGGATTTTGCTCCCACTCTGGAGGGCGATGAACTGACTCTGCAGGTGCCTGCCTACCGGGAGGACATGGAGGATTATCCGGATGTGGCGGAGGAAGTGATCCGCATGTACGGTTATGACCATGTGGTTCCCGCTTTTATGCCCCAGGCCCAGGTGACTATGGGCGGTGTGCCCCGGAATATGCAAAAGGAGATGAAACTCAAACGGGCGTTATGCGGCGCAGGGGCCTATGAGTGTATCCACTACAGCTTTTTCTCTCCCTCGGATCTGGACCTGCTGCGTCTGCCCCAGGACGCGCCGAAACGCCAGGCCATCCGCATATTGAATCCCATCAACGAGGAGTTGTCCTTGATGCGGACCACTTTGGTTCCTTCCATGTTAAACGCCATTTCCCGGAATCAGAAAAAGGGGATTCTGGAAGGGCGGCTTTACGAGAGCGCCAAGGTGTTTATTCCCCGGTCCCTGCCCCTGGACGAGTACCCGGACGAACGGGAAACTCTGTGCATCGGCGTATTTGGCGAAGAGGAAAGCTTCTTTACCCTGAAGGGTATGGCAGAGAGAGTGGCCGACACGCTGTTTGCCAGGTTTGACTATGTGCCGGAGACAGAGACCTATCTGCATCCTTACCAGGCGGCTGCCATCTTTTTCGAGGGCAAGAAAGTGGGATGCATGGGCAAGGTGGCTTACGAGGTGGCGGAGCAGCTGGATCTGCGCGCCGATGCCTATGTGCTGGAGATTGACCTGCGCAGCCTGGCCGATGCCTACGACAGACAGGCCGGCTTCACTCCCCTGTCCAGGTTCCCGGAGGAGAGCCGGGATTTGGCGCTGGTGATGGATAAGTCCGTGACCTGTGGCCAGGTGGAGGAAGCCATTCGAAATTCCTGCAGCCATATCAAGTCCATTCGCCTCTTTGATGTATACGAGGGCGGACAGATTGCGGCAGGCAAGAAGAGTATGGCCTTCACCGTGGAATTTGCGCCTCGTGAAGAGGCTTTTGAACCGGATGCGGTGGACCGTTTTGTGAAAAAGATCTTAAAGAACCTGAAAAACCAGTTGGATATTGAACTGCGGAGTTAGGATGGATCTGCTGTAGAGGGAATGCTGCGCAGGCAATGTCCATGGGTACAGTATAAAATGCAGATTGTCCGGGCCTGTTTTGGAAACCGGGTCGTAATATACCATATTTAACCGGGACAGGCCGAACTATTAATAATAAAAAAGAATCGGAGAGGAGCAGAGGAAATGTTAAAAAAATGTGCATGGGAGAATTATGATGAGAAGCAATTAAAAAAGATGGAGAAATTGAGCAATGAGTACAGGGAATTCCTGGACCGGGGCAAGACCGAGCGGGAGTGCATTGACACCATTGTAAACATGATTGAGGGGGAGGGCTACCGGGAACTGGAGTCTCTGGTTAAATCCGGGGAAACTTTGAAGAAGGGTGACAAGGTGTACAGTGTCTGGATGAATAAATCTATCGCCCTGTTCCGTGTCGGCAAGACGCCTATGACAGAGGGAATAAACATTTTGGGTGCTCATATAGACAGCCCCAGGCTGGATGTAAAGCAGAATCCGCTGTTTGAGGATGGCGATCATACTTTTGCCTATATGGATACCCATTACTACGGCGGCGTAAAGAAATATCAGTGGGTGACGCTTCCGCTGGCCATCCATGGAGTGGTGGTGAAAAAAGACGGAACCACCGTTGAGTTAAATATCGGGGAAAATGAGGACGATCCCGTATTTTTCGTATCCGATCTGCTGATCCATCTGGCCGCCCAGCAGCTTGAGAAATCCGCCGCGAAGGTCATAGAGGGGGAGGCGCTGGATCTGATCGTGGGGTCCCGGCCTCTGGTTCTGGGACAGGAGGAGATGGAGACGGACGAGGGCAAGCAGAAGGCAAAGAATCTGGTGAAGTCCGGGGTGTTGGATATTCTCAAAGAGACATACGATATTGAGGAGGCTGATCTGATCTCCGCGGAACTGGAAGTGGTTCCCGCAGGAAAGGCCAGAGAGGCGGGCTTTGACCGCAGCATGATTCTGGCATACGGGCAGGACGACAGGGTCTGCGCCTTTACTTCCTTAAAGGCCATGCTGGACTTAAAAGGGCATGAGAGAACCGTGTGCTGCATCCTGGTGGATAAGGAAGAGGTGGGATCGGTGGGGGCCACGGGCATGCGCTCCCGTTTCTTTGAGAACGCTGTGGCGGAACTGATGAACCTGACGGGAGAGTACAGCGAGTTGAATCTGCGCAGATGTCTGTCCCGGAGCGCCATGCTTTCTTCCGATGTGAGCGCGGCTTTCGATCCCGGCTACAGAAGCTGTTTTGAATTGCAGAATGCGGCTTTCCTGGGAGGAGGCATGGTATTTAACAAGTTTACCGGCGCCAAGGGCAAGTCCGGTTCCAATGACGCCAACGCGGAGTATATGGCACATCTGCGCCGGGTTATGGACGAGGCCAAGATCCAGTGGCAGACGGCGGAACTGGGTAAGGTGGACGTGGGAGGAGGCGGAACCATCGCTTATATCCTGGCTCTTTATGGTATGAATGTCATTGACAGCGGAGTTCCCGTGCTGAATATGCATGCTCCCTGGGAAGCTACCAGCAAGGCGGATATCTATGAAGCCTACAGGGGATACAAGGCTTTTGCGGAAAATGTGACCATGTGACACACCGCAGGAGGACCATGGGAGAGGGCCTGTGGATATGGAGAAAACAATGGAACTGAAAAAATCAGATTTTTACTTTGACCTGCCCCAGGAGTTGATCGCCCAGGATCCCCTGGAGGACCGCTCTTCCTCCAGGCTCCTGATGCTGGACAGAGACACGGGGCAGACCAGACACGAAATATTTCACAATATTCCCCAATATCTGCGTCCCGGGGACTGTCTGGTACTGAACAATACCAAGGTAATCCCGGCCCGGCTGCTGGGGGAACGGGAAGGTACAGGGGCCCATGTGGAGGTGCTGCTTTTGAAGCGCCGGGAGAAGGATGTGTGGGAAACTCTGGTAAAACCCGGTAAAAAGTGCAGACCGGGTACAGAACTTATATTTGGAGAAGGCTTGCTGCGGGGACAGGTGCTGGAGACCGTGGAGGAGGGCAACCGACTGATTCGATTTACCTACCAGGGTATCTGGGAAGAGGTGCTGGATCAGTTGGGTGAAATGCCTCTGCCTCCCTATATCACCCACAAGCTGCAGGACAAAAGCCGTTACCAGACCGTTTATGCCAGGTACGAAGGATCGGCGGCGGCACCCACGGCGGGGCTGCATTTTACCAGGGAACTGTTGGAGGCGATCCGGGAGATGGGCGTGGAGATCGCCTATGTGACCCTGCATGTGGGGCTGGGCACCTTTCGACCGGTGAAGGAAGAAAACGTGCTGGAGCATCATATGCATTCAGAATATTATCAGGTCACCCAGGAGGCGGCACAGCAGATTAATGCCGCCAAGGCTGCCGGGGGCCGGATCATCTGCGTAGGCACCACCAGCTGCCGGACGCTGGAGAGCGCAGCGGATGAGAACGGCCAGGTGAGGCCAGGCTGCGGAGACACGGAGATTTTTATCTACCCGGGTTACCGCTTTAGGGTGCTGGACGGTCTGATTACCAATTTCCATCTGCCGGAATCCACACTGGTGATGCTGGTCAGCGCGCTGGCAGGCCGGGAACGGGTGCTGTCAGCCTATGAGGAAGCCGTCCGGGAGAGATACCGCTTCTTCAGTTTTGGGGATGCGATGCTTATAATTTGACACAAAATGTTACATTTGTGAAGTGAGGAGGTTGCATGGGTAAAACAGAGTTTGCAAGCGGCAAGGAATATCTGCTGCTGATATACCACACCGAGAACGGTGTTGTGGATGTGGAGTGGCATGACAATATCGACTCTGCAAAAGAGAGTGTGAGCGAAGCATGGTCTGTTGCAGGATATGAGATATTCCATGTGAACGATGCTTCACTTGTAGAAAGCAGCATAAAGTGATTATCGTCCGGGAGTCAGAACGGCTCCCGGAATTTTTTTGCATTTTTCCGAAAAATCTTTCCGTAAAACCATTGACAACGTAGGTGACAGTGTTAGAGTACGAGTACGATAAAACAACGAAACATCGAACCACAAGGAGGTAGAGATTATGGATAACAAGAAAGTGATTGAGACAATCGAAAAGAAGCTGGAAGTTAAGGTTGAGAAGGTACTGGAAGTAAAGCAGGATGGCAAGGAAGTCATCGCCGATGTGAAGGTTGGAGAGACCAGCTGCCGCAAGGCAGTCCTCAAAGAGTCGAAAAACCAGTATGGTACATATTACAGATTTGTTTCTGCCAGCGAGTATGAGCTGAAGGTCGAAGCTGAACCGAAGAAAGCAGAGAAGAAGTCATCCGGAAAGCTGAGAACAAAGACAGAGCAGCTTTGCGGTGCAAGAAGGCAGGAGATTATCAGTTTCGCAGAGAAGACAATCAGCCAGGTGGCAGACGGCTCCGCCCGGATCAAGGAAATTGAAGGCGCCGCACTGGAGAATACGGTTATCCGGTTCGTCCTTCTGATGAATGGTGATGACAGCCGTTTCAAAGAGGACATCGCAGTCAGCACCATCAGAGAAGCCGTTGCCGGAGCATAAATCCCATCTGCAAGAAAAAGGCGAAAATGAGACAGACAAGAAACCCAGGAGATATACGGTCTCCTGGGTGTTTTTGTCTCACTATTGCTTGAAGATGAAAGAATGAGACAGTCCATTTTTGAAAGTGATACGCTGCACCATGCCGTCCGTTACGATGATGCTGTCAATGATGCTGGTGAGGAAGTTGCGTAGGACTTCGGCATCTACCGACTGAGCCAGCCGCTTGTAGTTGATGTAGTTCCGGTCGGTCAGCTTCTGACTGATGATGAACTCGCTCGCTTTGGCAATGAACATTTCATCAGAGACAGATTGCTGCCATTCGTCCGACTGCATCATGCCGATCTCGTCATTGATTTCGTCCAACTTTTCAGTAAGAGTTGTCCGCTGGATGATGTATTCCTTCTCAGACATGGCATCCTCAGAATAGAGGTAGAGGTTGCGGAGTCTGTCTAATGCACGTTCCGTCTTTTGCTTCTCGGCTCTCAGAGAGGCAATCTCGCTGTCCTCGCCGTCCTTCGGTTTGATGTTTGCCCCCTTGCCGAATACCGCTCCCTGGACCTTCCCCGAAGCCAGAATGTCATATAAATCAAGCACTCCATCCGGTTCTATGCTGTCGATATACGAAAAGGTATTGCCAGTTAGCAGGATAGCCTGCAAGTCATCCGGAGAGGAGACGTTCTCGAAGTTTCTCTGTGCGTTCAGCATATTGAGTATGTAGTTCATGGCAAACTCCCCAACGATAGGATCAGATGTTGACTTGCCGGTACAAGTGTATGCGTTCTTCCGCCTGGTAGGGCATGAGTATTTCGAGTACCGCCAGCCGTCCGCCCGGAGAGAAGCCGGGGCAGCACCCATAGGACAGCCGCAGTTTCCACAGAAGCACAGCCCGGAGAATATGTGGGTGTACTTTCCGGATTTGTAATTGTTCTTCTTTTTGTTTATCCGGGAGTTGGCATCCAGCATGGTGATGACACGCTGCTTTTGCTCCCTGGTGATGATAGGGGGATGATGTTCCTCAATCGTTATCCATTCGGACTCGTCCTTGACTTTCTGCCGGTCGCCTTCCTTCAGCACATTGTACCGATAGTCTCCGCAGTAGAAGATATTGTGGAGGATGATGTGGAGGGAGACTGGGTTCCATTCATTGCCGGCTCTTGTGCGGTATCCTTTGGAGTTCAGTATGCGTGACTCCCGAACCAGGGAGCGTTCCTTTTCGTAAAGGTCATGGATCAGCTGAACAATAGGCGCTTCCGTTTCGCTCGGAGTGAAGTCATGGGTATCGTAGTCATAGTCGTAACCGTAAGGTATCCTGCCGCCGTTCCACTGACCGTTATTCGCCCTGGAAATCATAGTGGCTGTCACACGCTCGGAAGTCATGTTCCGCTCCAGCTCCGCAAAGACCAGGATGATTTTGAGCATTGCCTCGCCCATAGCGGTAGATGTGTCAAATTGCTCGTTTTTGCTGACGAATATCACGCCCAGGTCCTTCAGTTCGTTATACATGGTTGCGAAGTCCAGAAGGTTCCTGGAGATACGGTCAATCTTCCATACCAGGAGGTGAGTGAAGCCGCCTGCCCGGATTTGCGACATCATTTCCTGGAACTTCGGACGGTCAGTGTTCTTGCCGGAGTACCCTGCATCCTCGAAGATAACGCAGTCCTCAGTACCGAGCATGAGTTTTGCGTATGCCAGCAGGTCCTGCTTCTGCATCGGCAGCGAGTCCTTGTCTACCTGGTGAAGGGTAGACACCCGGACGTAGATAGCCACCCTCGGATTTGTTTGCTTTAGCTTGGCATAAGCCATAGTACCACCTCCATAAAGAAACGCCCGATTTCTCAGGCGTTCTTTTCCATTACTTTCTGTATTGCCTCCTCTATTCCGTAATAGTCGCACCATACCGGCTCCAGCTTCATAAGCGATGGGAGCGTTATTGTTTTCTGAACAGGCTTCATCTCGTCCAGTACCGAAGTTGGAAGCACATAGAACTCCCAAAGGTCCAGGTCCAAAGGAGACTCGTCTTTTTCCATAGCCTTGTATATGCAGAAGATATATACATCTGATTTCCGTTGGAGAGGAGTATCAAGTTTTGGCTTCCCGGAGCTGTCCGGCATCCTGGAAGGAGCTATCTGAAAAGAAACGTGATCCGGATGCTCCGTATCCCATGACTGGACGTATGCAGCTGATTGGACCTCCAGCTTGTAACCGTCCGGAGATAGCAGACTGTATTGTTTCCATGCCGATCTGGATGTATCTGTATCTAAGTGAGCCGCCCCGATGGACGATGCCACGATGAACTCTGCCATCACAGAACGGTTGCGGCTGTCGGCAAGGTCTGAATAAGCCCACCTCCAGTAATCGTTCATGGTGATGCTTATGGGTTTGCCTCCTACCAGGAATGGCTCGTTTCCGATGTATGTCAATATTACCGCCTCCTTTTGTAATCACTCAGCCGGACAATTTCGCAGCGTCTTCCGTAGAAGCAGATGAAGGCATGGCTGCTAACATTCCTTCGATGTAGCCAGTTGCCTTCAAGCGGAGTTCCGGAGAGAGCCGATGGAATGACTCCAGCAGCGCATCGTCTTCCGGATTGGAAATTTCCACTATGTTCTGATTTTGATGCTCCTTGCCATAGACAAGGTAGTCCAGCGATACATCAAAGTATTCAGCGAACTGCATAACTGCCTTTAGGGAAGGAGAACCCTTGCCTTTGCTCCAGTCCGTAAATGTTGAAGTTGACATCCCAAGCTGTTTCGCCAGTTGGGTAGGCTTGATGTCATGCTTGTTCATAAGCCGGTAAACACGTTCCAGTAAGTCAGACATAAAATCACCTCGTAAAATTATTTGGAAAATTCCAGTATTCTCTATTGACAAACTCGAATTTTCCAGTTACGATGTGTATTGTAAATTACAAAACACTACAACCAATCGTAAGGCAAAAGCATACTTGGGAAGGTTAGCAAAAAGCCATACGAAAGGCAGTTTACATTTCCATTCTACCAAAAGATTGCGGAAATGTAAATTACAAATCCGTAACGGAAGGAGGAAAGCTGAATGGGAAAAGTGTTATCGCCTTGGTGTAAGCAGGCAAAGATAGCGATGATCGAACTGGATATGACGGTTGTGGAGTTGGCTGAAAAAATCGGTAAATCCAGGGAATACACTTCCGCCGTAGTCAATGGTCGAATTTACGCCGAGCCGGTGGTAAAAGCAATCAGTGATGTGCTTAATATCCCGGAAACTGCCTGCTCGTTAAATGGTAATTAGATTATAGCAAGAAAGGCTGGTGACGAACATGGGAAAAGACTCCACGAAAGGCAATGATAATGTGTACTTTCGGGCGAGGAAAGAGGCTGCAATATACAATGAGAGGCTATTCAGTAGGGAAGGAGCCGCAGAGCTGCTTGGAATTTCCGTTTCCACCCTGGCTGATTACGAGTTGGGGAATACGAAGGTAGTTCCAGTAGATAAAGTGGTCTTGATGGCTGATTTGTATAACTGTCCGGAATTGAAGTATGGATACTGCAAGCATGAATGCCCGATTGGGAAGCAGATGCCGCTCGCAACTGAGGCGAAAGGCATTGAAGGAATTGCATTGCGGATGATACAGAAGTTCGATCCCGAAGGACTGAGCGAAATGAAGAACAGCCTGGTGGATATTGCCGCCGATGGAATTATCAGCGATGACGAGAAGCCGAAGCTGGAAGCCATTCTCCGTAAGCTGGATGATATGGCAGTTGTCATCAATGAGATGAAGCTCGTTGGCGAGAAAGCATTAAAAGGATAGGTGTTATCAATGGATGCTGCCAAAATGAAAGAAATTCTGAAAACCGAATATGGAATATGCGATGAAGCAGAGTTCAATGCGGCAGTGTCTAAGTCAGCCGGTATCAACCTGGGGATATTCACCATGCCGCTAACCGAAAGGAGTGTCAGATGTGAACAGACGAACAAAAAAGTGGCTACGGCGTAATGCCAAGATACTCGCCGTATGTGGAGGAGTAGTATACCTCACAGCCGGCGTTGCTAAATTGGCAGCGGAGCCGCAGGAGTCGGAGGTTCCTAGAATGGTGTTTGCACAGATACCGGAAGAAACCGTTGTACCGACAGAAACACCGGAAGTTCCGGAAGAAACAGCAGAGCCGGTAGAAGCCGGATACCATACGATTGTGATGTCGAGAGATTGGGATGCCGATGACTCATACCGCCTTGCTAAATTGGCTATGGCTGAAGCGGAAGGCGAAGATACTGAAGGAAAAGCACTTGTGGTTATGGTAGTTCTGAACCGGGTGTGGAGCGATGATTTTCCCGGAACGATTGAGGAAGTCATCATGGAAGAACATGGCGGAGTCCATCAGTTCAGCGTCACGCAGAAAGAAGGAAGATGGTGGAAAGTAGAGCCGGATGCCGATTGCTATGAAGCGGTCGAGATGGTGATGACCGGATGGGATGAAAGCCAGGGAGCGTTGTACTTTGAAAGCAGGAGCGATTCTGTATGGCATCAAAAGAACCTGGACTTCCTATTTCAGCATGGCAGCCACTTTTTCTACAAGGACAAGGAGGAGTAGGCGATGAAAAAGATGGAGAAGTACATCGTCCGGAATTGGATATGGCTTGCGACTGGATTGATCCTCACTCGGAAGGCTGTTGAGTTTGCCTATGCTGAGAGAGGATATGTAGCTTTTGGAGGAGAATGGCTTGTATTGCCGGTAATGATGATGCTGGTCCACATAGTAAGAGATGTGAGAAGCAGCCTTTTCGCAACATTTGGGGAGGAGGTCGATGCTGGTGACAGAAGAACTTCAAGGCATCATCGCAGAATGGCGAAATAAGGACGTTCCCATATCAGACGAGGAGGCAGAGTACATCTTGTGGTATTGCAACCGGAAGATGGATGTCTGCAAGACAGAGAATCGGAAGGAGTATCTGCCGCTTTTGTATGCGGATGAAGTCAAGAATTACCTTTTCCGGAGGGCAGTTAATGCAACAACGATGCTCCGGAAGCTGGAGAAAGAATTAAAGGAGGAAGGCAAATGTGCAGTATGTGTCTGAGTTCACCTTGCCATCCGAGATGTCCGAACGCTCCGGAACCGGTGGCAATTTTTATGTGTTGCAAATGTGGAGAAGGAGTTTTCGAGGGTGATAAGTACCTCGATACTTCAGAAGGGCAGATTTGCGAGGACTGCCTGGATGATATGACAGCCGATGAATGGCTGGAATTGTTTGGAGAAAGCCTCGCAATAGCAGAAAAGGAGGAAATGTAGATGGCTGAGAATAAGCAGGCACCGGCGGCGCCGCAGCCTAAGAAGGTTCCGGTCGTGAACCAAGTCAAGAGCATCCTGGGAGAGGAGAATGTCAAGAAAAGGTTCCAGGAAGTGTTGGGGAAGAAAGCTCCTCAGTTTATGGCATCAATCGTCAATGTAGTAAGTGCCACACCTGCATTGAAGAAGTGTGAGCCGAACTCTATTATTGCGGCGGCGTTTGTTGCTTCATCATTTGATCTGCCGATTGACAGTAACCTGGGATTTGCTGCGCTGGTTCCGTATGATAAGAGTTTCAGAAACCCGGCTACTGGAGAATGGGATAAAGTGAAGCTGGCACAGTTTCAAATGATGTATAAAGGTTTTATCCAGCTGGCAATCAGAACTGGCGAATACGAGAAGATGAACTGTTCTGCGGTGTACCAGGACGAAATCGTAGATTACAACCCTATCACCGGGGAGTGCCAGTTTGTTACAGAGTTCAGCGCCTGCGAGCAAAGGAACAATGGAGAAACGGATAAGATTGTCGGATATTACGCATGGTTCCGGCTGAAGTCCGGCTTCACTAAGGAACTGTATATGAGCAAGAATGAGGTCCTCAATCATGCGAAGAAATACAGCCAGTCATACAGATATGATCTGAATGACAATAAGAATAGCAGCAAGTGGTCTACCGATTTCGATGCGATGGCATTAAAGACAGTGATTAAGCTGCTGTTAAGCAAGTGGGGCATCCTCTCCATAGAGATGCAGAAAGCAATCCAGGACGATCAGAAGACGTTCGATGAAGACGGAAACGAGAGTTATGGAGATAATGAACCGGATTTGGATGACGAGCCGGACCCGTTCGCAACGCCTGCACTGGAGGATAACCAGGGAGCGGCGGAAACACCGGCAGATGAAGTAGAGGAAATAGATATTACCCAGTAAAGGAGGAATATGACACATGGAGTTGTCGGCAGAGAATTATTATAGCCAGGAAGCGAACCTGGAGTATATGTCTGTCAGCCAATTCAAGGACTTCGCCGGAACATATGGGAAGATGCAGTGCGAGTTCTATGGAATGGAAAAGCTGGCTGGAAGATGGGAAGATGAAGAAACCACCGCATTGCTGGTCGGAAGTTATGTGGATGCTCACTTTGAAGGAAGCCTGGAGAAGTTTAAGAAGGAGCATCCTGCATTATTCAAGAAGGATGGCGGTCTGAAAGCTGATTACGTCAAGGCAGATGAAATCATTGCCCGGATAGAGCGAGATGAATATTTCATGCGGTGTATGTCCGGGCAGAAGCAGGTCATTATGACCGGCGAAATGTTTGGAACCAAATGGAAGATAAAGATGGACTCATACCTTCCTGGATCAGCGATAGTTGATTTGAAGGTGATGGCATCTATTACGGACTTGAAATGGGTGAGAGACCTCGGATACCTGGATTTTGTGAGGTATTGGGGATATGACGTACAAGGGGCAGTGTATCAGAAGATTGTTGAACTGAACACTGGAAAGAAACTGCCATTCTTCATAGCAGCCGCCACCAAAGAGAAAGAGCCGGATATCCGGGTGATTAAGATTGAGCAGAACTATCTCGATGAAGCACTCATTCTGGTGGAGCATAATATCCAGCGCATCCTCAGAGTGAAGAACGGAGAAGAAGCGCCGGATAAATGCGAGCTTTGCGATTGTTGCAGACACAGCCGGGTACTGAAAGGCTATATCTCCATCAATGATCTGACTGCAAACATCTGATGTACGCAATTTAGGATGGAATGGTGGTGATAAGATGGCGTGGATAAGCGTACATGAGCAGGTTATCGGAGGGAAGCTGAGAAATCTGGCGAAGGAAATCGGCTGTTCGCAGAATGAGGCGTTGGGTATTTTGATACGGCTATGGCTGTGGGCGATTAACAATGCCGGGAAGGATGGCTGCATTGTCGGGGCAGACAAAGATGATGTGGCAGAAATCCTTAATATCGGCATCGACAGAAGATACAGTGCTGATGACGTTGTTGATGCCTTAATCGCTACGAATTGGATTGATATGGAGAATGGCTTGTATATCCATGATTGGGAAGAATGGCAGGAGCAATGGTACAAGGCAATCGAGGTCAGAGAAAGGGATGCGGCCAGGAAAAGGGAAGAAAGGAAGCGGAAGCGGATGGCTAAGCAGATGACAGAGCAAAGCATCCCTCCGGAAGAACCGCCGCCGGCGGAAGATATGGAGCATGATTTACCGACTCCGCACCTTAATATTCCACTTGAAGAAGCACCAAAACAGAAACCAGCAGAATACTCAAAAGACTTTGAAGCATTTTGGGAAGTATACCCAAGAGAAGTCGGGAAGGGAGAGGCTTATAAGAAATATAAGGCAAGGTTGAATGACGGATGGAGTGAAGCAGAACTGTTAGAAGCTGCCAAGAATTATGCCGGAAGAGTTGCCAGGGAAAGGACAGAGCAGAAGTATATCAAACACGCAAAGACATTTCTGTCGGAGAATACTCCGTTTACAGATTTCCTTCCGAAAGACAGAGGCATAGGGCAGAAGGTATCAGCGGATGACGGTGATGATCCATACGCAGAATGGAGGAATTAGATGGAGACAAATGAGGTTGTTGGAGAAGTAAGTCTCTGCAAAGTCTGTGGTGAACGCACTGAAAGAGAGATAGACTTTCCGATTATGGATGGGAAAGGCGGCACCAGGAAAATGAAGGTGCATTGTATGTGCCGGTGCGAAAGAGAGAGGAAGGAGGCGGAAGACCGAAGGCTTGCGTATGAGGAAGAACAGCGGCAGATTGATAATCTGAAACAGCTGAGCCTCATTGATGCAAAGTCCAGGAATGTACGCTTCTCAACCTACCAGGTGAATGAGGAAAATGCGAAGGTGTTTGGGATTGCGAAGCGGTATGTGGAGAATTTTCCGGAAATGTATAGCCAGAACCAGGGAATGTTGTTTTGGGGTGATGTAGGAACCGGGAAAAGCTACACAGCCGCCGCCATAGCGAATGAGCTGATGGAAAGACTGCATCCGGTGATTATGACATCCTTCGTGAAGCTGTTGCAGGATATGCAAGGTTTTGACAATGACGATGGTGCGTACATGAACCGTCTGAATAGGGCGAAGCTGCTGATTATTGATGACCTTGGAGCTGAAAGGGGAACCGACTTCACATTGGAAAAGGTGTATGACATTATCGACAGCAGATACCGAAGCGGAAAGCCGGCAATCTTCACTACGAATTTGACAATGGGGCAGATGAAGGAGTGTACCGACATCCGCTATAACCGTATCTATGACAGAATTTTTGAGATGTGCTATCCGGTCAAGTTCAGTGGATTGTCCTGGAGGAAGCGTGAGGCGGCAGGACGGTATGCCAGCATGAAGAAGATACTGGAGGGTTGATTATGGCAGAGGCAATGGAACTGAAGATTTACAGTAAGGAGGACCGGCTGAAAGTGGCAGCAATTTTGATTGACAACGGATATACGGTCAGCCAGGGGAAGCGGCAGCGGACTCCCACCGGGAAAACGCTGGACTATTTCCTCAAAGTGACAGAGGACGGTGATAATGCAGATACGTCCAAGTAGGAGGTGAACGGTGCATGGTGAAGCAAGTTAGGTTTACAGTCCTGGGAGAGCCGAAGGGGAAGGGAAGACCCCGGTTCAGCACTCAGACTGGCAGAGCCTTCACACCGAAGCAGACAGTCAACTATGAGACATTGGTGCATACCGAGTATATGGTTCAGTGCAAAGGCTTCCGGTTCCCGGATGATGCAATGCTGGATATGAGGATACTGGCGTATTACTCCATACCGAAAAGCGGCAGCAAGAAAGTAAAGGCTCAAAAGCTGGCAAACGTCATCCGTCCGACAAAGAAGCCGGATATGGATAATGTGGTGAAGATGGTGGCGGATGCCCTCAACCAGGTGGCGTACAAGGATGATACTCAGATTGTGGATTGCCAGGTCCGGAAGTTCTTTTCAGAGGAGCCAAGGATCGAGGTAATCATCCGGGAGGTAGTTCCGAAGGAGGTGAAGGAGGAAGCATGAACATATTTCTTATGGTTGCCGGCGGCATTTTCGGTATCGGAGTGATTGCTGAAAAACATGAAAAGAAGTGTAAGTGTATGCTGGCAGGATTTACAGTGTGTGTTATCGGGCTGGTTGCCCTGCAAATTTTATGATTAGGAGGAAGAAGACATGGCTGAAGAATTGAGTTTGGTGATTGAGAACCCACACGAAGGGGAGTTCCTCAAACACATCGACTGGAACAAAGAGGAGTTTATGGAGTTGGTGGCATCCATAACGGAGCAGTATGAAGGTCTGACCTATACAGAGGATCAGATGAAGGCGGCGAAGGCGGATCGAGCAAGGTTGAACGCTATGAAGAAGGCAATATCTGACCGCCGTATCCAGGTTAAGAAGGCTGTCATGGAACCGTACACGAAGTTCGAGGCGGAAGTCTCGGAGGTTACGGCTCTCATTGATAAGCCTATTGCCATGATTGACGGTCAGATAAAGGAGTACGAGGACCGCACCAAAGAGGAGAAAAAGGCGGCGCTGAAGAAGCATTTCGAGGAGATTGCTGCCGATCTGGAAGGCATCCTCACATTCGACAGGGTATTCGACCAGAGGTATCTGAATGTGTCTGTCAGTCTGAATAAGGCAAAGGCTGACATCCAGGAAAAGGTTGATCGGGTGCATACGGACCTTAGAAGCCTGGAAGGTTTCTGCGAGGAGAAGTATCTCACCATAGCGAAGGATGCTTACATCCGGACGCTGAATGTATCGGATGCCCTGGCAGAGGCAAGGCGGTTGCAGGAGTTTGACCGCAAGGCAGAGGAGGAACGGCTCCGCCGGGAGGAGGAAGCGGAAGAAGCAAGGCTTGCTGCTGAAGCGAAGGCGGCTGCGGCTAAAGCTGCTGAGGCCAAAACAGCCGAAAGCGTGACCGAAACCTCGGAAAATGTAACCAAAGAGGCTGAAAACGTGACCGAACCGGCGAAAAGCGTATCAGAACCTATCGAAAACGTAACGGAGCAGGCTGAAGTTATTCCTCCTGCCGCCCCGGTAGGACCGTCTATTGATACCCCGGATACATCCGCAGGAAGCAAAAAGGCGGTGGAGGCAGACAGTAAGCCTTGCAAGGCATCCTTCACCGTATACGGCACAAAGGCTCAAATCATGGCACTCAGAGAGTACATGGTTCAGCATAATATCAAATTTGGAAAGGTGGAAAAGTGATATGGAAGGTTATGAGCAGGAGTTGCATATCAATGATGAACTGTTCGCCGGCATGAGAGATGATGCAGACAGAGTTTTGCATAAGCTGCTGAAGAACATGGTCGAGAAGGACAGCCTGGAATGGAAGGTGACTATCGGAATTGATGTCACGCTCGTCCAGGAGTTCATTCCCAATCGTGATCCGAACATCGAAGGAGAGACAAGGAGAGTTTTGACACCTAAGTTTTCTCATAAAGTCGGCTCCGTAATGCAGATTAAGAATGAGGCGAAGGGTGATCGCAACTGCGATGGCACTGAACTGGTATGGGATGAAGAAAGAGGTGAATATGTCCTCAGACCGATTGCCAATACCGAGCAGATGACGATTTTCGATGCCGACTTTCGCTGCGTCAACGATGAAACCAGTGAAGCAGGCGGAGGAGATGAAGGAGAAGGACAGCCAGCCCTCGAAGGGAGGCGTGTTGCAGCTTTACCTGGACCTTCTGATACAGAAGGCGAGGGAACGGAGGGAGAAGTAGCTGAGGAAGCTCCTGGCGGCGATACGGAAGGCATGGACGGTACTGAAGAAGGTGAGGCAGAAGATATGTCTGAAGCCTTCGATCCGAGTGAAATGCCTTTTGCAGATGGCGAGGATGACGGATACAGCTATGAAGAACCGGGAGAGGAGGAATAGGTATGAGTACAATGAGAAGCCTGGCAAGGACGGTTGCAAGAAACCAGAGTTACAAGAAAAGCCACACCACCGATATGTTCCAGTATTTCTTCACGAAGCTGTGGAGGGAGAAGGGGCATCCGGCAAGAGGAATTGACAGACCGACTAAGAAGCGGAGGAGGAGATAGCATGGAGATTAAAAGACCGAACACGCCGCAGGATGGACCTGCCGATGGAGTCATGGGAGTTGTTGAGTGTATCAGAACGGACTTCTTGGAAAATCCGGCGGAGGGCGAAGCTGCCTTCCAGCAGAGAGATAAGAGTCAGGCACATATTACGGCGAGCGTTGAGATTGGAACCTTCGGGATCAGAGATATGGCAACTGGAGTTATGCTGACTGTCAGCCTGGAGGATGCTATGGAGATTATGAAGGAAGCCATTGATGCTTCCAAGAAGGAGTAGCTTATGGGAGATGTATCACAATGTAGAAGTTGCGGCGAGAGGATCATGTTCATCCGCATGAAGTCCGGAAAGAGTATGCCGGTCAACCCTACATTCGTGAATTTCAAGAAGAACCCTGGAGGCAAGGACAGAATTGTCCTTCCTTCCGGGGATGTAATAGCTTGTGATGCGAATGTGAGTGTTGACGAAGCTGATGGCTACGGCTATGTATCGCACTTCGCCACCTGCCCTATGGCAGGAAAGCACAGAAACAAGAGGTGAAAAATGTGAGCGAATTTAACAGAGGAGCGGCTTATTGCAGAGATTGCATTATTGCAAATATCATAGGACTCCAGAATGAGGTTGGTCTTGATGAAAGCAATGAGCAGTATCAGATATTACAGAAGCTGCTGGTTCACATCGAGGAAACCTACGGCGGTTGTTGTAGAGACTTCAAGGGATAGGGCAAAAGAAAAAGACCATGCCGCCTATGCAGCACAGCCTTCGTTCTCTAATACGTTTGCAACTCCTATTATAGGAGGTTATTAAGAGAATGTCAAGGAGGTAATGCACAGATGGGAAGTAATGTGAAGAAATATGTGGTAACGGAGAGTGAACTGGCAATGATTGCCGAGGTTGCCGCTGAAAAAGCAATCAGTACATACAAGAAGGAGCAGGAGGAGCAGATACAGCAGCAAGCCGAGAAGTGCCGGTACAGTGCAAAGCTGCTCATTATCCATTACAAGCGGCTGAAGCGGATGAAGGATACCTCAGTGTACGATGCGAATACCGTCACTGATGCCACGCTTGCGGAGATTTTTGATAATATGCTCGGAAAAATCCGTATGAATGAGTTTGATCTCACCAGCACAAACCGGAACCGTATTATCACCGGGATGCTGATGAACCATGTCGATGTTCAGCTGGAGAATTACCAAAAGGAGTGCGAGAAGTCTAAGGAGCAGGATGTAGCCCGAAGATACCGCATAGTTGAAATGATGTATCTCCGGGAGGAGTCTCTGACAGCAGATGAAGTTGCTGATGTGGAGAGCATTGATAAAAGCAATGTGTACCGCACTTTGGAGAGAGCGTATGATGACCTGGCAGTCCTGTTTTTTGGAGTTGATGGGGCTAAGATGGTAGAACTGAGAAAACGTGAAATCAAGGCAAAAAGGGAGCGCTCAAAGAAAAACAGAGGCAAGTGAAGGCATCGTGCGAAAAAGTTGCACTTTACCTGCGAATGGGAAAGTTGTAATATGATAAACAGCCAACAACCCATAATGTCACCACCGACACAGAGCCATGTAGTTTTTCTTCCCAAAAGTGCATGAAAGAACGCCCAAGGATAACCTCCCTGGGCGTTTTGCTGTGCGGTGTACCAATTAACGAGCAGGACTGTCTCATTGCGGACGGTCTTTTTTGCTGTCGGAAGAAATGTCCTCGCAAGCACTCAGTATTGCCGGACAGAGTTCATTGAATGACAGCTCCGGAGACCCCAAAGTCTCCAGTTTGGTGAGAGAGATTGTTTTCTGCTCACCGCACTTTTCATTAAGGACAGATGTTTTGATGACATAGAATTTCCAAAGGCTCATGTCGAAAATGTTCTGTTCTTTTGTAGTCGCTGTATAGATAGCGAAAACGTAGATGTCGGAATTACGCTGGCGTTCTGCATCCGGACGGTAATCGCCGATTTCGTCTGGCACTTTTGCCGGTGCTATGCTGAAGGAAATTCTAGGCGTAGTTCCAGGATGCGGTTCCCATGCCTGGACGTAGGCAGCCGATTTCACTTCTATGCGGCATGGCAGAAATTCAGTAGAGCTGGAAACATCCAATTTTTCGGGGGGGGGGGTAAAAGCTTGTTCGATATTTGGCCCCACGAGGTCGTAAGGCTCAAAGTTGGAACGGATGTCAGTGTTGGTGTAAATTCCCCCTAGTTCCAGGGCAGCTTTTACAACGAACTCCGCAAGCACCCCTCTGTTTGTGTTGCGGAGCATATCGGAATACGCCCACTGCCAAAACTCAGCAATGTGGAACGGCAGGACTTTACCGCCATCCACAAGATGCTCCAGCCCGGTCAGCTTCCGCTGATAGGAGCCGGAGTAGTTTGCGGTCCTCAAAGGACCAGGGTATGTATTGTTCATTATTGTCTTTCCTCCTTTGGGAAGAATTATAGCATAAAAGGAGAGTGCGATAAACCATGAAAAGAATAGAAGTGTGTAAGATGCGTGTCGGTGATCTGAAACACAATTTTGGAAATCCCAGGAAGATTTCAAAGAAGAAAGCCGAGGAGCTTGAACGGTCGATGGATTTGTTCGGTGACTTCGGCGTTTTTGTTGTTGACGAACACAATAATGTGATTGCAGGAAACCAGAGGTCCATCATACTTGCGAGGCGTGATCCGGACATCGAAGTCGATGTTAAGAAACTGATAGGATATTCGGAGGCAGAACTCCGCTCAATCAATATCATGGATAACACCCATGCCGGCGAATGGGATTTGGAGCTGCTGGCTGACTGGACTGCGGACCTCAACCTGGATTTGGGAATTGACCTCAACAATGAAAATCCGGAAGAACGGAAGATTGAGGACATGGAACTGATCCGGTACGAGAAGTACAACTATGTGATGATAGTCTGTAAGAGCGAGATTGATTACAATGACCTGGTAAGGAAACTCGGTATCGAAGGCAGGAAGGTTGCCATCACCAAAAAGCGGAAGATAAAGGCAAGGGCAATCTGGTACGATCAGATGAAAGCACAGATAGTCGAGAAGCAGCTGGAAGCAAACCAACCTTCCGAAAATGATGAAAAAGATGGTGAAAATGGAAAGGAGGAGCAGGAATGAGGTATTTGATAGTTGCGGCACATCCGGATGATGAAGTCCTGGGAGCCGGTGCGATGATGCACAAGGCAGCCGGAAACGGCGATGAAGTCTATGTCTGCCTGCTCAGCCATTGGAGTCCTACCAGGGATGATAACCTGGAGGACGGCATTACATCCAGCCACGCCATCCTGGGAGTGAAGAAGTCCTATGTCGGAGATTTCGGGTGCATGAGGTTCAAGGATGAAGACCATCATGCCATTGTCCGGTTCATCGAGGCGGCGATTAGAGACTGCCAGCCGGATGTTCTGATTACTCACCACCCGGCGGATGTTCATGTGGATCATGGCATTACATCGGAGTGCTGCATGGAGGCATCGAAGCTCCCTATGAGACAGATTGCGAATATCCAGCCAATCCGGAAGATTATGTATATGGAGGTTCCGTCCTCTACGGACTGGAATGTAAGTACGGCCAATGGAGTTTTTGTTCCGAATGTGTTTGTTGATGTAGATGCAGATGATGTCTATTCAAAAGTCAAAGCAGTCGGAGTTTACAAGGATGTTATCCGGAAAGTTCCCCACCCACGATCTGAAACAGTAATCAATGCCCTTGCTACCATAAGGGGAAGTCAGTCCGGCACAAGGATGGCGGAGGCTTTCCAGCTGGTATTTGGATTGGGGGTGTAGAGAATGATGGTAACAATTCACCAGCCATGCTATCTGCCATACCTGGGGGTGTTTCATAAGATATGGAAGGCGGATGCCTTCGTATTCCTGGATGATGCACAGTATAGCAATGGCTATGTGTTTGAATGGAACCGGATTAAGACACCGCAAGGCGAGTGCCGGCTGAAAGTTCCGCTGCATAAGAAGTTCGGGCAGACACTTCGGGAGGTGGTTCCGAAGGACGGTCTCGGCTGGCAGCATAAGCACATAAAAACGATAGAGATGAATTATAAGAAAGCTCCGTATTTTCCGGAGCTTTTTCCTGCTTATGAAGGAATTGTCAGTGAGTGTTATGATAATCTGGCACAGCTGAACATTGCACTGATGAATTTCTTCCTGCTGTGGTTTGGGTGGCATGAGAAGAAGGTCTATTACGCATCGGACTGGAAACTGGAAAGCAGATCAGAAGCCAGGGTGATTGAGATATGCAAACGCCTTGGCGCCGATGCCTACCTGTCGGGAACTGGCGGAAGGAATTACCAGGAGGAAGAACACTTCAAGGATGCTGGCATCAAGCTGGTGTACCAGGAATGGGAGCCGCTGGAGTACCGGCAGCTATGGGGAGAGTTCCGACCGTATATGTCAGTCCTGGATTATGCAATGAATGAAGGGCATGACATTGGCAGCCACTTCCGAAGGATGGAGGAGGTGATGGCAGATGGCAGATGAAGAACTGACATTAGGCATATACGTCCAAAGCTATCACCGGTACAATAAGATACTCACCCAGGATTTGCTGGAACGGTGTACCTATGTGGTAAGGGCGAGCGAAGCGGATTTGTACCGCAAGGCAGGAGTGGAGAATGTATGGGCGGCTCCGGACGAGGAGGTCAACAACGCCATCCGGACATACTGGTGGATAGTGGACCATGCTCCGGAAGACATCGTATTCATTGCAGATGATGACATTGAGGATGTGATGTACCGGCTTGATGATACCACCCGGCTGAATAAAGATAAGGATACCATCATGGCTGAGATTGAACGCATTGCACAGATGATGGTTGATTTGAATGTAGGATATGCCTGCATAGATGCTACCGGCATCCCTTATGGGTATGACGGTGAATTTGCATTTAAGGGAACGTCCGGCTCTTTGAAATGGGTGTATAAGAAAGTGCTGAAGGCTCGCCCGGATGAAAAGTGCAAGTACAATTACGACCTGGACCTGGTATTGCAGGAGTTGCTGCACAACCGCATCATTCTGAAACCCCGGTACATCATCTGCAAAGATTACCAGGATGTCAATGCCGGTGGAGACAGCTCCAAGCTACGGCAGGATCAGATAGACAGCATCGAGAACATGAAGCGGAAGTGGGGAAAGTATTTCAAGTACAATTACAAGAATAACAAGCCTCAGATAAATGTTCCCCGGTAAAATCAGTAATTCCAGCCAATTTCCATTTGACAACGGTGGTGCAGGTGCTACGATGCGGTTACGATAAAAAATAGGAGGTTGGCGTTATGGCTTACGATTTAGTAACTAAGAACGGTCATAATATGTATGACATGGCATCAATGATGCAGAAGGCGATCCGGAGGAACAATCCGAACCTGGCAGGATATGCCGCCTATGAACTGTTCGGCAATTTCCATACCTATATGTGGAAGCGGCTGGTGGTGGTATCGGCGGAGGACTGCTATGGCATTATGACGAAGGAAGTAATCGCTCTGAAGATGGCAGATGATTTCTGCAACAAAGGCAGGAAGGGATATGATAAGGACCCTCTGTTTGCGGCAAAGGCGATCACGCTGTTATGCCAGGCAAGGAAGAACCGGGATGCCTGTTATGTAGCCTGCAATTTCATGTTGCCGGATCGCATCCTGGATGAAAGCGAGATTGAACATATCGACATTACGAAATGTCACCTGGGAGTGGAAGGGATACCGGATTGGGTGTTCGATGTTCATACCCTCACCGGGAAAAGGAATGGCAAGACAGACCTTGATATGACAATCGAGGAGCAGGCGGCACTGGAACCGAAGCAGATGTCTCTGTTTGATGACTGCTCATGGGAGAACTACTACACATGGGCGAGGAGCCAGGGCAAGGTAGGGAATAAGGAGTGGGCGGACTTCCAACAGTTCAAGAAGGGAAGAAAGCTGGAACCGGACTACAACGCATGAGGAGGACATGGCATGAAGGAATATGAATTTGAGCTGATGGTAAATGGCGTTGCCTGCGGAACCTTCACCAAAGAAGGGAAAACGGAGACGGAAGCATACGAGAAGGCTCAGGAGGAGATTGACGGCGTTATGGCACAGCTTCCTCCCACAGTCAATGTAGAGTATAGCATTGGAGTGGCGTAAAAAATCAGTAATTTCTCTGAAAAACCTATTGACACCAAAAACGCAGGTGCTACGTTACGAGTACGATAAATAACAGAGGAAAGGCGGTAGCACTTATGAAGGTTAAGGTTAAAGTATATGACGGAGTTAAGTATTGGGATGGCACAGAGAAGGTTGCGGAAGTTGAATACGACATCAAAGATTATGAGGTCAAGCAGATTTCGGACGAGGAAATAGCAGCTATGGGATTTGATACCGTAGATGAATTTGAAGAATATCTGATACTCACGTTTGAGAATGGAGAGACCTCAACATTCCGCAATTCCCATGTTGATCTGTTCAGAATATAGGAGGTGTAGGTATGGTAGTAAGAGATGGGAAGCTGGTAAAGCAGTCAGACATAGTAAGGGAGGCAGTAAAAGCCGGGGAGTGGAAGAAAGCTCTCCGGATAGCAAAGGACTTCCGGATAAATGTTACGAAGGCACAGAGGGATGCGATGGCAAGAGCGTATGAGTGCATGGTGCATCCGGAGTTCTATAAGCAGATAGGCACAGACATACCCGGAGCGATAGCGAAGGGGAAGGAAGTAGTAAGCTGTCTCTATGGGGCGTAGAAGCCCATAAACTGAATAGGTAACAAATCCATCAAGGGAACTCGGAAAAAGGCTGCACAAGGCTACAACGGGTTCCTTTTTCGTGCCTACGGAAAGGTGGTGAGGCAGATGTGGCACAGAAGGACTTAAAGCCGGTACGAACCAAAGAGGAAGCAAAGGCGAGGGGCAGGAATGGCGGCATTAAATCCGGAGAAGTCCGAAGGGCAAAAAAATCCATGCGTGAAACGGCAAAAGCTCTCATGTCAATGGAGGTGGTTGGAGACAACAACAAGAAGAACCTGGAAGCCTTCGGTATCCAAAAGGGAGATCAGAATTATCAAACGGCGGTCGTTGTCCGGCTCATGCAGAAGGCTTTAGTCGAAGGTGACACATCCGCCATCCGGCTGATTGGAGAATTGACCGGAGATTTGAATAGATTTGGACTCATACCGGAAGAAGAAAGCGAGATTGTTGAGCTTGCATATCCGACAATCAATCTGCCGAACAACGGAAGGGATAAGAAGGATGCCTTCCAGCTTGCACCCCAGGCTGGACCACAGACACAGTTCATGGCATCGTCAGCGGACATCATCATATATGGTGGTGCAGCCGGCGGAGGAAAGACATACGCATTGCTGTTGGAGGCTCTCCGGCACAAAGATGTTAAGAGTTTTGGTGCTGTTATCTTCCGTCACAATTACAATCAGATAACGGCAGAGGGTGGCTTATGGGATGCCAGTCAGAAGATATTCAACCAGGTTCCGGATGCACACTCCAGGAAGTCACCGAAGTTGCACTGGAGGTTTGACGGCGGTGCGAAGCTGAGTTTCGCCCACATCGAAAGAGATGAAGACCTCAAATCATGGCAAGGTACAGAGATTGCCTATATCGGCTTCGATGAATTGACACACTTCACGAAGCACCAGTTTCTGTATATGCTCTCCCGAAACAGAACTACTTGCGGCATACGACCGTATGTGAGAGCAACCTGCAACCCGGACTCAGACTCATGGGTGGCAGAATTTATCAGTTGGTGGATAGACCAGGAAACCGGATATGCAATACCAGAGCGATCCGGACAGATACGATGGATGGTTGTGCTGAATGACATCATCTATTGGGGAGATACCCCGGAGGAGTTGGCGAAAAAGTATGAAGTCAATGTGGAGGACTGCAAAAGTGTTACGTTCATTGCAAGCCGCCTGGAAGATAATAAGATACTGATGGAGAGTGATCCTGGATATTTGGCGAACTTGAAGGCGATGACTGAAGTTGACACAGAACGTCTTCTGAGAGGTAACTGGAAGATTAAGGCAGCCGCCGGTTCCTTCTTCAAGCGTAGCCAGGTAGGAGAAATCCTTACAGAAGTACCGAAGGATTTGGTTGCTGTATGCCGAGGTTGGGATTTGGCTGCCACAGATAAGGATGAAGATGACGAAGCTGCATTTACCGCCGGTGTCCTCATGGGCAGAAGGGAGAATGGCAGATTTGTCATCATTGACGTTATCAATCGCCAGTTGAAAGCCGGTGATGTACGAAGCACCGTATTGGTGACAGCTAAGATGGATCATGCAAAGTATGCCTGGTGCAGGCAAAGATTACCGCAGGACCCAGGGCAGGCTGGAAAAGACCAGAAGGCTTCCTACATGGAGATGCTTGCCGGATTTGATGTTCACATGATACCGGAGTCTGGTGATAAAGCAACCAGGGCGGAGCCTATGGCGGCACAATGGCAGCATGGAATGTTCGATTTGGTTGCCGGCGAATGGAATGAAGCATATCTCAATCAGTTGGAGTCATTCCCGGACAGCAAGTGGAAAGATATGGTGGATGCCAGCAGTTCAGCCTTCAACGAGATAACGCTTGGCATGGGCTTCAACATTGACAATTTGCTATAAGGAAGGAGGTAGCGTAAGAAATGAATGAACAGCAGAAAGCTATGCTGGATCGGCAGTTGAAACTGCAAAGGGGAGCCGCAATCATCGAAGGCACCCAGGAAAAGTTCCGGCAGGATGGTTATAGCAACCTGCTGAACAAATACGGAACCGCACAGGACAGCTCCACATCGTACCAGTACAACCAGGAGATTATCACGAATGACATGGAACTCATACGGCTGTATGAAGGAAACGGTCTGTTCACGAAGATTATTGATCGCCCATCAGAGGAAGCAGTAAAGCATGGATTTGACATAGATTTCGGTGATGAAGATGTTACTGAATATGTTGATGACAGAATGGATGACCTGGATTTCGAGTCGAAGTTTGCTACGGCTGAGAAGTGGGCGAGGCTCTACGGCGGCTCCATAATTGTAATGCTTGTTGATGACGGCAGAGGATTGGAGGAACCTCTCGATTGGAAGAATGTCCGGACAATCGAAGAACTCCGGGTGTTTGAAAGGGCGATAGTCCAGCCGGACTACACCTCGATGTATCATTTCCATTTCCTTGATACGATTGACAGTGACCGTCCGTTCGCAGAACCGGAATATTACCAGGTGTTCAGCATCTATGGATACTTCATCGTACACCGAAGCAGATGCCTGGTATTCAGAAACGGCAGACTTCCAGAGCAGACCACCAATGCAATCTATCGGTATTGGGGCATCCCGGAATATGTCAAGATTAAGCGAGCATTGAGGGAGTGCATCACTTCCCATGAAAACGGAACTAAGCTGCTTGAAAGGTGTGTGCAGGCAATCTACAAGATGAAGAACCTGGCGAATATGCTTGGTACGGATGAAGGTGAAGACAAGGTATTGCAGAGGCTCCAGGTCATTGATATGGCGAGGAGCATTTTGAACTCCATAGCCATTGACAGTGATGGTGAAGATTATGATTTCAAGACCTTCTCAATGGCAGGAGTTAAGGATGTCCTAGACTCCACCTGCAATATGCTGTCAGCAGTAACAGAAATTCCGCAGACGATTTTGTTTGGGCGGTCTCCGGCAGGAATGAACGCCACCGGCGAGAATGACATGGAGAACTACTACAACATGGTGGAGAACATTCAGAAGCAGAACATGAAGAAGAACTCCAGGACAGTCATTGATTTGATATTACGCCAAGGGAGGCTGGAAGGAAAGATACCGGAGGAGCCGAAGTACAAAGTCAAGTTTGCTGCCCTTTGGTCCTTGTCTGATACAGAAAAAGCCAATGTCGATAAGACAAAGGCTGATACGGAGTATACGAAGGCTCAGACATCGCAGATTTACATGGATAGCAATGTCCTGGACCCTTCAGAAGTGAGGAAATCGCTGGCATCGGAAGGGGATTTTGAAATCGAGGAGGTTTTGTCAGAGGAAGAACTCAACCTTCCGGAAGATACGTTTGATGTTGGCGAAAAGGCAACGGTCGGAGAACCGATTGAAATTCTCGGACAGACCAATGATGAAGATGATGCCATTGAGATTGATATGCCTGGAAGCCAGTTAAGGACCGGCGAGAAGGTAGTCATCAAAGATACCGAAGGAGATGCCGGAGGCGGTGCTGAAACAATCATCGTGGAAGGTGTTTCTGAAAATGGCGATGGAGCAGATTATCCGGCAGCCGCAGTTATAATCATCAAAGACGGCAAGATTTTATGTGCTTCCAGGAGAAATAACGAAGGCGTGTGTGGACCCGGAGGTCATATAGAAGAAGGAGAGGAACCCGAAGATACGGCGGTGAGGGAGGCGATGGAGGAGTTCAATATCGTTCCCCTCAACCTACAACCGTTAGGCGAATACAAAGGTAGCACTGGTTCATATCTGCCTTCTATGGTGTACTGGACAGATCAGTTCTCCGGAACCCCCGAAGCAGATGGTGATGAAATGCTCAATGCGAGGTGGATGACTCTGGAGGAACTGCAAAGCCAGCTTTTGTTTCCGCCGTTCGAGGAAAGTCTCCGGATGCTTGCTGAAACAATGAGCGGCTACATACAGTAACGTAATTTTTTCAGTAAAACTATTGACAACGGTGGTGGTGCTGTTATAGTTCGCCGCACGATACAAAAACACAGAAGATTTCAGATAGGAGGTTTTGGACTATGGGCGAATTGAGCAGAGAGCAGTTGGAGAAAATGGCGGATGTTTTGAGCAGTCTGCTCCTTGAATTTGTAGATGCACAGACAGCCGAAAGGCTGCTCCGGGCAAATGGATTTGAGAATGAGGAACTGAAGGCGATTGGTTTCGATGTGGAGGTGGAGTGATATGGATAATGCACTGAAGTTCAATGACAAGGCAATCCAGCAGCTGTTCTTCCAGTATGTCGAAAGCTGCCAGGATAAGGAAAGGCACTCCGCCGAAGCCGTCCGGTGTGCGGAAGTATTCGATGATTTTTGCAGCCGGCACATTGAAGGCGATATGCTGAAGAAGATTGAAGCATACACCAAAATGACGGATGTGGCGGTTGAGTTTGAGGAAGACGGTTTCAAAGCAGGCTTCAAGATGGCGATGAATTTGTTATTAGCCCAGGAGCCGAATTTATCAGATGACACACAAAATACTACCGATGAAGCCAGGGAAAGCCGGCATGAGGCTACAAACGGTTCAAATGAAGGTTCAAAGATGAAATGCTTCATCACATCATTGCAGATTGCAGAACTGTTTCAGACTCCGAACCATAAGGTGATTAAGCGTATTGAGGAAAGGATCATGCCTCTCCTGGACGAAGACAGCAAGGCGATGTTCAAGAAGGCATCCGGGAAGAACTCGCAGAATAAGGAAGTCACGTTCTACAAACTAAACCAGGCAGCTTGCATGATGTATCTGGAAATCATGGAGCCGAAGAAAACGCAGTTCATCAACATAGCAGGAGGATATGCAAAGCTCCAGGAACTGATGCAGAGTACATTCCGCACAGAAGCAGTTCCGCTTCCAGCATAGGAAGGATAGAAAACAGAACAGAGACCACGAACAGTCTATGTCATCCGCATAGGCTGTTTTTGTTTTGAAGGAGGTGGTGAAAGATATGGATGAAGTGCAGATGAACCGGCTGCTCATGCAAAAGGTCGGAAGAAAATTCTACGGTCACGACACATTGAACAGTAAGTATGATCCTCAGATACCGGCATCTGCCGAAAGGGAATACGTCCGGACCACAAACGCATACATGGCGATACTGAAAACGGAGCTGGAGGAACAACTGCCGAGGCTGAAGGAAGTTTACAAGGAGAACCGGGATGCAGAAGTCCGGGAGAACCGAAGGAATGACTCAGCAACTGATTTGATGCTTGCCGTTGCTCAGATATTCACTACGATAAAGAACAATGTCATTGCAAAGACGCTTGGCTTTGGTCTCCGGCGGAAGCTGGAGTCCTTAGCACACCTCACCCGTAAGCTGACGGTCAAAGAATGGAAGAAAGCAATCAAAGCTACCCTGGGTATCGACATCCGAGAGGACTATTACCTGGGGAATTTTTATGTCGAGCAGCTGAAGAAATGGGTAGAGGAGAATGTCGGGCTGATTTCCTCCATACCAGAAGACACCCTGGAAAAAATGAAGGACATCGTATATGACGGCTTTACCAACGGCAAGACCACAACCCGAATGGTAAAGGAGATACAGAGAGCATACGGCATAAGTCGCCGCCGGGCGGAATTGATTGCGAGGGATCAGACGGCAAAGCTGAACGGCCAGATACAGAAGGCTCAACAGCAGGATGCCGGAATTACGGAGTATATCTGGAGTGATTGCAGCGATGAAAGAGTGAGGAGAAGTCACCGGGAGCTGAATGGGAAAAAGTTCTCCTGGGATGATCCTCCGGAAAATTCAGACGGAAGGAAATGCCACCCAGGTCAAGATTTTCAGTGTCGTTGCATTGGGAGACCGGTGTTCAATCGTAGTATCAATCTGCCAGTAGCCGATGATGAACCGGCTCAGATAACCATAAAAAGGAATGGAGGCTAAGTAAATGGATGAAGTAATAAAAAATATCTGCAACGCCTTAAAAGAGGAGGCAGAGGCAGTTATCAGCTACACAGACAAAATTTCCTCTACATCAGCAGTCGAAGGTATGGATGCAACGGTCCAGGCACTTGCTTTGATCCGGCTTGATGAAGTGGAGCATATTCAGAATTTGACTATCGAACTCACCAAGATGATGTCAACTGGTGCATTGTCTGCTTCTTCTATGGGTGAGGGAGAAGGCGAGGAGAATGAGCAATAAGGAAGGATACCCGGACAGGACCGCCGAGGTAGCAATCGCCCATGTAACCAAGCATGAAAAGCGAAAAAGGAAGGAGAGGACCAATGGAGATAAGAGACAAACCAAAACTGAAAAGAGTAACAAGAATTGACAGCATCCCTATCGGCAACACCAGTTTTGACGAGCAGGGATTTTTGCATGATACGCCTATTGTCACATCAACCGGCATCTTTGAATATGGATTGCCGGATGGCGGAGTAAGGAGGGAACTGAGGCTTCCGGAACACGTTTTCGATAAGAAATCTCTCGCTTCGTATGCCGGGAAGCCGGTAATCATCACTCACGAAGCAGGCTCAATCGACAAAGACAATGTAATGAAAGAGATTGTCGGAACAATTCTAAGCGAAGGGTTCCGGGACGGTTCGGATGTCAGATGCAAGGTTGTCATCCATGACATCGACAAGGTAAAGAAGACACCGTACCGGGAACTGAGCCTCGGATACAATTTGGACCTCATAGAAGAACCTGGCGAATGGAATGGTGAACCGTATGATGCCATTCAGACGAATATTCGCATCAACCACCTGGCGATTGTAGAAAGTGCGAGAGCCGGGGAACAAGCGCATCTTAATCTCGATGGGAAGAAAGTCGAGTTGGATGATAAAAAATCAAAAGGAGGTAACAGAAAAATGGATGGAAACACCACAAGGAAAGATAGTGTTGCCATGACTCCGGAAGAACTGGTCGAAGCAATCAATCAGTATAAAGCCGGGGCAAAGCCGGCAGAGGAAGCAGCACCTGCCACTGCTGGAGAAGGCGGCACTGGTTCGGAAGCAATTCCGGAAGAAAAGGACGGTGCAGGCATTGAGGAACCGGTGGCAGCAACACCTGCCGGGGAACCTTCAGCTATGGGAGAACCGCCAATGCAGGAGGAGAAAAAGGAAGATGGAGGCGTAGGAAAGCTGATCGGCGTGTTGGAGGAGTTCCTGGCTGAACTGAAGTCCAGTGCAGGCGGCGATGAAGCACATGACAGCACTGGAACGGATACCGCAGACGGTGCTTCTGGCGCTGACTCTGCAGATGGAGAATGTACCGATGCTGAGGACAATGCAGACTGCTCCGATGATAAGTCCGGCTCCATGAACAATGACTCTGCTGACGAGATTTTCCGCCAGAGGTTAAGCATTTGCCGCATGGGAGACAAACTCCATCTGGACGGATTGGAGGATAAGTCCATCATCGAAGGCAAGAAAGCCATTGTCAAGAAGGTGTTCCCGGAAATGCGGCTCGATGGCAAGAGTAAAGTCTATGTCGATGCCGCTTATGACCTGGCAGTGAACGCTGCAAACAAGCGTAAGGACGTTGCATATCAGAAGCAGCAGATGTCCGCCACTCCTGCACCACAGCAGAGAGCAGACGGTCAGACCGGCAGCAATGCGGCGGCTGCAAGACAGAGAATGATTGAGAGAGAAGGAGGTAATGAGTAATGGCAGCACAGTTAGATTATGGTTATAGCACTCCGAAAGGTGTGGCAGGCGGCAAGGTAGACATCGCCTATGACGAGGTTATCACTCGTAAGAATGAGGAAGCAGACGGCGTTCTGAAATACGGCATGGCGGCGATGGTCGGTACTTCCAAAGGAACCGGTGTGAAGGTTCCTGCAACTGGGGCAACCGCAGACCAGATTGAGGGTATTGTTCTTCATGCAGCGAATACTGAGCAGGACATGAAAGGCAAGGTCATTGTACCCAACAACGCCTCGGTCGGTATTCTCCGCAAGGGCAGAATTTGGGGCAGGACCTCTAAGGAAGCAGCGCCCACCTATAAGGCAAAAGCCTATGTTGTGGTGGATGGCGATGATGCCGGATGCTTTACGGATCAGTCTGCGGCATATTCTGCATACGTCAAGGTGGAGTCCGGCGATGCTGGTGCGAAGGAAGTTGTTGCAGATACTGCAACTCCTACCGCAACACAGATCAAGGTGTCCGGAGTGACTCCGGCGCTGGATGGATATGTGCCGGCTGTCGGCGATTATGTAGTCAGCAAACAGCTTCATGGAGCAACCGTTGACATCGGCGCCAAATTTGGCAACGCTTCCGATGATGGCATCGCCGTTATCGAGATCAATATGTAAGAAGGAGGAGAATGACAATGAAAAATCAGTACAATCCGGAGATGCCTTCCACTGGATACGACCAGGCGGACTATGCAGCATTGATAGCATCCAACATCGCACCTACCCTGGCAGGAAATAAGCAGATGAGTTTCGACAGTGCCGAGGACGCTTCTATTTTCTTCGCAAGGGAGCTGGACTACATCAAGTCCAAGTCCTATGACAAGATTTATCCGGAGTTCACCGCTCTGAACAACTTCCCGATCACGCATGAAGTTCCGGAAGGAGCAGAGACGATGACCTATTACAGCTATGAGAAAACCGGCATGGCTGCAATCATCAGCAACTATGCAACTGACCTTCCGAGAGCGGATGTGAAGGGCAGCCCTACCACCGCCTATGTTAAGTCAATCGGTGACAGCTACGGTTACTCCATCCAGGAAATGAGAGCGAGCCGCATGGCAGGAAAGAGCCTGGATACCCGGAAAGCGGAAGCGGCAAGGTATGCTATTGACCGCAAGACCAATGAGATTGCTTTTGCTGGTGACAAGGAGCATAAGCTCATGGGTATGCTTTCCAGCGACAACAATATTCCGCTTTACACCCTCGCTACGGTTGAAACCAAGACTTCCTGGAAAGACAAGAGTGCTGCCGAGATTTTGGCAGACATCAACGGAATGTTCGCATACCAGTCTCGCATCACCCAGGATGTTGAGAGGGCGGACACCCTGGCACTTCCGCCGGCGGTGTTCATTGACATCAGCACAAGACAGATCCCGAATACCGGCTATACGGTGAAAAGGTTCCTGCTGGAGAACGCTCCATATCTGAAGAACATCATTACGGCTCCGGAGTTATCTGCCGAGAATAAAGCCACCAATCCCTACGGCGTTGATGTGGCGATGCTCTATACCAACAGTGCCGATAAGTTCAGCCTGGAAATCCCGATGGCGTTCTATCAGTATCCGTTGCAGAACCGCAACCTGGAGGTCATTGTTCCTTGCGAGGAGCGTGTGGCTGGTATCGTATTGTATTATCCTCTGTCTGCATTGCTGGCAGTAGGTGTCTAAGAAAAGGAGGAACATGGCTATGAAGATCGAGAATACTTCAAGTGGAAAGATTATCGGAATTGGCGAGGTGAGCGTACTGCCTGGGGAGACAAAGGAAATCCCGGAGGCGTATGAGACCAGCCCGATCCTGGAAGTTTACCGGAAGCAGGGGTTCGCAAAGATTACCGGAAAGCCGAAGGCGGTTCAGAAAGCAGAGGAGAAGGCAGCTGCCGATAAAGCGGCTGCCGAAAAGAAGGCGGCGGAGGAGGCAGAAGCACTTCGCCAGTCTCGCCTTGCATCGCTGGAAGGCATCAGCGAGGAGGACCTCGGAAAGCTGGCGAATGAACTTGGCATCAATCCTGCTGAGTGCAAGGACCAGGCTGATGTACTGAAAAAGGTAAAGGCTGCACTGAAGAAGTAAGGAAGGTGAACGGCATGGATGCACTCGCAATTTTTCGCCTGGTGGCAACCGAGTTTGCCGATATGCCGGACGATGATATTGTTGATGCCGACACCGGAAAGGTCACGAAGTATGGAGTCAATTCGTTCCTGCAACTGTACTCCGATCAGATTTCAGAGAAACGCTTTGGAAAGTCATATCAGAAAGCACTGGCATATCTGACCGCTCACAAGCTGAAGATGAATGGTTATGGGAACAATGAGAACGGTGTAATTGGTGACAGTCTCCGGGTCGGCTCGTATTCCGAGGGAGAAACCTCAATAAGCTATACCACGAACCAACAGACGAACCTCCAGGTCGATGCTGAGTATGCGCTCACAGTCTACGGCCTGGAGTTTCTTACGCTACGGCGAAATGCGGTCATTCCGATTATTTCAGCCGGGGAAGGACCTGGCTATGGCTGCTAGGACAACGGACAGAATAACTCCGGACGGTATCAAGTTTCAGAGGATGCTAAAGGAACTTGCAGATAAAGAAGTCCGCATCGGCTTCCAGCATGGCAAAGCCACTGAGGAAAACGGAGCGGATGTATGCGATGTTGCGGCATGGAATGAACTTGGTACTGAACGGATGCCTTCTCGTCCGTTTCTCCGCAAAAGTGTAGATGAAAACGAAAGCAAGATTAACGCCTTCTTGCAATCGAAGAAGAAAGATTTAGTCAGAGGCGTATCTGCCGAACAGGTGCTGAAGGAGATAGGAATTTTTCAGAAGGACTTGATCCAGGAAAAAATCACCGATGGAGACTTCGCTCCAAACGCTGAGTCCACCATACGGCAGAAAGGCAGTAGCAAACCATTGATTGACAGCGGCAGGATGCGGCAGTCGGTCAACTACGTCATCCAGAAGAAAGGAAGTGGGGACTGATGAATTTCTTGAAAAGACCGCACACGCTACGGCGTTATTCCGAGCCGGTTTTTGTGAAGGGGTATTCTTCTATACCTTATGAAAATTTAACGCTCCCTATGGACGTACAGACGTTGGAGGACGTAGTTATCACCACACCGGACGGTTCTAAGTCGGTGCAGAAGCTGAAAGTATTCTGCGACAGCGAGATATTTGTGGAAAGCGAAGCAAAGCAGCAAAAGGCGGATAGGTTATGGTTTCAGAATAAGTGGTTTGAATGTAAGTCATGCAGGCTCAGCGAGAACACTCCGCTGCGGCATTACACAGCTACATTCATTGAATGTCTGGACCAGGAGCCTCTCAATAATGCCGAGGAAAGTGGGGGAACGGAAAATGAACCTGGCGGAAGTTAAGGATAGGCTCTATGAATTGACAGACTCGTTCTTCAAAGGAGCAACGGTGATATGGTCCGAACAGATTAACACGAAACCGCCATTACCGTACATCGCCCTTAAATGCGGAGGTGTAGGAAGAACCTCATTCCCGGTGGGTGATGGAGAAGGCAGGAGAGTTTACCAGTCGAAAACAACCTGGGAGGTCAACCTATTTACCAAAGGTCAGCCCATAACAGTTGGAGAAGGCGTTACTGGAAATTACGCCAACACAGCCGTATCTGATTTGTCTGAGTTCGCAAATTATCTGGACTCGGAAGAAATCGTTGACATCATAGCCGGATACGGCATGGACATAATGCTCATGCCTCCGGTGAGGGATTTGACGAATTTACAGAATGACAGTAAGTACCGCTACCGGGCGATGGCAGAGTTTACAGTCTCATTCGTCCAGGAAGCAGACGGTCCTTATGGAATGGGAGGTATGCCGCTTGTGCCGAACAGCAGCGGAGGCGGCACGAAGGAGATGGCGGAAGCGGAGACTGAAACCATCGAAGAAGTAGAAATCACAGAAGGAGGATATGACGATGAATAATAACCCATTGGACGATATTGTGAAATGCAATGTCGAGATTTCCAATCCGGCATCCAACGATGCCACATTTGACAGTATCCTGCTGGTGGTAAAAGGTCCGGAGGCTTCCGGCGAAAAGACCATGAGCAAGACCGCTGCAATATCCCAGGCGGATGAATTGCTGGACTATGGATTTACAACGGAGGATGCGGCATACGTTGCAGCTACCGTTGCTTTTTCCCAGAACCCGGCACCGAGCAGCATTTATATCTGCATCCGCAAGGAGACTTCCGCAGAAAGTGCTGAAACCGTAACCTATGAGGACATCAAGAATACGCTTGCGAGAGCTAAAGGCGAGGTTTCATTCTATGGCATCCACATCACAGAGTTTGGTGATGATGCAGACATCCAGGGAGCGATTTCGTGGACGGAGGCAAATGAGAAGATTTTTAGCTTCGAGTATAGTGACATCACCAAATGCCCGGTAAAGAATTTTTCGTTCTACCGTAGCTTCGGATTGTTTTCCGGAAAAGCAGACGGGTATGATGCGGACGAACAGCCGATTGAGAATGAATATGCTGCCCTGGCATGGATGGCTAAATGCTTTGGGTATGATCCCGGAACGGAAACCTGGAACATGAAGGAACTGGCAACCATCGTTCCGTCTGCTCTCAGTACGGATGAAAAGAAGTCACTGGAGGAAAGCAACATCAATTCTTTCCGCAGGTATGCCGGAAGCAATATCACCTTCGGCGGCAAGATGCTCTCCGGAGAATGGATTGATGTCATCCGCTTCAGAGATTGGCTCAAAGCAGAAATGCAGACCAATGTGTTCAACGCATTGAAGACCAATCGCAAGGTTCCGTTCACTGATGGAGGCATCGGGCTGATTGAAGGGCAGATGGAAGCCACCCTCTCCAAAGGACAGACAGTTGGCGGCATCGCTCCTACGGAGTATGACTCGGATGACAATGAAATCCCTGGCTATACCGTAACGGTTCCGCTGGCATCTGATTTGACGGAAGCGGAGAGGAAGTCTCGTAAGCTGACCGGATGCAGATACACAGCCCGGCTTGCAGGAGCTATCCATATCGTAGAAATTCATGGAAATCTCACGTTTTAAGGAAGGAGGAAATAGAAGATGGCGATGAAGACGTACAATCCCAAGAAAGTTACCTGCTCTCTCGGCAGGCACATCGTTGTAGGGTACGCTGAAGACAGCATGATTACCATTGATTTTGCCAGTGATGGCACAAGCTATGTGGTAGGTGCTGACGGTGAAGTCGTAAGAAGCATTGATCCTGCTGAAATCTACACATTGAAGCTGTCAGTCCAGCAGACATCCGCAACCAATGCGTTTTTGCAGAAGATGTTCGACAAGGACCGCAAGGACGGCTCCGGTACGTTCCCGGTGAATATCAATGATATTCTCGGAAAAGAGAAGTTTTCCGGTGAAGTGGCGTGGGTAACGAAGCCTGCTTCGTTCGTGAGAGGCAAGACTCAGAATGATCGTGAGTGGGAGATTGCAGTAAACAAAGGACAGTTCAAATAGGAGGTAAACAGACATGGCACTTAAACAGGTAGAGCCGACAATGGAAACTGTTGGCGAAAATAAGTTTTATATCACACCGTTTGCGGCTTTTAAGGCTGCGAACCTCACCGGGGAGTTAGCTTCAGTGCTGGCTCCCCTTTTGGGTGTACTCGCACCCCTGGTAAATGACGGAAGCCTCATGGATGTGGATGCAGGCAAGGCAGCTGAAGCAATGGCAAACTGCACAGCGATTGACGGCGATAAGCTGGAGAAGCTGATGAAGAAATTGCTCCTCGGCGGTCATATCACAGTTGAATTTACCAATGAAGACGGAGAACCAGAAGGGGAAAGGCTGAATGAGGATTTGGCGAATGAGATTTTCTGCGGTGATGTGCAGGATATGTTCGTCTTATGCTTCCATGTCATCAAGCTGAATTTCAACGGTTTTTTCAAGAAGTTCGCCGCCCTATCTGGGAAGGCAGGGTTGGCAGAGGTCAAGACGCCGAGAGCAGTCTTGTAAAATATGGCAAGTTCGACTACTCACAATTTAGCGAGTTGGAACTCCGCTGCTACATTCTGATTAAGGCTAGGATGGCTTCGATGTACGAACTCCAGGAGGTTTATACCCTGGATGAAGCATTGAAGCTGTACGCCTTGTATGAAATGGAATTGGATGTAGAAAAGGGGAGAGCTGACGAACTGGAAAGGAGGACTTAAAGTTTGACGATACGAGACATAGCGGTGGCATTTGGGTTCGAGGTTGACAGAAACAGCGAGAAGCAGGCGGAAAACAGTATCAAAGGCATCAAAAATCTCGCCACAAAGCTGCTCGGTGTTATCGGAATTGGCTTTTCCATCGCTGGTCTCAGTGAATTGGCAGAAACTGCCGCAGAAGCAGAGGCTTTGAAGTCTCAGTTCACGCAGGTATTCGGTGAAATGGAAACCGATGCCGCAAGCAAGTTGGATGCAATAGCGGACGAAACCGGTGTTGCAGTAAACCGGATGAAGGGCAGCTTCACACAGATAGCCGCCTTCTCTAAGACAACCGGACTGGATCAAGCCCAGTCTCTTGAAATTGCTGACAGAGCAATGAAAGCCGTAACGGACTCGGCGGCGTTTTACGACCGGTCCATCGAAGATGTAACGGAGTCAATGCGGTCCTTCTTGAAAGGAAACTTTGAGCAGGACGCAGCTCTTGGTCTGTCAGCAACGGAAACAACACGAAACGCTGCCGCAAATGAACTGTACGGTAAGTCGTTCAAAGATTTATCTGAAGCAGAGAAACAGTTCACTTTGCTGTCGATGGTAGAGGAAGCAAATAAGGCATCCGGCGCTTTAGGGCAGGCTGCAAGGGAGTCCGACACATGGACGAACCAGTTAGGAAACTTGAAGCAGTCTGTTACGGACCTTAAAGCTGCCGCCGGAAGTGCGTTCCTCAAACCGGCAGTGCAGGTGCTGAAGATATTAAACGGATTGGTGCAAAGGGCAACCGCAGCCATACAAGAAATGACCGGGGAGACTGGATTTCTCACACGTTCTTTCGAGAGGTTCCATGCCCTTGTCAAACGACTGCAACCGGCGATAGACAGAATGAGCCAGACACTATCCAGAGGAATATCAAAGGGCATTGATGTTGCGAAAGGCATTGTGGATAAGCTCGGTGGCTTGGAGAATGTACTGAAGATAGCCGCAATAGCCGCCGGAGCCTTCATTGCCGTAATGAGCGTTGCAAAGATTGTGAGCATGATAAAGGCTGTCGGAGGATTGGCTGGAATAGTCAGCAAGCTGGCAAAGATATTCAGCCTTGCAAATCTGAAGATACTGGCAATCATTGCTGTTGTGGTGATCCTGGCACTGATAATTGAGGACTTCATCAATTTTATGATGGGGAATGACTCGGTTATCGGAACTCTTTTTGAGAAAGCCGGTATCAGCGCAGAAGATGCCCGGCAGATGATTGTCAATGCCTGGAACAAAGTTAAAGAATTTCTGCTCGGCGTATGGGATTTCATCAAGCAGGCAGCCCTAATGTGGGTGGATGCCATCAAAGGATTTTTTGAACGGCATGGTGAGAGCATCCGGCAGAATTTTGAAAGAGCATGGGGAATAATCAAGACGTTCCTCAAAGGAGTGTGGACCTTCATCTCGCAGTTGGCATCTACGCTGTTCGGAGACACAGAGAACAGTATTGATGGTTCCACGACTAGCACGAAAGATAAACTTCTCGAAGTATGGGGAGCGATTTTGGATGCACTGTCGGCTATATGGGATGCACTGTATGAAGTCGGAAGTGCTGTTTTTAATGCCATTGCCACAGTGATAGAAACCGTATTTGGCTGGATACAGACATTTTGGAACAACTGGGGCGAAAGAATTTTGTCATGGTTCAAAGTGTTGTGGGATAGCTTGGGCGGTATTCTGAACGGCTTCCTGGAAATCATCAAAGGAGTGGCGAATTTCATTTCATCGGTATTCACCGGTGATTGGCAAGGAGCCTGGGAAGCTATCAAGCAGGTGTTCGTTGGTATATGGGATGTCATCGTGAATTTCATAACCGCAGTATGGGATACCATAAAAATGCTGTTTGAGATGGCATTGGGAGCAATTAAGGCGATATGGGAAGCTATATGGGGAGCAATCAGCAGTTTCTTCCAGGGAATATGGAATGGAATTGTGTCGTTTGTGACCGGAGTATGGAATACCATCACCAGTACAATATCGAACGCAATCAACACCGCATACAATACGGTGGTTTCTGTATTGCAGGCGATATACAATTTTTTCAGCAACATTTTCAGCAGTATAGCCAATTTCGTAAGCAGCACGTTTTCCAATATACTGAACGGCATCATCACCACAGTCACCAGTATTAAGGATGCCATAGTCAACGGCTTCAATGCTGCCATAGACTTTATCAAAGGTCTGCCAGGGCAAGCGATACAATGGGGCAAGGATTTCATAGGCGGACTGAAGGACGGTATCATGTCTGGAGTACAAGGAATTGTTGATGCGGTAAAAGGCATCGGAGATAAGATAAGGTCATTCCTGCACTTCTCCGTTCCGGACGAAGGACCATTGACAGATTATGAGTCGTGGATGCCGGACTTTATGAGCGGTCTCGCAGAAGGCATCTCCAATAACGAAAATACAGTCCTGGATAAAGTGAAGGGGCTGGCAAGCGGAATTGCAACATTAACGCAGGCGGCGGTAGCACAGCCTGCAACTGCAACAACAAGCACTGTAAACAATAAGACATCCAACGTCACGCAGAATGTGAATATTGATAACACATACAGCGGCGGATCAGCGGATGCACAGAAAGCAGTGTCCAGGACCATGAAGAAGTCGGCAACCGATGCGACAACTCAGATGGCTAGGGCATTGGCGTATTCAAGGGGGTAGGCAGACATGGCGAGAAAGAAGTTAAAACCAGTGAGTATATGGGGCATTGAGTTCGATGCTCTGATTGACGAGACGAAAAACCTGTCTGCCACAATCCCGACATATCCGGTTGAAAAAGGATTTCCAGTGTCAGATACGATTATCCTGGAACCAATCAGCGTACAGATGACTCTGTATATCAGCAATACGCCGGTTACATGGCTGTACCGGCATGGAAGTTCTACCGACCGGGTAAATAAGATATGCGATCTGCTGGAGCAGAAATGGCTCAAAAAGCAGCTTGCAAAGATTGTAACTACCGAAGCTATCTACAAGGATATGGGAATTACCAGCATCAGCATTAAGAAGTCGCATGACATCGGGTATGCAAGGGAGGTATCCATATCTGCACAGAAGGTTCGGATAACCAAAAGGAAGACGGTCAAGATACCGTCTTATGTACTGAAAAGTGGAGAGACAAAAGCCAATGCCGGAACTGCTTCGACATCAACATCATCAAGCAAATCCAGTACCGGTTCCGGAAACGGAGGTTCTGGCGGCGGAGGCGGTTCGTCAAGCAACAAAGGCAGCGGAAGTTCTGGAAGCTCTGGAAGTTCCGATGCAAAGAAAGGGCAGTCTATCCTCTATGGTGCAGCCAGCGGACTCGGATTGATATAGGAGGTGGAGAATTTGCTTTACATCAAAGTGCCGGACATGAATGATAGTATGTCAACGCTGTCGATTGATGGTGTGGAGTATCTGCTCCGCTTCACATACAACGAAAAGTATGATTACTGGAGTTTTGGACTGTATACGGCAGAGGAAGAACCTATTGTCGCAATGACAAGGATTGTTCCGAACTTCCCGATCATGCACTATTACACCTACTCAGATATTCCGGATGGCATCTTCGGATGCCTTTCGGATACTGATACAGTTGGGAGGCAGGCGTTCAACAATCAGACGGCAGAGTTTGTCTACATTCCAAATGTAGAATTGGAGGAATGATATGGCGAATGAGAATTTTATGAGAACGTACACCATGAAGTGCGGAAAGATGAAGTCGAAAGGCTTTATGATAGGGAATATCCATAATGCGACAGAGACTACTCTGCACGTTTCGTTCAGTGTTGAGAAGTGTGATGTGGAAAGCCCCAATACAGCGAAGGTCCAGGTATGGAATTTGTCCGATGAAAATTTGAAGATACTGGATGGCAAGGACTGCATAGTCGAGTTGAAGGCAGGATACGGAAACAACAACGCCCTCATTCTTGTCGGCAATGTCACATCAGTAATCACAACTCCGGAGAACGCAGACCGGATGACGGAGATTGAGGTGATGGATGGCAGAGTGGAGTTAAGGGATACCACAATCAGCATCTCAATAAATGGTTCTGTAAATTGCAAAGATGTCTATAAGAAAATCGCAAGCAAGATGGGGCTTCCCATCACATTTGCCGGCGATTTGTCATTTAAGAAGATGCCAAACGGCTTCAGCTATACCGGAAAGGCAAAGAACGCATTGCAGAAGATAGCCAAGTATTGCGGACACAGCTGGACCATTCAGAACCAAACGATACAGATTACATGGCCTGGACGGGCGATAAGTGCAAGAGGGTTCCTGCTGAACTCTGATACCGGACTGATAAGCATACCGAAACGAATAACGATTGGCTCTACGTCAGATAAAGAGGAGTCACAGACCGGATGGGAAGTCGAGTATTTTCTCAATGGGGCAATCGGTGTCAATGATGTTGTGAAGATACAAAGCTCAACGGCGAATGGTTATTTCCGGGTGTATAAAGTCACTATTGACGGAGACAACATGGAAGGGGATTGGGTATGCACCGCTCAGCTGCTGGAGATTAAGGCACAGCCGAAACTGGATAAGAAGGCAGATAAAGCCAAAAAGTCCAGCACCACTCCGGAAAAAGGCGGAGACATCAAGAAAGGCGATAAGGTCAAAGTGATCCGGACATTCAAACAAGGCACTAAGACCAAAGGATACCAGTATGCAGGCGGCACGTTTGTATGCTGGTATTCTGTATATGATGTCATCCAGGTAAAGGGTGATAGAGTAGTAATTGGCATTGGCAGTACGGTAACGGCTGCCGTAAATATGAAGGACCTGGCGAAAGCATAGGGAGGTGATTAGACATGATGCAGGAGCTTACGCAGCAGATTGAGGAAACCGCAAGGGCGGTGACTGATGAAATCCATACAGCTATGCCCGGAACTGTTATTGCGTTTGATCCGGGAAGCGGAACCGCAACGGTAAAGCCAAGCGGCAAGTATGTGACAGCAGACGGAAAGAGCCTCGACTATCCGCAGATAACGGATGTTCCAGTCACCTTCCCGTTCTGCCAGACGGCAGGAGTCGGGATTGCCTTCCCGGTAGGGAAAGGAGATAGCTGTCTGATAGTCATATCAGAGGTTGAGCTTGACGAATGGCGGACCGGTGCTGAGTCCGAAGGCTCGCTTCGGTTTGATTTGACAAGTGCAATGTGCATACCTGGTCTGCTTGAAGGCGGAGGAGACATCATCTCCAAAGCCTGCCAGAATAACGCAGTAATTGTCGGAGCCGGAGACGTTGAAGTCATGGTGTCCGATGCCGGTGCGGTGATTACGTCCGGAGGCACGAAGATGACCGTCTCAGACGATGGTGTAGCCATCAGCGGCGATTTGAAAGTAGATGGCAATATTTCTTCCACTGGAACGATAACGCCTTAAAATGAAGCCATCAGAAGCTAAAAAGGCATCATCGGTATTTGACCGAAAAAGCCGGAGCAGGAGGTGCTTATGGATATATTGCTTGACAGAAGCGGAGACCTTCTCGTCACTAAGGCAGGAGACATCCTGCTGGAGAACTCAGTCGCACAGAAGATACGGATACGGCTGTTGTGGTTTGAAGGCGAATGGCGGTGGAATACCGATGAAGGTATGCCGTACATGACAAATCTGCTTGTTAAGAACCCGGACACAGATTACTTTGAGAGCATTGTCCGGGAGAAGATTTTTGAAGTAGATGAAGTAGTAGATGTAAGAGATGTGCGGATTGTGTATGATGCCAGGACAAGGGAGGCTGCCATACATTATGTCGCATTGACAGATTACGAGACCATAAAGGAGGAGGTGAAGATAAGATGCCGGACTATGGAGTGACAAATCAAGGCTTCGTTCTGAAACGCATGGATACCATCCTGGAGGAGATACATTCCGATTTGACGGAAGGATTTGGAGTTGATACCCGGCTGTCCGGAACTTCATTCCTGGATACGCTGGTTACGACATTCGCCGGACAGATTGCAGACTTGTGGGAGACAGCCCAGGACAGTTACTATGCGAAATATCCGGCAACGGCAACCGGAGTCAACCTGGATCATGCAGTCCAGTACGGCGGCATACGCAGGATGCCGAACAAACGGACCTGCTATCCCTTGCACTGTACCGGCGATGACGGTGCATACATTCGTGAGGAGGCGATAGTTGCCACAAATACGATGCCGGAGGTCAGATTGTATTCTGCCGATGAATTTCAGATTACCAGGGATAACTTCAATGCCGTCTGCATCAAGGTGGCGGTTGTTGAGAATGAAGCGGTGTATACGGTGACGATCAACGGCAATCAGTACAGCTATTCAAATACGGATGGTTCCGAAGGAGACATCCTGGAAGGATTGAAAGCGGTGATTACCAATACCGAGTACCTGGTGGAGTTCAACGCTTCTGACAATATTCTGAAGATTACGGATACGGTGAAGTCGAGAGAAAACGCCCTGGTGCTGTCGGATAACCTCACAACGAGCAGTGTCACAACGATTGCCAATTTCTTTACGCAGGAGTACGGACACATCACGCTTCCTTATGGGATTGTGACAAAGATGGTGAACAATATCACCGGATTTACGGAAGTGACAAATCAACTGGAGCCGACCTATGGCAGATTGCAGGAGTCAGACATTGAATTGCGGCAATCGTACATTGCCAAGTCAGCGCTTCGTTCCAACACGATGATAGACAGCATCGTTGCTGAATTACTGAACAATGTTGCTGATGTGGAGTCAGCATCCGGTTATGAGAATGACACAGACTATACGGATGAAAGGGGGCTGCCGCCGCACAGCGTAGAAATCATCGTTGAAGGCGGAGATAACAATAAGATTGCTGAAGCTATCCTCCGGAGAAAAGCCGGAGGTATTCAGACACATGGAAGTGTTACGGTCAATGTTCCCGGAAAGTATGGCGATACAATACCGGTGCATTTCAACAGACCGGAATATCTGTATACCTGGTTGAAAGTTGTGCTTCATGGAAATAGCGGAAAGCTGCCTACGAACTATGCGGCACTCACCACAGCCTCGATATGCGAGGATGGAAGCCAGATGGTTGCCGGGAACAATCTGCTCACGCAGTTGCTTAACGAAGGCATCTACAATGCAGTTGCCGGGATAACCTATGTTGAAATCAAGACGGCGTATTCGACCGATAAGGCATACATTCCGAAGGAAGGAGATTACAAGGCAGAGAATATCATCGTCACATCAAGGCAGAAGGTGCTGATAGATGAACGGAGAATTGAGGTGACGTTCGATGCAGATAGCTGATATTTGGCTCCGGGATTTGCCGCAGCAGTTCCAAAGCAAACACAATATCGAGGTTTTGATAAAAGCATTTTCTAAGCAGATGCAGGAGCTGGATAAGGTATTCCAGGACCTCAACACCATGACGGATATTGATGATGCTGTCGGGCAGAACCTGGACTATGTAGGAACAATCATACCGCTCACAAGGAAAGAGGCTGGCGAGTTAGCTGGCATTGGAGTTACCGATCCGGTAATCTCTGATGACCGTTACCGCCAGTTTTTGCGTTATCAGAATTTGGTGAATACGAATGAGTGTACCTACTATGACCTCATGGAAGGACTGGCATTGCTATGGGATGTCTCCCCGATTTATTACATCGAGGACCCGGATATGCCGGCAACAATCATTCTGACAATGCCGTTTCTGAAGCCAGGAGGAGAAGTGGTTCGTCTCGGCGAAGTTCCGATGGTAAAGCCTGCCGGTGTTCGGATTGAGTTTGAGTATCTGATACGGTATGCGGTTGAAACGCTTGTGCGTTGGGTGTATTCGGTGTATGGAGTGCCGCTCTGCAATCAGTTACTATGCGGCCAGCATCCACGCCCCGGTTCCCTTGGAGAAATCCTGCTATTGCAGACGGAAGTGGAACTGGAGGAGATAAGGAAAATCTTCGAGCAGACGAAGACCGGAACAATCCGGGTAGGAGGAAAGCTGTACGACTCCACCAAAGGAGAGATAATCACCGATGATGTGGAGATTGAAATAAATGCAGATTATCAGATTGAGGAGCTGATCCTCGCCGGGCAGGTGGTGTCCGGAACACACCCGATACAGTCCGTCAATGGATTTGTTGTGGGAACCACCATAGAAGCCGCCGGGAGCAGCACCACCGCATCGGCGGATTTGCCGTTATCCGGAACATTCCCTATCCAGTCCGTAGAGGGCGTAATGATAGGCAGTAGTGTAGAAGCTGATAGAATTGTCAGCAATGCAAAAGTAAACGCTCCTCTGACCGGTACGCTTGTCACAAGCGGTACTACGGAGGAGAAAACGCTGTTCGTATCTACGGAGACGGTCAGCGTGGAACCAGTAGTCCATATTGCGGCGGTGAAGCCCAGGAGGTGCGGAACCGGCGTTTGTGGAAATAAATCATAAGGAGGTAGAAAACAGATGTCTTTTTGGTCCACAGATTTTATGAATGACCGAAGGAAGCAATGGCTGGCGGCACTGGTGAAGTTCCAGTTCCGGGTAGGCTCAACCTGGCACGATGCCGTAATCAATACAAAGCGTATCGTTGGAAACCGGGTGGAGATTATCGTCAGCTTCCCTCGGACATCATCCGGCAGTCAGACGATTACGGCAGTCCGTATCATTGATGTGACCGGAAAGCAGTGCGGCTTCCAGGAAACGGAGGTTGTGAGGGCATCCAGCCAGGGAGTTCTGACTAAGTTCGAGTTCCCTATCTACGAGAAAGAAGGTGAAGAAGCATGAATGGCAGAGAGCAGCCGTACATCAATGGCAACGGAACCGGAACATACGAGCCTACTCAGTGGCTTGACGATGTTCCCGGCATCCAGGAAGGTACGCCGCAGGACGAACAGCACTTCAATAACATGGAGACCGGTATCAACGGCTCCAATCTGTTAGGAGAGTTTCTTGCGGAGGTTGTATCGAAACAGCAGAAACGTCTGGATGACATTGACGGTGAGGTGATTGCAGTCACGCTCACCAACACGCAGGACTATTACGCCAACAATTCCACGAAGACGGTGGCGTTGTCCGTCCGCAGAGATACCCTGGACTACATCGTGGATGCAGAAATCCAGGGAGATACCGTCAATGTCGGAGACATTGTTGTCTATGACAAGCAGGTCAACGGCTTCAAGGTAAAGTTCACCGGAAGTGCAGCTTCGGTGGCTTTGAAACTTTATGTGCATGGAGGTAATGCGGCGTGAGTGTAGGTGTGATTATCAAAAGTGACGAGAGGGTTCGTCAGCAGAATGAGGCATTAAGGGAGTATGGCATCAACCCGAACAGAGCAACAGCCCACCAGCGAGACATGGCAGACTGTATCGCTCAGAAGACCAACGAGGCTTACGATGAAGCCCGAAGAAAAGGAGGAAGCAGACGATGAATGTAATCGAAGTAAATGAAGGAACGAAAATTCCGTATTCTGTCAGCAAGACGAAGATCACGTTCGATGACGAGCTTATGCTGAATGTGCAGAAGCTGGAGCGTGATTTTGATGTCTGCATTGACATCTGCATCGACAAGTATGGCATGGTGACTACCGGACTCGGAGTGAAGTATGCGGCTCAGATTGAAATTCCTGCCAGGGAATATACCGAGCATACCGAGGAGAACCCCGACTATGACCCGGAAGATGAAACGAGCCGGGAGACCATCACCACGAAGGAGCCGGTTCCGTTCAGCATGGCAAATGTTACTTTGAAACTGTATGCGATTTAAGGAGGTAAAGATATTATGGCAAATTACGATCAGTTTGCAGCGGCAGTAAAGGAGATTTCCGGGGGAAAGAATATCGTCCTGCTGGATGACCTCGGCATCCCTTCTGTATATGTACCCATCAATAAGCTGAAGAACAGCGAGCTTGTGTCTGGATTGAGTGAGAACATTCATCCGGCGTTCAGCGTTGCGGTCAACGGCGCACAGGTAGAGAAGGATTGCTTCTACTACTCTAAGTATCAGAATGTAGTCATCAACGGAAGGGCATACTCCCTGGCTCACAGAGACCCGAAGGTGTATGTGACTTTCGACCAGGCAAGGGAGGCTTGCGAGGCGAAGGGAGCCGGCTTCCACCTGGGAACTATGGCAGAATGGGCGGCGATTGCTCTCTGGACCAGGAAGAACGGCACGATGCCGCATGGTAATAACAATTACGGCAGAGACATCAATGCAGCACATGAGAAAGGGCAGGAGTCCTCACATGAAGGGGAAGGAAGCACCAGGAAGACAGACAGAACATTTACCGGTTCCGGTCCTGCAACATGGGGGCATGATCACACCATTTTCGGCATCCAGGATTTGAATGGAAACGTATGGGAATGGGTAGGCGGTATGCGTTTGAAGGAAGGAGAAATTCAGATTATTCCTTACAACAACGCTGCCCTCGGAGCCGAGTGCGACCAGTCCGTAAGCTCAACTCTCTGGAAGGCAATCAAGAACGATGGCTCCATTGTCGCTCCAGGAACCGCCGCAACGCTGAAGTATGATTTCGTGTCCAGCAAAATCCAGTTGACTACTGGCATCACCAGTGCGGTAGATCAGGGCAGAGGCTGCGAATACAAAGATATGACGCTTGCAAGCGGCTTAACGGCTCCGGAGTTGGCGAAGGTGCTGTTGATTTATCCGGACACTCCGGCAGGAGATTATGCCGGGGACTATCATTGGATGAACAACTCCGGAGAGCGTTTGCCGATTTGTGGGGGCAGCTGGAGCTATGGCGCCTCTGCTGGCGTGTTCGACGTGGCGTTGAACAACCCTCGCTCGAACTCGAACAGCAACATCGGCTTCCGCTCCGCTCTACCCTCATATGCCGGATCAGCAGGATTTCTAAGGATGTCCTGCCAGTGCGAGGGGATAAAGGAGTCCATTTCCGCTCCGGACCGTATGGTAGGAGAAAAATAGGCATCGTTCGTGGTTGGGCGGTGCCGCCCTTTGAGGAGACCAACAAATCTTAGGGCAACCTGGGAAGCTGCAAGTAGCTTTGGCGAAAGCTGTGACACTAGAGAGGATGATGCAATGAAGATAAAGAATGTGTTCGACCTCATCTTCTCAATGGAGAACCTATACGGTGCTTTGGAAGATGCTTCCAGGGGAAGGAGATACCAGTCCGATGTACTGGATTTCAACTCCGATGCCTGGGATAATCTGAAAGACCTGCGAGAAGAAGTAATCAGCGGTTCGTACCGGATTGAGAAGTATTACATTTTCTATATCCACGAACCGAAGCTGAGAATGATTATGTCGATTGCCTTCAAGCATCGCATCGTCCAATGGGCTATATACCGGGTGATAAACCCGGTGCTTGTGCCGGGATACATCGAAGACAGTTACGGATGTATTCCCGGCAGAGGTAGCCTAAGTGCAATGAAGAAGCTGAAATACTGGCTGGAGTTTGTGAGCCGCAAAGAGGGTGAAAATTGGTTTTATCTGAAGCTCGACATCAGCAAATATTTCTATCGGGTATCGCACCGGATATTGAAGAAGGTGCTGGCGAAGAAGATTAAAGACGAGAGGCTTCTGGAACTTCTGTATGGCATTATTGATTGCAAACATACGCCGTTCGGTCTTCCTCCCGGAAAGAAACCGGAAGAAGTACCGCTGGAGGAAAGACTGTTTGATGTCGGTATGCCTATCGGCAATCTGCTTAGTCAGATGTTTGCTAATATCTACCTGGATATGCTGGATCAGTTCTGTAAAAGAGTTCTCGGCATCCGGTATTACATCCGGTACATGGATGACGTTATCATTCTTAGTTGCGATAAAGTCCAGCTTCGGGAATGGAAGGACCGCATCGGTGAGTTCCTGGAGACAGAACTGGAACTGAATTTGAATAATAAGACTTGTATCCGTCCTATCGGACAGGGTATTGAGTTTGTAGGATACAGAGTTTGGGCGGATCGTGTTGTCCTAAGAAAAAGCACCACACTCCGGATAAAACGGAGTCTGAGTGGTGTCCGCCAGCTATATGAGAACGGAAGGATGCCGCTGGAGAAGGTGACAGAAATATTCACCTGCTACATAGGTATGCTGAAGCACACCAACAGCCAGGCTCTAATAGATAAACTGTACGAAGATATGGTACTCATTAAAGGAGGAAGCAGTGAGAAAGAAGAAAAGGAAGAATTTGTTCCGATGCTCCCACAAGAAGATTGGTATTTGTGCTATGAACTATACGGAGTGTACGGAGATATGTGCATGGCACAGTAAATGTGAACATTGCCTTAGTTGCCACATTCCTGCCGGACAGTATCCATGCAGCAGATGTGAGCTTTTAAGGATAGATTTGAGACCGCCCGAATGAGGCGGTTTTCTTTATGCGGAAAGGAGGTGAGAAAGAGATGGATGTAACAACCATTATTGTTGCTGCGAGCATACCTTCAGCGATTACCGGGTTCTGTTTCTGGATTCTTGAAAGCCGGATGGCAAGAAGGCAGAAAGAGGCTGATAAGAAGTACGATGCCCGGAGGCAGAATGAAATAATCGTGATTGAAGGAGTCAACGCCGCAATCGCACTCGGAGAAGCAACGGCGAGAGCCGTACAGCGTATTCCGGATGCACACTGCAATGGAGATATGCACGCAGCCCTTGACTATGCGGAGAAGATTAAGCATAAGCACAAGGATTTTATGACAGAGCAGGGCGTTGACGCACTGTATTAGGAGGTATGGCATGAAGCGAAAAAAGCAGAAGCGGACAATGGATGTCATCCTGGTGTTCATTGCCGTCTTCCTGCTCGCCTTCATTGTCACCATGATAATTCTGTACTACACCACCGGGGCAATCCCGGATACCTTATGCACCTGTGTATTTGCGGCGTGTGGAGGAGAGTGCGGAGTCATGGGATGGATCAAGACAACGAAGGAGCGGCAGAGAGACCGGCAGTACGAACTGGAGGACAGAAAACACCAGGAGGACCTGGAAAAGCAGAATGGCAATGGCTCTGAGGAGACCATGCCGGAATAGGAGGAAGATATGAATTTTTTCATCAACAACTGGTATCTGATCGTGGCAGGAGCCGCTGTACTGGCAGGAGCCGGGTACAGTGTGTATGTGTTCGTCAAGAGACCGCACACCGAACAGCTGAAGTCCGTAAAGGAATGGATGCTGTTTGCGGTGACAAAGGCTGAGAAGGAGCTAGGCTCCGGAACCGGAAAACTGAAGCTGAGGTATGTTTACGATATGTTCATCGCAAAGTTCCCCTGGCTTGGCAAGGTAGTCAGCTTTGAAATGGTGAGCATGATGGTTGACGATGCCCTGGATGAAATGAGGGTGATGCTGGAGAGCAACAATGCTGTCAAGGAATATGTGAATGGTCCTTCCGAAGCAGAGGAGACCGGAAAGGAGCAGTAATATGGCACTGAAAGGAAAGACAGTCCGGGAGCAGATATGGAACTATCTGAAATCCAAAGGACTGAGCAATCATGGCACAGCAGGACTTATGGGTAATCTGTTTGCGGAGTCCGGGCTGAACCCGAAGAACCTTCAGAACACTTCCGAAAAGAAGCTGAACCATACGGATGACTCCTACACCCAGGCGGTGGATGACGGCTCGTATGACAACTTCGTAAAGGACAGTGCCGGCTATGGATTGGCACAGTGGACCTACTGGTCCAGGAAGGAGAAGTTGCTCAATTTCGTGAGGTCACGAAAATGCTCTGTCGGGGATTTGGAGGCACAGCTCGACTTCCTTATGGAAGAATTGAGCGAAAGCTATGGCACAGTTCTGGCGAAGCTGAAATCCGCAAGGTCAGTGAAAGCGGCATCCGATGTTGTCCTCACTGGTTTTGAGAAGCCGAAGGATCAGAGCAATGCCGTAAAGGAGAAACGAGCCGGGTACGGCCAGCAGTATTATGACGAGTTTGTATCAAGCAAAAAAGAAGGAGGTAACAGCAATATGACTGAAGCACAATTAAGACAGAAAGTAGTTGGAGTTATGCAGGGGTGGATTGGCTGCAAGGAGAGCAATGGCAGCCACAAGAAAATCATCGACATCTACAATGCACATAAGCCGTTGGCGAGAAGTTATGCAGTAAAGTATACCGATGCGTGGTGTGCGACCGGTGCATCCGCTGCGGCAATCGTTGCTGAATTGACGGACATCATCCCTACGGAGTGCGGATGCAATCAGATGATTGAACTGTTCAAGAAAATGGGGGCATGGCAGGAGAACGATGCTTATGTTCCGTCTCTCGGAGATTATATCTTCTACGACTGGCAGGATAGTGGTGTCGGAGATAATACCGGGGCTGCGGATCATGTCGGTGTCGTTGAGAAGGTTGCCGGAAGCACTATTACGGTCATTGAGTGTAATATCAATGATGCCTGCGGCAGGAGAAATCTGAAAGTGAATGGCAGATACATCAGAGGTTATGGCGTTCCGAAGTATTCCAAGAAAGCAACCGTACCGAAGGGCGAAGATGTAAACAAGACCGGCACTCTGAAGATTGGCGATGTTGTGAACTTTACCGGAAGCAAGCAGTATACCAGTTCCTATTCCGGAGCCACAAAGAAGTCTGCGAAGCCTTGCCAGGCGAGGGTAACAGCGATCAGTGCAGGAAAGCCGCATCCGTATCACCTGGTTGCACTCAGCGGAGGCAAAGTGTACGGCTGGTGCGATGCCGGCGATATTGAAGGTGCATCCGGCTCCAGCGGTTCGTTCAAGGTAGGCGATAATGTTTCCTTCACCGGAGACAAGCACTATACCAGCAGCTATGCCGGGGCAAGCGGAAAGTCTGCGAAGCCTTGTAAGGCGAAGATTACCGCTATGAATAAGAACGGCAAGCATCCGTATCATGTGGTGGGCGATACAGTGTATGGATGGGTAAACGCTTCCGACATCAGCAAATAGGAGGTGCCGGAGTGAAAAATTACATCGGTGTTAAGATTGTCAAAGCTGAACCGCAAGTGAAAAACGGCAAGCCCGGATACAAGGTTGTGTATCCGGATGGCTATGTGTCGTGGAGTCCGAAAGATGTCTTTGAGGAGGCATACCGGGAGCTTGGCTGCGAAGATTTCATAAATGAAGATATGTAAGAGAGGACCTCTCCGTTGCAATAGTGCTTCGGGGAGGTCTTTTTTGTTGCTCACAAATGGAGCTGGTGTCAACATTAAATTTCGACAAAAATAAGATTGGTGTTTTAGTCACAATTTCGGATTTTGTTCAAAAAATTTTTTTCAATACCTAATATCTCTACGAAGGAAAAAGCCGGAAAAAGGCAAATAAGAAGTTCCAGGAGACAGAGTATTTTTCAGAAAATTTCCGGAGCATTTCTGCTCGAATTTCTCCATATAGAAAACGTCCATAGGACAATCCAGCGGACAGTCACAAGGACAGTCCTGCCATTTGGCTCTGGAAAGTCCGCCAGAAATATACCGGACAAGGCATTTTTGCATATGAAGCCTTCGATTTTGGTATCAGTAATTTCGGAGATACTTTGGGAGGTCTTTCTTCCTATTATAATATATGCTGATTTTTCATGCGTCCATGTGACCGTCCATGTGACCGTCCATAGGACAGTCCGCTGGAAAGTCCTTGACCATACCGTCACCGTAAACGTAACCGTAACCTATATATAAACATATATGTGCGTTTGTTGATATGGTGGATAAGTATGTGGATAAAACTCGAAAATTCCAAAAATATTTTCCGTAAAACTATTGACACCCCAGGAGGTAGTGTTACGATGCGTTCACGCTAAACAAATACCTAAACTAAGCGAAGCAGTAGGCAGCCAGATGGTTGCATCAATCGGGCGGTTGCCGAAAAGTAGCAAGATAGGAAAATGGAAAATTCCAAAAAATATTCAGTAAAACTATTGACAAATTGGAAAATTCCAGTTACGATGCGTATAAGTTAAAGATGAAGTAAAGAGACTTGCTGAAATGATGGAAATGCCGCTCGAAAGAGCTAGAGCGTTTGCTGAAATTCTGTTCAGCGAGAAAGAGAAAGGAAACTCCAGTTTGCGATGTGCTGACTTGGATAGCGTAGATGGTTATTTTCAAGAAAGGGAGAATAACTGGTACTTTTACCACGATTGGCAGGCACTCATTCAGAGCGAGATAGACCAGGCGGATGCCGGGCTGACTGAGAAGGAGTGCGAGGAACTGATGGGAAAGATGATTTTCAAGTTGCCGGATGGATGGTACGCACAGACTGTTTTATAAAAGTGAAAAATCTGAAAAAATTCAGTTTTTCTATTGACACCTCGGACGGAGGTGCTATCGTTCGCCGCACGATATAACAAATCATATCCGGCGAACGACCGGAGGAAGGAGCAGTTTATGGATGTTATGGAGAGACAGAAACTGACAGAGGATCAGATTGAGAAGCTGGCAGTTGAAATCAGAGAGTTCCTGCTGGAACATGGATTGTGGCAGGATGTTGATATTTATTTCAACCACAAGAGATTTGGATGCAAGGACCCGGAGACCGGGAGGTACTTCTACAATGACCGGGAGCATCTGTTCGTAGAGGAGGATATCGAGCCGCAGACGTATTTTGAATATGTCAATCCGGACCACATTCTCAGCATGAGTTTTGAAGGTCCGGTATGTGAGATGCTTTACTACTGCGAACGTCCGGAAACCAGGAAGAAATTTGATGCGATTTTCGAGCGGTACGGTTTGTATTATGAGTTCGGGAACCACTGGAATTTCAGTTGTTATTATATTTGATTGGAGGATGAAGAAATGAGCAATGTAAGTTGTTTGAATTGCGGACATGAATTTCCGCTTAGAAGGACATATTTTGATGAAAATGGACTGTATACAGTGTGTCCGGAATGTGGAGGCTCATTCGACACAGATGAAGAAGTCGAGTTGAATGATAAGCAGTCTAAGAGATGCGATGAAGTATATGATGCAGTGTATGAAATGTGCAAATGCTTTACCGAGAATGAAAATCTTGAATGGGATATGGCTTATATTGGCGAGATTGCTGAATTTGCCGCAAATACTTTGGTATCACATGGAGAAAAGGTTCGCTTCCCGGCGGTTGTTACAAACCAAGATAACAGCCAGTATATTGAGGAATATTACAATCCGGAAGGAGATGAATGATATGGCATTTTGGAAAGCTGTTGATACAAGGTCAAGATGGAAGATGCAGAAGTTTCTGGCAGAGCATTTCAGATATGACACCATGAGTAGCTGGAACCGTTCAACATCGTATGCCTGCAACATGAAGATTTACAATCTGGACGTTCCGGCAGAGGTGAAAGATAAGCTGTATGAGATGTTGGATTGCCATGATGTATATGACCGCATCCAGGAACTGATTGATGATTTCAATGCGGAGCATGATTTCAGATGGCAGGCAGCCTTCAACGGAAGGAGCGGAGGTTATTTGGTACTGTACCAGGGCGGAAGCAAGCCGTCAGAGCATAAATCATTTTGCCGTTTTTGCGGACAGCGGAATTTTACCAGCGTGAAAGAGACTGGAAATGTTTGCGGCAGATGCCGGCAGCCTGGGAGAATTGATTATGCAAAGCCTCCGCTGCAAGTGTTTACGCTTCCTGGGAAATCGACAGATATGGATGAAGATTTTGAAGGATGGAGTATGGATGACCTTCGTGCGAGAGTAAAGCTGGTGCAGGAATTTGATGCCCTGGCAGACAATATCGTCCTTGAAGTAAAGAGCATAGCTGAGAGCTGTTCGGTTCGGGAGGAAGTTTACTACGAGCCGAAGACCAGGAAAGTGTTGGCAGGAGGTGCTGTATGAAAAGGATAGCTGTCGGCAGACACATCAACGGCATTACTATCAATCCGTTAGAGTATCTGCTGGATGACGAAGGGGATCTGATGACCTTCGAATCAGAGGAGAAAGCAAAAGAGCTTCTGGCAGAGAAAGGCTTCTCTGAGGAGGATATGTACTGGATGGTGTTCGAGGAAGTGGACGATGCCAAACAGACAGATGAATACGAAGTCATCGGCGAGTGCGAGGTTGATGAAAATGGAGAGATAGTCAAGCTGGAACGTGAGTATTTCCGGCAAGGGTACATATACAAGAACCCGAACGCATACCACAACGACAAGTCGGCTGTCTGCTATGTTCCGGAACTGTCGGACTCAGCTTATACCGGGCAGGACTTCCTGGATATGTGCAACGGCCAGCCGGAAATTGCAGACCAAGTTTTTGATGCTGTTGACTGGCAGCATCCGGAAAGTTACCTGGATGAACAGGGTGACGATGAATTGTGGCAGTGCAAATGCGGTAAGTTGTACTGGTGCTATGGAGTTGATAAGTGTCCGCATTGTGGGGCAAAGAAGGAGGTTGACTGATGGAAAATGAAGTTTTGAAGTTAGAGTTGGAAGTTGTTGTTACCCAGGAAGATATTGATGACATCATGGCAGGAGCTTTGGAAGGAGGCATCAACTACTGGTGCTGTAAGGCAGAGGTGGTCGGAGATTACCTGGGAGAATATGCAAGTGAGCAGATTTCTAGGGGCGGTCAGCTTCTCCTGCATGATATTGAGGAGGATGAAAGACACACACTGGATAAGGAGAAGTTTCTGAAAGGATTGAAGATGTACTTTGAGAAGCCGCATCCGTATGACATCCTGGAGGAGATCGACAATAAGCTGAGAGTTGACACCTGCAATGCTGATGCAACGGTGTGTGACATGATTATCCAGTACGCACTGTTCGAGGATGTGATATACGGATAAGAGGCTGTACTGAGCCGGAGTAAATTGAAACCTATCAAATATACCCTGGGTGTCCGGACAAAGGCTCCCAGGGGCGTTAAATGAACATAAGGAGGCATGAATGATGAAGATATTGACGTATGTTCTTCATGGAATGTGGAACACGCCGGACACCGATGGAGTTACTGTTATCGGAGTATCTGTTGACGTAGAACCGCTTCTCAGAAAGCTGGATAAAATTGCCGACAGCAAGGCGAAAGAGTATGTAGAAATGTGCGGCTACATCCAGGAGGAGAGAGGCGAAAGGTATTATGAGGCGGTGAATGTGAGCGGCAAGTATGCGAAGTTCTACATCGCCGAACACCAGCTGGAACTGCCGGAGAATACGATGGGAGCCATCAGCCGGGAGATGGAGAAGATCGACCGCACCAATGATGTGAGAGCATACATTGAAATGCTGTATGAGTCAGAAAGTATCGAAGCATGGAAGTATGAGTACATGACTAGAGAGCCAGCGGTGATGCAGGAAATCCTCCAGCTTTTCATCAAGACCGAAGATTGCAATACGCCGTTCAATACCACGATGGATATTGTAGTCGGAAACGTGATGAAGGAGATTACCCTCGATGATAAGAAGCTGGAGTATCTGTGGGAGGAGTTCGGTGATGTACTGATTGATGATGACGAGTGCATCCTGGATGATTTCCTCGGATTTGAGTGTGGAACGCACCGGGAGGCGGTATGGCACTGGTTCGATGAAAGATATTCCGGCGGCGTTGCGAAGCTGATGTTTGGAGGTGATTGATGTGGCTTATACATGGGATGGAATGAAGAAGGTTGAATGGGAAGAAGTCATATTGAAGCATGAGAATGGCGGAGGACTTGCTGGATATTTTTATCTGCATGATGACGGAACTGAAGCGGTCATTGAGGAAGGGTATTCTTGGAGTGATATTGTGAAGCATCACGAGAATGGTGACGAATTTGGAATGGAGTTGGTAACGAAGAACACAAGAATTTCCTATCTTTACAGAGATGCCAGCAACTATAAACAGCACAATGAGGTAGTTGTTTCTGGAACCTTCACCCCGGAGCAGATCGAAGCCATAATCGGATGCCTGGATGCAGGAGAGTATTTTATTCCGGTCCAGGTCGGTCTTCCGGAAGAAAGGTTTGAGAAGATTACAGAAGACGATCACTGCTGGTTTGAATTGAGCAGAGATGGATTTGAAGAAACCGATGCAGAGGCGAACATTGATATGGCGCCCGATGAAGTGGTGGCAAAGTTCCTGGAAGCAAAGGGAAATTGGGATGACAGTAAAGAATTTGGAGGTGAATTAGAATGAAAGGCATAGTAACAGAGCATAGTGAAATCTGCTTCATCTGCGGCAGACAAACAGAGGCAGAGCATCATCTGATATTCGGAACCGCCGGCAGAGAACTTAGCGAGAAAGACGGGCTGAAGGTTCCGATCTGCAATAACTGTCACAATATGGGTGAAGTGACAAGGCGGATACATGGGAACCCGATGGCGGAAAAGATGTCGAAAATCATCGGACAGCTTGCATGGGAGCGGCAGTGGATACTGAAAGATGCCGTCCATGACAAAGACGGCGATGAAGAAGAAACCCAGGCTTTGGAAAGTAGGATTGCCCGGAAAGAATTTAGGAGCAGATACGGCATTTCGTATCTGTAAAGGAGGTTGCGTATGCTGATTTTAGGACAGAACGGAGATGTGATGGTGAATGTGGAACGCCATCAGTGCTTCTCAATCTACCAGCTTGGCAATTATGAGCATGGTAAGGAGATGGAGAAAAGGTTTCGGATACTTGCCTGGTATGGAAGCGGCGAGGATGATTGTTGGGGTATCGGTGATTATGCTACCGAAGACCGGGCGAAGGAGGTTATCCAGGAGATTTGGAAGAAATATGGAGAGTATTTCCATCGAACCGGTGGACCGGCGATATTGAGAGGTTCAGTCGATGTTCCGGAGGAATTTTGGGTGCTTCCAAAGGTTTATGAGATGCCGAAGGAGTAGGAGGTGCGCTATGGCAAGGAAAGTTTACTGCGAGAATACGTCCTGCAAGCATCATAAGAGTGGAGATGTATGCGATACGACCGTAAAAATCGGCTCCAGCGGTAAGTGCAAATCGTTTGAAAAAGGATTTGTGTACTATTTCCACAGAGTATGGGATGAATTGGGTAATAGCAATTACATCGACTTTGTGAAGATAAACAGAGATGACGATTTGAGGATTGGGATTTTCATGGTATGTAAAGTTTACGGCATCAGCTTCTCCGAAATGGAGTGGGGGCTTTGCAGAATACTCACGTTCAAAGAAAGTGAGAAAGGCGAACCGCTCCACTATGATGATATTGTTTCCAGAGAAATGAACCATGAGGAGTTTGATAAGCTGTTTCGTGATTTTCAGAATGGAATACTCCCTAGCGTAACGCATGAAAAGACTAAGAAAGACAGTCAGCCGTTCGGGTGGCTGTCTCCTATGGGGGAGTTCACAGAAGGAGATTTCGCAGAACATGAAGAAGCGGCGGAAAGAATTATTGAGAAATCCGGATTTGGAGATGAATATGAGGACTGGCTTATGAGCAACGGTGAAGGTGTTACCTGCCGGGATTTTCTGTCTGAGGTCAAAGGTTATTGTCTGATACATAATCCAGCCGGATATGGAGGATACATTGTATCGAATGTAAAGCCGCTCACGAAAAAGCAGAAGGAATTTCTGTATGGGTACTTCATGGACATCGGAGATAAGTTCAAAGCGGATCAGTATATGGATTGAGAGGAGGAAAGCTGATGAAAAAGGTGATGCACATTGATGAATTTGAAGGACAGTGCGGTTACTCATACAAGCACGAACCGTTCTGCAATGGAGGTCATAACTGTCGGCATCCGGAAGCGGCAAAGGAAACTGTAAATGGAGAGGAAGTCGGCTATTGCTACGCATTTCATTGTCCGTTGGCTCCATGTGCAGACGAGGAGGATTTCAAGGATGCCGGCGAGGACCTGGAGCAGTATTAGGAAGATATGTATGTGGTTTTGTATGATGATGAAAACAAGGAGGAGAAAACAGAGTGAGAGAAAAAGCATCAGAGATTGTAATGAAGTGTCTGGAGGAAAAGAAGATGTCGCAGCGGCAACTGGCAACGAGAATGGGAGAAGATGTCAGAGGGCTTAATCAACAGCTTCACCGCCAGAGCGATATGAAAGTGAAAAGATTTGCGGATGTCCTGGAACACGCCGGATACCGTCTGGAAGTAGTTGAAAATGATGGCATCCAGCGAGTGTGCCAGGAGTTTGCAAATCAGATTATTGAGACGAGACAGCCTATCGGATATTTCTATACGTTTGCAGCCGGCATCTATACCGGTATTGATAATGGAACCGGGGATGCCTGGACTGAAGATTTCAATTCTTGCGAGGAGTGCATGAGGTGGCTGAGACATGAACCGGCAACGGATGCCAGCGGCAATCTGCACGAAGTATAGTCTGCTCGAATATTCCAAAAAAAATCTCGAAAAATATCAGTTTTTTTATTGACAACGCAGGAGCCAGTGCTACGATACGTCTACGATAAAAAACTCGAATTTTCCAAATGGAGGTAAAAAGCTATGATGATGTCAGAGTTTATTGAGAGAGTTGGATTTGAGCCGACAGCAGCTGAATATGCAGAGATTGAGCAGGAGTACATGGGATGCGATGTCGATAAAGACAAGTTCTGCAAGGAATGGAAAAAGAACGGTGGCATCCAGCGGCTTTGCAGAATGAGAGCAAGGCGGATTGAGGAACTGGAAGCAGAGACTGCCATGAAGGATCGCCAGTATGAGGAGATGGATGCTCGGCATTGCCGTCAGTTCAATGAGATGAACAGCAGATTAAAGGCAGAGCTGGAGGCTGCAACGAAAAGGCTGGAAAATGTTCAGGATGAAAAGGATTGCCTCTATGGAGAAATCCAGAAGGCAAAAGCAGCACAGAAGGAAGCAGAGGAGAAGCTGGCAAAAATCAGAGAAGCGTTCGCAATTCTCGGAATTGCAAAGGAGGTGTAGGGATGTACGAACCGGATTATGACGGTGATATGAAGTATTACCAGGATCAGCTGGCGAAGAAAGGCATCACGAAGGATATGCTCAACATGGATAATTACGCCGGGCTGACCGCCAGGGAGTTGCAGGGCATTGTTGACAGCGTACAGCTGGTTAAGAAGGAGGAAAAGGTATGTTAGGCAAAGGAATGACAGTGAGTGAGGCTACCCACAGATGGGTGCAGGAGTTCAACAGATTTCCGCAGGATATGATTTCAAAGTTGATGTCGATTGACATTGACGGATGGCATGAGGTAACTAAGCCGTCTGCCGGGCGGAGAGTGTATGTGTTTAATATGCCCGATGGCTGCGAGGACTATGAAAATACTGGCGAGATTGAGAATTTCCTGGAAGAAGCAGATGTGTACCTTATCAATCTTGATGATGGCAACACTGTTGAGGTCGGGGAGAGTGATTTCGAGTTGGAAGAAGACAGTTGCCTGCCGATGTGGGGAACGATGTGGCAGTTTGGAGACAGTGCCGATGATTACTGGCTGGAAGAAATGGATGGCATCCAGGTGATGTCAGAGTGTGGCTTCCGTATCTATGAGAGCGATGAATGGGGATATTTCTTCGGGATTGACGGAGCCGGATATGATTTTTATTCAGAACATTGGATACCGCTGTACCGGAAACGTGGATTGCAGTGGCATGATCCGGAAACTGAAAAGAAGGAGGAGGATGCAGATGCGTAAGATTTATCGGAAGCTGACAAAAGAGCAGAAGGAGGCAGGAGTTATCTTTTCCTCCTGCCTCAGTCCAGTCAAATATGAGACCGGCACAATCCATGAGGTGAAGGCTGACGATCCGGACAGAGAGAATAAGATACGCAATCTGAAGGATGATAAGTTCTTCAATGGCTCTCAGTACAAGTACAACATTATCCGGACGTAATTTTTTCAGTATTTCTATTGACATCGGCGGCGGAGGTGCTATCGTTCGCCGCACGATGAAATCAAAGGAGGTAACAAGATGGAAGATATATTGATGGTTCTGCTGGAATGTGGAAGCCTGGACCTTCGGATATTGGATGATGTCGGATATGACCTGGGAGAGATTGTAGAGGAATTACAGGCAAATGGCATAAAGCCGACATTGAATGTCATTACCGGAGAGATATTTTGGAAAGGGCAGCGTGAGCTGACGGAAGCTGTTGAAGATGCTATCCAGGAGAGGAAGGATCAGCAAGCTGAGACCGATGACACCGAGGAAGGCGAAGCTGAATATGACCGGCTCCAGGAGGAGATTGACGAATTAGAAAGTCTTGATCCGGAGGAAGACATGGACTGGTTCTGTAACTGCCTTGATACTTCATGCTGGTTCAGTAACAATGAGGAAATTTACCGGAAGTACATTCCGGAAGCAATCAGCAACATCGAGGACAATATGGGATTTGAGTTTTAGGAGGCGGCTATGAAGAAGGCTGATTTTGACAGAATTATTGTCGAGACGAATGAACGGATGACTCAGATAATCTCATGGTGGTATAAGAACAAATCATGGCTTGATGACGAGGAGTTTAATGCACCTATGGAGTCCGGGCTGATAGTAATGCAGGAAGAAGGCATTGATATCGGATTTGAAAGTCGGGCTGATGGACTCGTTACAATTTCGGTGTATCCAGAACATATTGAGGTAGCGGCAATGCAGTTTGAACTGGACCCGGTAACGACTGCGGTATCCGGGCATCGGTTTCCGAACAAAATGAGGCATCAGAAAGAGAAGTTGCTGAAAGTTATTTTCGAGGCAGACCATACAGATGTAAAGGAAAGCGTAAAGTACCTGGCTCTAATGCAGTTTGCAGCACACTATGAAGAAATCGTTCAGATTGATGAAAAGCAGAATGTCAGAAGAACTCGGCACGAAGCCAAAATGCTGAGAAAAAATCCGAAGAAGCCGCTTAATCTGGTGAAGAAAACCTATGTTGTGAAAGAGTTCTCGGATGATGATTTACATAAATTCGGAGAGAAACGAGGTTATACAAAGCCGGATCATGAAGTGCAGGTCAGAGGATTTTACCGGACGATGAAATCCGGAAAGAAGGTTTGGGTTAAGCCGTTTTCCAGGTACAAGGACAAAGGAAATAAGCGACCAAAAGAATATAAAGTTTAAGGAGGAAAAGAGCATGAGAGTAAAATGTGGAATGAAGTGCAGAGCAAATGAAAATGGGTACTGCAAGAGACCGGAAATTGACATCCTGGCATATGGGAAGTGCGGAGATTTCCGGGCGGAGCCGGAGTTCGAGGCTTTCCGGGAGGACAATGTTGTGATTTTCGATAAGACAGGATTGCCGTCCATCATGGTGAAGTTCACCAGGAACCCGGACAAGCCGGTACACCCGATGTTCGTGATCGGCGGAAAGACCTACGATGAAGTGTACATCTCGAAGTACCCGAATGTCATCATCAATGGCAAGGCGTACAGCCTTCCGTTGAAGGAGCCGTCAGTGAACGTCACTCTGGAGGATGCTGAAAAAGCCTGCTTCAGCAAGGGTGAAGGCTGGCATCTTATGACTGCAATGGAGAGAGGCTATATCGCCAACCTTTGCCATGATACCGGCATCTTCCCTCATGGGAATACGGACGGAGGAGTCTACCATGCAGACCCGAAGGAGAAAGGCACTACCTTCAATGGACGTGGCAAGACGCTCACTGGCTCCGGACCGGAAACCTGGACACACGATCATACGGTGTTTGGCATCCATGACCTTTGCGGCAATGTCTGGGAGTGGTTCAGAGGACTCCGGCTCATGGACGGTGTTCTCCAGGTGGCAGAGAATAATGATGCAGCCATGAACATCGACTTGTCAGAGCATAGCCAGAACTGGAAGCCGGTGATGTGTGAAGAAAAGCCGATCAGACTCGACTGCACCGAAGGAGAAGTTACCTTCACCACTTGCGAAAAAATTGATGCTGACTATGACGGATGCAGATGGGGAGATGTCAATTTTGATTGCGTGCAAACGCAGGAGATGAAAGAGTTGGGATTGTTTCCTGGGGAGCCGGAAGCATACTTCTATGCAGATACAAACGGAGAGCGTTTGCCGCTTTGTGGGGGCGGCTGGGCCGTTGGCGCCCGTGCTGGCGTGTTCGACGTGAGTTTGGACAACCCTCGCTCGAACTCGTACGGCTACGTCGGCTTCCGCTCCGCTTACTACCGGAAACTGGAAACTGAGGACTGAAAACTGTGAGGCGGCTGTTAAGCCGCCATGAAAGGAGATTGACATGAACAAAGTGATACTGATGGGAAGGCTGACAAGAGACCCGGAAATGAGGTATGCACAGAATGAGAACGGAACGGCGGTTGCCAGATATAGCTTGGCGGTGGACCGCCGGTTCAAGAGAGATGGAGAGCAGGACGCAGACTTCATCGGATGCGTGGTATTCGGAAAAGGCGCTGAGTTTGCCGAGAAGTATCTCTCCAAAGGAACTAAGATTGTGATTACCGGGCGTATTCAGACCGGAAGCTACACCGACAGAGAAACCGGGAAAAAGGTATACACAACCGATGTCGTTGTAGATGAGCAGGAGTTCGCTGAAAGCAAGGCTGCCAGTCAAGGCAATGGAGGCGGTTATCAGAACGCCGGAAGCAATAATTCTACATCGGGAGACGGTTTTATGAACATTCCGGACGGCATTGATGAAGAATTGCCGTTCAACTAGGAGGTGTGATTTTATGAGTTGTTATGATGACTATGACGAAGATTATGAACCGAGCCAGGAAGAAATGGAGGAGATGGATGGTATGGAGAACACTGAGGTAAAGATGGAAAAAGAGGATTTGAAAATTGAGTTCAATACGGAGAATTTTGCTCTTGGCATCATCCAGGCTGTGACAGCAGAGGTAAAGAAGAACCTTTACAGCGAGATTGTAGCGGAAATCAAGAGCGAAGTGCTTGGTGACATCAAGGAGAAAATCCAGTATGCGGCGAGCGATATTATCAAAGGCATCGTCCAGGATTTTATGGATAATGAGAAAGTTCAGATCGGCGGATCGTCTGTCTGGGATGATGAACCGAAGGAAGAACTTACATTGACACAGTATGCGAAACGCTGCGTGAAGGACTGCATCGAAAATAGCAGATTCCGCATTGTCAAGAGTTTTGAAAAGGATAGATACAATAAGGGGAGATATAGGGCAGAGACACAAGAGTACACATTTGAGGAGTATCTGCTTCAGCATCTCGGCATTGACAATGAGGTGAAAAGTTACCTGGATAAGCAGGTAGATGAAGTTCGCCAGCAGGTAAATCGTGATGTGAAGGCTGCATTTGACGAGAGTACGAAGACGATGCTGTCCAATGCTGTCCTCCAGGTCCTCATGGCGAACGATACTTACAAGAAGATTGAAAGCAATATCTCTTGCATAGCAGACAGACAGCAGGAGGAAACATAAAAATAGGAGGCTGATACTGTGGCTCAGGATGAAGAAACAGTAAGCAATTTAGCTAAGAAAATAGGCTCAATAGGCACGATGATTGCCATTGCCAATATGAATAATAGCCTCGGCGGATTTGTAAAAAACCAGCTAAATGTTGCAATGAGATATGAGGAAGAAAAAGTGCTTAAAGAGAAGTTTGGAAAGGAAATGGAGGAGTTGGAATGAGCGATATTGTATATATAGGCATAGAGCATATCCATCCGCATCCGGAAAACCCCAGGAAAGACCTGGGCGATTTGACGGAGTTGGTGGAGTCCGTAAAGAAGTTAGGCGTAATGCAGAATTTGACCGTAATTCCCCAGGAAGGAAGCCCTGGGGAGTACACAGCCTTAATCGGGCATAGGAGACACGCTGCGGCGAAGCTGGCAGGAATTGCTGAATTGCCTTGTATCATCAAAGAGGGCATGAGCAAAAAAGAGCAGGTATCCATCATGCTCGAAGAAAATATGCAGAGGAATGACCTCACGATTTTTGAGCAGGCACAAGGTTTTCAGATGATGCTTGACCTGGGAGAGACAGAGGAGTCCATAGCCGAGAAGACCGGCTTCAGTAAAACGACCATCCGGCACCGACTGAATATTGCAAAGCTGGATCAGAAGGAATTGAAGAAGAAAGAGCAGGATGACAGTTTCCAGCTTTCGCTGAAAGATTTGTATGAACTGGAGAAGGTTGAGGATGTCAAGACCAGGAATAAGATTTTGAAGGATGCCAAAGACTCCAGAGAAATCGTCTCAATGGCACAGAGAGCCGTTGCTGAAGCATTACGGGATAAGCGATTTAAGAAGATTGCTGAGATGGCTAAGAAGGCTGGCATCGAAAAAGCGCCGAAGGAAGCCGAGAATGAGATGTACTCCGGGAAGTGGGATACTGTCAAGGAGATCGACCTGGATAAAGAGCCTCCGAAGAAACTTTCTGTGAAGGATGATGACAAGCTGTATTATCTTCTGTACTGGCGTTCCGTCCGCATCATCAGAAAACACAAGAATGAGAAAAAAGAACTGACTCCGGAGGAGATTGCCAAAAAGGAGAAGGATAAGAAAAAGAAGCAGATTAAGGCGATTATCAAGGAGACGGATGCCAGCCGCAAGGAGTTCATCTGCAATATCATTACCGGGAAGATTGATGCTGTGAAGAATGAGGAGGAGATAAGGGAAAAGGCATGGAGGTTCCTGCTTGAAAAGTGTGCCTACCTGTCATTCAACAGCATGATCGGCTTCTTCACCGAGAAAGAGTATTATAGCTGCACAGAGGAGGAGAAAGCTGAAGCTGAGAAAAAGCTGAAAGGACTCAGTTATACGCACTCGATGCTTGTTGCACTCCACAATGCGGCAAAAGATACGGAGCTTGTTGACTGGCAGGGGCACTACAAGAAGGACTCCGGCGAAACTTTGAAGCATTGCTATGAGGTTCTGAAGCCGTATGGCTGGACCTTTGCCAATGAAGATGCTGAAAAGGTGCTGGACGGAACGCACGAACTGTATGAGAAGGAGGCAGAGAATGGATAGGAAGGAGATTACCGCCCTCCTATCCTTGTCGATAAAAAAGCATATTGTTCCACATAACGATCCGAGGATTTATTGGGCGAGAGAAGTCACGTTCGACTATGCAACCAGTAACTCCGTCAGAGTCGATTACATGAAGTTCAAGCCTGTAAATAATACGGTGTCTGGCATAGAAAAAGGCGATTTCTATTGTTATGAGGTAAAGTCATCAGTAGAAGATTTCCATTCAAAGAACGGACATAATTTTTTAGGAGATTACAATTATTATGTCATGCCAGAGGAAGTATATGTGAAAGTCAGTAATGAGATACCGTATGGGATAGGCGTTTACGTTCCGGAAAAGAAAAACTACCGGGGAGACTGGTACGATTTGAAGTCTGTAAAGAAAGCCGTTCGGAAGGATAGGGGAAGACCGGTATCTGAGATGCTTCTTATGATGTTCAGATCGGCGGCGAGAGAAAGGAGAAACGAAGATGAAGATTACAGAAAGGCTTAGGGAATATGCGAAGGCATATCGGGAACCGCCGACTGGCAGAGAAGTCGAAGGAACGGTTGAACTGCTGGAGGAAGCAGCTGAACATATAGAGATGCTCGGCGGCAAAGAGGAAAGAGATATTGTCTTCCGGAGATGTATCTGCGATTATGGAACACAGCCCCAGGTGGATATGATGATTGAGGAAATGAGCGAGCTGACGAAAGCTCTGCTGAAATGGCGAAGGGCGAAAGGTGCCGAACTGACAGCCGCCAGGGGTTGCATCATTGATGAACTGGCAGATGTTCGGATCATGGCAAGGCAGATGGAGATTTTGTTCCAGGCAGAAGATGAAGTTGAGAGAAGGATTGATTTCAAGGTCCAGCGGCAGAGTAAACGGCTGGAAGAATGGGAGGCAAAGAATGGGAGAAAATGATTACAGTAAGAGAGTTGATGAACTGAAGGAGGCAGCGGAGCCATTGGTTGATTATCTGTATAAGTACGGCACACCGCATGATGTCATTATTGTGAGGATGGACTCGGTAGAGCATCTTTCCGGAGAAGCAGGATCGCCGATTGAAGTGAGAGATTAGGAGGTGCGGCATGGGAAAGATTAAAGGCTTTATTCTGAACCGCAAGCAGTACGACCGCATCCGGAAGATGGATCACTGCCAAATGACATTATGGGCGGAGTCGGTGTATAAGTCCGGGTATGCAGACGGCAAGGAGGCGGCGAGCGGACTGACGGCTCCGGAAATCCGGGAGGTACTGCTCCGAGTGAAGGGCATTGGCGAAAAGAAAGTGGATGTCATCACCGCCGCCCTGGAGGAAGCTATGGAGCAGAAAATAAAGACAAGTGGCAAAAATCCTATTGATGGCTAGGATAAAAACCGATATAATGGTATGGAGCAAGGCGTTTCTATCGAAATGTAAATTACAAAAGTGGAATTTCGTGACGAAACCGCCACATGGGGGACGCGATGTTCGTGATATGAGTAAAAAACGGGGCAGATTATTTTCCAGACTTTGCCGCTGAAAGCAGGACATGAAATGCCCAATCGGATAGATCTGCTACTTTGGGGGCTGGCAGTTTTCAATGGCTTTCCTCAAGAAGAGTTTGGCTTAAATTTTGTTGCAATGAAGGGACATGTTGAAGAATGAAGTTGTGAACGATAGGGCAATTCAGTTCACAGCTTCTTTTTTGATGGATAAAGTACTCATTGATTTTGTGCTGAATACACACTATAATATTATGAAAGGGCTTGAAGAGAAGAAAATGATGCCAGCACGAATGTATAAAAGTCATGCGGATTCTGGTGCACAGTGAGGCTATGCTTGATGAATGGAGGGAGTATGGGCCAGGAAGAAGGAGGGTGCCGGGGAGATTCCCCTGGAGTGGAAGAATCAAAGAGAGTCAAATGTTTTCAGTTAACAAAAAGAAAATAGAAAGAGGAAATAGGAATGGATAAACGGTCATTTGCTTCTATGATTGTGAAATACTGGTATCTGGTGGAATTCTTGGGCCAATCTGATTTTCCCGTTCAGAGTAAAGACGTGCGAGAGAATTGTATAAAAGCTGCCAGGGGAGAAAACAAAAATAGACATATTATTTTGTACCATGCGTTACCCCAGGGGCAGGAACCGGGAAAAGCGTTGGAGGAGGATTCCGCTAGATACTTAAACCATAAAGTGCTGTCGGATGAAATTCATATTTGTCTGGGAAAAATGGAGAGATTTCATTTTGCCGATTATTTAAAAAGAGTACTTAACAGTAATATTGAACTGCCGGAGAAAAATGATAAATCCATATGCTTAATCGGTTTAAAGTGTGACGAGCGGGGTAAGTACATTTCGGATAGCATACAATTATCTCCTCTGGTTTGGGGAATTTATCGTATATCGACAGACCTTGGTGAACTGACGCGAGAGAATATGGCAGACCTTTTGTCAATAGACGCATACCAGTCGGATATGCAATTATTGAATGATCAATTAGTGGAACAGGAAGGAAATACGAAAACGGGAATGGTACTTACCGCTGATTTACTGGATTCCGTGAAAAAGGGAGTGGAGAAAAAATATTTAGAAAAAATCATTCGGAAAGAAGAGAAAATTAACTGGGAGTGCATTATGATTTACCGCCGGTATCAAAATGAAGATACGAAGGCGAAAGACGCAGATGTCTTTCATGACAGCGATCTGGCTAATAGTTTTTTTGTGGATGATCTGCACATGGTGGAAAAAGCGCTTAAAAATAAAACTTTTGGCCAAAAAACGTTTGAACAGGCAATATTGGATTACATAATTGGGATATACGCGGAAGAGAAACAGGAACTTGAATGGATGAATTTTCAAAAGCGGATTGATGTGCACAGCGCATGGGGAAAAGGGCAGGAAGAAGAGCGTGCTGATTTTTTTCATTGTCATTTAGATATTGCCAGAGCGCCTCTTGGCAAATGGCCTTCTAAATATATGCCCTGTTTGATGCAGCAGATGGCGATCAATCTCTGCTGGAGTCCAAATCAAGACAATCAGCCGATTTTCTCCGTGAACGGTCCTCCCGGTACAGGGAAAACCACTTTACTGAAAGAAATTGTGGCGGGGAATGTGGTGGAGCGGGCTTGTATGCTGGCAAAATATAAAGATCCCGATGATGCCTTTGTCCAACATACTTTTCAAGATGGAGACAGCCTGAAAAGAGGGTATTCCAAATATTGTTGGGGGTATTATGCTTTTAAAGACGAGAACCTGAAAGATTATGGGATGCTGGTAGCTTCCTGTAACAATGCCGCAGTAGAAAATATCACAAAGGAATTGCCGGATGGAACGGCTTTGCTGAAGGGATTGGAACCTGGCGGAAAGGAAGAAGACACTATTCGCAGGGGACTTATAGAAGTGGGAAATCTATTTTGCCCGAATGAGGAAGTTCAAGAAAAGTATTTGGTGTGGAATCAACAAGAGGAAGGGTATAGATATCAATCCTATTCGGATGTTTATTTTACCAAATTGGCTAATGACCTGTCCAAAAGAAAAGACAACGAGTGGGATCGCTGGGGACTTATTTCTGCGCCATTTGGGAAAATGAGTAATCTGAAAGAGTATATGCGTGCGGTTTTGAAGCCGTATATCAGGAGTTTTGGCCCTTCAGAATGCATTCAATTCCATAAAGAAAGCTATGCAGAGGCTGTACAACGATTTGAGAAGCAGTTGGAAACGGTTCAACAAATGAAGCAAGAACTCCTCCAGGTCAGTGATGCCAGGAGATGTTTTTCACAAGATAAAGCAGCACTGAATCGTCAGATGCACAGTGCAAGTGAGCTGAAGCACCGGCAAGAGCTGGAGGAGGCGCGTTTGATGAAAGAAATACAGGAACTGATCCGGCAATCAGAGCAAGCGGAACAGGTCCTGAAGAACGAGCAGGCGGAATTGGTTTGCTTACAAAATCAACTGCTCCAACAGAATAAACATCAAAAAGAAGTTGAAACTCAAATTGGTGGTATCCGCCAGCATATAATGGAATTAGAGGAACGCCGCCGTTTTAGAGACATTTTTTTCGAAATCATTCATCGTCCTACCATGTTGTCCCGCACGATTCAGGAACAGTATCAGGGATTGTCCGAAAAGGAACAGATTCTTTCGCAGGAGACCGTTAAAACGGATCAGTTGAAACGGGAGTTGGAGCGGCAAATCAAGGAGGAGAATGACCAAAGCCATATATTCTACGATATTGAGAATCGTAAAAAGAGGCTTTGTGATGAACAATGCAATATACAGGAACAGATTCATCAGTTACAATGGCAGTTGGAAACATGCTTAGACAAGATAAAAGAGGCCAGCCGACGCTATCATATGTTTTTGAAAGAGGCTTCCCAACGACAGGGTGATCAGGCGATGACTGTGTTGGACGAAGAGTTCTTCCGTCTATATGACAGCGAAGTAAATGAGGAATCCACAAAGGCGCAGCTGGCAAATCCCTGGCACACAGCGGCTTATAACCGGGAGCGGGAAAAATTATTTTGTGAGGCGTTGAGACTTCATAAGGCATTCCTATTGGGCTCTAAGGCCTGTTTATGGAATTTTAAAAATCTTTTGCTGCTGTGGAAGGAACCCAGGGACGACGATAATAAATCAGTGATTTTTTCACAACGAGACCGGGAAGCGGCGTTTGGCTCTATCCTGAATACAGTGTTTTTGCTGACTCCAGTACTGTCTACCACGTTTGCGTCGGCGGGGAATATGCTGGCTTCTATTCGAAATCCAGGGGAAATCGGTTGTCTGATTATTGACGAGGCAGGACAAGCGGCTCCACAGATGGCATTGGGTTCTCTGTACCGCTGTCGTCGAGCCATAGTAGTTGGGGATCCCAGGCAGGTGGAACCCGTTGTGACGGATGAACTGGACCTGATTAAACAGGTAATTCAAAATGACTATACCGGGTATTATCAATCAAAAAGGCATTCTGTTCAGGAATTTGCAGACAGACTGAACTCCATTGGCACTACATATGTTGAAGACGGATATAAAACCTGGGTGGGCTGTCCTCTGGTGGTGCATCGGCGGTGTATCAGCCCTATGTTTGAATTGTCAAATGCATTGTCCTATAATCAGATGATGAAACAGCAGACGGCCTTGCCGGACCCGGCAAAGGAGTCTGGATTCTGCAGAGAAAGTTCCGGGTGGATCAATGTAGGTGGAAGTGAAAAGAATAAAGAGGGAAAGGATCATTATGTGGAGAATCAGGGAAGAAAGGCATGGGAACTGATCCAAAAATCTTTTCAAAGATCCCAGGGTATGCCCAGCCTTTTTGTTATTACCCCTTTTACAACTGTGCGTGATGGCCTGAAAAAACTGATCCGTTCTCAACCAGAGTATCAAAAAGATAAGCGTTTATCGAATTGGGTAGATCAATGCATTGGAACCGTACATACATTTCAGGGAAAAGAAGCAGATGAGGTGGTATTCCTACTTGGCTGTGACAAAAATTCATTATCAGCAGTCCGATGGGTAAACACAAACATTGTCAATGTAGCGGCCACGAGAGCTAAATACCGCTTTTATGTGATCGGAGATTTTACCGTTTGGCAGCATTCTCCTTTATTTTGTAAGGTCAAGGGGATTCTAGACAGCCATGCCCTCCGTACTTTACAGAAAACAATGGATAGTCCTGACGATCAGGGAGATGAAAAGCAAATAGGACGTCTTCTAAAAGAAATGCCGGGCGCTGATTCATTGACAATGGATGGAGAATTGGAGGAAAGCCTTGTGACGCCTCTTTTTAGGGAGCTGGATGTCTTGTGGAGAAGCAGCGTCCTGACATCTTCGCAGTTGGAAGCCTTTGGCTTTTCGGAGGCAGAGATGCAGGAATTGCCTGGCGGGATTCAAAAAAGGTTGACCAGCAGCATTTTACTGCACGAACTATTCAACAAATTAAGAGAAAGATATCGTCTGGAGGAAATGGATGCCTCCTGTGCGGGAATTTTGTTCTGCAAGACGATGGAATCTCTGCTGAAAGAACTGCTGTTGGGTAGACTGAAGGTCATCTTTCCGGATGAGGAGGTAAACAGGAAAAAGTTTCGGGATATTGAGGAACAGAAAGTAACAACTGGTACTTTTACACACATTCTGAATAAAGAGGAATTGCGGTCCAGTTTAGCCTCCCGCATGGTCCGCCTGTTCGGCCAGGTATGTGATGATCAGTGGTGGAAGACCTATGCCGAGGATCTGGAAGCATTCAGAAAACTCCGCAATACATGTTGTCATTCCGAACCCTTTAGCTGGCAGCAGGAAAAAGAACTGATAAGTATACTTTTTCATCGTCAGGAGTTTATGAAAACACTTGTCGGAAAAGCCCTCTAATTGTCAGCATTATGGAACAGGTGTGAAATAAAATGATGCGAAAAGAAGTATGAGAGAAAGACAAAATGATAAGCACCAATATCCGCGTTCCGTAGACGATTTCGGTTTTAATACATGATGGAATTGACAATTCGTAAGGAATCATGTAAAATCTTGTTTAGAATGTGTATGGCCTGGAGGATAACTTGAATGGAAGAACGAAGAAAGTGTAAGAGAATGGATATGGAATCCCAGCTTATGGTAAAGCGTCTGGATTCCACGGTGAAACATGCCGTAGTGATAGACTTAATCGATGTATCCAAATCAGGGGTAGGCTTTACCTGCGAGGATTTGCTGGATATCGGCGCCGTATATGAATGTTCTCTGGCTATATGGACCAAGGAAGTAATTCACTGTTTTCTCCGGATTGTGCGGATTGAACTGGATGATTATGCACTCTATCATTATGGAGCCATCTTTATCGGAATGTCCGAGCAGGATGCCCTTCGGATCAGCGTATATGAAAAATTTTCCGAGGCGGATCTGGTGTAAGGGGGGACAGGCGCGGCCGAAAGTTCGCATGGCACAAAGGGGAAGATGTAAAATTAAAATAGCACCTGCCTGGCAATTAGAAACAGGCAGGTGTATTTTTATAATTTTTTTTCATGAATAACAAATTGGGGGGTGGACAGCAGTCTTTTGGCGGCGTCCTGGGAAGACTCGTCATAGAACTCGATCCGAAGTACGCCTTCCTCATACTCACGGTTGTGGACAATGCCGATATTTTTGATGTTGATATTGTTAAAAGCCAGGGTGGTGGCCACCTGGGCCAGCATGCCGGGCCGGTCGTCTATGTCGATGCTGAAGGAGAACACCCGCTTTATAGGGCCGCTGGAGGCGTTGATAAAGGAGTCACGGTATACTCTGGCGCTGTCAAAGAGCCGGTACAGCGCCTCTCCCTGACGGTTATCCAGTTCCTCTTTGATCCGGGACAGGGAGTCGATATAGCAGCCCAGCAGTTTTGAAATATTTTCGGTGTTGGTCAGGCAGATCTGCTGCCACATGGCGGCGGAGGAAGAGGCAATCCGGGTGATGTCCTTGAAGCCTCCGGCGGCCACCAGTTTCATAATGCCGTCCTGGCTGTCCGAGTCCCGCACCAGGTTTACCAGGGAGGCGGCGATCACATGGGGCAGATGGCTGATCCCGGCGGTGACATAATCGTGCTGCCGATAATCCAGCACCAGAGGGAGGGCGCCCATGGTCTCCACCAGTGCCCGGTATGCTTCCAGCCGCCGGGAGTCGGTCTGATCGGTGGGAGTCAGGATGTAATAAGCGTTTTCCAGCAGTTTGGCCTTGGAATTTACGTAGCCGAAACGCTCGCTTCCCGCCATGGGATGGCCCCCGATGAATTGCGCTTCCAGCCCGGCCCGGGCGATATGCTCATGGATATCTGTCTTGACGCTGCCCACATCTGTCAGGGTGCAGGAGGGAGATATCACCTTTTTTACTGCCTCCAGGTTAGCATCGTTTTTTTGTACCGGGGCACACAGAAAGAGATAGTCGCAAGTTGAAAAAGTCTCATCAATCCTTGCTGCGGCCCTGTCTATAACCCCGTCCCCCACAGCAGCTTCCAGTGTGGCGGCATTCACATCATACGCAGTCATGTAGAGTTCCAATATATTCTCCCGCAGGGCCCGGGCGATGGAACCGCCGATCAGACCCAGCCCAATAAAGCCAATATGCAATGCTGCCATGTTATTTTCCTCCTTTATTTAAGTTCCGCATGCTCCCTCCAAGCACACATGCCAGATGCTGCCTCAATTTAATAAATAGACTATAGCACGTTAAAGCGCGAAACGCAAGGGACAGGGGCGGAAAAGCGATGTTTTTCGGTACCTGTGCGGAATGGGCATAAGGGATATTTTGTGGTATATTTTGTTCAAAAATAATAAAAACACTTGTAAATTTTCCGAACATTTAGTAAAATACACTTATGGGTGTCAGAATGTGAAGAACCGGGCTCTGGCAGAATACCCAAATCAGACCTTAATTGGAGGAAAGCATATGAATGTTTACACAACTGACAAGATCCGCAACGTATGTCTATTAGGTCATGGCGGCAGCGGTAAGACCAGCCTGGTTGAGGCGATGGCATACCTGTCCGGCATTACTTCCAGAATGGGTAAAGTAACAGATGGCAACACTGTAAGCGATTATGGAAAAGAAGAGCAGAAGAGGCAGTTTTCCATCAGTACATCCGTCATTCCCATTGAGTGGGAGGGGCATAAGATTAATATTCTGGACACCCCGGGGTATTTTGATTTCGTGGGAGAAGTGGAAGAGGCTCTGAGCGCCGCAGGCGCCGCCATCATCGTGGTGAACGGCAAGGCCGGCATTGAGGTGGGCACGCTGAAGGCTTGGGAGTTGTGTGAGAAATATAAATTGCCCAGATTCGTGTATGTGTCCAATATGGATGTGGACAACGCATCCTTCCGCCAGGTGGTGGAGGATATGACCAACCTCTTTGGCAAGAAACTGGCCCCCTTCAATCTGCCCATTCGTGAGAATGAGAAATTCGTGGGCTATGTGAATGTGATTACCGAGTCCGGCAACCGCTGGCAGGGTAAGGAAGTGGTTCCCTGCGAGGTGCCGGAGTACAATAAAGCCAATCTGCAGATCTGCCGGGACGCCCTGATGGAGGCGGTGGCTGAGACCAGTGAGGAGATGATGGAGCGCTTCTTCAATGGGGAGACCTTCTCCGAGGCCGAGATCCGCGCGGCGCTGCGTACCAATGTGTGCGACGGCAGCATCGTACCCATGACTATGGGGTCCAATATCCTGTGCCAGGGCGTTTTCACTCTGCTGGACGACATCGTGAAATATATGCCCAGCCCGGAGAACCGGGAAGTGGCAGGCATCAATATGAAGACCAACGAGATTTACCATGCGGACTATGATTTCTCCAAGGCAAAGTCTGCCTATATTTGGAAAACCATCGTGGATCCCTTTATCGGCAAGTACTCTCTGATCAAGGTGAATTCCGGCGTGCTCAAGACGGACGACCTGATCTACAATGTGGATAAAGACATCGAGGAGAAGATCGGCAAGCTGTACATAATGCAGGGCAATAAGCCCATGGAAGTAAGCGAACTTCACGCAGGGGATATCGGCGCTCTGGCGAAGCTGACGGCGGCCCGCACCGGCAACAGTCTGTCCACCAAAAATACTACGATTAAGTTTGGTAAATGGGAGATTTCCACGCCCTACACCTATATGCGGTACAAGGCAAAAAATAAGGGGGATATCGACAAGATTTCCCAGGCGCTTCAGAAGATTACCCATGAGGATCTCACGGTAAAAGTGGTCAATGACGCAGAGAATCGCCAGCTTCTTCTGTACGGCATGGGCGATCAGCACCTGGAGATCATCGCCAGCCGCCTGTTGAACGAATACAAGGTGGAGATTGAACTGGATAAGCCCAAGGTGGCTTACCGGGAGACCATCAAAAAGACCTCTGATGTGGAGGCTAAGCACAAGAAGCAGTCCGGCGGACATGGTCAGTACGGCCATGTGAAAATGCGGTTTTCTGCTTCCGGCGATCTGGAGACTCCTTTCCTATTCGAGCAGGAAGTGGTGGGCGGCGCCGTGCCGAAGAACTATTTCCCTGCGGTGGAAAAAGGACTGCAGGAGAGTATGCAGAGAGGGCCTTTGGCGGCATACCCCGTGGTGGGCGTGAAGGCGGTGCTGTATGATGGCTCCTACCATCCGGTGGATTCCTCGGAGATGGCTTTCAAGATGGCAACGATTCAGGCATTTAAGAAAGGCTTTATGGAAGCGGGGCCCGTCTTGCTGGAGCCCATCGCATCCGTGAAAGTGACTGTGCCTGATTCCTTCACCGGTGATATCATGGGCGATCTGAACAAGAGGCGCGGCCGTGTGCTGGGAATGAATCCCACCGCCGCCGGCAAGCAGGTTATCGAAGCGGATGTGCCCATGAGCAGCATGTACGGATATTGCACGGATCTGCGCTCCATGACCGGCGGACAGGGTGAGTACAGCTATGAGTTCGCCCGTTATGAGCAGGCTCCCAGCGATGTACAGGAGAAGGAAGTGGCAGCCAGAGCGGCCAAGGTGGCGGAGAGCAATTCGGAAGAATAGATTCCGAATGGGGATTCCGGATATCGGCCAACACAGTGCCGCAGGCAGGGCAGGCGGCCTGAGTTTAAAGATTAAAAGAGAATTGGGCTGGGGCAGCTTCCCGAAAGGGGGCTGCCCTTTTTTGAATGGGGATTGGGGAGCGTCCCGCATGGCGGGGAGGGGCAGAAAAAACTTGACATCCCCAGGGAATAGGGCTAAAATGAGCCATAACACTAAGAAAAATCTGGAAGAGGGGTAATATTTATGGCAGCACCGTACAACCACCGCGAGGTGGAGCAGAAATGGCAGAAGATCTGGGATGACGAGCAGGCATTTAAGGTCTCTGAGGACTATTCCAAACCCAAATATTATGCGTTGGTAGAGTTTCCCTATCCTTCGGGGGCGGGACTGCATGTGGGACATCCCAGGCCCTATACGGCTCTGGATATCGTGGCCCGCAAGCGCCGCATGCAGGGCTACAATGTGCTGTATCCCATGGGCTTTGACGCTTTCGGGTTACCCACGGAGAACTATGCCATCAAGAACCATATCCACCCCAGGATTGTGACCAAAAATAATGTGGCGCGCTTTAAGGAGCAGCTTCACGCTCTGGGTTATTCCTTTGACTGGGACCGGGAGGTCAACACCACAGACGAGGAATATTATAAGTGGACCCAATGGATCTTTTTAAAGCTGTTCAAGGCGGGGCTGGCCTATAAGTCGGAGATGCCCATTAACTGGTGTACCTCCTGCAAGGTGGGCCTGGCCAACGAAGAGGTGGTAAACGGTGTGTGCGAGCGCTGCGGAAGCCCGGTGGTACGCAAGGTCAAGAGCCAGTGGATGCTGAAGATTACCCAGTATGCGGACAGGCTGATCCAGGATCTGGATAATGTGGACTATGTGGAGCGGGTGAAGGTGTCTCAGAAGAACTGGATCGGCAAGAGCCAGGGCGCGGAGGTGGATTTTTCCATCACGGGCAAGGAAGACAAGCTGCGTGTCTATACCACCAGGCCGGACACGCTGTTTGGTGCCACCTATATGGTGGTGTCTCCGGAACATCCCCTGATTGATAAATATAAAGAGGAGATCGGCAACTATGAGGAACTTTGCGCCTACAGGGAGCAGGCTGCCAAGAAGTCCGATTTCGAGCGCACGGAACTGGCCAAGGACAAGACCGGCGTGCAGATTCAGGGTCTGACCGCTACGAACCCGGTGAACGGAAAGGAGATTCCCATCTGGATCTCGGATTATGTGCTGATGACTTATGGCACCGGAGCCATCATGGCCGTGCCCGCTCATGACGAGAGAGACTGGGAATTTGCCAAAAAGTTTGGCCTGCCCATCATTGAGGTGGTGGCCGGAAGCCCGGTTTCCGTACAGGAGCAGGTGTTCTCGGATGTGGCTACGGGCACGCTGGTGAACTCCGAATTTTTAAACGGTCTGTCCGTGGCGGATGCCAAGGAGAAGATCATAGCATTCCTGGAGGAGAAAGGCATCGGGACCAGTAAGACCAACTTCAAACTGCGGGATTGGGTGTTCTCCAGGCAGCGTTACTGGGGGGAACCTATTCCCATTGTGAAATGTGAAAAGTGCGGATTTGTGCCCATTGACGAGAGTGAGCTGCCCCTGACCCTGCCGGAGGTGGAGTCCTATGAGCCCACCGACAATGGAGAATCTCCGCTGGCGGCCATAACGGACTGGGTGAACACTACCTGTCCCTGCTGCGGCGGCCCGGCCCAACGGGAAACGGACACCATGCCCCAGTGGGCGGGTTCTTCCTGGTATTTCCTGCGGTATATTGATCCTCATAACAGGGAGGCACTGGCCAGCCCGGAGGCACTGAAATACTGGATGCCCGTGGACTGGTACAATGGCGGCATGGAGCATACCACACTGCATCTGCTGTACTCCCGTTTCTGGCATAAATTCCTGTATGACCAGGGAGTGGTTCCCTGCCCGGAACCTTACCAGAAGAGGACCAGCCATGGCATGATTCTGGGGTTGAATCCTCACAGCTTTGTAAACCAGACCCAGGAAGAGCAGAAGCGTCTGCTGGAGCAATACGGCAGCGAAAAAGCGGCTCGTGCGGCTTTGGTGGAAGAGTATGGTGAGATGGCGGAGCATCCCATTGTGAAGATGTCCAAGTCCCTGGGCAATGTGGTGAATCCGGACGAGATCGTGGAGGAGTATGGCGCGGATACCCTGCGCACCTATGAGATGTTTATCGGGGCCTTTGATATGTCCGCCGCCTGGAGCGAAGACGGGGTGAAGGGCTGCCGCAGATTCCTGGAGAGGGTGTGGAAATTGCAGGATATCCTCACAGAGGAAGAGGGATACAGCGCGGAGTTGGAGACCAGGATGCACCAGACCATTAAGAAAGTCAGCGGCGATTACGAGAGCCTGAAATACAACACGGCAATTGCGGCCATGATGGCGCTGATCAACGATATGAACAAGAAGGGGACGGTGACCAGAGGAGAATACAGGGCACTCCTGACCCTGCTGAATCCCGTGGCACCCCATATCACCGAAGAACTGTGGCAGATATGCGGCTTTACGGGCAAGATCTATCAGACCTGCTGGCCTGAGTATGAGGAGGCTAAGACCATTGAATCCACTGTGGAAATCGCCATGCAGATCTGCGGCAAGATGCGGGGTACCTTCTCCATTCCCCGGGATCTGGACAAGGAGCAGGTCATTGCCCAGGCTAAAGAGTTGCTGGGAGATAGGCTGACAGGCACGATTGTGAAAGAAATCTATGTGCCGGGCAAGCTGGTAAATATTGTAGTGAAGCCCTAGTATGCCGTAGGCGGCATCTTTGACCAACGACAATGCAGTTCGATGGGAGTTGGGGTAAGAATAGAAAGCAAGAGACTGTTGCGAAAGGGGATTTCCCGATATCCGCAACAGTCTCTTTTTCAGTGTTCCCTATTGGAGGGGAACAATTTGGTACAGGAATACCGCCAGAGGGAGTTCTGTGGGGGGCAGCCGCAGTGCTCCGCTGTCCAGGGCGCATTTGCCCAGCAGACCCACCGTGTCAAAAAACAGTGTTTTGCCCACAACATCCGGAATCAGTCCGGCCACGCTCTGGGGGGCATGGGTCAGCAGCAGATTCTGGGCCAGGGAGACCATTTGCCCATATAGATCAGCCATAGCCCGGATCTGGGGTTCCAGCAGAGTTTCCAACTTTGACAGTTCTGTCTGGCTGAAGAGCACATATGCTTCAGAACCGGAGTAAATGGCGCACCTGGCAGTCTCCGCATCTCTTTGGCAATAGCGGTTTTTTGGAGGCAGTATCCCAAAGTTTGCATAAGACGCTGCGTAGTTGTCATCAATGCGGGCATATCCGGCAAAATCCGAGGAAGTATAGGGATTTTCGTCTTCCGAATAGCTGATTCCCATATTGATGCCGGTGGCGTCCCCGTAGAGGGGGTGGTAGGAGTACAGCCCGTTGCCGTGCTGGTCAAAGCGGCGGTTTCCTCGATGCATCAGCAGCCAGAACAGCGGCCAGAGCAGCCGTTCCTCCTCCAGGTCCGCGCCGCGGAAGCCGATTTTCCGCAGGGAGGTAAGCTGGCTGCGGAGGCTGCCTAAGATATCCGCAAGCGGTTCGGTGCAAAGACAAGTCAGCTTATCGTATAATTCTCCCCTGTATTCTTCTGTTAAGATCACGATATTTGTCTGGTATCGGTCCCTGCCGGAACCGGTTTCTTTTCCGCCTGGCAGGACGTTCAGCAGTCCGTATCTGACCAGCAGGTCTGCCTCATTCTCCAGATATGCGGTGGGCACTCCCAGTTCCAGCGCCAGTTCTCCCACCGTCACCGGGGTGTAGTAGGCGCTTAGCAGAATGTTGCCCGGGAGCAATCGGTCAAACAGGCATCGGTATTCCGGGTTGTAGCTGCCGGAAAACAGGGTTTTAAAGGTAAATTTTGAGGGTTTATAACTCTTTGTTCCATATTCACGTTCCATTCCGATTCCTTCTTTCAGTAATTTCCTGGTTTTGAACAGGTAGTATTTGGTCATATGCAGGGAGATCCCCAGCTTTTCCGCGGTTTCCTGGCAGGAGAGTCCCTCAAAATAGTAGCAGAGAGTGCATTCCCGATATTCTCTGGACAGAAGGGAAAGCTCCCGGCGCAGCCTGGCAAGCTGCTCCTGTCTGTCCTGTTCCAGGGCCAGTTCCTCTGTGAAATCCTTCTCGGAGGGTATCTGCTCCAGAATATCCGGAGGCAATGGGGCCAGGGCTTGTCTGTCTTTTTTTCGCAGGAATTTTTTGTAAGTGTTTCCGGCAACGGACCAGACGAAGCCATAGAGTGCATCCCTGTCCCGCAGCCGGGAGGCGCTGGAGAGCAGGGCCAGGAGAATATCTCCGGCCAGGTCCTCCGCGTCCTCCCGATTTGAGACCCGGGAGAGTGCATAGGCGTAGATGGTTTTCATGTTTTCTTCCGCAAATGCGGCAACCTGGTTCTGCTCCATAGGGTTCCTTTCTCCCGTTGATGCTCTGTGAATGACCGTATTCAGGTTACAGGGGAAGAGGCTGTCAAAACAGTCGGAATATGCGCATATTCTGATCCCACGAGCGGTGCTTTCTGACCCGCTCATCTATATAGTACCCGCAACCCGGCGGCGGTGAAAGGATTTTCGCAAATTATTTTTTATCTTTTGCTTTACTCATAATCTGGTCGATTTGGCGCAGTTCTTCCGGGGTGCTGTATTTGCGGATGGCGGCCACCGCGATCTGCAGTTCCTTTGGGGTGAAAGTCAGCCCTTTTTGCTTGGCCTGAGCCATCATGGGCATCAGGAAGGACATCATTTCCTTCTGGGATTTGCCCTGTCCCTGCTGGTAGAGTTGGGAGAGAAAAGCGAGTTTTTCTCTCGGGATACCCTGGACGGAAGGATCTTCCATCCAGTTGGGGATGTCAGTGGTTGGTTCCATATTTGTTCCTCCAATTTTAGTTCCGCATATCTCCTTCCGGCGCACAGTCCATGTGATCCATATAAGGCCGCAGAGCGTCCCTATATGGATCAGAGCGCCTGCAGGAGATATGCTGTTTGAAGATCTACAGATCTTCGGTTCCGCATATCTTTGCTAGGGGGTGTTGTCCGGGGGCGGGGGGTCCGCAGGCGGGGAATCTCCGGGCTGCATCATGCTCATCATGGACATAAGCTGGGATATGTCAGGCATACCGCCTCCAAACAGACCTCCCAGCCCTGCCGACATCAGATCAGGGTTTATGCCGCCTGCGGCTCCGTCACCGTCTTCGCTCCCGGCAGCTTCCGCCCCGGGAAAGGACATCCCTTCCGGAAACATATCCTGGAACATTTTTACCATCTCCATCATTTCCTGATAATGACTCATGGCCTGGAACATGGAGGAAAACTGGTTAAGCTGGTTCCGCTCCCTGGGGCTGCAATAGGGAGTGACTTCCTGACAAAGTCTGCCAGCGTCCAGAGGGCCCTCCTGCGGCATGGGAGAGACAGTAAGCTGCGGGGAACGCTGAAACAGTTCCAGGGTATATTTCAATTCCAGGAACTTGATATAGATTGCAAGCTGCCGCTGCATAGGGCTGTCCACATAAGAAATTAAAACTTTTAACTTCTGGATTTGATTGTTGGTAAATAAGGCGTCAAAGGCGGTCACTTTATCCATCGTTTCCTCTTCCCCGCATATCACAGGAGGCCCTGCGATATTGCGCTAATGCGTATTGAAGCCCGGCCCGGGCTATCGTTCTGCCTGCGGTATTTCCCCCATGCATATATGAATGCGGAACATTCCGACTTGTTTCACGGCAAGCAGGCCCCTCGAAAGGGACCCGCCTCCTGAGTCGTTTCTTAGCAGTTATTGCAGCCGCAGCCGTTATTGCAGCCACAGCC
>OFGF01000089.1_pt1 | contig 86726 bp, 77 predicted proteins | sample 1521711 | NCBI WGS metagenome assembly OFGF01 (sample SAMEA3504092, study PRJEB24116) | mouse gut metagenome | biome: mouse gut; feature: mouse-associated habitat; material: faeces | place: Denmark | collected 2011 | reverse complement strand
TAAAGCGGTACGCGAGCTGGGTTCAGAACGTCGTGAGACAGTTCGGTCCCTATCCATCGCAGGCGCAGGAAATTTGAAGGGAGCTGACCCTAGTACGAGAGGACCGGGTTGGACAGACCGCTGGTGAACCAGTTGTCTCGCCAGAGGCACAGCTGGGTAGCTAAGTCTGGAATTGATAAGCGCTGAAAGCATCTAAGCGCGAAACGAACCTTAAGATGAGATTTCCCATTCCGAGAGGAAGTAAGACACCAGAGGGAAGATCTGGTAGATAGGTCAGGTGTGTAAGTGTAGTGATACATTGAGCTAACTGATACTAATAGGTCGAGGGCTTGACCAAGGAAGGAAAAAGGGTTGGAGAAGGTTATACATTGAGTAGTTTTGAGGGAATCTTGAGGAAGAAGAGAAGAACTCAGAGAGAGAAAAGAGAAGAAAGAAAGATTTCCTGGTGATAATGGCGGAGGGGTCACACCTGTATCCATTCCGAACACAGAAGTTAAGTCCTCCTGCGCCGATGGTACTGCGTATTCTTTTCGTGGGAGAGTAGGGCATTGCCAGGATATTGGTGAAGAAAGAGAGGAAAAGTTCCTCTCTTTTTTCTTTACTTCGTATTTTGATATTTTTACGGGGGAAATGATATTGAGTAAGTATGATGCTTTGTGGAAATATATACAGAAAAATGGAAATGAATCTTTCAAACTCACATTTGAAGAGATAGAAAAAATTATAGGTATACCAATTGATCATTCCTTTCTGAAATATAAAAAAGAACTTGTAGAATATGGTTATCAGCTTGGGAAAATATCCATGAAAGAACAAACGGTTATTTTTACTAAAATTGATTAAGACATTTTAGCGAACAGAGGAAAAAATACTTTTATTATTCCTGATTATTCTTACAGAAAGGCCTGCTGTTTGATTACGTATTTCAAATGTGCACGTTGTAATTTGATTCTATAAGAGGAAATAACACTGTAAATTAAGGTTCTATCTAATTCCTATAGTAAATTTACATAATCTTTTTTGAAAAAACAGTTGACAAAAAAGTATAAATCACATATTATAATAAACATGATATATGAAAAACCGTTGAGTAAGAAGAGTAGATACAAATTATGTTATTTCAGAGAGCCATGGTTGCTGGAAACATGGTATAATGTGTTGTATTGAATGGGCTTATGAGGGCAACCCGAACGTAGAGTAGGCGTTGACAGGAGCTCCACCTGTTACAAAGGGAGCGTACATGTTGGTGTGCGAAGTGAGTGAGCCGTATGGCTAATTTGGGTGGTACCGCAGGAGCTAATTTAGCACTTGTCCCTTAGTGGGATGAGTGCTTTTTGTTTTACCCAAAAAAGAAGGGGGATGATTCTATGGAAAGCGTGTGGTGGACTAAGTTTTAAAAGCGACGATGCTACGATATGAAGGAAGATTGAAAAAATAAAGGAGAGAATGATTATGAAAAAGACAATGAAAAAATTAGGAATAGTATTATCTTTGGCAGCCTGCATGGGTATGATGGTGACTGGCTGTGGCGGAAACAAGAACACTGACAGCGAAGAAAAGGTTTATAAAATCGGAATCAACCAATTTGCTGATCATGGTTCCTTAGATAATTGCCGTGAAGGTTTTATTGAAGGATTACGACAGTCTGGTTTCGTAGAAGGCAAAAATGTAGAATTTTCCTATGAAAATGCTAATACAGATCCCGGCATTGCTGCACAGATTGCAGGAAACCAAGTAGCAAACGGCGTGGATTTAATTTGTGCGATTGCTACACCGGCTGCACAGGCATCCTACAATGCTGCGGAGCCGAAAGGGATTCCAGTTATTTATACTGCAATTTCTGACCCTGTTGCAGCGGGCTTGGCGACAGAGGAAAATGGCGCTGGTTTGGAAGTTACTGGAACGTCTGACTTATTGCCGCTGGATGAACAGGTTGCCATGATTCGTCAACTGATGCCGGAGGCAAAAACGATTGGTGTGCTCTACACGACCAGCGAAGAAAATTCTATCTCTAATATTGCTCGCTTAGAAGAAATTGTGAAAGAATATGATTTTACTCTGGTTACAAAGGGAATTTCCGCACCTGCCGACATTCCAATGGCAGCGGATGCAATCTTAAACCAAGTAGATTGTTTGACCAATTTGACAGACAATACAGTTGTGAATTCTTTGAGCGTCATTTTGGATAAAGCAAATGCAAAAGGGATTCCAGTATTCGGTTCTGAAGTGGAACAGGTAAAATTAGGGTGTGCAGCGGCTGCAAATATTGATTATTACAAGTTGGGTATCATGACTGGGAAAATGGCTGCTGAGGTGTTGAATGGCAAAGATATCACGACGATTCCCTATGAAACGATTACAGACAATGAAATTGTTGTCAACAGTGAAGTACTAGCAAACTTTGGCTTAAGTGTTCCGGAAGGAATGGAAGTCTTAGAAGCAAGCGAAGTGACCAACCAAGCATAAGCGCGGCAAGGAAAAAGCAAAGCAGACTGCATAGTGATGTGCGGTCTGCCTTGATATTTACATAACGAATAAAAAGTGAAGGAGAATACTTCATGCAGGATATTTTGATAGGTATTTTAGAGCAAGGCTTTATTTATGGAATTTTAGCATTAGGTGTATATATCACTTATCGTATTCTGGATTTTCCGGATTTGTCAGTGGATGGGACGTTTCCCATGGGCGCTGCGGTAGCAGCTGTGATGATTACAGTGGGATTAAATCCTTGGTTGGCACTGATTGTTGCTTTTTTGGCCGGGGCGCTTGCAGGGCTAGTGACAGGGCTGATTCACGTAAAAGGCCATGTGCGGGATTTGCTGTCAGGGATTATTACAATGACAGCCCTTTACAGCATCAATATTCACATTGCGATGGGAAAGGCAAATTTGCCTATTTTCAACGGCGAAACAATCTTTAACAGTGGAGTTGCCGTTATGTTGCCGGAGCCGTTACAGCCTTATCGCACACTTATCATTACAGGCGTTTTGATTTTGCTGTGTAAAGTGGCAATGGACTGGTACTTGAACACGAAGTCGGGATTTCTGCTTTATGCAGCCGGTGATAATCAGCAGGTTGTGACTGCGTTGGCAAAAGACCAGGGCAAAGTGAAAATTTTAGGGCTTATTTTAGCCAATGGTTTGGTGTCGTTATCCGGTGCTGTACTGTGTCAGCAGCAACGTTTTTTTGATGTCAGTATGGGGCCAGGCTCTATCGTACTGGGGTTGGCAGCTGTAATCATCGGCACAAACCTGTTTAAGCATGTTGGCTTTGTGAAAGGAACTACGGCTGCGGTGATTGGGGCCGTGATTTACAAGGCGTGTTATGCCGCTGCCATCTCTCGAGGGATGCCGGCGATGGATATGAAACTGATAACGGCAATTTTATTCCTGGTAGTTTTATTGCTCAGCAACGGCAAAAAGAAGGGAGGCGAATCCCGTGCTTAAATTAGAACACATTTGTAAGACCTATAATAAGGGAACTGTAAACGAGACAACACTGTTTTCCGACTTTAATCTACAAGTAAAAAAAGGTGAGTTTATTTCCGTAATTGGCAGCAATGGTTCTGGGAAAACTTCTATTTTGAATTTGATTTGCGGCAGCATTCCCTTAGACAGTGGCGATATTAAGGTGCGCGGGGAAAGTATTGTTAAGCTAAAAGAATATCAACGTTCTAAGATTATTGGACGTGTCTTTCAGGACCCAGCAAAAGGGACCTGCCCTTCTATGAATATTTTGCAGAATATGGCCATGGCAGACAATAAAGGAAAAGCCTTTAACTTGACATCAGGCGTGAATAAGAAGCGGATTTCTTATTATAAAGAACAACTCTCTCGTTTGCATTTGGGCTTGGAGGATAAACTTTATGTAAAAGTAGGCGCTTTATCTGGAGGACAAAGGCAGGCCATGGCATTGCTGATGTCCACTATGACGCCGTTGGATTTTCTAATTTTGGATGAACATACAGCAGCGCTGGATCCGAAAACATCGGAGATTATTATGGAGCTGACAAATGAAATTGTACAGGAAAAACAACTTACTACGTTAATGGTAACCCATAATTTGCGGCACGCAGTAGAATATGGCAATCGCCTAATTATGATGCATCAGGGCAAGGCAATTTTGGATTTAGATATGCAGAAAAAGAAAGAAACTAAAATTGAAGACATTCTAGGGGTCTTCAACGAAATCAGCATCGAATGCGGAAATTAAATTTATTTTTTGATTATAACAGAACGAGTCAGACTTTTGTGGTTTGACTCGTTCTGTTATATATTGCGACGAAAATGGCGATACCGGATAAATTTTTTTATTATATTATTTGTGAGAGTTGAATAGAAGGAAAAATGATTTTGTGGTAAAAAAACAAATACTGTCAGAATAAAGAAGCGTAGCACTGTTTTTATAAAAATAGAACTATATTATAAACTTCACTAGCTTTCTTTTCAGAGATTGCGAAAAATTTGTCGTTTGATTTTAGTTGTATCTCTTATATATTTATGTTAAGTTGTATATAAACTTAATATGCAGTACAGTAACAAAGAGATGAAAATAACTATGCTTATTCTTTGCAGCGTCAATCCAGATAAAAAATATATTATTAATTAACCAGTTGAGGAATATATATTGAAACTGTGATTAAAGTTTTTTGTCACCATCAGGTGATAGAATGAATAAACTACTACTATCACAGGATCTTCAAGTAGTATTGTAAACATTCTTAAAAAAATGATACAATTTTATTATATGAGGATGAATGTGGATGATAAAAACAAATTGGCGAGCAGTGTTGGTAGGTTGTGTATTGTTAGTGCCATTATGCCTTTGGCTTTTTCAATCGCAGCAGGTCTCAACTAGAGAAGAAGTGTATGTTGATATGGAGCAGGTACAATCTGTACAGCAAGAGACATTTGTAAAAAAAATTGTCGTGCATGTGGCAGGGGCGGTGGAACACCCTGGTGTGTATACTCTGTTGGAGGGACAGCGGATTGATGATGCAGTGGCTTTGGCAGGCGTGACAGCGCAAAGTGATGTGGATTCACTGAATCGTGCAGCACTCCTTTCGGATGGGCAAAAAATAATTGTACCGGTTAAATCGGAATATTCTTCGGTGGAAGTGGAACTTGACGATGAGCGCATAAACTTAAATCAAGCTGATTTGGGACAGTTGATGACGTTGCCTGGGATTGGAGAAGTGAAAGCACAGGCCATTTTAGCTTACAGAGAGGAAAACGGCAGTTTTAGCCAAATTGAGGATGTGCAGAAGGTGCATGGAATTGGTGCAGCGACATTTATGCAGATAAAAAATAAAATAAAAATCTGAAAAAAGTGTTGACAGTTATCATCTCTCCTGCTATAATTTATAAATGTCAGCTAAGTGGCGACATAGCCAAGTGGTAAGGCAGAGGACTGCAAATCCTTTATCCTCCAGTTCGAATCTGGATGTCGCCTTCATATGCCGGAGTGGCGGAATAGGCAGACGCACAGGACTTAAAATCCTGCGGAGGTAATACTCCGTACCGGTTCGACCCCGGTTTCCGGCATAGAAAAACCCGAAAGAGAACATTTCTCTTTTGGGTTTTTATTTACGAGAAAAAAGATGCTAGTTGCTTTTCCGATTGTACTCTTAAGCATTTCTGTGGCCTATAAAATTCTGACACTGGTATATCCAATTGAGATTGAGACGCTTGATATGGAAGCTGTCAATGCGAAAGCGCAGACAGGTCCTATGACTATGAAAGAAATCAAGTTTATCGTACTTTTTGTCACAATGGTTCTCTTGTGCAGCACAGAAAAAATTCACGGATTCAGCACTCCTATTTGTGCCAGTATATTTAGCCCTGATCGTGGCCTTTTGCGTGCATATCAGTATTTTGCTGCCACTGGATGCAGTGCCATTGATTATTTTCCCTACAGGCTATTACAAAATGTACGAAATGTTTAAGTCAGGGCTTATCATCTCTATTATTTGGTTGATCATTATTGTGGTAGTACTCAATACAATAGGTGTTGCGGTTGGTTTAATGTAAAAATTTTTTGTTTATATCAAGATATTATTTTAATGGAATTCAAAAAGGATGCCTTTGATGTAGGCATCCTTTTTGCGGTAGATTTTTTATAAACATATAAGATTGTTATCCCACTATTTTTTGTTTTTATTGAAGATCTTTTGAAAATATCTTTTGCGGTTCAGAGCAGAAGGCTTTCTTGCATAATTACTCATTCTGCCACAACAGAAATTCTCTGTTGGATATACTTGCCTTTTACTGCTTCGTCAATCATAGCGATTGCATAATCTGCATAACTGATTACGCTCTGGCCCTTGGAATTTAGCGTCAATTCTTCGCCGCCTAGGATATAGTTTCCGGTTCTTGCTCCTTCTGCCTGAAAATCTCCCGCGGGGCTTACGTATGTCCACTTTACATCATTTCTGATGCGGAGTTCTTCCAATGCTTTACCCATGTGAGACGCCAATGGCTTGAAGATGTCGGGAAAATCTGGGCCGTCCATGACCTGTGTGGTATGCTCCGCGTTTATATACAGACTGCCAGCACCGCCGACGATAAGAAGCCGGGCATCTTTGTCGCTCATAAGGTCGCAAAGGTGTTTCAACGAAGTGCTGTGCTGCGGAAGTGTTTCCGGCGTCCATGCGCCGAAGGCGTCGATGATTACATCAAAACCCTCTAAATCAGATACAGTCAAATCAAACAGGTCTTTTTTGATAACCTGTGTGGCGACGGTATGATTCTCTCCCCGTACGACAGCGGTTACATCCAGTCCTCTTTCCACAGCCTCTTTCACAATCAATTTACCTGCTTTTCCATTTGCACAAATAACTGCAATTTTCATAATGATTACCTCCGTTTTTTTTATTGTTTTTTGTTTCTAAGGACAGTATAGCTATCTTTTGCCAGCGTGTGAAGTACGCACAATATTGTGCTATAGTTACCAATATGTAACGATAGGCTTTTTAAAATTTGTCATGATCATTCGTCAGAAATTTTTGTGAATATATTTCGCTCTGACGCGGACAATTTGGATGGTTCTCATCCCCATGCGTCGTCAAAGGATATTCGCTTTCTTGAAATGAATTTGTCGATTGATCTTTTTTGATTGTAAGCTTATAATGTGTTCGTAAGCAAAATTTGTATAGTAAGTATATCATAATGCTATAGGTATCTAAAAGAAACTATAAAAAGAAAGAGGTCTGTTTATGGAAAAGGAATTGCCAGCTTGTCCGGTAGAAACAACGTTAATGTTGATCAGCGACCGTTGGAAGGTGTTGATTATTCGTGATTTGTTAGAGGGAACAAAACGTTTCGGAGAATTAAAGAAATCAATCGGAAATGTATCGCAAAAGGTTTTGACTGCAAATTTGCGCTCTATGGAAGAAAGCGGGCTGCTCACCCGCAAGGTGTTTCCAGAGGTACCGCCGCATACTGAATATACTCTGACAGAAACAGGATACAGCTTGAAGCCCATTTTAGATGCGATGGTTGTGTGGGGAGAAAATTATAAAACAACGCATTCTGAAAAATGAAGGACATGCTACAGAAGAGAAAAACGGCATAGCCTGTAGGCTGTGCCGTAGTGTTCGTATTATTATTTTATAGTGTTGCCTTCGCAGTCCATCGTTTAATCAAGTACAGGTGTTTTTAGGTACTGTTTGTTGACTACATCCCGTTTGGAATTGAAGGGACGATGATTTTCAAAATTCAAAATGTTAGAGTAACAATAGTTTACCATATTGATATCATTATCTTTGGTATTGCCGCCAGCGTGAGCAGAGGCTACTACATTATCTAAGCGCACTAATTTGTTGTCTGCCGGCAGAGGTTCCTGGGCATAGGTGTCCAGTCCGGCACCGAGAAGGCGATGATGTTCCAGAGCATCGACTAAAGCATCTTCATCTACAATAGGACCACGGGCAGCATTAATCAGGATGGCTAATGGTTTCATTTTGGCTAACGCCTGCGCATCAATCATTCCGCGGGTTAAAGCTGTTAATGGTGTGTGCAGTGTGACAATGTCGGAGGTGCGTAGCAATTCATCCTGAGAAACAAATTTGTAGCCATATTCTGCTTCCAATTCTGTTTTCCGCTCAATATCATAATATTGTACCGTAGCGCCGAATGCAGTGACCAATTTGGCTACCTTGCTGCCGATATTGCCAAGGCCAATAATCCCTACGGTTTTACCGTTGATCATATAGGAACGGCCAAAATATTCGGTTTTTGGCCATACGTTATTGAGGATTTTGCGGTTGATTGGCAGCAAATTGCGGTATACAGCGAGCATCAGCATGATGGTGAGCTCAGCGGCAATTCCGCTGTTTACACCAGGGCAGGTGGAGATGGGAATATCCCGTTTGCCCCAAGCCTCCAAATCCATATCGTTGTATCCGGCGCCCCAACGCTGGATTAATTTCAATTTGGGCGTAGTATGAAGTAAAGATTCATCTACTTTTAAACGGGTGATTAAATAGTCACATTCTGCCAACTTGGGAAAATCTTCTGGCTCAATGCCTTCTACCAGCTCAAATCCTTCTGGTACATTCTCATGCAGTGCTTCCAATGCGCCGGGAAAATAAATTCCTGTTAAACCTATTTTTTTCATGAAAAAACAATCCTTTCTAAAATATATGTAATTTTTCAAGAAAACAAAGCAAGCTGCCACGAAAAACAGCCCAAACGTGGCAGCTTGTGTTTTATTCGGAAAAGGCTACTCTAATACGCCGATTTCTTTGTAATATTTTGCGGCACCATCGTGAATAGGCAGACCAGCTAAGTCTGTAACAGCATTCTCTACAGAGCAAGATTTCAAAATGCTCTGAGATTCGGACAGTGTATCAATATTTTCCCAGAATGTTTTGGTCAAATCATAAATGACATCTTCTGGTACATCGGCAGATGTGCAGATAGTGATTTTAATTGCGGAAGTCATGATATCTTCATCCTGACCGCTGTAGGTACCAGCAGGAATGGTGAATTTTGCATACCATGGATAAGTTTCCTGCAATTTTTCAATCAATTCTTCATCCATCGGAATCAATTTGCCGCCAGAGGTAGAAGTGATTTCGGTTACTGCTGCAGTTGGAATTCCAGCCATAATCCAAGCGCCGTCCAACTGTTTATTGCGCATCAAATCGCTGGCTTCAGTGAAACCAACATACTGTGCGTCAATATCATCAGGATAGTTTAAGCCTAATGCAGTTAAATGGTAGTTGGTTTCTACTTCAGAGGTACCGCCTGGCGCTCCAGGAGCGAAACGTTTACCTTTTAAGTCAGCTAAAGTGTTGATTCCAGAATCGGCAGATACAACGACCTGATTTGGGTTGTAGTATAAACCGGCTAATACACGCAGATTTGGGTCTGGTGTACCTTCAAATGCACCAGTACCGTTCATGGATTCATACATAATACTGGTTACAGCTACGCCAATCTGCGCTTCTCCGTCACGGATACAGTTCAGATTTTCTACGCCGCCATTGGAGGCAGTAGCGCTGGCAGTTACATAGTCTAATTCATCGTTCCACAAGGTGGCAATAGCAGAGCCCAGTGGATAAACCGTTCCGGTGGTGGCAGCTGTCATAAAGCTGATAGAAACTGGTTCCTTGCTGTCAGCTTCGTTGTTGTTGTCCTGCGCCTTATCACCGCCGCAGCCAGTTAGTGCGGTCGCTAACAAAGCGGCACACAGAGAGAAAGCTACTAATTTGTTTTTCTTCATAAAAAACTCCCCTTTGAAAATAATTTATAGATTAAAAATTAATCTCTTCTGTAAAAAGCATGTAGCAAATGGATTATACCACATGAGAACGTTTGTCGTTCATTTTTTGAGAAAATAGGATAACAGCCAGCAAAACAATGGCGCATAGATCGGTAATGGTATGGGGATCTATGCTGAATAGGCCAATTAGAATTAACAGGATTCGTGTAGGCCAGTTACATGCTTTCAGGAGCCATCCTTCCATTCCCGCTGATAAACAGAACACACCGATACAAGATGTAATAAAGGCGATGAGTGTATTCCACAAGGGAACGCCCTCTGCACTGCCGTAAAGCAGGAGCGGATTATTCAGGAAAAAGAACGGAATGATAAACCCGGTGAGTCCCAGTTTCACTGCAATCAAAGACGTTTTTGTCTGGTTGGAGCGAGCGATGCCCGATGCTACATAGGAGCTCATGGCTACTGGCGGCGTAATGTTGGACAGACATGCATAGATTAAGCAAAACATATGCGCTGCCAATGGAGACGCACCAATTTTAATCAAAACAGGAACTGCTACAGCAGCAACGATGACATATGCAGCAACGCCGGGGACGCCCATTCCTAGAATAATACTCAGTACCATAACCATAAATCCGCCTAAGAAAAGCTGGTCAGCACCCACTACCTTTAGAACCAAATTGCCAAAGGTAAGACCGAGACCGGTAAGAGATACGGTGCCGATGATAACGCCGATGATAGCGCAGGAAACTCCAACGCTGACAGCGCCTTTGGCGCCTTCACAGGTCGCCTCTAAAATGATCTGCGGCGTCATTCTGGTTTCTTTACGAAACCAAGATGCAATTATAGTGGCAAAAATAGAAACGACCGCGGCATATAGTGGCGTGTAGCCTGCAAACATCATGCCTAATAATACGATTAAAGGTAACATCAAATGTCCGCGGCTTTTCAGCACTTCCAATGCATTGGGAATATTTTCTTTAGAAAGACCGGTCAAGCCCAGCTTTTTTGCTTCAAAATGTACAGAAAGCAATAATGTCAGATAATACAGAAATGCCGGAATACAGGCGGCCAGCATAACCTTCGTATAGCTGACGCCTAAAAATTCTGCCATCACGAAGCCTACAGCTCCCATGATGGGCGGACAAAATTGACCGCCGGTGGAAGCAACGGCTTCCACCGCAGCAGCGAACTCCGCTTTGTAGCCGGTTTTTTTCATCAGCGGAATGGTGATAGTGCCGGTTGTGGCGACATTGGCGATGGCGCTGCCGTTAATCATTCCCATGAGCGCGCTGGCCAGTACAGCTACCTTTGCAGGACCGCCGGGAGACTGACCTACTAAAGTCAGCGAAATATCATTGATAAATTGACTGAAACCACTGTGTTTCAAAAACGCGCCAAACAATACAAACAAGAAGATATAAGTGGCGCTGACGCCAATCCCTACACCGAAGATGCCCTGGCTGCCCCAGAACATCAGACTGAGAATGCGCTTTAAGCTAAAGCCGGTGTGACCAAATACACCAGGTATATACGGTCCTAAAAAATTATAAGCCATGAAAATCAGCCCTAATACAGCCAAACTAGGACAAGCACGGCGCGCCGCTTCGAAAATCAGCAAAATTCCAAAAATTGCAACAGCCAAATCGAAGTTGGTCAGCCGTCCACCTTTCTGTGCGATAGCATCATATTGTGTGACGACATAAAGGTAAACAAAAATAGTCGCCGCAATCAACAGAAGATCCACAATACTGGGCAGCTTTCGTTCACGTTTTTCTTTTTTGAATGCCGGATAATACACAAATGTGAAGCATAAAAGAAATAGAATATGCCACGAACGAAAGTGGATGGTGGACATAACGCCGATGGTATTGTAATAAAGCTGAAAAATGGACCAAGCCACGAGACAGACAATTAAAACTTTTTGGAAGACGCCATGATAAGTGCGAGTTCTGTTTTCTGAGTCAGTTTCTTCTAAAAGTTCCTGTGCCTTTTTCTCAATGTCGAAATTTTGTTCAGACATACTAGGCTGTTCAATAGACATGCATGGTTCCCTCCTAAAACGGAATAAAATATAAAAGGCCATCCGTCCGCAAAGGACGAATGACCGTGGTACCACCTTTTTTTGCAGCGAAGATATCTTTTAAGTGATAGTTTTCGTTGCCTCAACACTGTGATAACGGACAGAACCCGCTGTATAAATACAGAAGCTCCGGGAGTGAAATTCATCAGATATTTGTGCTGCAGGCTTTTCACCAACCAGCCTGCTCTCTGCATTGTAACCAAATTTGACTACTGTAAATCCCATCTTCGCTAAATAAGATTATTGAATATTCATGCATAATAATATTGAAATGATAATACAAAAATATGAATTTGTCAACTCTTTCAAGAAAAGTTTTTGCGGAAACATACAAGATTATTCAGTATTATTTATTTCTTGCAAGAAATAATTGCCAAACCGGAACTAAAAATGCAATCTTTTCTACTGCTGCAAAATATGGTATGATAACATTATAGTTTACATCAATAAAAACAGAGAAAAGAGGGGGCAACATGGATGAAACGTAAACTGATGGCGATTTTATTTCTCGGTATGGCATTCTGGATTGGCGGTCAAACCGCTTGGGCCGGCACGGCAGTGTACAGCAATCCGGTATTGGGATATCGTGTGTCCTATCCCGATGATATGCAGCTGGATCAGAGCTTGGGAAATATGTGTACAGTCTTTCGGAATGGAGAATGTCAGATTGAGATTTATTATCAACCGTTAAAGCAAAGCAGCTATCTCAGCTATGTGAATTACTCCAACAGTGGTTTTCTGCAAAACAGGGTAGACCATCAAAATTGTTGGACAGGCAAGCAGACCGTAAACGGTCATAAGGTGCAAATCACAAAATGGCATCGGGCCAAGTTGAAAAATATAGAAAATGATTTCAATTTCTATTACACTGTGGATGTACGTAGGAGTGAAACAGAAGCGTACAGCATCTTTATAAAAGCCAATCGGGATATTTCCGGTGATGCCAAGTATATGCAGGTTGTGAACAGCCTTACCTTCTTGCAACCTCAGGGAAAGAACGAGCCAGTATCTTTTAAAGAGAGCGCAGAGGAAACCCAGGTCCGTGTGGACAGATTGAATATGGAAACAAAATATCTGCTGCAAAACTATTTTTCTGCAGATGCGCCGTTGACGTGGGGAATTTTTGAACCTACAGCTCCTGGGGATTTGTCTAAGCTGATGAAGCTGGAGGTACAGATGGGGCAACGGTTCAAATTCCTCTTGTATTATCATCATTTGTTTGGCAGCGTGCCCATTGACACAGTGGTGAAGGGGCTGCAAAGCGCTTATGACAACGGTTACATTACAGAATTGACACTGCAGACAGGCAATTATAATCAGGACAATGCGATGTATGATATTTTGAATGGAGAATATGACGATTATTTTACACGCTATGCACAGGCCATTGCCAAATTTGAGCATCCAGTACTTTTACGGTTTGGCAACGAAATGAATGGAGACTGGTGTATTTACTCGGCATGGCATACCGGAAAAGATACAGAAATCTATAAAAAATGTTATCGTTATATTTACGATATTTTTGATAAAAACGGTGCAAATAATGTGCTCTGGGTATGGAATCCCAATGAAAAATCCTTCCCTAATTTCACATGGAATGCCATGGAGCTATACTATCCAGGAAATGAATATGTGGATATTATAGGCCTGACAGGATACAATACAGGTACCTATTATAAGGGCGAAAGCTGGCGTAGCTTTGATGAAATCTACGGTAATATGTATCAGACCTATCGGAATATGTTCAGTCAACCCTTGATGATTACGGAGTTTGCTTGCAGTGGTATTGGCGGCGACAAGGCAGCTTGGATTGCGGATATGTTCCAACAGCTACATAAATACCCGGATATTAAAGTCGCCATTTGGTGGAACGGCTGCGACTGGGTTGTGCCTGGAGAAGTACCAGCCCGTCCTTATTGGGTGAATGAAACAGCGCAGACATTGGAGAGCTTTAAGCAAGGCTGGGAAGCACAGACAGCTGCATTGAAGACAAAAACAGAACAGGCAAACGCGGCGCAGGAAACTATTGGTGACGGGGCGACAAAAGAGGAGGTAAACTAATATGTCTGCTGTGGGGTTAGCCTTAATCATCTTGCCAGCCATCGTAGGCGCGGCAATTATATTTATGATATATGCCATGCTGCATCGTTAATTGTACAGATGCAGGTAGAGAAAACTCAAAATATTAACACAAAAAAGATATCGGCTTTGGCAGTCGATATCTTTTTGTATGAAGAAAAGGGGCTGTAAAAAAGTCCCATACTTATTTGATATGAGGAATTATGTTTCGCGATGGGCTTGCTTCCATGCTTTGATTTGCTCCAGACGTGTTTTATATTTAGCTTCCAAACCTTGCATAGTGGGCTGATAATATTCTCTGTCCAATAAAGAGTCAGGCAGACATTGCATATTGGTCAATTTGTTGGCGGCGTTGTGGGCATATTGATAGCCTTTTCCGTACTCCAGTTCTTTCATCAATTTTGTAGGCGCGTTGCGAATCTGCAGTGGCACCGGTTCCGCCAACTGGGTCAACGCGTCCATTTTTGCCTGTTCATAAGCGGAATACAGTGCGTTGGATTTGGGTGCCAGCGACAGATAGACGACAATTTGCGTGAGATTGACACTGCATTCAGGCATACCGATGAAATGGCAGGCCTGATATACGGCAGTCGCGAGTTCTAACGCGCGGGGATCTGCCAAACCAACATCTTCACTGGCGAAACGAATCAGACGGCGCGCTATGTAGAGGGGATCTTCACCGGCCTCCAGCATGCGGGCCAGCCAATAAACTGCCGCATCAGGGTCAGAATTGCGCATGGATTTATGCAACGCGGAAATCAGATTGTAATGTTCCTCTCCTTTTTTGTCGTAAAGCAAGGATTTTTTCGAAAGACATTGCTCCAATGTTTCCATGGTGACAGTGACGGTGCTGCCCTGCGTGTCCCCGTTCAGTACCGCCATTTCCAAAGTAGATAAGGCAGAGCGGGCGTCGCCGTTGGCAAAGGCGGCAATGAGCTCCAGCATATCTGGCGGCATATGTACGGTCTGATAACCAAAACCACGGGGATCTTCCAGAGCGTGGGCCAACAGCGCCGTGAGATCTTCCGTTTGTAAGGCGTGCAGCACAAATACTTTGCAGCGGGAGAGCAATGCACCATTTACCTCGAAGGACGGATTTTCTGTGGTAGCGCCGATGAGAATAATACTGCCCTTCTCCACAAAGGGCAGAAACGCATCCTGCTGTGCTTTATTAAAACGATGAATTTCATCTATGAAGACGATTGTTTGTTCTCCACATTGCCGACGGTATTCTGCGTCTTGCATTACAGTACGAATCTCCTTGATGCCGTTGGTAACAGCAGAGAAATCTATAAAGGTGGAGCGGGTGCGGTTGGCAATAATTTTAGCTAAAGTGGTTTTCCCCACGCCGGGCGGACCCCAGAAAATCATGGAGGAGATGCGGTCTTGCTCAATTAAGCGGCGCAATACCTTGCCCGGTCCTAGTAAATGCTGCTGCCCTACAAATTCATCTAAGGTTTGCGGGCGAAGACGAGCGGCTAAGGGCTGTGAACTTTCCCGCGCAAATAAAGATGGTTGTTCCATAATGTCCCTCCAGTATGAAGACAATTTGCCGATAACTTTTATTCTATTATAGAAGAATGTTGTGTAGAGTGCAAGAAAAATGGAGTGTATGTTTGGGTGTGGTGGTTTCCTAGTGCAATAGAAAGTCTGTGAATATAATAGTGAATGTTTTGCAGAATCGTAACTTCTGGGCTTTTTGATTATCTAATTTTTGTGAGGACTTTTTACGAAAAACATGTTATTTTAATGACATTTTTTCAAATGAAAGACAAATACCAGAATAAAGAAAGAGCTCTAAATGCGCTTTATTATCAACATGCACGCAGTTAGAGCTCTTTTTGTTTTCATCGGAACGACAAGATTTGAACTTGCGACCTCTGCAACCCCAATGCAGCACTCTACCAAGCTGAGCTACGTCCCGACGATACCTATTATTGTATGTTTTTTCCCTGCGCCTGTCAAGTGAAAAGACAAAAAAGATAGTGTAAATTTTGTAGGATTACAGTATATGTGTTACAATTGAATAATTAAAAAACGGAAATACATTTTCTATGTTATATTTTATAAAGGTAACACCTCAGGGAAGGAACTCATTTTAATGAAAACGAAAACACTAATTACATTGCTTCTATTAATTATTGGGTTGCCAATTATGTGTATCGGCATTCTCTATATTGCTGTATTCCTCATCTATTTACTTAGACTATGATATAGTTCAAATTGCAAATAGTTTATATTATGATTTTCAAGCTTTCTTTTTTGCAAGAGATTACAAGAACGACAAAATTTATAAAACGTTTGGGAAACAATTTGGCTATTTACTGCGTCTAAATAGCATGACGGAAGAGATTTCCGGTTTGCAATTATGGCAATTTTAGATATAATAAAACGGTAGTTGTATGTTTTAAAGATGTGAAAAGAAAGTGAGGAGGATATATGATGAAAAAAATAACTTGTGCAGTTTGTACTGCATTGTTAACGTTAGGAGTGTACATATCACCGGCGCAGGCAGCCGATGTCACAGTGAATTTGCCTACCTTTCCCGTAGTGCTCAATGGTGTAACGATGGAGCAGAGCAAAAGCCAGTATCCCATGCTGGTGTACAAGGATATTACCTATGTACCAATGACTTGGGCGGATACAAGATTATTGGGACTGGAATCCAATTGGACGCAGCAAAATGGATTGGTGATTCAAAAAGCGGCTACGGTACAGGATCAAAAAACGGCACAAAGTACTTATAAACCTTACACGATGAGCAATGCCAATGCTGCAAGCTACAAAGCGACCATTGCCAGCGGAAAAATTACTGTAAATGGGAAAACTATTACCAATAGCAGCGAAGAATATCCGCTGTTGGTATTTCGGGATGTGACATATTTTCCGCTGACCTGGCGTTTTGCAGTTACAGAATTTGGCTGGAATTATACTTTTGATTCTAAAAACGGTTTGGCAATCACGCCAAAGGCAACTACCAGCGTGAGCAATACGGCTGTGAATACCAGCGGCGATATTGTGGGACAAATTGTAAAAGTGACAGGCAGCAGTGTCAATCTGCGCTCTGACGCAGGAACAGCCAGCAGTACAGTAGGACAGGCGAATAAAAATGAAGAATTGCTGGTGTTGGGGACCAAAACAGTAGACGGAAAGGTTTGGTATCAAGTAATGCGCACTTCCGGCGGCGATAAGATGTGGATTGCTTCCTGGTACACAGAAAAAAGCGGTAATTCCACCACAAACCAAACGCCAAATGACACGAGCAACAGCAGCAACAATACGGTAATCAAGCCATCGACAGAGACGATGGTGGGCAAAACGGTTGTTGTGACAGGCAGTGTTGTGAATTTGCGGGCGAATCCCAATACGACTTCAGCAGTGGTTGGGCAAGCAGCACAGGGCGACAGCTTCACTGTATTAGCAGAGAAAACAGTGGATGGCGATACGTGGTATCAAGTACAAAGTAAGAGCGGCGTGAAGGCTTGGATTGCCGGTTGGCTGACAAAAGAACAGAGTACTCCAAATAATAATAACAATCAAAGCAACAATACTGCAGAAAATTATGACATGGTAGGGAAAAAAGTAAGTGTGAATACCAATGGCGTAAATTTGCGCACGGAGCCGGGTACAAATTCTAAAATTGCAGGCACTGTCAACAAAGGAACGCAGTATACTGTATTGACGTTAAAGACGGTGGACGGTGATGTCTGGTATCAGGTGCAGGCGGCGAATGGCAGTAAAGTATGGATTGCCAGCTGGTTAGTGGATAAAGTAAGCTCGACAAACTCCAGTAGCAATAACGGCACAGTTAGCAACAGTGGTGAGAGAACACGTCTGGTATTGCAATCCGTGAAAGAACAGGGCGATAAAACAATCATTAGATTACAGCATGGCAAAGGCAACGGCTACACAACCAGCAAGGTTTCGGCAACAGAATTAGTTTTGCAGCTGGGTAATGTATATTTGAATACGGATGACAGTATCAATCAGGTTTATAAAAATGGGCCGTTACAGCATTTGCAAGTGCAGGATGCAGGCAGCCTGCTGAAAGCGACATTTACCTTGCAGAAGGGTGCCTATTGTACTGTGAAGGAGGACGGAGACGATCTGGTGATTACAGCGTATAATCAGCATGCGGCAGGGGAACGAGGTCTGGAAGGAAAAGTGATTGTCATAGACCCGGGACATGGCGGCAGCGATCCCGGCGCAATTGGGAAAGTGTTAGGTGTCACAGATGCCAATGTGGGACTTACGGTAGGCCAGAAGCTCCGTGACTTATTGGAAGCAGAGGGCGCAACCGTGATTATGACCCGTGACACCGATATTCGTGTGGGGCTGAATGACCGTCCAGCTATGGCCAATAAGGCAGAGGCTGATTTATTTGTCAGCATCCACGCCAACTCGACCACGCGCAGTGAGCCGAAAGGTATTCAGGTATATTATTATGCGCCCACCACCAATGCCAATCTGTATGCGCAGAGCTTTATTCGGAAAGATTTAGCAAGCCATGTGAGCAGTGCATTGCAAGCGACAACGGGTACCGGTTCTGTCGTGATGACGGCAAACTACGCGGTACTGCGGGAAAATGACAGACCGTCTATTCTGGTGGAAACCGGTTTCCTGAGTAATGCTGAGGAAGAAGCGCTATTGGCACAGGATTCCTATCGGCAAAAATTGGCCAACGGAATCTATCAGGGAATTTGTAATTATTTAGGGCAGTATTGATTGAAGCAAAAATAGTATAAGTTCTGAGAAAAGAGCCTTCTTGTGGGAATTTGTCAGGTTTCCGCAAGAGGGCTTTTTTGCGGCTTGGGGCTAACTGTAGGGCTATTATAGGCAGATGAAAATATTTTTTTTCATTTACAGAGCTGTGAAACATACTGGTTAAGCAATTATTCTTTTTACGCATAAAGTATATAGCGAGCCGGAAGTTAACAAATAAATAGCACTTATCTATAATATAAGACAAGGAGAGACAAAGATGAAATGCAAAGAGTCTCGTGAAAATGATGATAGCATATTCAGAAAAAGGAGTGTTGTTTATGCCACCAGTAATCAATCAGGAACTGTGTGTGAAATGTGGGCTGTGTGCTCAGATCTGTCCGTTGGACGTGATCAAAGTGGAAAAAGATGAAAATGATGAAAAGAAAATTGTGGTGAAATATCCCGATGAATGCTGGCATTGCAGAGCATGTGCCATTGACTGTCCAAAAAAAGCAATAAAACTGAGATATCCGTTATCTCATATGATGTTGCATATAGAAGTAAATGAACAGGAAAGGGGAATGTAAGTATGCAGGCAAAGGTAAGAAAAGATATTGTAAAAACAGATGTATTGGTAATTGGCGGTGGGATTGCTGGGATGCAGGCGGCTATCACGGCTGCAGAGCAAGGCGTTGATGTCATCGTTGCAGAGAAAGCGGACACACGGCGTTCTGGCTGTGGTGCTACGGGAAATGACCATTTTATGTGTTACATTCCAGAGTATCATGGAAATGATTTCAATGAAATTATTCGTGAAATTACAGAAACTCTTGTAGGTCCGGCGCAGGATATGGATTTATTGCGATTGATGATGAAACGCTCCTTTGAATTGGTGCAAAAGTGGGAGTCCTATGGAATCGCAATGCGCCCCACAGGGGAATGGTCCTTTATGGGACATGCGATGCCAGGTAGAAGACGCTATCATTTGAAGTATGATGGAAAAGATCAAAAACCGTTATTGACAAAGGCGGCTTTAGCCCGCAATGCAAAAATTATGAATAAAATGGTTATGCGACAGCTGTTGACAGATGAATCTGGACGGGTTGTGGGCGCAATCGGTATTGATATCAGTGATGAGGTTCCGGAGATTGTAGTTTTTCAGGCAAAAGCGGTGATTATTGCTACGGGGAATGCGTTACGTCTTTATCCAGGACAAAATCCAGCCTATTCTTTTAACGTCGCAAACTGTCCGGCCGATACCGGAAGCGGTCAGGCTATGGCATTACGTGCCGGTGCTCGTCTGGTAAATTTGGACCAGCCTTATGTGCATTCTGGTCCCAAGTATTTTGCCCGTGCTGGGAAAGCGACATGGATTGGTGTGTTGACAGATTTCCATGGAAAACCAGTCGGCCCGTTTGTAACGAAACCCACGAAAGAGTTGGGGGATGTGACAGCGGATATCTGGCAAAATGTGTTTGAAGAAAAAATGGAAGACGGAAGCGGTCCTGTTTATATGAACTGCAGTGAAACCAATGAAGATGATATGGACTATATGATGCATGCATTTCTGTCGGAAGGGGATTCTTCTATTGTAGACTATTTGGAGCAGTATGATATTGACCTGCGCAAGGAAATGGTGGAATTCGGCACTTTTGAATATAATTTTACAGCGAGAGGTTTGGATATTGGCTTAGACGGTGGCACTACATTGCCCGGTTTGTACGCTGCAGGAAATGCCACCGGCAATGTACGCGGCGATATCACCAGTGCAGCAGTATTTGGCCATGTTTGTGCAGAAAATGCCAGCGCTTATGTAAAAACAGTGGAGGACTATGATGTAGTCAATCATCCTGAGATAGCAAAAGAAATTGCCTTAATCAATTCGATCTTAGGCCGCGAGGAAGGTGCAACCTGGCGGGAGGCCAATTCCATGCTGCAACAAATTATGCGGGAGTATGTGGGAATGAAACTGCGCTCCGAAACGTTGATGAAGGCAGGTATTAAATATATTCGTGATTTGCGGAAATATTCTTTGGCGCAGTTAAAAGCAGGTAATGCACATGAATTAATGCGCACATTAGAGGTGTTGGATTTGCTTGATGTGGGCGAGGCGGTTGCTTTGATGTCAGAAAATAGAAAAGAATCTCGCGGTAGATGTCATCAGCGTTCAGATTATACATTCACCAATCCTTTACTGAATAATAAATTCCAAACAATTGAAAAAACAGGAGATGGATTCCGCTTAGAATTCCGTGATAAGATTCGTTAAACGTGTTGCAAAAGAAATTGCGCTATATGAATATTGATCGAGCATGTGGGCTGCTGTAACTGAAGAGAAGGTCTGCATTATAGCAGCCCACTAACTATAGGAAAGAGAGGGATGTTTCATGCCTACATCTGTAAAGAACAATAATATCTATTATCTAAAAGCAATTGTTTGTATGTTAATTATGTTTTGTTTTGGTTATCTGCCACCTGTTGAACCCATTACACCATTGGGTATGCATATTGTTGGTATTTTCTTTGGGCTATTATTCGGCTGGATGACAATTGGGCTTATTTGGCCCAGTATTATGGGTTGTATTGCGTTAGTATTGGTGGGCGGCATGAAGATTGGTGCTGTGCTGTCTTCTGGCTGGGGGAGTACGACCTTATTGTTAATCTTTTTTATGGTGATGGTAGCTGGCATCGTGGAACAATCAGGAGTGAGCCATTTTATTGCAATGTATTTTATTACGCGCAAGTGGGTTTTAGGAAAACCATGGGTGTTTACTTTTGTGTTTTTAATGACGGTATTTTTGTTAGCTGCAGTGACCAGTACCATTCCTACGATTATTATTTGCTGGTCTATTTGGTACAGTATTTGCAAGCAGGTAGGCTACAAACCTTATGAACCGTTTCCGTCCTTTATGGTGGTAGGCGTGGTAATGGCAGCTACATTTGGGCTATCAGTATTTCCGTTTCGTCCAGTAGGCATTTTAGTATTTGGCATTTTAGAGGATTTGGCTGGGCTTAGTGTCAATTATCTTACGTATACCTGTTTTACTATTCCATTGAGTTTGCTGTGTATATTGGTGTTTTGCCTGTTGGGCAGAATGATATTCCGTATTGATGTATCCTTGTTGCGGGGGCTTACAGAAGAATCCTTTGCAGATGTTGATTTGAGCTTAGACAAACGGCAGAAAGCGGTATTATTTTTTGTAGCGTTGCTGATTGTATTACTTTTGATTCCCAGCATTTTGCCAAAAACTTTTTTTCTGGCTGCCATTTTGAATCAAATACAGGCAGTAGGTACAGCGATGATTTTAGTGGCGGTAATGTGTTGCCTGAAGATAGATGGGAAACCAATTATGGGATTTAAAGAAGTGTGCAGCAAAGGAATGCAATGGGATGTCATTTTCCTGACATCAGTGGTAATGCCGATCTCCAGTGCGCTTACAGCGGAGGAAGCTGGCATCACAGCATTTCTTTTGAAGGTACTCAGTCCTTTCTTTGAAGGAAAAACGGCGTTGGCATTTTTGGCGATTGCTGTGGCAGCCGCAGTTATTATCACAAATTTTGCTGTAAATAATGTTGTAGGTGCTATCCTCCTGCCAGTTTTTTATCCGTTTGCGTTGAATTTAGGGATTTCTCCATTGGCTTTGACTTCACTTTTGGTATTCACTTGCCATTTTGCACTGTTGACACCAGCGGCATCCCCGATGGCTGCGCTTTTACATGGGAATACAGAGTGGTGCCGTACAGGAGATATTTATAAATATGGAATTTTAATTGTATTTGGCTCGTTTGTGGTGTCATGTGTTGTGGGAATCCCTTATGCCTTACTGTTGTTTTAGCTTTTGAATGTCTTGTGTGCAATGCAGCTTTTCTTTGGGAAGAGCTGCATTTTTTATAGGAAAAAGTAATTATACTCTTGATTCCCCGGCTTATGTTAAGTACACTAAAAATGAAATATTTTGTAGAGTAGAAACAAAGGGGTAGCCTATGCGATTAAATCAGTTTGAAATGATTGTAGCTTTGGAAAATTGTGAGAGTTTATCGGAAGCATCAGAAAAACTATATATTTCTCAGCCGTCCATCAGCAAAGCTATTCGGGAATTGGAAGAAGAAGTGGGGTATACAATCCTGAAACGAACGAAAAACGGCGTACAGTTTACAGAACTAGGCAATCAAGTGTTGTGTTATGCGAAAGAAATCATGGAGCGTATTGAACGAGTGAAACAGTTAGGGTTAAAGGTAGACGAGAACATTTGCGGAAAAATTTTATTAGGTGCTACGCGTTTCTGGGGCAGTGATATTTTTTCTTTAGTTATTTTGGGGTTGAAGGAACAGTACCCCAATGTAACAATTCAATTTCAAGAAGATTTTAGCAGTTCCATTGTGGAGAATGTGCGAAATGAGCAATTGGATTTTGGTATCATTATGCTCTATAGTACGGATGAAGAGGAAACTTTGCACTATATAGAATCGCAAAACTTGCAATATCAGAGACTTTTTGCAGATCATGTAGGACTCTATGCCAATATGCATCATGAGTTGCATAAAAAAACAGAAATTTATATGAAAGATGTAATGGAATATCCTTATGTGACAGGCGGGAATGCTGCAGTTGCCAATTCTATTGCGGAGTTCTTCCATAGCTATGGCTATAAAAGGGAAATAGAAATTATTAGCAATCGTCAAATGCGACTGCAATATTTGTTAACGCACAATGTATTTACATCCATGCCAGAACGAGCCTATGCGGGCTCTATAGAATCTCAGAAAATGTTGAAAAGACTTCCTGTGTTGGATTTGCATTGGGATTGTCAGGTGGGTGTAGTTTATCGCAGAGAAAATTGGAATAACTTGAAAGAAACGGTATTGAAACGTTTGCAGGAGAAATTAAAATAACGTATAATCTAGCGAAAGTGGAATTTTGTACTTAGAAATTATTTACTACAGCGGCGTTTCTGTGCTAAAATTTGATTAGGAAAATTATATTTTGTGAACAGAAAAGGAAAAAGAAAGAGAAAAGAGGGATTCCCTATGATTTTAGTCAAAGGCGGCCGAGTAATGGACCCGGCTACTGGCTGCGATGAAATCACAGATTTGATTATTGACGGCGAACATATTGCGCGCATTGGTTTTTTTATGCCGGGACCGGAATATGAAAAAATTATTCATGCGGAAGGGAAAATTGTAGCGCCGGGTTTGATTGACGTGCATGTTCATTTTCGCGATCCTGGGCTGAGCGACTTGGAGGACATTCATAGCGGCACGGCAGCTGCAGTGGCAGGGGGCTTTACGACGGTAGTCTGTATGGCCAATACCAAACCGGAAATGGACAATCCGGCGACGCTAGAGTATATTTTGCAGAAAGCAGCGCAGATGCCCATTCACGTGCTGCAGGCGGCTGCAGTTACTGAGGGACTGCAGGGTAGAGAATTGGTGGATATGGAGGAGCTTTTTGAACTGGGTGCGGTGGGCTTCAGCGATGATGGGCATGCTATTTCGGATACGTCGGTTATGCTGGAAGCATTAAAAAAAGTGAAAGAATTGGATTGCCCCATCAGTGTGCATGAGGAAGATGAAGTATTGATAACGGAACATGGCGTGAATAATGGACAGGTGGCTGAACAATTGGGCATGAAAGGCGCGCTGCACAGCGCGGAAGATGTATTGGTGGCCAGGGATTGTATGCTGGCTCTGCAAACCGGCGCCAAACTGCATATTCAGCATTTATCCTCGGGCAACTCAGTAGAGATGGTGCGCTTTGCTAAGAAGATGGGAGCCAATGTCACAGCAGAGGCGACGCCCCATCATTTTACGCTGACAGAGTCGGCAGTCATCACCCACGGCTCTTATGCTAAGGTGAATCCGCCGCTGCGCACTGCAGAGGACAAGAAAAAAATCATTGAGGGATTGCAGGACGGCACCATTGATATCATTGCCACCGACCATGCGCCGCACAGTGACGCCCGCAAGAAGAAAAAAACGTTGCAGCAGGCCTCCAGCGGCATGATTGGGTTGGAAACTTCCCTAGCGCTGGGGATTACCAAGCTAGTGCGGGAAGGGTATTTGCCCATGATGAAGCTTTTGGAGAAAATGACCATCAATCCGGCAAAGCTGTATCAGCTGCCAGGCGGACGGCTGGTAGAGGGTGGTCCCGCTGATTTGGTGATTTTTGACCCTGAAGAAAAATGGACGGTAAAAGATTTTTACTCCCGTTCCCACAATTCTCCTTTTGTGGGCGAGCGCTTGAGCGGTCGGGTGAAGTATACAATCTGTAAGGGAAATATTGTGTATCAGGATGGCATGGACTAAAGGAGGCTGGATGTATGGCGATTGTATTAAAAAATGAAGCTGTGGGAAAGGATTTCTACTTGTTGAAGGTAGCGGGCGATTATCCTGCAAGTATGGGACAATTCTGTATGCTGCGCGCGTGGGACGAGTATCCGGTGTTATCCAGACCCATCAGCATTTTTGACTGTGACACGGAAGGCATCAGTTTTTTATATAAGGTTGTAGGGCAGGGCACTGAATTGTTGGCGCAGTTGAAACCTGATGACGAAGTGGATGTACAGGGTCCTTACGGAAACGGGTTTCCCACGGTGACAGGTAAGGTGGCGCTGGTAGGTGGCGGCATCGGCGTTGCGCCGTTATATTATACGGCAAAGGTGCTGAAGGCGCAGGGCTGCACAGTGGATTTATATCTGGGCTTTACCGAGGAAGCCATGCTGGAGGAGGCTTATAGGGCTGTGTGTGACCGCTTGGTGGTCAATGTGGGCGGCTATGTGACAGATGAAATCAATCCGGCGGAGTATGATGTGATTATGACCTGCGGACCGCAGATCATGATGAAGGTGCTGGCGGATAAGGTGAAGGGCACGGCGGCGCAGCTGTATGTGTCCATGGAAAATCGCATGGGTTGCGGTGTGGGCGCTTGCCTGGTGTGCAGTTGCAAAACCAACGGCGGCAACAAAAAAGTCTGCAAGGATGGTCCGGTATTTAAGGCAGAGGAGGTATTCGGCGATGAATAGATTAGCAGTAGAATTTGCAGGAGTGCCTTTCAAAAATCCAGTGGTGATGGCCTCGGGGACCTTTGGCTTCGGACGGGAATATGCACAGTTATTTCCTATTGAAAGATTAGGCGGGATTTCCTCAAAAGGATTGACGTTGCATGCGCGTAGCGGCAATGAGGGCATTCGCATTTGGGAAACTCCTTCGGGAATTATGAATAGCGTAGGGCTGGAAAACCCGGGCGTAGAAGGCTTTATTGACAGAGATTTGGCTTGGGTGAACAGCCTTGATCTGGTGAATATCGTCAATGTGGGCGGTCACAGCATGGAAGATTATGTGCAGGCGGTGGAACGGCTCAACGAGGAACAACTGGATCTTCTGGAACTGAACATCTCCTGCCCCAATGTAAAGCAGGGCGGTATGAATTTTGGTGTGAGGACGGAAATGGCGGCAGAAGTGGTGCGCACCATTCGCAATGTGTGCAAGCATAAGCTGGTGGTGAAGCTCTCTCCCAATGCGGAGAATATTGTAGATTTGGCCAAAGCCTGTGAAGCAGAAGGCGCCGATGGGATTTCTCTGGTAAATACTTTTTTGGCTATGGCCATTGATATCAAGAAAAAACGGCCGGTATTCAATAATGGCTATGCTGGGTTGTCCGGTCCTGCCATTAAACCTATCGCGTTGCGCATGGTCCATCAGGTAAGCCATGCAGTACAGATTCCGGTGATGGGCTTGGGCGGTATCAGCACGTGGCAGGATGCTGTAGAATTTATCATGGCCGGTGCAACGGTGATTCAAGTTGGCACAGCTACCTTTATGAAGCCAGATAAGGCGTTGGATATCATAGACGGCTTAGAGCGCTATTGTGAAGAGAATGGCATTGAAAATATCTCGGAAATCAGAGGAATTGTGTAAGTAAAAGTAAAATAGAAGGTGTGAAGATGCCACAAAGATTGCAGAAGCAGTCTTTGTGGCATCTTTTTTATATTAAATATTCTGGAGGATATGTTTTCATTGGAGTTTATTATCAGAGTAACTATGTACGATAAATTATTCAAAAATAAGCAGAATTGAGAAAAACGTATTAAGGCAATAAAGAATAACAATTATGTTTTATAAAGAAAACACTATAACATTTTTGTTATAGTGTGGAATGAGTTTTTGATATTTGACGGTAAATATATTCTAATATAATCTATATACATGGATCCATAATAATTATAAAAGGGTGATTTGATTGATTGAAAATATTGATAAAACAAAGTGTCTTGGTTGTGGATTATGTGTATTAAATTGTCCATTGGATGTTATAAGAATGGACTTAGACAAAAAGGCTCATATTATGTATCCTGATGACTGTATGACTTGTTTTCTTTGCGAAAGAATTTGTCCGGCAGGTGCTATCAATGTTCATCCATTTAAAGAAATATTGCCTGCGGTTTTTCCGAATATTATTTTTGAAAAAGGAGAATAATTATGCAAAATCTTTTAAATAAAACAGAATTTTTGACGACAGATGTTTTAATTATTGGTGGCGGTTCTTCTGGGATTTGGGCAGCAAATGAAATTAAAAAAAATAATAAAGAGATTTCCGTTACAGTTGTTGATAAAGGCCCTGAGAAATGGGGAGGATTGTTAGCTATGTCTGGAGGGGACCTAGATGCGGTTATTCCCGATGAAAGCGTAGAAGATTGGATGAGAGATATTGTATATTATTGGGATGGATTATGTGATCAGGAACTGGTGGAAAGAATGTTCACAGAATCTTACCAAAGGCTAAAAGATTATGAGGATATGGGATGTAAATTTTTATATGACCAAAATGGGAAATTGAAAGGTGTGCCGCAAAGAGGACTAAACTCCGTAAAACTTTATCTTGCGAAAGACAAAGGATGCGGCGGTGAACATATGGCACAGAGCATCAGAAAACGTGCGGAATTCTCAGGTGTTAAACAAATTGGTAGGGTTTTGGTTACGGATTTATTGGAGAAAGACAATAAAATTATTGGAGCTGTAGGCTTCCATACTATAAATGGAACATTTTATGTTTTCCAGACGAAAGCAGTTATTCTTGCTTGTGGACAGACAGGGTGGAAAACATCTTATATGAATAACACTTCTACTGGGGATTGGTTAAATATGTCTCTGCGCATAGGGGCTAAAGTAAAGAATTTTGAGTTTGGAAGGGTCTGGAATGTTCCAAAAGATTTTGCATGGGAAGGACAGACTACATTACTTCCTTTAGGCGCAAAGTTTGTAAATCAAGATGGGGAAGATTTTATGAAAAAATATTCTCCTATAGTAGGGGCAAATACAGATCCTCATTTTACCACAATTGGGATGGCATTAGAGTGTCGCAAAGGGCATGGTCCTATATATTTTGATGTAAGTAATTTGAAATTTGATGGGAATGAAGCAATTTTAAAGCCAAATCAGGGATGGCAATTATTAAACTATAATAAGTTGTGTAATTTAGGGATGGATTTCTTTAAAACGTCCAGCGAATGGTATCCTCAGCTAACAAATACATTTGGTGGTTTGGTCACAGATATTGATGGCGCCACGAATATAGCAGGGTTATATGCTGCGGGGACATGCCGAAGTTTTGAACCTGGTGTTTATATCGGTGGTTTGGCACTTTCAATTACTGCTACGATGGGTGTTTATGCAGGTAAAGCGGTGGTTCGCTATTTGGAAAGAGAAGCAGAATTTGTGCCAATTGATGAAAATGAAATAGAGAAAGCGAAACAAAGATTGGCAGGCTATATTAGCGATACAATTTCGATAACTCCTAAAAATGTTTTGGATTTAATTCGAGCGGCAATATTTCCTTATGATGTATCAATCATAAAAAATGAAAAAAGTCTTCAAAAAGCTATGGAAGAAATTCAAAGAATTAAAATGGATGTATTACCGAATTTGAAAGCAAATGACGCACATACGCTGCTTAAATTAATGGAAGTAACCAATATTTTGACCACATCGGAATTGTATTTAACAGCGTCTCTGTTACGGAAAGAAAGTAGGGCCGGACATTATCGTGAAGATTATCCAAATAAAGATGAGCAAGGTGGCTTATCTTGGATTATTTTATCAAAAACGGATGATGTGATTACTGTGGAAACGGAAGCAATTCCCTTAGAAAAATATAAGTATCCAATAAACGGGTATTATTCTGATTGCTTTGATTTTTCAAAATAGTATATGAGGAGGGTTACAAATGGAAAAGTTAAATCAAAAATATTCATGGAAACAGATAGCTGCTTGGGTTCTTACAATTGGCTTGCCGATTATGATTTTAATGATTCCAGAAAATGAATATCTGAATGGGCAAATGAAAATATATCTTGCGATTAGTATTGGCGCTATAGTTACTTTTGTATTTGAAAATATAAATATGACAGCGGTTTCTGTTTTGCTTCCATTTTTGTATATTATTTTTGCCAAGGTACCTGCGCCATCAGCTCTAGGTGCCTGGCTCAGTCCAATTCCGTGGTTTATGCTTGGTGGTATGTTATTGGCGGCAGTACTGGAACGAATTGGGCTGTTAAAACGGATAGCGTATAAAATTGTTTTGAGTTTAGGTGCCACTTATAAAGGCATCATTTGGGGTATGGGAATAGCAGGATTAATTTTGTATTTGTTCCTGCCTGGAAATACGGTTGTTCCTATGGCTGCACTGGCATATGGTGTTTGTAAGGCTTTGGGATTAACCCAGGGAAAAGCCTCTGCTGGAATTACTTTATCAGCCGGTGTTGCAGCAATTGTTCCGCATTTTTTCATATATAATTCTGATTTTGCTACAATAGAGGGCTTAATCACAGGATTAACCGGTCCATTAAATGTAAGTTATATTCAGTATATTTTTGAGAATTTGGCAGCTGTTCCAATGTATTTTTTACTTCTGTATTTGATTACAGTAATATTTAAGCCGGAAGTTACTTTAAATAGTAAAAAGTATTTTGAAAATGAATATCAGAAAATGGGGTCGATGTCTCAAGATGAAAAGAAAGCAATCGGTGTCTGCCTGATTTTGTTAATCTTGGTTTTAACAACGAATATCCATCATGTGAGTGCTATGTATTGTTTTACAATTGTGCCGATTATGTTATATTTCCCATTTGTTAATGTGGCAGAACCAGATGATTTCAAAAGAATTAACTATCCGTTACTGTTATTTGTAGCCGCTTGTTTAAGTATTGGAAATAGTGCCACAGGGGTTGGCATGGGTGAATTACTGGAGAAAATATTCACGCCAATTGTTCAGGGCCAAAGTATTATGACTGTATTTCTAGGTACCTATGTTGGTGCGACGTTGATGAATTTCTTGATGACGCCTATGGCTATTATGGCTGCATTTTCAATGCCTTTGACACAAATTTTTATGGTGATTGGAGTGGAGCCGACAGCTTTTGTGTATTTCTTTATACATTCTTTGAGCGCCATTGTCTTGCCATATGAAGTAGCATTATGGTTGATTTTTTACTCTTTTGGGATGATCAGCATGCGCGACTTTACAAAATATATGATAGTTATCTCTGTTGTAGATTTTGTGTGGGTATTTGCGATTATGCTTCCTTATTGGAAACTTGTAGGATGTTTGATGCTCTAAATTTAGAAGAGAGTGTTTATGAAGGGAAAGAGAGGTAAATTTTTATGCCGCCTTTTATTGAAAAAGAAAAATGTATAAATTGTACGTACTGTGCAGAAATATGCCCTTTAGATGTAATAAAAGTGGAAAATGGAGATGTAGTTGTCAAATATCCAGAGGAATGTTGGCATTGCTTAGCGTGTCAGGTAGATTGTCCGGCACAGGCAATCGTAATGCGTTATCCATTGTCACATATGTTATTGCATTTAGAAATTTGCAAGGAAACGGAGATGAAGTTAGGTGATTAAACTATGCGATACTATTGTTAAAACAGAAGTTTTGATTGTAGGCGGCGGTGTAGCTGGCTTACAGGCTTCTATTGCAGCAGCTGAAAATGGCGCTAAGGTGCTGGTTGTAGAAAAAGCAAATACGTTGCGTTCTGGGGCAGGCGCGATGGGGAATGATCATTTTATGTGTTATATTCCACATATTCATGGTGACGATATAGATCTTGTGATGAAAGAGATTGGGCAAACCATGGAAGGCTTTGGCAATGACTGGAATCTAATGCGTAATATGATGCAGCGATCGTTTGAACTGGTGCAAAAATGGGAATCTTACGGGATTACGATGCGTCCTACCGGAGAATACGTTTTTGAAGGACATTCAATTCCTGGTAATCAAAGGTATCATCTAAAATTTGATGGGAAAAATCAAAAAAATGCTTTAACAAACGCAGCAAAAAAGTCCGGTGTCGAAATTATGAATAAAGTAATGATCAATGAGATCTTACAGGATGATGAAGGAAATGTTGTTGGTGCATTAGGAATCAGAATATCGGGTGTAGAACCGGAAGTTATCATTTTTCAGGCAAAGGTTGTGATGTTAGCCACGGGGGAAACTACCAGGTTATATCCTGGAGTTAATCCGGCCTATTTATTTAATGTAAATGGATGTCCGGCTAATACAGGAGCCTTTATCATGGGATATCGTCTTGGCGCTAAGATTGTGAATGCAGATCTGCCTTATGTGCATTGTGGTCCCAAATTTTTTGCCAGATCAGGGAAAGGTACATGGATTGGCGTAATTTCCGATGTGAAGGGAAAAGCAGTTGGCCCATTTATAGGAAAACCCTCCAGAGAGTTGGGTGATCCCACCGCTGAAATTTGGACAAGTGTATTCAAAGATCGTTTAAAAGATGGGACAGGTCCTACTTATATGAACTGTACTGAGGTCAGTGATGAGGATTTGGAACATATGAAAAGGGCTTTTGTTTCAGAAGGTATTTCCGGGTTGACGGGTTTTATGGAACAGTATGGGATAGATTTGCGGAAAGATATGATAGAATTTGGTACTTATGAATACCAATTGTATTTTCGAGGTCTGGAAGTAGATCAATGTAGTATGACGAATGTAAAAGGGCTTTTTGCAGCGGGCAGTCTGTGCGGGAATCTGCGTGGCAGCGTTACGAATGCAGCTGTTATGGGACAAATCGCCGGCGAGAATATGGCGAAAATGGCAAAAGAGTTAAAAGAGAGAACAATAACACATAGTCATTCAGTTATACAAGAAAAAATAAAACTTTATTCGCAGTTCTTAGAAAGAAGGAATGGTGCTGTCTGGAAAGAGGTCAATGCAACATTACAGCAAATCATGAACGATTATGTAGGCATGAATGTAAGGTCAGAAACAATGTTTTATGCAGCGTATAAATATGTTACCGATTTGCAGAGATATGCACAAGAACAGTTAAAAGCAGAGAACTCCCATGAATTAATGAGATGTTTAGAGGTTTTAGATTTATTGGAATTGGCGAAAGTAGTAATTCTGGTATCCAATAATCGTAAAGAAAGCAGACCTCCGTGTCATTTGCGTACGGATTATACTTATACAAATCCTCTATTAAATGATAAGTTTCAGACAATTTGGAAAGATACTAATGGAATCCATATGGAGTTCCGAAAACAAATTTTATAAAAGATGTAGTTCATTTTTTATAAAATGTTTGGAAATAGGCTTCGATAGACATACAGAGCTGGGATTCTGCAGCAGTAAGAGAGATATTTTCTTTTTTCAGAAAACCAAATTGACAAGGTAAGGTAAAATTTTGAACGTTTAATATTTTTTGTTGTTTATCAGGAGTGACAGTCGCATTCGTTTCCAGGATGCTTAGGCGAGGCGCCAAAGAAAAAACAGGATTTTCGTATATATATTGCTGAAAATTCCAGTAATTATTGATAGAAATGATATTTTGAGTATAACCATGATTTTGCAAAAAACGGAGTTCAGATGTTTTTTTAGATGCAGAAATAAATTGATACTCAAATAATTCCTCAATTTTGACGGATTCTCGAGAAGCAAGCGGATGATTGTGCCCAACCACGAAGCAAAGAGTGTCTGAATAGAGAACATTAAAGCTAATTTGGTGTTTCAAACAATCTGTTTGAAAAGATGCGATACGAATGGGGTCTACACAGCTCAAAGCAAAGCGGATTTTCTGCGTATGCAGTAAGTCAAGCAAGGAAAAAAAATCTTCTTGTAAAATATTGAGCTGTAAAGAAAGATTTTGTTCTTTTAATTTGTTGGCACTATTTGTAATAATCATATTGCAATGCGTAGAAGAAGTGCCAATCGTGATCACATGGGATGCCGGTAAAGAGAGGTTTGTCTTAATTGAAGCTATGTCATTTTTTAATTGAAGCATGGCTTTAGCCTTTTCAAGGACCAGTTTTCCTTCTTCCGTAAGCAAAATATGGGTACCAGTGCGTTTTATCAATTGGAACCCCAGTTCTGTTTCTAAATCTTTTATGGCACGACTGATTGAAGGCTGTGCGATGTATAGCGCTTCCGCAGCCTTTGAAAAAGAACCATATTTATCAATTGCAACAAAGTATTCAAGTTGATTTAAACGCATCTGCATCCCTCCATTAAGATACATTGTAATATAGATATACAACAATTGCAACTGTTCGTAACGGTGGTGGAAATGATGCGGGACAAGCAGCTATATAAAAAGAGAGGGATATCGAAAATGAAATATATTGTAACAGGCGTGGATGGACAACTTGGCAGACGTGTAGCTCAAAATATGCTGGATCATGTTGACGGAAATGCATTAATTTTTACAGCCCCCAATTTAAATCGTATTCCAAGGGAAGTATTAAATAAATGGAAAAGTGAAAGGGTGGAGATTAGAGAAGGAAACTATGATGACAAGGAAGGTTTGCAGAAAGCGTTTGATGGCGGGACAAGAATCTTTTTTGTTTCAAGTGTTTTAAATGGAGCGCAACGTGTTGCACAACACAAAAATGTAATCGATGCATGTGAGGCTGCAGGGGTACGGCATATTACGTATACTTCGTTTTTAGGAGCAAATCGAGCAGGATATAATCAGTATGTTTTGCCAGATCATAGAGCAACAGAAAAATACCTGACGGAAAGTGGCGTAGAGTATAACATTATGAGAAATAATTTGTATATGGAAAATTATTTGACAACATCTGTTATGTTGGCTATGTTGAGCAATAATGTGTGGGGAACGACTGCAGGAGAAGGGAAAGCTACTTATATAGCGAAAGATGATAGCGCTGCGTGTGCAGCAGCATTGCTTTTAGGAAATGGTGAAAAAAATACCGGATATGATTTGACGAGTTTAAATCCGGTTAGCCAACGAGAGATTTGCGCTATGATTAGAGAAAAATCACAGATAGATTTTAAATATGTTCCCATGAATAGTGATGAATATTATCAATATTTAGATGCATTAAATATTCCCAGAACAACTGACGGTGATACATCTAAAGCTCCTGTTTTATGGTGCAGCAATGATATGGTAACCAATGAAGCGGGAATAGCGGAAGGACAAATGGGGATTATATCTCATGATGTAGAAAAACTATTGGGCAGAAAACCGTTAGAGGTAGCAGATCTCCTGGAACGCTATAGTTATATTTGGAAGGAGAAAGTAGATCACTGGTCAAAAATTTGAGCTTGGAGGTTATGATGAGCAATTCGCTCTTGTGCAAGCTATCCCAGGCGGTATGAAGCGCTATTGTGAAGAGAACGGCATCCAAAATATTTTGGAAATCAGAGGAATTGTGTAACCGATAAAAAATCATATGGAAATAGAGAAAACCGCTGCAAAAGTGATGAAAGTAGCTTTTGCAGCGGTTTTTTGTGTGAGTTAAGGTTTTCCCGCTGATAGCGGTCTATTTCTGTAAGCATTTTTGGCAATAGGATGGGGCACTATCATTATATAATTAATTTATAACCTTCTATAAAATGCCTGCAATTGTTAAGTACAGAATATATCGTATATAATAAATTTATAAATAATAAGCGCTTATTGATGAACTTGTAATTGAATTATTTTAAGAAATGAACTGCAAAGGGGTTAAAAGTTATGGGTAGAAATTCCGTTGAGAAAGGGTTAAAGTTTGGCTGTTCTCCGGCATATGTGGTAAACAGTGTGATTACACTGGCGATTATGATTGGATTTAAGTATGTTGTACCGGCGGCAGAGCCGCTGACTCCTCTGGGAGTGGAAATTTTGGGTATCTTTTTGGGTACGCTGTATGGCTGGTTGATTGTTGGTGATGTGGTGTGGCCCAGCGTGGCTTGTCTTGTATTTTTAGGACTCAGTGAGTACACGACGGTGACCGGTGCGTTTGCCAGCGGTTTTGGCAACAATACCGTATTGTTGATGCTGTTTTTCTTTCTGTTCACGAATATTATCAACTCGGCGGGAATTATTGAGTATGTGGCGCAGTGGATTGCTACCAGAAAGTTTGCTTACGGGAAACCGTGGATGCTGTCCTTTTTGCTGATGATTGCAGCAATCGTTTCCTTTTTTATGGTTTCCGCTACGGCGGCCTGCCTGGTAATGATTCCGCTGATTAAAAGTATTGCGCTGTTGTATGGTTTCAAGCCCGGCGATAAGTGGCCCATGCTGATGATGGGCGGTCTGGTTTATGTGGGAAGTACCAGTTATTTGATTTTGCCATATAAATCACTGCCGCTGATCGTATTTGCCAGCTATGAATCTACCACAGGACAGAGCATCGCTTATGGTCCGTATATGTTTGTAATTTTTGTTTCTACTGTAGTGGCGTTGGCCCTGTTCCTTCTGGCCTGCAAATTTTTGTTCAAGCCGGACGTTTCCAAGATTACCAATTGTGAGATCCAGTTTGACAAAAAGGCGGAACTCAGCGCGCATCAGAAATTTGTATTTGTGTATTTCATTGTTGTGCTGGCGCTTCTGATTATTCCTAATGTACTGCCCGCTTCTCTAGGTTTGGTGAAGCTTTTGAAAAGTATCGGCAATACGGGAATTTTGGCCATTGCCGTGGTGTTCTACGTGGCATGTCAGTTCCAGGAAGGGCTGCATACTATGAATCAGGTCTTTGCGAAAAATATTTCCTGGAATATTATTTTTCTGCTGGCGGCGGCTATGGCTATTTCCGGCGCATTCACTGCAGAAAGCACAGGGATTTCTCCTTGGATGTCCGGCGTGGTGACTCCTATTGTGGCTGGAAAGAGTCCGTTCGTGTTTATCGTGCTGGTCTGCATCATCAGTTGCGTGCTGACAAATCTGGCCAACAATCAGGCAGTCTGTGCAATCTTTACGCCGATTATCTTGTCTATCGGTATGGCCTTTGGCGCCAACCTGCCTACTTTGGTTGCTTGTATGATGGCAGCCTGCAATGTGGGAATGATCACGCCTCCAGCCAGTGCCACAGGCGCGTTACTGCATGGCGATAAAGAATGGGTTCCGGGAAAATCGGCTTATACCTACGGCTTGATTTACAGTATGTTTAATTTGTTCAATGCAATTTTCATTATCTATCCGTTGGGTTGCCTGTTTATGTAAAGGCATGGTGATATATCAAGTATTCCAGAGCGGGATAGGAACGATTCCTGTCCCGCTTTTATAACAAACGCACAAAATAGTAGGCGTGTTATAAATTTTACTGAATAACAAGCTATAAAAAGGTAAACTTATGCAAGAAAAAATTACTGTGTTATAGTGGATTCAGACAAGAAAAAATTTTAAAACGAGTAGAAAAAGGAGTGCATAAATTATGACAAAACCAGCTTACAAAGAGAAATATCCCCATATGTTTGAGCCGTTGGTCATCAAACGGGGAAAACGTGAGGTCGTATTTAATAATCGCGTTATGATGTCTCCGGTAGGCATCGTAGCTACTGGCGGCGGCGCTGACAACGGACGCATCAATGCTTTTGGCGTTGATTACTGGACAGGAATTATCCGCGGCGGATTTTCCTCTGTAGCACTGCCTATGGAGATTCCGGCAGAGGGCGCTCACGCCGGCGTGTTTAACATGGACCCAGAACAAGTCAACTACATGAACATGCATTTACTGCAGCGTTCTGTGCATGCGTATAACGGCAAAACTTTTGCGGAGCTGATTCATGGTGGTCGCTGTATGGTGGCCAAGAATCTGGAATTGAAAGCTGCCGCAGATTCGGAATATCAGGGCCGACATGTAAAAGGCATGGACAAGGAGGATATGGAAGAGGTGCTTCAGCTTTGCCGTGAATTTGCCAGTCAAGCCAGACGCTCTGGGTTTGATGGCATCATGGTACATATGGCCCATGGATGGTTGTTCCATGATTTCCTCTCGCCTATCACCAACACCCGTACCGATGAATTCGGCGGCAGCGTAGAAAACCGTTGCCGATTCCCAATCATGGCTTTGAAGGCAATTCGCCAAGTCATTGGCGATGATCTGATTATTGAGCTGCGCTTAAATGGTAATGATGAAATGGAAGGCGGTATTTTGCCCGAGGATGCAGCACAGCAGGTATTGCTGCTGCAGGACTATGTGGATATGATTCACATCACCTGCGGTACCCGTGTAGACGTAACCAGCCGTCCCAAAATGCATCCGACCAATTATTGTCCGACAGAGCACAATGCTTACGCCAGCGAAATTATCAAAAAGACACCGGGCGTACACATTCCTATTGGTGTGGTAGGTGCAATCAGTGATCCGGAGCGGACAGAAAAGCTGCTGGCCGATGGCAAGGCGGATTATGTATTGATGGCGCGGGCTGCCATTGCCGATAATAACTGGGTCAATAAAGTAAAAGAAGGCCGTGAGGAGGATATTCGTCCTTGTCTGCGCTGCCTGTACTGCTTAGACCATGGCCGCAGAAAAGCTAAGGTGAGCGGGAAAGAGCTGGCTATGGCCGCAGAAGTGAGTTTTGACCGCCGCTGTGTGGTCAATCCATTGTCCATGCAGGGCATCAGCAAAAAAATGTTTCCTGCTCCGCTGCGCAGCAAAAAAGTAGCTGTCATCGGTGGTGGCGTGGCTGGTATGAATGCAGCTTTGAGTGCTGCCGATCGCGGTCATGACGTTACCATCTTTGAAAAATCCGAAAAACTGGGCGGGCAGGCTTTGCTCTCCGACGTGATGTGGTTCAAAAAGGAAATGAAAGCCTACCATGAATGGCTGGAACGGCAGGTAAGAAAGCATCCTCGTATCAAATTGATGATGCATACAGAAGCAACTCCAGAGATGATTTCAGATCTAGATCCAGACGCGGCGATTATTGCGGTCGGTGCAGAGCAGATTGTACCGCCTATCCCCGGTGTGGAAAAAGCAGTTATGGCTTTTGATGTATTCGGCAATGAAGACCAGCTAGGTAAAAAGGTAGCTATTATCGGCGGCGGTGATATTGGCTGCGAGCTGTCTATTCATTTATCCGGTTTGGGTCATGAATGCGCTGTGATTGAAATGAGCCATTATCAGGCTGGCAACGCTGAATTGACAGAGCGGATGTCCATTTTGCAATGGATGGAAAAGGAACATGTCAATACGCTTCTGGATACCCAGGCACTGGAAATCACGGATACTGGTGTGCGCATCAAAAATGCTGACGGGGAATCTATGTTGGAAGCAGATAGCGTAATTATCTGTACAGGCACTAGAGCTTTGACAAACATCAGAGATACTTTCCGCGATGTGGCTTTTGATGTCATCAACATTGGGGACTGCAAAAAGGCTTCTAATATGCAGCATGCTATTGAAAGCGGATTCGATGCAGGATATATTCTCTAAATTTTAATATGAGGTTTTGAAAAACAGAGAGGACTATCATGGGGAGCGAGTATGCGCGGATTATCGTGATAGTTCTTTTGTTTTTGTGTTAAAATGAGAAGTATGATATGATAAAAAATTGAAATGAGCGAAACCATATGAGTATAAAATTTTCTGGAAAGAAGGGATGTTTATGCGCTTAGAACAGTTGAAATATCTGATAGAGGTTGCCAATTGCAAATCCATTAATAAAGCTGCGCAAAATTTGTATATCACCCAGCCGGCTTTGAGTATCGCCATCAATTCACTGGAGGAGGAATTGCAGTATCCGCTGCTGAAACGCACCAAAAAAGGTGTGCTTCTGACAGAGGACGATGCCCGTGTGCTACAGGAGGCCCAAATGGTGTTGAATACCATCCAGAATTGGTACTTGGCCAAATCCGAGCAGGAATATGAATTGGATGGTGTGGTGCATATTCAGGCCATTCCTTCTATCTGCGTGGCTATGTCCAACACCTTAATTTTTGAGTTGCAGAAAAAATATCCCAAACTATCGGTGTTCCTCCACGAAAAAACACCGCAGCATATGGTGGAAACCATTGCCAACGGTGCGGTGAATATAGGAATCGTATCCTATTTGCAGGACAAGGAGAAAAAGCTGCTGCAAAAGGCAGAACAAAATGATTTACATGCGGAGAAACTGGCGGAGGATGAACGATGCATTATGCTGAGCGCCAAAAATCCCCTTTCCCAAAAAGAAATATTGACGAAAGAAGATTTGAGCCAGCTGACCTTGGCATATTATTCTGACTTGACAGATAATATCTCTGAATTTTATCGGAAATTTTTTAATCCAGAGCGTTGTTTCCGCTTAAACAGCCGGGAAAGCATTTTGCAGCTAGTGGCTGAAGATGGTGCCGCCGCGGTATTTCCAGAAAAAACTACAAGAAGCAGTTATTTTATCAAAAACGGTTTGATTCGTCCGGTACCGGCAGAGGACTTGGACACCAAAATTTCGTATTATCTGCTGTATCCAGATCTGAAAACCATGTCGGTCAATGAAATCCGCATGCTGGATATTATCCGCGAGCAGTTTTCCTGCTGCCTGACAGAGGGCAGAGGCTGCGATTGTGATGTATAGAGGTGCATTATGAATGTATCATATTGTGGACCAGTGGCAATTATTATAGAAAAACGGCGATTCCTGTACAAATTTGTGTGAAAGGTTATAAAAGTTACTAAATAATGCACTATAAAAAATGAAACTTATGCAAACTAATGATATTGTGCTATGCTATATATAAATAATGAAAATATAAAGAGAAACCCGGGACAGTATCAATATCTTTTCATTTCAAACTCAAACTTTGAACGCTGTCTGCCTTTGGCAGGCGGCGCAAACAGAGATACCTTGCTTGTATGTGAAATTAAAAAAGGGAGCGAATGAAATGAAACCAACCTATAAAGAAAAGTATCCGCATCTGTTTGAACCCATGTATGTAGGAAAAAACAAAGTCCGTTTTAATAATCGTGCCTGTATGGCGCCCATCGGCTCTATTGCCACCGGCGGCGGGGAAAGCAGCGAAGGCCGCATTACTCAAAATGGGATCGACCAGGCGATGAATTATATCCGCGGTGGATTTTCCACTGTGGCATTGCCTATGGAAGTGCCCATTGACGGCGGCCATGAACATATGTTTAACTTAAATCCCAAAACCTGTAACCAGATGAATTTTCACCTGCTGCAGCGCTCCGTACATGCCTACAGAGGCTTGACCTTCGCCGAACTGCTGCACTGCGGGCCGTTTGTCAATCTGCCCGATTATCCCAGACTGGGCGCCGATACCTATGTGACCAGCGGGTATCAGGTAAAAGCAGCCACATTGGAGGATATGAAAGGCATTTGCGATTTATTTGCCCAGTATGCTGTGTGGGCTAAGATTGCTAGATTTGACGGTCTGATGATTCACATGGCACATGGCTGGCTGTTTAATCAATTTTTATCGCCGCTGACCAACCACCGCACCGACGAATTCGGCGGCAGTGTGGAAAACCGTTGCCGTTTCCCCATGATGGTCTTGAAAGCAATCCGCGATGCAGTGGGTGACGATTTGTTAATCGAGCTGCGCTTGAACGGCAATGATGAAGTAGAAGGCGGCATTCTGCCTGAGGATGCGGCTCAGCAGGTGCTTCTGCTTCAGGAATATGCTGATATGATTCACATTACCTGCGGACATCGTGTAGATGCGCTGTCCCGTCCCAAACAGCATCCCAGCAATTTCTTCCCCATGGCGCACAATGCCTATGCCAGCGAAATTGTCAAGAACACTCCTGGCGTGAAGATTCCTATCGGCGTAGTAGGCGCTGTGTATACGCCGGAAGTAGCCGAAGAAATCTTAGCAAAAGGGCAGGCAGATTATATTTTGATGGCCCGTTCTGCTATGGCGGATCCGGAAATCATCAAAAAAGCAAAAGAAGGCAGAGAAGATGAGATTCGTCCTTGTCTGCGCTGCAACTACTGCATGGATCACGGCCGTCGGGAAGCGCTGACCACCGAATTACACTTGTTGAGCCATCCCAGCTATGATCGCCATTGTGCGACCAATCCGTTGGCCTTCCAGAGCTTGTCTAAGCGGGATTTCCCGCCAGCAGAACGGGTAAAACGGGTTGCAGTTATCGGCGGCGGCGTAGCCGGTATGGAAGCGGCCATCAGTGCGGCTGATCGGGGGCACGAGGTCGTTCTGTACGAAAAAACTAACAAACTGGGTGGTCAGGCATTGTTATCCGACGTCATGCCATTCAAAAAGGAAATGAAGCTGTTCCATGAATATTTGGAGCGGCAGGTGAAAAAACGCCGCAATATTGTGGTGATGATGAATACCACTGCAACCCGCGATATGATTGACGAGCTGGACCCTGACGCTGTGATTGTAGCAGTCGGTGCAGAGCAGATTGTGCCGAAGATTCCTGGTGTAGAAAAGGCCACGATGTCCTTTGATGTGTTTGGCAACGAAGATAAAGTTGGCCACAAGGTTCTGATTGTGGGCGGCGGCGATATCGGCGTTGAGCTGGGGATTCATCTGAATCAGCTGGGCCATGAAAGCACCATCGTGGAAATGGGCCATTTTATCGCGCCAAAAGCACAACTCACCGAGCGGATTTCCTATCTGGAAGTGATAGAGCAGGAAAATGTTGCGACTATGGTAGATACTGCCTGTGTGGAAATCACCGACAAAGGCGCTTATGTAGAAAATGCAGACGGCAAACAGTTTATCGAAGCAGACACCGTGATTATCTGCGTAGGCACCAAAGCTTTGGCAGAAGAACGGGATAAATTTATTGACGTAGCCTTTGACGTGATTAACGTCGGCGACTGCGTAAAAGCCTCCAGCATCGTGCATGCTGTACACACCGGCTTTGACGCTGGCTTGACAATTTAGAACATTTTTGCGACAGTGAAAAACCAGCCATACTGCACCGAGAACATCGGATTGGCGCAGCATGGCTGGTTATTTTTTATGCATAAGGATAGCGTAGAAAAATGTTTCACTTTTGAAAAGTAGTTTTCATGCGCAACTCTGGCGAGATCTTCATTTTTGCAGTCTATAGAGTGGGTTCCTCGGTCAAGGGCTTCAACGATAAGATGATACTTTTATTTTTGTCCAGCATCATTTCACATTGCCAGGTAAAGTCAGGGGAGTTATTCCACAGTGTATCACGGAAGCACACAGACAGTGTCGCTGTCAGTGGTTCTTCAAGGGGAAGTAAATCCTGTGCCTGCACATCTGTGTGACCAGACTGTTTAAGCATTTCCACATATCTATTACCGGGCAGGCCCTGCACCTGATAGTTCACAATCTTTCGCAGTCCATCCTCTTTTTGATAGAGTAACGAAAATTGGGTGCGCAGCGCAACGTGTAGTTCTTCCTGAGCAGTCTTTCTGTCTGATTGCAGTATCACATAATCAATATTACCTGTGATATGATACAAACCATCTTCGTCAATATCGTATTCAGTCAGATAGATGTGCGCGCCTGTATGTTTATCAAACCGTATCAATTGCTCTTTTCCTAAATAGAGCGGCTCCGAGATAACCCCTTCTTGCATTTTTTCGTTTCCTACGGAAAATTCGCTTACTTTCGATTGAGAATAACAGGAAGTCATGGTTAATGCAATCACAATAAAAGTGATGATAGGGTACAAAATTTTTCTTGTCTTGCTATGCATAGCTTCTCCACCTCCACCTATATCGTAACATATCCAGTATGATGTTTGAATAATTTTTTGTATAAACGTGAAACATTTGCAAAATTGAAGACAGTAACACTGTGCAGCAAATTGGTGCAGAGTTCGTCATTTACAGATACGAAGTATTTTATCAATTTGGGATAGTATCTTTTTATTATCGTATCACGTATTCTATTTTGCAAAAAAAGAAGGAACGCTGCAAAACCGAGAGAGTTCAGAAACTTTCTGTTTTGCGGCGTTCCTTTTTATGTGCAGCAGAGCTGACTACATTGCATTGACCATTTTTGTTAAACGAGATTTTTTGTTCGCTGCGTTGTTTTTATGCAGAATCCCTTTGGATGCTGCTTTGTCAATTGTCTGTACAGCAACCTTTAATGCTGCTTTTGCTGCTTCTGCGTCGTTTGCTGCGACAGCAGTTTCAACACCTTTGATGGTGGTTTTTACTTTAGACATAGCGCTTTTGTTTCTTAATGTGCGCACTTTAGCGATTTGGGCACGCTTAGCTGCAGATTTGATGTTAGCCAAGATAGTCACCTCCTTCGGTTAGTTCAAAAAAACGGGAACAGGACGGGTTTCCCGTTGTATTTACCATATGCAAAGATTTGCTGGAAAATTTAACAGATAATATTCTACCATGCAGCAAAAAAAAAAGCAAGAATAATCGCTGCAATTCCCGCATATATATCAATATAAAAATTTTACAGCATAAAAAATTTACAGCGGAAAAAGGACGAGTATTATGTTTCAAAATTGGCAAGGAAGAGTGCGGCGTGTGTTGCCCTGGCTTCTTTTGGCGCTGATGCTTTCCGGATGCGGCAGTGGTCTGTGGCAAGCAAGTGGACTGGCTGAGGGGGAGGAGCAACAGTGGGAGCAATGGCTGTTGGAAGGTTGGAGTTTGGGCGGGCAGGATGGCAGTATGTCGGCTCTGTTGTGGCAATTTTTATGCGGTACGGTGCCTACCAATCCCTATGGGCAGCTTGCCAGCGGGATGCCGGGTGTGTCAGGTGCAGCGGGACATATCGTAAACGTGGTGACAGAGGAAGAAGCTTTCTATGCGGCGGCGTTAGTGCCGGACCAATGGCAACATCGCTTTGAGAAGGTAAAGGAGCTGACGGTGTCGGAGGATGTGCAGGTGATTCTCTACCACACTCATAATGCGGAAACCTATGTGCCTGATGCCGGTGTGAGTAAGGTGAATGGACAAAACGGCGGTGTGGTACAGGCTGCCGATGTGTTTCAGGCGGCACTGCAGCAGAAGTATGGCATTCGCACGGTGCACAATACGACGCTGCATGATTATCCCAACTGGAATCGAGCCTATCAGAATTCTTTGATTACAGTACAGCAGCTGCTGCAGGCTAATCCTAATGTGAAAGCAGTGTTTGATATTCATCGCGACGCTGGATTTACATCGAAAAAGCCTACGACTACGATGATCAACGGCAAGAGCGCGGCGCGCATCATGCTGGTGATTGGGGGCAATCATGAAAACTGGCAGGAAAATCTGGCCTTTGCCCGACAGCTGGAAACAAAATGTAATGAGCTATATCCGGGACTTTTGCGGGATCATATTCATATTCGAGAGACTGGACGCTACAATCAGCAGGCCAATGGGCATAGTGTGTTGTTGGAAATCGGTTCAGACCTCAATACACAGGAAGAAGCAAATTATGCATTGGAATGCTTTGCGCAAGTTGTCTATGAAGTACTGCAAACATAGGATAGGAAAGGTTTTGCCGGTTTGCTTGTGGGAGAACGGCGATGAATATAATTTCATTGCTGTTTTTTCTATATATCTTCTATATATAATATATAAAAAATTGTCTGAAAAAATGAAAAAAAAGCATTGCAAAAGACAAAAAAACATGTATTATATAATACAAGATACTTTTCACGACAGATATAGTACAGAAAAGTGTATGACAATTTTAAGGGGGAAAATCTCATGATGAAAAAGAAGATTGCGCTGGGCCTGATCTTTGCAATGGGTTTGACCATGTTTGCAGGCTGCGGCGGGGACAAGCAACAGGACAACAATGCTGACAACAACAATGCAGGCGGCGAAGTTGCAGCGATTAAAGTAGGGGGCACAGGCCCACTGACAGGCGGTGCTGCTATTTATGGGAATGCTGCAAAGCAAGGTGCTGAAATTGCACTGGAAGAAATCAATGCAATGGGCGGTTTGCAGTTTGAACTGCGCTATGAAGATGACGCACACGATGCTGAAAAAGCTGTAAATGCATATAACACCCTGAAAGACTGGGGTATGCAGATTTCTTTAGGTTCTGTAACCTCCACACCGGGGATTGCAACTTCCGCAGAAAACTTCAATGACAGAATTTTTGCTCTGACACCATCTGCCTCTGCTACCAACGTGACAGAAGGAAAAGATAATGTATACCAGATGTGCTTCGCTGACCCGAACCAGGGTTCCGCTTCTGCACAGTACATTTTCGACCAGAAGCTGGGCGAAAAAATTGGTATCATTTATAAAAATGACGACGCATATTCCTCCGGAATTTATGCAACCTTCCAGGCAAAAGCAGAAGAACTGGGTCTGGAAATCGTTTCTACCAGCACATTCACCACTGACAGCCAGAATGACTTCTCTGTACAGCTGAGTGAAGCGAAAAATGCAGGCGCTGATTTGCTGTTCCTGCCAATGTACTATGATGCAGCTTCTCTGATTCTGACCCAGGCTGACGGCATGGGCTATGAACCAAAATTCTTCGGTGTTGACGGTATGGATGGTATCTTGACCTTGGATGGTTTTGATACTTCATTAGCTGAAGGTGTAATGCTGTTGACTCCATTCTCTGCTGACGCAGATGATGAACGTACAAAGAACTTTGTACAGAAATATCAGGAACGGTACAATGAAGTACCAAACCAGTTCGCTGCTGATGGCTATGACTGCATTTATGCACTGTATCAGGCTTGCACCGCTGCTAATGCCACCGCTGACATGACTGCGGAAGAACTGAACGATCTGATGATTGAACAGTTCTCCAGCATGACCTTTGACGGTCTGACTGGTGAGGGCGCTACTTGGAATACAGATGGACAGGTAAGCAAGGATCCAAAAGGTATGGTAATCGAAAACGGCGTATATGTAGGTCTGTAATCAATAGCATGAAAAAATAAGAAGGACCGCCGCAAGTGCGGCGGCCTTTTTTTACATAAAACATAAGAAGCCTGTATTTCCCTTCAGGTGTGTTCTTGAGTTTTCTGACAGGTATTGTTATAATAATAGTTGCTGTGCAGGCACTTGTGTGCTTATATTTATTTTATTGAGGTGAGTTGTTATGATGTTTCTCTCCCATTTGATCAGCGGCATCAGTTTGGGAAGTATTTATGCGATTATTGCGTTGGGGTATACGATGGTATACGGAATTGCGAAAATGCTGAATTTTGCTCATGGTGATGTTATCATGGTCGGCGCGTATATTTGCTTTTTCGCGACAATGCGTTACGGTATGCCTCCCATTTTAGGCGTACTGCTGTCTATGATCGTGTGTACCTTACTGGGGATGGTGATTGACCGTTTGGCGTACAAGCCTTTGCGGCAGGCTCCAGCATTGGCTGTGTTGATTACGGCCATTGGTATGAGTTATTTCCTGCAGAATGCTGCGCAGCTGATGTGGAGTTCCAATCCAAAGGTATTTACATCAGTTGTGGGAAACGGTGCGGTAAAAATCTTTGACGGTCAGCTGTCTATTACGTATGTGACTATCGTGACCATTATTGTCTGTATCATCATCATGGCAGGGCTGGTGTTCTTTGTGAATAAAACGCGCGTTGGAAAATCCATGCGTGCTGTGTCGGAGGACAAAGCAGCTGCCCAGCTGATGGGAATCAGTGTAAACAGAACGATTTCTTTGACATTCGCCATTGGCTCTGCTTTGGCAGCGATTGCAGGGGTGCTCTTGTGCTCTGCATATCCGACCTTGACGCCGACTACCGGCGCGATGCCTGGGATTAAGGCGTTTACAGCTGCTGTATTCGGCGGGATTGGCTCCATTCCTGGTGCGTTGATTGGCGGAATTTTATTGGGAATTATCGAAATTTTTGCGAAAGCGTATATTTCCACCCAGTTGTCTGACGCCATTGTATTTGCTGTATTGATTGTTGTCTTGGTTGTACGGCCGACAGGGCTTCTGGGCAAAAAAATCAGTGAGAAAGTGTGAGGTGTTTTTCCATGAATAAATTAAAAACAATGAATAAAACAACTCGCAGTAATATGATCACCTATATCATGGTGATTGCCGCTTTTGTGATTGTACAAGTCCTTTTGGGCACAGGCAGTATTTCCAGCCGCCTTACTGGACAATTGGTGCCTATTTGTGCATATATTGTGATGGCCATTTCTTTGAACCTGACTGTCGGCGTGTTGGGCGAATTGAGCCTGGGACATGCTGGCTTTATGAGTGCTGGCGCTTTTAGCGGGATTGTAGTAGCTTCTGTTTTATCACAAAACGGCGGTAGTGAACCTGTGATTCTCTTGATTTCCATGCTGGTGGGCGGTGTTGTGGCAGCGATTGTAGGTGTCATCGTAGGTGTGCCGGTACTGCGTTTGCAGGGTGACTATCTGGCTATCGTGACTTTGGCCTTTGGTGAAATTATCAAAGGAATTGTCAATAACCTGTATGTAGGTCTGGATGCCAATGGCTTGCATTTCAGTATGATTAAGAACACCATGCAGATGGAAGGCGGAAAGGTACTGATTAACGGGCCTATGGGTCTGACAGGGATTCCTCGTATTGCCAGCTTTACTGCAGGGTTTGTACTGATTATGGTTTGTTTGTTTATTATCTTCAATCTGGTGAACAGTAAGAGCGGACGGGCGATCATGGCTCTGCGGGACAACCGCATTGCAGCACAGTCTGTGGGGATTAATGTGACCAATTATAAATTGATGGCTTTTGTAATTTCTGCAGCGATGGCAGGTATGGCTGGCGTGTTGTTCGCAGCTAATTTCTCAACTGTGGTAGCCAGCAAGTTTGATTTTAATACTTCGATTTTGATTCTGGTGTTTGTGGTATTGGGCGGTTTGGGCAATATGCGGGGCAGTATCATTGCCGCTACAGTACTGACGGTATTGCCGGAATTGCTGCGTCAGTTCTCTGATTACCGGATGCTGGTGTATGCGATTGTGCTGATTGTGATGATGCTGGTGACCAACAACCCGACATTGCGCAATGGCTTGGATATGGTGATAGCGAAATTTAGCAAAAAACAGGCGAAAGGGGAGAATGCGAATGTCTAAATTGGTTCCCATCCCCAGTACAGGGTTTCTGAATGAACGGGATATCGGCAAAACGCCTGTGTTGGAGGCCACCCATTTAGGAATTGAGTTTGGCGGGTTGAAAGCGGTAGATGATTTCAATCTTACAGTAGGCCGCACAGAGATTACCGGGCTGATCGGGCCTAACGGCGCAGGGAAAACTACGGTGTTTAACCTGCTGACCAAAGTATATCAACCTACCCATGGCACCATCCTTTTGGACGGCATCGACACCCACGGCATGAATGCCATTCAGGTGAATAAGGCGGGGATTGCCCGTACCTTCCAAAATATTCGTCTGTTTTCCACATTGTCGGTGGAGGATAATGTAAAGCTGGGTATGCATAATCATGTGAATTATAATACACTGGAAGGCATTTTACGTTTGCCTCGTTATTGGCAGGAAGAAAAACGGGCGCATGAACGGGCGCTGGAGCTACTGCATATTTTTGATATGGAGCATTTGGCTAACCATAAAGCGGGCAGTCTGCCCTATGGTGCGCAGCGCCGGCTGGAGATTGTGCGCGCATTGGCCACAGAGCCGAAGCTGTTGCTGTTGGATGAACCGGCAGCAGGGATGAACCCATCTGAAACGGAAGAATTAATGGAAAATATCCGCAAAATCCGTGACACCTTCAGCATTGCCATCTTATTGATTGAACATGACATGCGTTTGGTGACAGGCATTTGTGAAGGCATTGCGGTTTTGAATTATGGAAAGATTATTGCCAAGGGAACGCCTCAGGAAGTTATCAATAATCCGGATGTAATTCGCAGTTATCTGGGGGAATAGGAGGGATATCATGCTGAAGGTTGAGAATCTAAATGTATATTATGGCATGATTCATGCCATCAAGGATATTTCCCTGGAAGTACAAAAGGGAGAGATTGTATCACTGGTAGGCGCCAACGGCGCAGGCAAGACAACGACCTTGCAGGCGATTTCAGGGATGCTGAAGCCAAAGTCGGGCAAGGTGGAATATCTGGAGCATAATCTTTTGACGACGCCGTCCCACAAAATTGTACAATATGGACTGGCCCATGTGCCTGAGGGACGTCGGGTTTTTGCGCAGATGACAGTGCTGGAAAATTTGGAGATGGGCGCGTTCATTTCCAAAGACAAAGCGAAGGATAAAAAGAATTTAGATAAAGTATTTGCTCATTTTCCCAGACTGGAGGAACGAAAAAAACAGCTGGCGGGAACATTGAGCGGCGGGGAACAACAGATGCTGGCGATTGGCCGTGCTATGATGGCATCACCGGATATGCTGCTCTTGGATGAGCCTTCTATGGGATTGTCACCGCTTCTGGTAAAGGAAATTTTCAAAATTATTAAAGAACTGAATGACGATGGCATCACAGTGCTGTTGGTAGAGCAGAACGCCAAGCAGGCGTTGTCCATTTCGGACAGAGGTTATGTGCTAGAGACAGGCCGCATCGTGCTGAGTGGTAACGCTGCAGAGCTATTGGAAAATGATGAAGTGAAAAAAGCATATTTGGGCGGTTAAGCCTATGAAAAGGGTCTGCTGCGGAAAGAGTTCTTGTGAAAAATTCAGGAAATCTTCTTTCTGCAGCAGTTTTTTGCATGGCGGAATGTTTCATGTGAAACATTTTTTGAGCCGGGCGTGTCGCGGTAAATATAAAAGTTAGTTTGACGGGGAAAAGGTACTGTCTGCATTGCTAATTCTGCTGAATACGGACAACGCTTTAATGCAAAAAGTAGGAGAATTGCACTCACTACCGCCTTATGTTTTTTCATCTCCCGCTACCTTCGCTAAAATTCCGACTTGAAACGGACTGTGACGCAGATTGTGCAAAGCGTGATGAACGTTAGTTCAGCAAAGCTGCATAATCAAGGAACTGTCCGGTGATGGAGGAACGGGCGAAGTGTAGCAAATAAAGTTCAAATGATATGCTCATCGCAGGTGAAAAAGAAAAATACAAAGGACTTTACAAGTACTTTATTCCATAGTATAGTACAAACAGGATGTCGGAGAAATCAAGAGAAACTTGGAGGTGTTTCCTGTGAAAAGAGAATTGTTGTTATGTTTGTTGCTGGGCGTACTACTTTGGTGCACGCCTGCGTATGCTCAGAATGTTTCAGTACAGGTGCCGACTTTTCCGGTAGAGCTGAATGATGTGGCGTATGACAATCAGCGGGCGAACTATCCGCTGCTGGTGTATCAGGACATCACCTATTTTCCCATGACCTATCGAATGACTCGCTCTATGGGGCTGATCACTGCATGGGATAATACAAAAGGTCTGTACATTGCCCAGCATGATGAAGGGCTTTATCCTGAAGATGAAAAAATGAACGGTAAAAATAAGCTGGGCGGCAAATACACCGCCAGCATTGCCGATTATCCCATTAAGGTGAATAGCTGGTCCATTGACAACAGCAAGGAGTCCTATCCGCTGCTGAATTTCCGCGGCGTGACTTATTTTCCCTTGAGCTGGCGTTATGCCCATGATGAGTTTGGCTGGGACATAAAATGGGATGCAAAAATCGGTTTACAGGTTCGGTCGTATAGGGATTTGGCTGATTCATACTGTACATTAATTCAAGTGAATCAAACAAATGCATTGTTTCTGGAACAAATTACAGATTATGAAAAATATACTACGGAGAGTGGGGAAATCGGATATACCAGAATTGGCGTTCGAGATTATGCTTATCGCCTGAATTATGCTGAGGACACATTACAGAAGGTCAGCGATACGAAAAAAGAAATAACATGGCAGCAGGATATTAGTGAGAATGTCAGCGAGGAATTCAGCCTGAATGACAGACAGCTGTGCTATAAAGGTGCGGTTATTGTACAGGAAATTCCTGAGGAATGTCTGGATCATCCGCGCGTTTCTGTGCAACGCTTTGTAGCTGACAGTGGGGATTTATTACAAGTGACGATACCTTATACAGAAATCCCTGCGCCATATACGCCTTATGTGCGCTATGTATTTCTGGAATCTGGCGGGACGGTGAAGGAAATGACGCAGTGGGATGGCGACAGCGCAGTTCGTAGATTTTATGAAACGAAAACTACGTATTATGTATGTTCCCATGCAAGAAATGTGATAGGGCGCTTCTATAACAGTTTGTGTACTATTATGAAGGTAGACAAGGCCAGCGGCAAGGAAACCATTTTGAACGATTTGTACAGTCAATATGGAAGCTTGGAAGCCATCGGCATGGCAGATGATAAGCTCTACGTGCGAGCTATCTATTTTGGTGATGAAGATGATTTGCATCGGATAGAGTATGACGGCAAGGTGAATCTGTTTCAGGACGGCTATTTTTATATCGACAGCGACGATAAGCTGCACAAGGTGCATGACTATGTAGACGGCGAAGCTTTTTTAACGCCGAACGGAAAACTCTATGTGTACAATTCTGACACCTTGCAGGTAATCAATCTGACCGACCATAAAAAAGTTACGCGGCTGGCAGATTGAGCGGAGCGCGGCAAAAATTTTGCAGCGGTTAGAAATTCTGATGGAGATTATACAGATTAAGGATGGAAAAGTGTCGAAAAATCTGATAATATAAAATTTAGTAATTTTTTAGAAAGTTCTGGATTTTCTGTTGAATTATTATTAATTTTATTGTATTATTATTCAAATGAAACAAGGAGCGTGAGATTTGTGAGTTTAAAGGGCAGAGATTTTTTAACCCTAAAGGATTTTACAGGGCAGGAAATCATGGACATGGTCAATTTGGGGATTGACTTGAAAGCAAAATTGAAAGCGGGAATTCCTACGCCGATTTTAACGGGCAAGAGTCTGGGGATGATTTTTCAGAAGGCGTCCACCAGAACCAGAGTTTCTTTCGAGGTTGGGATGTATCAGTTGGGCGGTCAGGCGCTGTTTTTGAGCAGCCATGATCTGCAGATTGGCCGCGGTGAACCGATTCAGGATACAGCGCGGGTGTTGTCCCGCTATGTAGATGGGATTTTGATTCGTACCTTCAGCCACAAGGAAGTGGAGGATTTGGCCAAATATGCCGACGTGCCGGTGATCAACGGTTTGACCGATGATTTCCATCCTACGCAGGTCATTGCCGATTTAATCACCATCCAAGAGCATAAAAAACGGATAAAAGGATTGAAGTTTGCCTATGTAGGGGACGGAAATAATATGACCCATTCCCTGATGATTGGCGGCGCCAAAACTGGTATGGATGTGATGGTGGCCTGTCCGGAAGGCTATATGCCCAATGCGGAGATTGTGGCGCTGGCGCAGCAGTATGCCGCAGAATACGGCGGAAGTGTGAGTGTGATGCATGACCCGCTGGAAGCCATTGCCGGAGCAGATGTGGTATATACTGATACCTGGGCAAGTATGGGACAAGAAGCGGAAAAAGAGATTCGGCAGAAGGCTTTTGCCGGTTATCAGGTGGACAGCGCCAAAATGGCTTTGGCACAGCCTGATGCAATCTTTATGCATTGCCTGCCTGCATATCGGGGCTATGAGGTAACCGACGAAGTGATGGAAAGTGCCCAGTCGGTGGTATTTGACGAAGCGGAAAACCGGCTGCACGCTCACAAAGCCATTATGGCATCGGTGATGTAACAGCTTGCGTACTGTCTGTGAAATGGAAAGCAGATAAAAATCATTGCAGAAAATTATAATTTTTTGAAGGAGCGTTTTGAATGTCTGAGAAAGAAAAAGTTGTATTGGCATATTCCGGTGGTTTGGATACGACCACAATTATTCCTTGGTTGAAGGAGCATTATGATTATGATGTGATTTGCTGCTGTGTGAATGTAGGGCAGGGAGAAGAGTTGGACGGTCTGGAAGAACGGGCTTTGTACTCCGGCGCCAGCAAGCTGTACATTGAAGATGTGGTAGATGAATTTTGCGAAGACTTTATCATGCCTTGCGTACAGGCTGGTGCAGTCTATGAAAACAAATATCTCCTGGGGACTTCGATGGCGCGTCCGCTCATTGCCAAAAAATTGGTGGAAGTAGCCCGCAAGGAAGGGGCTGTGGCCATTTGTCACGGCGCTACAGGGAAGGGTAACGACCAGGTGCGTTTTGAACTGGGCATCAAGGCGTTGGCGCCTGACTTAAAAATTATTGCGCCATGGCGCTGCAATGAAACATGGAATATGCAGTCTAGAGAGGATGAGATTGCTTATTGCGAAGCCCACGGGATTCAGCTGCCCTTCTCTACCGATTCCAGCTACAGCCGCGACCGCAATCTGTGGCACATCAGCCATGAAGGGCTGGAACTAGAAAACCCTGCTTGCGCGCCCAACTATGACCACCTGCTGGTGCTGAGCGTATCGCCGGAAAAAGCGCCGGACGAAGGGGAAGAGCTGAGCCTAACCTTTGAAAAAGGTGTGCCGGTGGCGCTGAACGGCAAAAGGATGAAGGTATCTGAAATCATCACGGAGTTGAACATATTGGGCGGCAAACATGGCATTGGCATTGTGGATATCGTAGAAAACCGTGTAGTAGGTATGAAATCCCGTGGCGTATATGAAACTCCAGGCGGTACCATCCTGATGGAAGCCCACAAACAGCTGGAAGAACTGATTACAGACCGCGATACCTTTGCTTTCAAAAAGATTGTGGCTACCAGATTTTCTGATGTTGTGTACGAAGGAAAATGGTTTACACCACTGAGAGAAGCACTGCAGGCCTTCATTCAGTCCACCGAAGAAACCATGACTGGTGAAGTAAAGATGAAGTTGTATAAAGGCAATATCATCAAACAGGGTACCACTTCTCCGTATAGTATGTACAGTGAAAGTCTGGCTTCCTTCACCACCGGCGAATTGTATGACCATCACGATGCGGAAGGGTTCATCAATCTCTTTGGCTTGTCTTTAAAAGTACGGGCTATGGTGAAAGAAAACGCAGAGAAATAAAATGTTACAAAGAATAAAATTCTAAACGCAAAAGGATTCCGAAGCTTAACCGCTCCAGAATCCTTTTATTTGCAAAGAGAAGCGAAGGCGTTTTATAGCTGTCGCGCAGGAGTGTATACAAGGAGGATGGAGATGTATCGAGAGATAAAATGTTTGTTGGGTTTATTGACGATGGCAGTGCTGCTGGTTTGCGCAGCGCCAGCCATGGCGGCAGACGAAGATTTCAGGGTGATCGGCTATTATACAGCGACGTCCTTTGACGAGCCGTTGGAGCGGGTACAGATGGAGCAGTACACCCATATTATGTATGGCTTTTTGAAGCCGCAGACAGATGGCTCGATTTTGCCAGTGCCCAGACCGGAATTGCTGGAACAAATGGTGAAGAAAGCCCATGAGAATGATGTAAAGGTATTTGCTGCAGTGGGTGGCTATTCCTACGAAAATAAACCGTTAGCGCCCACTTTTGCGGCCATGGCGGCCAGTGAAGAGAGTCGGAGTAAATTTGTGCAGGCTATAGTGGATGTCGTGCGTACGTATGATTTGGACGGTGTGGAGCTGGATTGGGAATATCCGCGGGAGGAGACAGAGGAAAGCTATGAGGCTTTAGTGCTGGAGCTGGCGGAAGCATTGCACGCCATGGATAAGGAATTATCGGCGGCAGTGGCAGGGGCTACCGCTGCGGATGAAAGCGCTACGGTGTCAAAGATGATTACGCCAAAAGCGTTGGAAGCGCTGGATTTTGTAGAAATTATGGCCTATGATTTACACGCTACAGAGCATAGTCCGTTGTGGTTTGCCCGTACCTCTACCCAATATTGGCTGAAACAGTTGCCAAAAGAAAAAGTAGTTCTGGGCGTGCCGCTGTATGCCCGTCCCAGCTGGGTGCAGTACCGTCATTTAGTGGCGGCAGACCCTGAGAATGCCTATAAAAATTTTGTAGAGGCGGGGACAGTTTCCAAGCTGGAATCCAGCTATAATGGGCTGCCGTTGCTGCATGATAAAGCTGTGTATGCGCTGAAGGAAACTGGCGGCATTATGTTTTTTGACATCAATGAAGATGTCGAGGGCGAGCTGAGCGCAGTTGCGATGATTGGCGATTTGGTGCGGGAAGCGGAAAGCATAGAGAAAACCCGATTTGAAAAGCAGGTTTGGGTATATCTGGACAATCACCCGTTGACCTTTACTGCCGAAGAAGGCTTGGGGAAGCCGTTGATTGACGAAAATGGCCGTACATTGCTGCCCTTGCGCAAGGTGGCGGAGGCCATCGGCGTGGAAGTTGCCTATAATCAGACAGAACGCGCTATCACCCTGACCAGTGACGAACAGCTTGTGCGTTTGGTTGTGGATTCGCAGGAGATGCAGGTGGGCTCCGCTGTTCAATTGCTGGATTGCGCGCCGCGCATTCTTGACGGACGCACTTATGTCCCCGCGCGGGCAGTGTTTGAAAGTTTTGGCTATCAGGTGCAGTGGAATGGCTATGGCCGCAGTGTGTATCTGCAGAAAGCGGCATAATGAGCCTGTAATATAGAATAGGTAAAATCAAAAAAGGAACTGTATTACTGTCATGATGATAATACAGTTCCTATCTGTTTTGGAAGCTTTGGCATTAGGTAAAGGATTTTTCTTTACGCAGCAACACAGTGAGAATGGTCAGCGAAATGCACAAGGTGACAAAATCGCTGAGGGGTTGGGCAAATAGAAAACCTCGCTCTGCAAAGAAATAGTTCAAGGTGTACAGCAAAGGAATATAAAATAATCCCTGCCGTGCGATAGAAAGAAATAATCCTGGAAGAGCCTTTCCCATAGCCTGAATGGTGGAGGCAGAAAGCATCTGACTTCCGACAAAGGGCAGGGAAAGCATAGTAACCCGCAGTGCGTAAGCGCCCGCTGTCTGCACTTCAGGCAGTGGTGTGAACCAGCTGATAATCCATGGCGCGCCGATGCCGAATAAAAGTGTCAAGGTGACACCTACGCAAGTAGTAAGGAAAATTCCGTTTTTTACAATACTCTGCAATCGTTTCAGATTACGGGCTCCATAATTGTAACCAATCATTGGTTGGCAACCTGCGGAGATTCCCATAAAAATAAAGGAGCCAAGAGTGATAATTTTAGAGGAAATTCCCATACCGGCCACCAGATTGGCGTTGTAATCGGCGGCAACATTGTTACATAAAATCAAAGCAACGCTGACTAACATCTGGTTCAATCCAGATGGGGTGCCGATGGTGAAAATTTCTTTCCAGATGGTGCCATTGGTACTAAAAAGGCTGCCTTTGATTTGCAGGGCGGATTTGCCACTGACATAACAGAATATATAAAAGCAGATTCCCAAGGCGTTGCCCAGCACAGTGGCAATAGCCGCGCCGCGAATTCCCATATGCAGCGCGAAAATAAAAATAGGGTCCAGAATGATATTGGATACAGTACCGATGAACATGCCCAGCATGGAGGGCATCATGGCGCCCTCTGCCCGCAGGAGCTGCCCCATGGCATAATTGACCATAAGCAATGCGCTGCCCAACAAAATGATGGATACATAAGAATGGGTCGGTGCGAAGGTGTCGGAATCAGCACCTAAACAGTTTACGATGGGTGTGAGAGAAAATAAGCTCATAATCGTCACGAGCAGTCCCATTATCATACAGGCAATAAGTCCTGTTGTGAGCGTTTCACTGGCGCGCTGGAGTTTTTCCTCTCCAATGGAGCGGGAAATATAGGAAGCGGCCCCTGTGCCAATCACAGAAGCAATGGCCATCAGAATCATGGCAACGGGTGCAGCAAGGTTGACAGCTGCTAGCTGAAATGGGTCGTGCAGCATACCGACGAAGAAGACGTCGACCAAGTTATACAATACCTGCACCATCATGCCCATAACTACGGGCAGTGACATTTTAATGATAGATGACATGACAGGCGCATCCCGCAATAAAGCGATACGTTTTTCGTTCACAATGATTTCCTCCTAAGGGTAGTTTTATTTTCGACAAATCTGGTGTAAATCCTTATTATTATGACAATTTGCAATACTTCTACCATTATAGCATAGTTGTCAAGAGATTCTTTTTGCGGTAAACTTATCTTAGTATAGTTGTCGATTTACGAGAAAATATAAAGTGAGGGAAAGATAATGTATTTATTTGTGCAATATCCAAAATGCAGTACTTGTCAGAAAGCAAAAAAATGGTTGGAAACCCAGGGAATTTCCTTTGAAAGCCGTCATATTGTGGAGGAAAATCCTACGGTGAAAGAATTGACAGAATGGATTGCGGTCAGTGGTCAGCCGGTGAAAAAATTCTTCAACACCAGTGGGAACAAGTACAAAGAGATGGCGTTGAAAGACAAACTGCCGATGATGAGCCAAGAAGAACAGATTGCGCTACTGGCCAGTGACGGTATGTTGGTGAAGCGACCATTGTTGGTGGGGAATGGTGTGATTCTGTCGGGATTTAAGGAAGTGCAGTGGGCAGAGGTTTTGCTGCAAAAAGAAGAAAAGTAAAGATGATGCAAAATTTAGCTTGTTACATGTAAAATTCATTTGGAAAAGAAATCCTCCCATAAAAAAATAAAGAACCGGCATACTAATAAGCAGATTGTGATGCAGTATGCCGGTTTTGATTGGGAGGCGTGTGAAAATGAGCGAGCAGGTTTGGAGTATTTTCGGCGTGGTACAGATTTTTTTTGCTTTGGTGATTGGAGTGTATTTTCTTAATCTGTTGCGCAGTCAGCGCAGCGGAAAACAGCAGGTATCGGTACATACAGAAAAGGAGCGGGACAAGCTGCAGGAGCTGCGGAATATTCATTTGACGGAGCCGTTGACGGCGCGCACTCGTCCAGAGTCCTTTGCCGATGTTATCGGACAGGAGGAGGGGATAAAAGCGCTGCGAGCAGCGATGTGCGGTCCCAATCCTCAGCATGTGATTATTTATGGGCCTCCCGGTGTGGGCAAGACAACTGTAGCGAGGTTGATTTTGGAGGAAGCAAAGGGACAGGCGGATAGTCCTTTTACGGCAGATGCGAAATTTGTGGAGGTGGATGGTGCGACCTCGAGGTTTGATGAACGGGGTATTGCCGACCCGTTGATTGGCTCGGTACACGATCCTATTTATCAGGGTGCGGGTTCTATGGGTATGGCTGGTATTCCCCAGCCCAAACCCGGTGCAGTGACAAAAGCACATGGCGGTGTATTGTATATTGACGAAATCGGCGAGCTCCATCCTATGCAGATGAATAAACTGCTAAAGGTACTGGAAGACAGAAAAGTGTTGTTAGAGAGTGCCTACTACAGTGAAGATAACGAACGCATTCCGCCGCATATTCACGATATTTTTCGCAAGGGCTTACCAGCGGATTTTCGCCTGATTGCAGCGACAACCAGACAGCCTAATGAAATTCCGGCAGCGATTCGCTCCCGCTGTCTGGAAATTTATTTCCGCAATTTACTGCCGGAGGAAATTGTTTCTGTGGCAAAACGAGCGGCGGAGCGTGTAGAAAGAGAGATTGATGAAAGAGCTCTGGAACTGATCAGCCATTATGCGACCAATGGCCGAGAGGCAGTGAATATGGTGCAGATTGCGGCAGGTATGACTATTACAGAGAAACGAAACTGTATCTGCCGGGAAGATATTGAATGGGTCATTAACAGCTGCCATTATGAACCGCGCCCCTTCAGCAATGTTGCAGCGACAGCCGAAGTTGGATTAGTGAACGGTTTGGCGGTGTGCGGCCCCAATATGGGAATTGTGAGCAGCGTGGAAGCTGCGGTTTCGGCGGCGGAAGGTGAACCGGGAAATGTCAATATAACCGGAGTTGTGGAGGAGGAAGAGCTGCCCGGCGCTGGAGGGCAGAAGGTAAGACGAAAAAGTATGGCGCGCTGTTCAATGGAAAATGTATGTACTGCGCTGAAAACAGTTATGAATTTGGATGTGGAACGTTATCATATTCATGTGAATTTTCCCGGCGGGACACCCATTGACGGTCCCTCAGCGGGTGTAACCATTGCCACAGCGGTATATTCTGCAATTTGTAAGAAGCCGGTGGATAATACGCTGGCTATGACCGGTGAAGTATCGGTCAGAGGCAAGGTACTGCCGGTAGGAGGTACACCTGCAAAAATTGAAGCTGCCCGTCAGGCCGGCTTAAAACGAGTGCTGATTCCCAAAGATAATTGGCAGGATACGTTTTCTCATATTCAGGGAGTAGAGGTTGTTCCGGTGGAGGAATTGACGGAAGTGATTCAACTGGCGGTGCAGGGGTAAGTTGTAAAAAGTCTTAGGTGCAAACAACACCTAAGACTTTTTGCATGAAAGTATTTATAGAGATATTGATTCGGTAAATTACTTTTCTTCTTTTACAAAGACAATTGTTAGAATCAATGCGGCAAGCATCATGAGCATAGCGCCTAAATAAGCCATATTGATACCGTGAATCTGTGCTGCATCAGCAGCAGGATTCGCAGATGCTGCCACTACAATAGACATAACCGTGATTAACACTGCGGTACCTAAGGAACCTGCTACCTGACGGAAGGTATTCCCGATGGCAGTACCGTGGGCCATCACACGATTTTCTAAAGCATTGAGTCCCCACGTATTCAGCGGCATATTGACTAAGGCCAAACCAACACAGCGGACAGTGTAAACAAAGGAGAGCCATAACAAAGAAGTGTTTTCATTCATCATGACCATTGGTAAAGTAAATAGCGTTGTGATCAGTAAACCAGGAATCGCCAACACGCGCGGACCGAATTTGTCAAACAAACGACCGCTGACAGGGCTCATAATCAACATGACAATGGAGGCAGGCAGCATAATTAAGCCAGAAACACTGGCACCATAGCCACGAATAGTCTGAATATAGATTGGATTCAGTACAGAACCCACAATCAGAGCAGCCTGCACTAACATCGTGAGCGCTACAGAGATTGCAAATTTTTTGTTTCTCAGAATAGAAACTTTCAACAACGGAGTTTCCATATGAAGCTGCCGGTGAATAAACAAAATCAGTGCCACTGCGCCTATTAAAAATGAAATAAGCACAAGGAGACTGAATCCAGAAGAGCCGATGGCACTAAAGCTGTACAACAATCCGCCGAACCCTAATGTAGATAATATAACAGAAGGAATATCCAAATCGAGATCTGTAGTTTCTCCCATATTTTCCAGATAGAAATAGGCTACGACTATAGTCAACAGAGCTAGTGGCACCATGGCGTAAAATAGAATATGCCAGCCAAAGGCATCGATCACAAAACCAGCAACTACAGGACCGATGGCAGGCGCACAGCCCATTACAAGACCAATCATTCCCATCCCCACACCGCGATATTGTCTGGGAATGGTCAGCAACATGATAGTCTGGCCCATAGGCATTAGAATACCGGCGCCAGCTGCCTGCAAAATGCGAGCTAAGAGTACCATGGAAAAACTGCTGGAAATGGCAGCGATGAACGTGCCCAAAGTAAAAAGTCCCATGGAAACAAAGAATAGTTTACGCGTGGTGAACCGGTCAATTAAATAAGCTGTGATTGGAATCATGATTCCGTTTACCAGCATAAAACCAGTTGTGAGCCATTGCGCAGTAGAAGCGTCTACTTGCATTTCCCTCATAATACTGGGAAGTGCAGGTGTCAACAGAGTTTGATTTAAAATAGCGATAAATCCGCCAAAGAGCATCACAAAATTAATCATAAGCATTTTTTTGCTGATGCCCATTTTTGTCAAAACGTTTGCCATAAAAAGCCCCTTCTTTCTAAAAGTTAAGTAATCTAAATAAATAGAATTGTCGTTAAGTAAGGTTAAGAGAAAAAAATGACCGTTTCAATCTGTCGGCAGATTAAAAAGATCATATCTCTTACTTTCATAGCGTACTATCTAATTATGACGCAGAGCTTAAAAATGTCAAGTGCGAAGAATAGAATAGTATAGGATTTTAGTATTTTATTAGATATATTTATAGAAGAAAAGTAGAAAAAAATGGTTTGCCCATAGTGTGCACTTACGATATAATAAAAAGATATGAAATGAGGAGAATAAAGAAGATGACAGCAAGCAGAAGAAAAACACGATATCGCTTGAAAAAAACAAAAAAAGCGCGGATACAGGCAGCAATTACATTGGCGGGAATTATACTGATTCTTGGCGGGTTGCTCCATGCTGTAATAAGTTTGCTGTGGCCAGTTCATTATTTGGATGCTACGCAGTCTGAAATTGATGGGATTCCTTTGTACACCGATTTTCTAGAGCAAGACTGGAGAGGCCGTACAGGAGAAACCCATCGCATAAAATGGCTGGTTATTCATGAAACAGGAAATTCAGCTGCGGGCGCTGATGCAGCGATGCATAATCGGTATTTGCATAGCGAGGAGCAAAAGGAAATGCCGTTATCATGGCATTATACAGTGGACGATCATCAAATTTATCATCACTTGCCGGATTCAGAGCGGGGATATCATGCTAGTGATTCTGGAGTATCAGGCGGCGGCAATGATTGCGGCATTGGTATTGAGATTTGTGTGAATGAGGACGGGGATTATGATAAAGCGGTGGACAATGCGGCGCATTTGGCGGCAGAGTTGGTAAAAAGATATCATTTGAGTATTGATGATGTGAAACAGCATGGTGATTTCACCAATAAAAATTGTCCAGAGCATCTACGTGAAGGGGACAATTATGAAAAGTTTTTGGAAAAAATTAAAAAATATATGTAAATTCCAGGAGGCAATATGATTACAGTAAACAATGTAAGTTTGAGTTTTGATGGCACCACTCTTTTTTCCGATGTGAATTTGAAATTTACACCGGGAAATTGCTATGGAATTATCGGGGCAAACGGAGCGGGAAAGTCTACTTTTTTGAAAATTTTGTCCGGTGTGAAGGAGCCTACAACCGGTGAGGTGATCATTCCGGCAAATGTGCGGATGTCCGTCTTGAAACAGGATCATTATGCGTATGATGAATATACTGTGATGGACACGGTTATTATGGGCAACAGTCGGCTGTATGAGATTATGCAGCAAAAGGATGCATTGTATGCGAAACCTGATTTCAGTGAAGAGGATGGAATTTTGGCTTCTGAGCTGGAAGGAGAATTTGCGGAGCTGAACGGCTGGGAGGCAGAGACAGAGGTGCTGAAGCTGCTGCAGGGTTTGGGACTGGAGAGCGGCATCGAATATTCTATGATGAGTGCCTTAGACGGCAAACAAAAAGTGAAGGTATTGTTGGCACAGGCTCTGTTTGGTCAACCGCAGATTATTTTGCTGGACGAACCGACCAACAACCTGGATATTCAGTCTATCAACTGGCTGGAAGAGTTTTTGATGGATTATGAGGGCACTGTGATTGTTGTATCCCATGACCGTCACTTTCTGAATATGGTTTGCACGCATATTGTGGATATTGATTTCAAGAAAATAAAGATTTATACAGGCAACTATGATTTTTGGTATGAATCAAGCCAGCTGATGCAAAAACTGATGCGGGATCAGAACCGCAAGAAGGAAGATAAAATTAAAGAATTGCAGAGTTTCATTTCTCGTTTTTCCGCCAATAAGTCAAAGGCGAAACAGGCTACTGCACGGCGCAAGCTGTTAGACAAGCTGACCGTAGAGGAACTGCCGGTATCTTCCCGCAAATACCCCTATTTGGGGTTTGAGATGGACAGAGAACCGGGCAAAGAAATCCTGACGGTAGAAAATCTGAGCAAAACGGTGGATGGCGTGAAAGTATTGAACAATGTTTCTTTCCGCATTGAAAAGGGCGAGAAGGTGGCCTTTGTAGGTGAAAATGAGATTGCAACGACAGCGCTGTTTCAGATTCTCATGGGTGAAATGGAGCCGGATGAAGGAAGTTTCAAATGGGGTGTCAGCACCAGTCAGTCCTATTTCCCACATGATAACAGTGCCTATTTTAATGGCTGCAAGCTGTCTATTCTGCGCTGGTTGGAGCAATATACGCCGAAAGACCATACTGAAACTTATCTGCGAGGATTTTTAGGCCGGATGCTCTTTTCCGGTGATGATGTGTTAAAACCAGTGGATGTACTTTCCGGTGGAGAAAAGGTGCGCTGCATGCTGAGCAAAATGATGATGTATGGCGCCAATGTGTTGGTGATTGATCAGCCGACCAACCATCTGGATTTGGAATCTATCACCGCTGTAAACAATGGCTTGATTGAGTTCAAGGGCGTACTGCTGTTTGCTTCTCATGACCATCAGTTTGTGGAAACCATTGCCAACCGCATCATTGAAATTGAAAAAGAAGGCGTTCTGAGTAAAGTGGGAACCTATGATGAATTTTTGGAATGGAAGTATGCGAGAAAATAAGATATTCTATTTTTTACAGATAAGAGGAATTATCCGCTAAAAGACGAATAGTATAGAAGTATAGAATGACAGAAAGCGGGGGTTCAGGATGAAACAGAAGGTATTGGTGCTGCTGGTATTGATTTTGTCTGTAGGATTGTTGATGAGCGGTTGCTTTAGCGACAAGGAAACACCGTCAAATGATGCTCAGCAAAGAGAAGAACAGCAGGAAGAACAGCAGCCGCAGGGAGAAATCTCTACGCAGGTTGGTGTATTTCAGGGGATGGCTGACGGACACAGCGCGGAAATTCTGGTGGATGGAGAAGCGCAGGTTTATCAGTTTTTTGACGAAACGATAGCAGCTTCTTTTGAAACGCTGGAGCCAGACACAGAAATTCAATTTGATGTAGAACTGGACGCAGAAACAGAACAGCAGACTGTAGTAAAACTATATGACGCTCCGGCAGAAGGATAAGGGAGCGAAGAAAAATATGTACGATTGGCGCGGGAGAGGTCTCGCGTCCACACAAGCAGACAGCCGATGAGATACAAGGTGGCTGTCTGCTTTTTGCGGTTATGGTATAAAACTGTGCGAGAATTTTGCCGATAAATTACAGGAAGTGAGTGGTTCTGTATTGCGTCAAAATAAAAAAGAGTTTATAATAAATTTAATATGTAAAATTGGAAGGATGCGATAAATTTATGACAAAAAAAGCAATGCAGGACATTGAATTAACCGGAAAACGAGTGTTGATTCGAGTAGATTTTAATGTCCCAAGAAGTAAAACGACTGGTGAAATCACCAATGATGTGAGAATTCAGGCTGGTGTGCCTACGATTAAATATCTGGTAGAGCAGGGCGCGAAAGTAATCATTATGACCCATATGGGACGCCCGAAAGGTGAGGTAAAGGAAGAACTGCGTCTGGACCGTGTGGCAGAGCGTTTAGCGGAGTTATTGGGACAGCCGGTGAAAAAACTGAATACAACAGTGGGCCCGGAAGTAGAAGATGCAGTAGACGCCATGCAGAATGGCGATATTATTATGTTGGAAAATGTTCGTTTCCTGCCTGGTGAAACGGAAAATGACCCAGAGTTGGCCAAACAGCTTGCTGCTTTGGGAGATATATTTGTGAATGATGCTTTTGGTACAGCACATCGTGCCCATTGTTCCACTGAGGGCGTTGGACATATCCTGCCTGGTGTGATGGGCTTTTTGATGGAAAAAGAAATTTCTGTGCTGGGTAAAGCGCTGAGCGAAGCGGAACGTCCTTTTGTAGCTATCGTAGGCGGTTCAAAAATTTCCGACAAAATCGGCGTGGTGCAGAATTTACTGCAAAAGGTAGATTGTCTGATTATTGGCGGCGGCATGGCCAATACTTTCCTGAAAGCAAAGGGCTATGAGATGGGGACTTCTTTGGTGGAAAATGATAAAATTGATTTGGCCTTGGAAATTATGCAGCATGCAGAGCAGTTGGGGAAAAAGCTGCTGATTCCTGTAGATTTGACTGTAGCAGATGGGATTGAACAGCCGGAAACAGCACAGACTGTAGCAGTGAATGCAGTTCCAGCGGACAAAATGGCATTGGATATTGGGCCAGAAACGGTAAAAATGTATGTTTCTGCTGTAGCAGATGCGAAAACTGTAATCTGGAACGGTCCAATGGGCGTGTTTGAGGTAGATGCGTTTGCTGTAGGGACCAACGCTGTGGCGCAGGCTGTGGCTGACTGCACTGCATATACTATTGTGGGCGGCGGCGATTCCGTGGCTTCTATTGAAAAATTTGGTTTGAACGATAAAATTAATCATATTTCTACTGGCGGCGGCGCTTCTCTGGAATTTTTGGAAGGGAAAAAATTGCCAGGTATTGAAGTATTACAAGACAAATAAAAACAGAATGGGGGAGTTGCTTTGCGGAAACCCATTATCATAGCAAATTGGAAAATGTATAAAAACAGAGCAGCGGCGGTTGCTTTTTGCCAAGCGCTGGTGCCGTTGTTGCATACAACAGAAAAGGCGGATATTGTAATCTGTGCGCCTTTTACACAACTAGATGTGTTAGCAGATGCATTGGCAGGCAGTGCTGTGGGAGTCGGTGCGCAGAACTTTTATCCCGCTGCGGAGGGGGCATTCACTGGAGAGGTGAGCTTGCCCATGCTGCAGGAGTTGGGTGTACGATATGTAATTGTCGGGCATTCGGAACGGCGGGAGCTGTTTCACGAGGACGATATGTTGGTGCGACAGAAGGTACAGGCAGCCTATGCTGCAGGAATACAGCCTATTCTTTGTGTAGGGGAACGTTTAGAGCAGAGAGAACAGGACATGACTGTGGAAGTGTGCAGCGGACAACTGCTGTCGGCAATTAACGGACTTACAGGAACACAGTTGCGGACGCTTATAGTGGCTTATGAGCCGATTTGGGCCATCGGCACAGGGAAGACTGCTACGGCAGCAGATGCGGAGCAGGTAATCAGCGCTTTGCGTCAGGCTGTGGCTGCACAGTATGGACAGGTTGTGGCTGACTGTGTGCGTTTTCAATATGGAGGAAGCGTAAAACCGGAAAATATTTCTCAACTGATGGCACAGCCCAATGTTGACGGTGCCTTGGTTGGCGGAGCAAGTTTAAAAGCAGAGAGCTTTATTCAGTTAGTGCATTATGCGTAATGATTGTAGGTATGCAACGTATTGTAGGGGGGGACATCTGTGAAAGGAAAACATATGCCTGTTGTGCTGATGATTCTGGATGGCTGGGGAATCAGTGAACAGACAGATGGAAATGCAATAGCCAAAAGCAATACCAAAAATATGGATAGATTGTGGGCGAACTATGGACATAGTCAACTGCAATGTTCCGGTGAGGCAGTGGGTTTGCCGGACGGGCAGCAGGGCAATTCGGAAGTCGGACATCTCAATCTGGGTGCAGGCCGAGTTGTGTATCAGGAACTGACCAGAATTAATCAGGCGGTGCGCAACCATACTCTGCAGGATAATGCAGCGTTTCAGCAGGTCATGGATGCATGTTTGCAGCAGAGAAAACCGCTGCATCTCATGGGTTTGGTATCGCCGGGCGGCGTGCATAGCCATAGCAGTCATCTTTATGGTTTATTGGAATTAGCTGCGGCCAAGGGATTACAGGAAGTATATGTACATTGCTTTTTAGATGGTCGTGATGTGGGACCGTCTACGGGACTGGGCTTTGTAGAAGAATTGGAAGATAAGCTGTGTCAGATAGGCGTTGGAAAGATTGCAACGGTATCAGGACGTTATTATGCCATGGACAGAGACAATCGTTGGGAGCGGGTTGAAAAGGCATACCGGGCCATGACTGAAGGCGCAGGTGAGAGCGCTGACGGTGCAGCACAGGCAGTGCAGCAGTCTTATGCCCAGGGGATGACAGATGAATTTATGTTGCCAACTGTGATTAAAGCTGCTTCCGGTCAGCCGGTGGCGAAGATTAGCGCGGGAGATGGTGTCATCTTTTTCAATTTCCGTGGCGATAGAGCTAGAGAAATTACCAAAGCGTTTGTGAATAAAGACTTTTCTCAATTTGAGCGGACGTACCTGCATGTGAATTTTGTTGCCATGACGCAATATGAAGACGGGCTGGATGTAACAGTGGCCTTTCCTCCGCAGGATTTGCAGAATACGCTGGGGGAAGTGCTGGCCGATCATCATATCAAACAATTTCGTGTAGCAGAAACAGAAAAATATGCCCATGTGACATTTTTCTTTAACGGCGGTGTAGAAGAACCCAATGCCTTAGAGGATCGCTTGCTTGTTCCGTCACCTAAAGTGGCCACCTATGACTTACAGCCAGAAATGAGCGCTGTTCAGGTAAAGGAACAGCTAATCAAAGCGATTGAGAGCGGGAAATATCCGTTTATACTGGTCAATTTCGCCAATACCGATATGGTGGGACACACCGGTATCATGGAGGCGGCCTGCAAGGCGGTAGAGACAGTGGACTGCTGTGTGGGAGAAGTAGCGGACGCTGTGCAGAAGGCGGGCGGCGCACTTTTGATTACCGCTGACCATGGCAACGCGGAACAAATGATTGACCCGATAAAGAAAACGCCGCATACAGCGCACACGGCGAACCCCGTTCCGTTTATTGCGGTGACAACTACAGCATGCAAGGTAAAGGATGGTTCCTTGCAGGATGTAGCGCCTACTGTGTTGGCATTGTTGGGTGTAGAACAGCCAGCGGAGATGACAGGAAGCAGTCTGATTCAGTAGGGCATCATGCTATTTTGCAATTGCTGTTGACTATGGTACAGAAAACAAGTCAATAAATAAAGAGTTCAAAAACAAAAATATCTTTGTTTCAATAAAGAGGAGGAAGATTCCAATGAGTATGATTACTGATGTGTATGCAAGAGAAATTTTAGATTCCCGTGGCAATCCAACGGTAGAAGTGGATGTTTATCTGGAGGATGGCGCGTTCGGTCGGGCAGCTGTTCCTTCCGGCGCATCTACAGGAGCTTTTGAAGCTGTAGAACTCCGTGACGGGGATAAAGACCGTTATCTGGGAAAGGGAACATTAAATGCAGTAGATAATGTAAACACTTTAATCGCTCCCGGCTTAATTGGTTTGGATGCAACAGACCAGAGCGGCATTGACCGTTTCCTGATTGAACTTGACGGCACTGACAATAAGGGCAAACTGGGTGCAAATGCTATTTTAGGAGTATCCTTAGCTGTGGCAAAAGCCGCCGCAGACTCAGCAGGACTGCCCCTTTATCGTTATATCGGCGGCGCAAATGCGAAGGTACTACCTTCACCGATGATGAATATTCTGAATGGTGGGAAGCATGCGGATAACAATGTAGATATTCAGGAATTTATGGTTATGCCGCTGGGTGCAGAGACCTTCAGTGAAGCGCTGCGTATGGGTACAGAAGTGTTCCACAGTCTGAAAAAAGTTTTGAAGGGTAAAGGTTACAATACTGCTGTAGGTGACGAGGGCGGTTTTGCACCAAACTTAGGCTCCAATGAGGAAGCTTTGGCGGTGATTGTGGAGGCAATTAAAGCAGCCGGCTATGAACCAGGTAAAGATGTATATTTGGCTTTGGATGTTGCGTCCACAGAACTGTATCACGATGGAATTTATGAATTAGCCGGTGAAGGCGTGAAAAAGACAGCTGCTGAAATGGTAGATTTTTATGAAGAATTATGCAGCAAATATCCGGTAATTTCCATCGAAGATGGTCTGGCCGAAGAAGACTGGGAAGGCTGGAAGATGATGACGGAACGGTTGGGCAAAAAAGTACAGTTGGTCGGCGATGATTTGTTTGTAACCAACACCCGTCGGCTGTCAAAGGGAATTGCGCAGGATACTGCGAACGCAATTTTAGTAAAAGTAAATCAGATTGGGACGCTGACAGAGACATTGGAAGCAGTGGAAATGGCAAAACAGGCTGGTTATACTGCAATTATTTCCCATCGTTCCGGTGAAACGGAAGATGCCACCATCGCAGACATTGCAGTGGCCACCAATGCCGGTCAAATTAAAACCGGTGCGCCTTCCAGAAGCGACCGTGTGGCAAAATACAACCAACTGTTGCGTATCGAAGAAGAACTGGACGATGTAGCCGTTTACAACGGAATCAAGAGCTTTTACAATCTGAAAAAGTAAGTCGCAAGAGAAGCCGGAGAAAAATAGAAAGAAAAAGAGATTTTTTCATTGCAATTTCTCTCTGTATCTGCTAGAATAGGTGTATTGAGTAGAAATAGGTGAAGGAGGATTTTCAGTGAAGATTCTGATGACGATTATTGTAGTGATCTCCGCGATTGGTTTGATTGCAACAGTTTTGCTGCAGTCTGGAAAGAGTGCTGGCTTATCTGGCGCGATTACTGGTGGTGCAGAAACCTTTTTTGGAAAAAAAGGTATGGATGATAAATTTGCGACATGGTCGAAAATATTTGCAGTTGTCTTTATGGTTTCTGTATTTATCTTGTCTGTGGTAACAAAATAAATAGGTATATGAGAGGGGATATTCCGTTGTGGGGATATCTCCTTTTTTGTACAAGTTTTTAGTATAACGACAGACTAACTATTAAAAGTCAAGTCTAAAATAAAAATGATTTGAATGAATTGTAGAAATGCAATTCAGATATAAAAGAATAGAAAAACGATTCTTAGAACCTAAAAAACTGCATGACAAACAGAGCGTCAATACTGGCACTTATAAGGTGTCAAAACCTTTGCGATTGTAACCTCTACTATAGCTGTGAGGGGGAGAAGCAAAGGAGGAATTGCTATGTCGAAAATTATGAAAGATATATGGAGCTTGCAGCGGAAATGCAGGAGTATTTGCGAGAAGAACATACCTCTGTATAATGAATACTTTGCATAAATATTCCTGATTGCCAATGGCAAAAAGTCTGCCATGAAATGGTGAAACAGGCAGCCAAAAGGTGTGGATAAGACTATACAGAAAAAAATGTGCGTGTTAAAATAAGAGATACAGATTTTTCTGCATCGGCAGAAACAGGGACAGGGAATGGATGACATGAATTATGATGAAGCGATACAATATATTGAGCAATTGAACAGTAAGGGAATTGTCCTGGGACTGGAGCGAATGGAGCGTTTGCTGGGGCTGTTGGCTTGTCCCCAAAGGGACTTGCGTTGTATCCATGTGGCAGGGACCAATGGAAAAGGCTCGGTGTGTGCTTTTTTGGAGGCAGCGCTGTGTCAGGCAGGTTTGAAGGTGGGACGGTACAGTTCTCCCACCCTGTATGACTATCGGGAACGGATTCAAGTGAACGGGAAGTATATAGAAAAACAAGCTCTGGCAGAGCTGATTACCAGGATACAGCAGGCCTGTGCACGCATGGAGCAGGATGGTCTGGAATTGCCTACGGTGTTTGAGGTGGAAACTGTAGTGGCTTTTCTGTATTTCGCGCAGCAGCAATGTGATTATGTGTTGTTGGAAGTAGGAATGGGCGGACGACTTGATTCCACAAACGTGATAGAAAAACCAGTACTATCGGTGATTACTCCTATTAGTCTGGATCATACAAAACTATTGGGAAGTACATTGGCAGAGATTGCGGCGGAAAAGGGCGGTATTATCAAACACAATTGTCCGGTGGTGATTGGTCCGCAGCAGAGAGAAGTATTAGAAGTATTGCAAAAGCGTTGCCAGAGCTGCGGTGTGGTGCCGCGTCTTGTAAAGCTTGAAAAACTGAAACAGCATCACTGGAGCCAGGAAGGACAAATTTTTTCCTATGGAGAATGGGAAAGTGTGCATATTCGTTTGCTGGGGGATTATCAGTGTGTAAATGCAGCGATTGCTTTGGAGGCATTGCAGTGCTTGCAGCAATGGGAAGTACGACTCCGTGCAGAGCATATCACGCGGGGATTGGCACTAGCCCGATGGCCAGGCCGATTTGAGGTGATTGGACAGAAACCACTGTGCATTGTGGACGGTGCGCACAATCCGGCAGGTGCGCAGGCGTTGGTGCAAACATTGCAGCGGCATTTTTCCGGACGGCGGATCTGGCTTTTGCTGGGCGTATTTCGGGATAAGGATTATCGAAAAATGGGAGAGATTTTGAGCAGTGTCAGCGACAATGTCTGCTGTTTTAAACCGCCGACAGAACGGGGACTTGAGGGAGAAGCATTGGCGCAGGCGCTGAAACTATATTATACTCGTGTAACGTGGGTGCAGAATGCAGCGCAGGCAGTACAGCAGGTCTTGACGGAGGCGGAGGCTGATGATCTCGTGGTATCCTGCGGCTCGTTATCTACTATTTGCGATGTGCAGAATGCAGTGAAACAATGGGAGGCGGCATATGAAACGCATTGAAGCAATTTTACAGGATGTCCGTTTTCAAAAAAGTTTGCTGCGCATTGAGCAATTGGAGCAGCGGCGTATTTTTTGCCGTCATGGTTTGGAGCATTTATTGGATGTCGCGCGGATTGCCTGGATTCTAACAATGGAAGGGCAGTTGCCGTTAGACAAGGAGATTGTATACGGTGCGGCTTTACTGCATGATATCGGGCGCGACCGTCAATATGAGGAGCAGATTCCCCATCATCAGGCCAGCGCTGGATTGGCGGCGGAAATTTTGCCTGAGGCCGGGTACAATCTTGCGGAAACAACACTGATTATAGATGCCATTGCACAGCATGGTAAACCTAACAGTGAGCAAAGTTCACTGGCCCAGGTGCTGTATCAGGCCGACAAGCTGAGCCGTAATTGTTTCCGATGTACAGTGCAGGATCAATGTAAATGGCCAGAGGAAAAACGAAATCGAACGATATTGTGGTGAAAACAACAACAGGTAATGACAAAAAGGAGTGGAACAACATGCAGAAGACAATGAAAATCGGCAATCGGATTTTTGATTTACAAGGGCACACATATATTATGGCGATCTTGAATGTAACGCCTGATTCTTTTTCTGACGGCGGCAGCTATAAGACGGTAGACGATGCGTTGTATCGTGTGGAGCAAATGCTGGCGGAGGGCGCGGATATCATCGATATTGGCGGAGAATCCACCCGCCCGGGCTATGACCAAAATGGCGTTAGTGCAGAAGAAGAGATGGAGCGGGTGCTACCTGTATTGGAAGCGCTGCGGCAGAGATTTGACGTGCCGGTTTCTGTGGACACCAAAAAAGCGTCAGTGGCCAAGGCTGCGCTGCAAAGCGGCGCTGATTTGGTGAATGATATTTGGGGTTTATTGCAGGATCGTGATATGGCCAGGGTAATTGCCCAGGCGGGAGCCACTTGCTGTTTGATGCACAACAAACAGAACACCGATTATCATAATCTGGTATGGGAGTGCATGGAGAGTTTGCAGCACAGCGCGGAACTGGCCCTGGCTGCAGGTGTACCCAAGGAAAATATTATTCTGGACCCGGGTATTGGGTTTGGAAAAACGTGGGAGCAGAATTTAAAAGTCATGCAGCAACTGCCCCGGTTCAATTTGCTGGATTATCCTATGCTGTTGGGCACATCCCGCAAATCTATGATTGGCTTGACGTTAAACTTGCCCATTGATCAGCGGTTGGAGGGTACGTTGGTGACGACAGTGCTGGCAGTACAGGCTGGCTGGAATTTTGTACGGGTGCATGATGTAGAGGCCAATTACCGCGCTATTAAGATGATGGAAGCGATTCGTGATATTACCGGCTAAGGAGGTACGGCAGTTGGACAAAATCTCAATAGAGAATTTGGAGGTATATGCCTATCATGGTGTGTATCCTGAGGAAAATAAATTAGGACAGAAATTTTTTCTCTCGCTGCAGCTTTTTATCGACACAAACAGGGCAGTAGGGCAGGACGATTTGATGCAGTCGGTGAATTATGGGGAAGTGTGCTTTTTCCTGAAGGACTGGATGGAAAAAAATACGTTCTGTTTGATTGAAACAGTGGCGGATCGTTTGGCGCAGGCGGTGTTATTGCAATATCCACTGGTGCAGCGGATCATCCTGGAGGTGAAAAAGCCCAATGCGCCGGTATCCTTGCCTTTGGAAAGCATATCAGTGACAGTAGAGCGCCAATGGCACAGGGTATATGTGGGTGTGGGCAGCAACATGGGCAATCGAGAAGGGTTTATTCGCAGCGCACTGTTGCTCTTGGAGCAGCAGCGAAATTGCAAGCTGGTGCGGGTATCGAATTTGTTCGCGACAGCGCCTTATGGTTATACGGAGCAGCCTGAGTTTCTGAATGGCTGCATAGAGGTGCATACACTGCAAAATCCCCAGCAGTTTCTGACGACGTTGCATAACATTGAACAGCAATTGGGTCGGGAACGGACGATGCATTGGGGACCGCGCACAATTGACTTGGACATATTGCTCTATGATGACGCCGTCCTTGACATGGAAAACTTAACAGTTCCTCACATTGATATGCAGAACAGATTGTTTGTGTTGAAGCCATTAGCTGAGATTGCCGGTTTTGTGCGTCATCCTCTTTTGGGGAAGACAATTGCGCAGCTGTGTGAGATTGCAGAGAAGCGGCAAAATTAGCTTGCTGGTCATAAGAAGCTTTCTTCCCGAAATTGCGGTGAAGTGACAAATCTTGTTGGACTGGACTGCAAATTGTGATAGAATAGAAAACAACAGGAACAGAATTTCAAGAGATAGAGAGGTTTTTATATGCGAATTTTAGTAGCAGGCGGCGCTGGCTATATTGGCAGTCATACATGCTTGGTACTGTTGGAGGCAGGGCATGAGGTAATCGTGGCAGATAATCTTTGCAACAGCAAAGAAGAATCCCTGCGCCGTGTGCAGGAGCTTACAGGAAAGCCAATCATTTTTTATCAGGCGGATGTGACGGATGAAGCAGCGGTAGAAAAAATTTTTACGGAACAGCAGATTGACGGCGTCATCCATTTTGCCGGGCTGAAGGCAGTGGGAGAGTCGGTGGAACAGCCGGTGCGGTATTATTATAATAACGTGGTCAGCACTCTGGTTTTGTGTAAGGTGATGAAACGGCATGGCGTGAACAAATTTGTATTCAGCTCTTCCGCGACTGTTTATGGAGAGAATGCCATTCCTTTTGTGGAGACCATGGCGTTATTGCCTGCCACCAATCCCTACGGCGAGACAAAGGTGATGAGTGAGCGCATCTTACAGGATGTCGCTGCAGTGGAAAGCGACTGGTCGGTGGCGCTTTTGCGTTATTTTAATCCCATTGGCGCCCATGAAAGTGGACGAATCGGAGAGGACCCGCAGGGGATTCCCAACAATTTGATGCCTTATGTGACGCAGGTGGCCAGCGGAAAACGGGAACGCCTGCGGGTATGGGGCAATGATTATCCTACTGTAGACGGGACCGGTGTGCGGGATTATATTCATGTGATGGATTTGGCGGAAGGGCATGTGAAAGCCTTGGAAAAGCTCTGTGAGGAAAAGGGCGTGCTGGTTTATAATTTGGGCACCGGTCAAGGTGTGAGTGTATTGCAGCTGGTACATGCCTTTGAAAAGGCCAACGGCTTGACGATTCCCTATGATATCTGCCCGCGCAGAGCAGGCGATATCGCCGAATTTTATGCGGACGCGTCCAAGGCAGAACGGGATCTGGGCTGGAAAGCTGTACGCACGATAGAGGATATGTGCCGTGATGCCTGGAATTGGCAGAGACAAAATCCTCAGGGATATGAAATAGAAAAATGAGGTTTGTCAGATCAGTCTTTATAATTTGAAAAAGAAAAATAAAGAATAAAGGAGAGATTTTTATGTCTGAAATTAAAGTTGATATTTCTGATGCCATTGCCCAGCTTCCTGTGGAGCAGTATCAGGAAAAAATTGATGCCATTCACGAGCAGCTGCATCATGGTCAGCACAGTTATACTGGATGGGTAGAGTATCCGACAAAGATAGAGGGCGATCTGGTCTGGCAGATTATGACCACCGCTTGGAAAATTCAGAAACAATGCACTGCGTTTGTGGTGATTGGTGTGGGCGGTTCTTACTTGGGCGCAAAGGCGTGTCTGGAATTGCTGCAATCTCCTTTTTACAATGAATTCTTTGCCAAAGAACGCAATTTGCCTAAAATTTATTTCGCAGGACATCATTTGAGCAGTGTGTATTATCATGAGCTATTTCACCGTTTGCGAAAAGAAGAGGTGGCGGTATGTGTGATCTCTCGGTCAGGGAGCACGTTGGAGCCCATGGTGATTTTTGAGATGTTTAAGAAATTCATGTATGAAAAATACGGGGACGGGGCAAAAGAGCGCATCTATGTGGTGACAGGCAGCGAAGGAAAATTGCGGGAAGAAGCAGAAGAGGAAGGCTACACAACTTTTGACGTACCTGACGATATTGTAGGCCGGTTTTCTGTGTTAACGCCAGTAGGCTTACTGCCCATCGCCGTGGCAGGGATTGATTTGGAGGCAGTTCTACAGGGAGCCCGCCAGGCCCAGCAGGCTACGATGGATACGGATTTGAATCACAATGATTGTTATCGCTATGCACTGGCGCGCTATTTGCTGAAAACAGAACAGGATAAGCGCATGGAAGTATTCGAAGTATATGACGGGAAACTGCGCTATTTTACAGAGTGGCTAAAGCAGCTGTTTGGGGAGAGCGAATGTCAGAAAGGGCAGGGCATTTTTCCGGTATCTATGCAGATGTCTACGGATTTGCATTCTCTGGGGCAGTTTTTGCAGGACGGCAGACAGGATTTCTTTGAAACTGCCGTTGTCATTGAAGATGTAACCTATGATATCATGCTTCCAGAAGATTTGACGGCCCATGCGAAAACGTTGCATCAGCTGAATCAGATGGTGCGGGAGAGTGTAAAAGAAGCTCATTTGGAAAATCATACGCCGAATATTGTGATTAAACTGCCGGAAATCTCCGCGTATTCTTTCGGTAAAATGGTGTACTTCTTTGAGAAGGCCTGTGCGGTGAGCTGTATGCTGAGTGATTTGGACCCGTTCGTACAGCCCGGTGTGGAGCGTTACAAAGAGAAGCTGCAGGAGCTGTTGAAAAATGATACCATGCAGACTGCAGAAGTTGAATAAGGTATAAGAAGAAAAAAATAGCAGGCGTCTTTCATGCGACAGGAAGGACGCTTGTTTTTTGATTGAATATAAAAAGAAACAATAGTGAAATAAAAATTTTTAATGGAACTTGCAGGAAGATAGACAATCCTATTTCGTATGCTATACTAGAATAGAAGAAGATTGAGTATATTTTAGCAAGAAAGAAGATGAGTAGTGATGGAAGAAGCAGCACAGGGAAAAATTTCAGAAGATAAAACAAAGCTGTTTTTGCTGGCCATCATGTTGACCAATATCGTAGCGATGGTCAACACAAGCACAGTGAACATTGCACTGCCTACCTATATGAGGATCTTTCATGTAGATATCAATACAGTGCAGTGGGTGGTGATTGGCTACTTATTGCCGTTGGGCATGATGATGCCGCTGTCAGGATACCTGTGTGAACGGTATAGCTATCGAAAAATATTTTTGAGTGGCGTCATGGCATTGGGCATTTGCTCATTGGGGTGTGCATGCTCGGTCAATTTTTATATGCTGGTGGTGTTCCGGTTTTTGAAAGGCGTCGCTGGGGGAATTATTGTACCCAGCACGATGTCCATGCTCTATCGCTATATTCCAAAACGTTTGCAGGCGGGCTATCTGGGCACAATTATGCTGTTGCAATCAGTGGGTATGGCGATGGGACCTGCTCTGGCGGGCATCTTACTGGATGTATCCAGTTGGCATGTACTGTTTTTATTTAATCTGCCGTTAATTGGCCTGATTGTGTGGGCAGGCAGAAAAAGCCTACCTTACGAGGCGGGTGTTCAGGCAGAACGAATTGATTTTTTTGGCGTGATTGAAATTTGTGTTGGCACGGGATTGGTCATGTTTGCTTTTTCAAAAGGGGAAGCGTGGGGCTGGAGTTCGGCAGCATTTTGGAGCTGTCTGCTGAGCGGTATGATATTGGCAGTGCTCTTTGTGATACGGCAATTTCATACCAGCCATCCGTTATTAAACTTTGCAGTGCTGAAGTATAAGCCTTTTGTGCTCACGCTGTTGGTGCAGTGTACATTAGCAATGACGCTGGGAATCAATGCGATTTTGTCGCAGTTCTATTTTCAAACAGGGCGTGGCTTTTCCGCGGCTACCACTGGTATACTTTTGATGATACCATCCGCGTTTATGATGTGCGGGAATGCGATTACAAATGCATTGCATAAACGAGGATTGGTGCGTAGTTTGATTACCGGTGGGATGGCCATTGCGTTGCTGGGCAATTTGGGACTATGTCGCCTGACGATGGAGAGCAGTTTAGTTTTTGTGCTGGGCTGTTATATGCTGCGTTTCATTGGTATGGCCGTTTTGCAGATGCCCTTGACAAACTATGGCCTGGGCTCTGTGCCGCCGGAATTGTCCGGTCATGCTTCATCCATGTTTAACTGGGGCAAGCAGGTAGTACAGGTAGTATCGACCAATATCCTGACGGTAATGCTCAGCTTGAATCTCAATCGTTATTATTTGGCGGCCGGAAATACCGGCGTGCCAGTGGAAGGTACGATGGAGTACCGTTTGGCAGCGATTCAGGCAGTCAATACAGACTACCTTTACCTGGCAATATTTCTGACGATTTCGCTTTTTTGCACGTTTTTAATCAAGCCGCAAGAATCCAACTGTTCATAAAATAATGGAAACGCAATATCTTAAGTATTAGAGTTGATGCTTAAGATATTTTTTTGTGCGACGCTTATACTTCCTGGAATGGGGAAAGAGAAAACAAGGTGAATTTAGGACAGGAAATGAGGAAAGAGGGGCGACAAGCTGTATGCTTTTTGACGGTCATTCGGATATATTGTATGCGCTGGAACGTCGGAGACGAAACGGAGAGCGGGATGTGTTCCGCAGCCATTACCTGTGGAATTTTCAACGGGGTAAGGTGGAAGGCAGTATTTTTGTGTTGTGGGGAAATCCAGAAGAAGAGAGAGCGGTACAGGAACAAATTCTACAGCAATTACAAACAGTGCAGGCAGAAGTGGAAGTGGCACATGGGGCATTGCAGCCAATATATGGTAGGGCAGATTTGCTGGAATTGGCTGAGAGGACGGAAACGGCGGACGGTGTCAGCTTCCTTTTGGGGATAGAAGGCTTGGATGGTTGTGTACAGGACATCGGCGCCATCGAGTGGCTCTATGCCCAGGGTGTGCGTCATGTATCCCTTACATGGAATGGAGGCAATGCTTTTGCCGCAGGTATAAACGCAGTGGGAGGCCTGACTGCCTTAGGGCGTTTGGCAGTACGTCGTGTACAGGAAATGGGGATGCTTCTGGATGTGTCCCATTTAAATGATTTGTCTTTACGGGATGTGCTCTGGGAGACGCGCGGACCGTTGGTTGCCTCCCACAGCAACAGCCGCAGTTTATGCGATACGCCGCGTAATGTGACAGATGCACAGGCAAAAGCTATTGCAGCCACTGGCGGGCTGATTGGCATAAACAGCTATCCGCCCTTTATTGCGCAGGATAAAGGGAAACAAGACCTGCAGCATTTGAGTGACCATGTAGCCTACCTGGCAGATTTGGTGGGTGTAACGCACGTGGCCTTTGGTTTTGATTTAAATTATTGGGAGGGAAATGGTACGGAATGGCACATATTGAAAAATTATGCACAGACAGAATATTTTTTGCAGCTATTGGAACGGCGGGGCTTCTCAAAACAGGAAATCGCGCAATTAGCACGGGAAAACTTTCTGCGTGTGTTAGGACAGGTGCTGACATAAAAAATGGCTTTGCAGCATAGAGTATAGCATTCTGAGAAAGGAAGGCGATTTCTATGCAGGAACAGGAAAAGGCCGGTTTGGAAATGATTGAACGCCAGCTGATGCGGTTGCGAGGTGTAAACAATGTCGATGAGTTTGACGAAGAGAAGATTGTGCTGCAGACGGAGTTGGGAAAATTGGAGATAAAAGGCCAGCATCTTAATGTGACCAGCTTGGATGTGGAGCATGGCAGTCTGCAGATCGACGGGATCATTGACAGCTTTTCCTATGTAGAAGAGAAGAAAAAAAGAGCACGCAGTAAAAAACAGGTAGGCCTGCTTTCACGTTTGCGTGTATGAGTCAGACTTTGTTGGGGCAGCAATTGCTGCAAATGCTGCAGATGGCTCTCTTTGGCTGGTGTCTTTTCTTTTCGGCCCACTTGAAGCAGACGCTGGCTTCATGTGGAAAATGGAGTTTCAAAGGGAAGATGGCTGGGGATTTTTTCTTTTGTTTAGTGTGGGGGATGTTGCTTTGGTTGGCATTGTTGGCGATCAGCGGCGGACTGGTGCGCAATTATATTGTGTTTGGTGCGCTTGTAGGCTGTGTAGTTTATCAAAAGTTCTGTCATAGGTTGCTCGCAAAGCCCTGCCTGTTGATTGCAAAAACTTTTATATTTATATGGAACAAAATTTGTTTTGTGCTGTTGCTTCCATGGCAGCTGTGTCATCGCTTCTTCTGGGTGCCTTGCGGAAAAATTTTTTATAAATTTTTAAGCGAACGGCAGGAATTAGACGAAGAAGGAGAAAATATTATAGAAAATGAAAATAATTTTTCAACTTGATATAGATTTTAAGTGAATTTTATTATATAATATATCGGTAGAAAAGTGTGTGGGTGGTGAATCAATGGCAAAGAAGACTAGAACAAAAGTAAATACAAAACGAACCATCATTACTTTGGTTGCTGTGTATGTAGTTTGCCATCTGGTTTATGGTGCCTGCAGTATCGTGGATTTGAAATTGCAGCAGCGGCAATTGGCACAGGATTTGGATGCGGCCTATGTGACGCAGAGTGAGCTGCAGGCCGATTTGGAGTACATGCGCAGTGAGGATGCCATAGAAGAAATCGCCAGAGAACGGTTAGGTCTGGTGAAAGATGGCGAAATCCTGATTCGGCGGGCAGGGGCCAGCCAGACTCCATAAACAGGATACTACTTTTCAAACGTTCTGTGCCGCAAATAGGTGCAAATTTAATTTTTTAGGGAGGCAGTTTGTTCGCATGTCCATCAGTAAAGGGCAAATTTTAGAGGGAACCGTAACAGGTATTACAAAATTCGGCGCATTCGTAGAACTCAGCACAGGAGAGACCGGTTTGGTGCATATTTCCGAAGTGGCAGACACCTACGTAAATGACGTGAATGACTTTTTAAAAATGAAAGATCCAGTCAAGGTGAAAGTCATCAATGTAGATGACAGCGGAAAAATAGGTCTGTCGATCCGTCAGGCTAAAGAACGGCCCAAACAGCCGACGGTTTCCTTTGAAGACCGGTTGGCCCGTTTTATGAAAGACAGCGATGAGAAGCAGGCTTCTCTGAATAAAAATATGAATAACAAACGGAAAAGCGGTAATCGATATTAAGCAAAAGGCGGTGTGAGAGGACACCGCCTTTTTGTGCATGGAAAATGTACAAAAAAGCAGGTACAACAGCAAAGGAGGAAGTTTTATGCGCAAAGCAGTCATTGATATGGGCACCAACAGCACACGGCTGGCGGTGGCAGAATGGAGCGATCGCGGTCTGCAGATGGTGGAAACAAAGGTAGCGGAAACTCGTCTGGGAGAAGGACTGGGCTCAGAGTGCAGAATAAAGCCCATTCCCCTGGCGCGCAATGTGGAGGCAGTGCAGCAATTTGTAAAGCGTGCGGGAGAACTGGGCGTGGAGGACATCCGCATTACGGCGACCAGCGCTGTGCGGGACGCCGTAAACAAAGAGGAAGTAAAGCAGGCCATTGGTCAGGCTGCTGGTGTGCCGTTAGAAATTTTGCCGGGAGAGATGGAAGCACGGCTCAGCTATTTGGGCGCCAGCGGGGATTTTTTACATTGGAATCGGCCTCTGGCAGTATTGGACATTGGTGGCGGCAGTACGGAATTGGTTTATCCGCTCAAGGATGAAATTCATAGTGCCAGTGTCAATATGGGCGCCGTGCGGCTATTGGAGCATGATGAATTGCGCGGCCAGGTGGATATTGTACTGCGTGGATTATTGGCGCAGCCTTTGCCGCCGCAGTGCGCGTTGATTGCGGTAGGCGGAACCAACACCTGTCTGATGGCGATGGAGTTGGGCCTCACTCGGTATGACGGCAGCAAAATTCATGGTCAGTGTCTCAGCAAAGCACGCGTGGATGCCTGGTGTCAACGATTATTGTCTATGACCCAGGAAGAACGGATACAGATTCCCGGTATGAAGGAGAAACGCGCGGATATCATGCCCTATGGCGTGTTGATTTTGCAGCAGGCCATGGAGTTATTGGACATGCAGGAAGTGTGCATCAGTGATAAAGGCTTGGTGTATGGATTGCTTTTGGAAGCTTTTGGCTCGGTGGGTTAAATAGGCTGTTGTATCCTGCGCTGCTGGAAATTTTATTTTCTTTTTGGCAAATCTGTGCTATCATAGAGAAAATAGACAATAGAAGGAAGGACGGATGCCATATGATTACCATGTTTAACGCGAAGACGGTTTATCTTGGCTTTGATTTGCAGGAAATGCGGGAAATGGAAGTATTTCTACGTCAAAATGGTGTGAAATACCGAGTAAAGAGGCACAATCTGAACAACAAAGGCCGACAGCATGGCAGCATGGGGGTTCGTCTCGAATACAGCGTGCAGTATGAGCTGTTGGTCCGCACCAAAGATGCGGAGATGCTGGGCCTGTGAAGACGATGCTTTGCCTAGAAGTGGAGTCTGTTTTTCGGTAAGCATATGGAAGAGAGAAATGCAGTTTGCGGGAGGAGAACGCTACAGCAAGCTGCTTTTTGTTGTGCAGAGAAGGGAATTTCGTGTGAACGGTTTTTAGGAAAACGGTGACGAAAAGAGGAGCTTTTTCCAGTGTGCTGTAATTTGCAGAAATTTAAGTTTCGATAAATGGGAAGGTTATTTGTACAAATTATCTTCTGCCTTGAAGTAGACCCCGTTTCCCTCTATAGAAAGTGTAAGTGTATAGTTGTACACAGTATTGTCTTCGGCTTTCAGCTGAAACGTCACAGCCCCATCCCCAAGATATGTAAAGTTGGGCTCATCTGCGGTTTGTGCATAGGTGCCGCATTGCTGAAAATAGCCGTCGGCATCGAAAAAAGCAACATTGCTTGTTCCGTGCGTGTTGTTGCGGAAAAGTACGGCTCCGACGCGGTTACTGGCATGATCAGGCATCAACACACAATCTATATACTCTAGGTCGGTTCTCGTTATGTTAGAAAACATAGAGCGAAGATCGTGCTCAGACCAAGTTTTTTCCTCCTGCTGAATGGTTTTTTGCATGTTGGTTGCAGGATCTGATGAATGTTCCTGATTGTTGCAAGCAAATATTCCTGTGATACAAAGTGATATCAAAAGGAAAAAGTATATTTTTTTCATGCAGAAACCTTCCTGAATGCTTATTTGTTGTCCCTGACGGCAATCTCATTATAGCATACAGCCTCCAATTTTACATGTATTATTTTTTCTTTTTAGGTTGCTGCTGCGAAAATGAACTGCAAATGCGGTTGACGGTATCAAAGCTTTTTGCTACAATTTACTCAAAATTATATAGGTTTATGTATCAGAACTTTTGTAAATAAATGAGGAGGTAGCATTATGGATTTTTATGAGCGTGCGTTGGAATTACGTGAGGAAACAGTCAGCCATCGCCGTTGGCTGCACAGCAATGCAGAAGTTGGCTTGGATATGCCGAAAACGCAAGCCTATGTGATGGAGCAGCTGAAAAAATATGGTTTGGAGCCGCGTCCTTGCGGGCATGGTGTGACTGCAGAGCTGGGACAGAAAACGGGCAAGACGCTTCTGCTTCGGGCAGATATGGATGCGTTGCCCATGCCGGAGGAAAGCGGAGAGAGCTTTGCCTGCCCAACCGGCACAGAAGCTCATGCCTGCGGTCATGACTTCCATGCAGCTATGCTGCTGACGGCGGCAAAGATGCTGAAAGAAAATGAGTCCAGGCTGTCTGGGCGGGTTCGTTTCATGTTCCAGACTGCTGAGGAAACCTTTGAAGGCGCCAAGGATATGGTGGCAAACGGGATATTGGAGGGCGTGGACGCAGCGATGGCCTATCATGTTGCACCTGGCAAGATGCCAGTGGGATTGTTCATGTACAATAGCAGCGGGACGATGATGTATTCTGTGGATGGTTTTCGGATTACGGTTCACGGGCGGGGAGCGCACGGCGCTTATCCGCATAGCTCCATTGACCCAATCAACATTGGCGTTCATGTTTATCTTGCTCTGGAGTCGCTGATTGCCCGTGAGGCAGATCCCAGCAAGGCCAATGTGTTGACCATCGGGAATTTTTCAGCAGGTTCGGCGCCAAACATTATTCCTGATATTGCTGTTCTTCAGGGGACCATGCGCAGCAATGACAGCGCCAGCCGTGAGAAATTGGTGCGGCGATTAAAAGAAGTTGTGAAAAGAACTGCGGAAGTGTTTGGCGGATCGGTGGAGATCGAGATGATCTCTGAAGTGCCGCCGCTGGTCTGCAATTCAACAATGACGGATGAAATGGTGAGTTATATGAAAGAACTGCCAATTCCCGGTTTGACCCCTGTTCCCAATGCGTCCGCCAGTGCATCTGAGGATTTTGCAGTGATTGCAGAGATGGTGCCAAGTGTATTCATGTACCTCTCGGCGGGGTATACAGATGAAAGGGGCAGTATTCCGGCACATAATTCTAAAGTGAAATTCAATGAAGATGTCTGTCCTATTGGTTCCGCTTCTCTGGCGCATTGTGCGGTTCGCTGGCTGGAAGAACATTCCTGATATAAAGATATTTTAGTTCTTGAGCTCCAGGGTGTCTATCTAGCATTCTATGCTGAAGTGTTTTTAAGAAGTCGGAGCATAATATGATTTGGTTGTCGAAAAGGCTTGTTGTCTGTGAGGAGTAGACGCAAGCCTTTTTGCTTTGTTTGCGGGAATAAGAGTGAATGTGCTATTTTTGCAACAAAGGTTTGTATTCCTGCATATACTGAAATGACCGAAAAAATGGTCATAGAAGACGTGTTGTGTATAAAACAAGGAGGAAACTAACATGCAAAGAGAAAATCGTCATAGACCCAATTGCTGCTGCCCTGGTCCGGTTGGCCCCCAGGGCCCTCAGGGTGAGCAAGGCGAGGTAGGTCCTCAGGGATTGCAAGGTGAAATGGGTCCGCAAGGTCCAAAAGGAGAAACAGGTGAAGTCGGTCCCCAAGGTCCAAAAGGAGAAACAGGTGAAGTCGGTCCCCAAGGTCCAAAAGGTGAAACAGGTGAAGTTGGTCCGCAAGGTCCAAAAGGAGAACAGGGCGAGGTTGGCCCGCAAGGTCCAAAAGGTGAGACAGGTGAAGTCGGCCCGCAAGGTCCAAAAGGAGAGCAGGGTGAAGTTGGCCCGCAAGGTCCAAAAGGAGAACAGGGCGAAGTTGGTCCGCAAGGTCCAAAAGGGGAGCAAGGCGAAGTCGGTCCGCAAGGTCCAAAAGGAGAACAAGGCGAAGTCGGTCCGCAAGGTCCAAAAGGCGAACAGGGCGAAGCTGGCCCGCAAGGTCCAAAAGGCGAACAAGGTGAAGAAGGCCCGCAGGGTCCCCAGGGCGAGCAGGGAGCCGATGGTGTATGTGCGTGCAGTGGTGGAGAATTGCTGACGAACGGCGGCATGGAGGAATTTAATAAAACAGTGCCAGTAGGCTGGAGTATGAACAATGCTGATTTATCAGATGCAGAAGAGCGGCCAGGCCGTGTGCATAGCGGTTACGCAGCGGTTACTCTGAAAGACGGTGCTGTGTTGACACAAACTGTACATGTGACAGGAGGATGCTTTTACGAACTGTCCTTTTTTGCGAAAGGTGCATGTGCTGGGGTTCAGCTAGAGGCGACAGTGACATTTTTAGATGCCACAGATACTGCGGAAACAGCTTTGAAAATTTTGGTCCGTGGACAGGATCTGCCCAATTGCTGCAGTTGCTATGCCTATTATCGTGGATTGACAGGTAAAGCGCCGGAGAATGCAAAACAGGCGCGAATTACATTCAAAATTGAAGCAGAAGAATGCGCAAGTGCATTGTTGGATGATGTATCTTTTGCTGTGAAATAAGTATGTTGGAGTCGTCGCTGCAGACAGATGCTCTGCGGCGACGACTCATAAAATTATCTCAAAGAAAAGTTTACAGAAAAATGATTTGCTATTCGATGACGATTGGGGTATAATATGTTGCATAAAGTCTTGTTGCATATGTTTTTGCAGTAAGAACTGAATCCTCACGGGGATGTAATGGTTTCGACGGGGGATATGCGGTAGCCTGGGAAGCGAGCCAAGGACGCGCCAGCTTGTAAAAACGGTGCATTTTAAAATTAAACGCTAAAAACAATAATTTAGCTTTAGCTGCGTAATTGCAGTTAACTCTCCACCTGCTGTGTCTGCGGTGTGGGATGGAGGGTCACTTTAGCAGACTACTGTTTCGTCAGTGTCGGGTAACGAAACAGGAAACTTACCTGACTGGTCAGTTGTAATCCTGTTTGTGGGAGTGCAACTGACGAGAAAAAAACACAAACTACGCTCGTAGATGCCCGGGGTGTCGGTCTTTCGGACAGGGGTTCGACTCCCCTCATCTCCACCAAAACGCACAAATCCGAACCCAATGGGTTCGGATTTTGTGCTTTTAACTCCATACTTACTATCCACAATATCCATTAAGGGTACGTTATCTGTACAGATACGACCTTTGATGGATATTTTTTGTCCATTTATTGTACTTTTTAAGGGAAGTTATTTTCTTTATTGTTTTTGCAAATACATTATGGTATGTGAAAATGAATTGCAATATCCTCAAGCAGTTTACAGTTGCAGCCTTTCAATAGCTAGGCAGCTAATGGGCTAAGTCTTGTATCAATTATATGAAAGTGCAGATATTCTTACATCTTTTCAATCTGTAATAAATCATCAAAATCGATTCGCAATGTTCCATCCACCAACAAATACCGGAAGGTAGCGTCTAGTTTTGTCACAACACCGGTAATCTGTTGTTCGTGTCCTGTTTTATGATAGCGAATGATGGCCTGGCATCCCGGGTGCAGTGATAACAGGCTGGCATTGAGTTCAGCAGCCATTTCCTCAGATAATTCTTTTTTTGCTGTTGCGGTATGTGCCTGCTCTACCTGGGCCAATGCTTCCGGGAAGCCCTTTAATGCAGCAAAGGGCATGAATTGTTTGGCTCGCTCGGAAACGGGCATCTTCTGTCTTAAATTATTCCCCACTTTTATGTCCTCCAATTTGTCGGTTCCGCTCCCTGGCAGTCGCAGCTTTCTCTAAATTCATTGCCTTTAAGATAGCGTTTTTGCCGTATTTCTGCTTAATATCCAACACAGCAGATTGTACCTTATGTTTTTTCTCCAACTGGGCAGTATCTTCAAACAACGTAATTTGTCTGCATGTTTCCGGCCGCACATTGTTGCAGGTGAGATTGATGCGCTTGATTGGATACTGGGGATTGACAATCCGCTTGTAAAGCGCTTCTACCGCCGGGCGGATGATATGCTCTGAATTGGTTTCTGTGCTGAGTGCGGCAGTTCCGTGCGCAGGCTCCAATTTGAGATGATTGGCGTATCCCACATGCAATGTGACAGATTTTGTGACAACTTCCTTCGCAGTTAAATCGAGACAGAGCAGGTCAGTCATCTCCTTAATAATCAACAATCCTTCTGCGAATTCATAATCCCGCATCAATACCTGACCGCTGGTGACACAATTTGTTTTCGGCATGTATGCTTTAATATCTGCGATTGTGGTCGGCTCTCGGCCCCAGGCATGGTCAATCAGCAATTCGGCGTCAATGCCAAACAGTCGATATAAAAAATCTTCATTGGATGAGGCAATGCTTTCCATAGTGGTGATGCCATAATTGGCCAGTTTACGGGAAATACCCGGGCCAATACGCCAGAAGTCAGTGAGCGGTTTGTGCTGCCAAAGCTTCTCACGGTATAGATTTTCATCTAAGTAACCAATCCCATCATCAGCGTGTTTGGCCAGAATGTCCAGCGCTACTTTGGCCAGATAGAGATTGGTGCCGATGCCGCAGGTGGATTGAATTCCGGTTTGCTGCAAGATATCCTGCATGATGGTTTTTGCCAGTTCACGGGCCGTCATGTGGTAGAGCTTGAGATAGGAGGTCACATCCAAAAAGGTTTCATCAATAGAATAGACATGGATATCCTCTTTTGAAACATAGTGCAGATAGATGCCGTAAATTGCAGCTGCGTAGTCGATATACAGCTTCATACGGGGTTCCGCCATAATATATTGTACAGCTTTAGGAATTTCAAAGACACGGCAGCGATTGCGGATGCCCA